>Ga0074046_10000269_pt1 | contig 46504 bp, 51 predicted proteins | sample BogForMeECP23OM3_FD_94441 | JGI IMG/M metagenome (GOLD analysis project Ga0074046, IMG submission 94441) | Bog forest soil microbial communities from Calvert Island, British Columbia, Canada - Bog Forest MetaG ECP23OM3 | ecosystem: Environmental > Terrestrial > Soil > Wetlands ... | reverse complement strand
TTGGTTTCACCTTACACAACTCTTGGAATGACAACATCAGCGACAGTTCTCGCTCTAATCGTGTTGATCGTCGCACTCTCCATCATCTTTGAGAGACAGAAGCGATAGCTTACCCTTCACCAGCAACCGATTTTTTACAACAGAAAACTAGGGACGAACAACCGACAAGTTGACGTTACCCAATATACTATAACGCACGAGTGTCGTGTTTGCGGTTCTAAACTTCTAAAATCAATTCTCTCACTTGGCGAGCAAATCAGTCTCGCTCTCTAAACCAGTCTCTTCTGGTAAGGGATTGTAGGTAACTCAAAGTGCTTTCTCCCATTTTCAGTGCGTCTTGATATGCAACATGCGCTGCATTTCTCAAATCTTCTCTAGCACGTAATTCCTCCGAACGATTCCGTGACATCTTTGCTCCATAGTTGCATTTGCTCATGGCGAAATAGGCCTTACGCCAATCCTCTCTTTCTTGCTCTGAAAAAAGGGATAGATGACCTGAACTCAGAGCCGATCTCCATATGTCTGTTGGCACGAGTTGTGCCCTTCTGTTGTTGAATAGTTCAATGGCCTCTTCGATCTCTCTACTTATTGCTTTACGATACTCTTCTTTGATCTTGCTTGATCTTCTGGTATTTCCAATTTACTGCAAAGCCTGCAAGGACACCGACGAATGAACCCACAATGGGTGGAGCGAACCCAAGAAAGTCGAACATTGGTTTGCCTCAAGTACTCTGAGACTGACTTACCTATCAGTTTGAGGGGTTGATTTTTGTCAATGGCTGTATTCAAGTTGTGCGAGTCTGGTTAGTCGGCTGTGTCTGGTTAGTCGCTATTATCTTATTGATTAACGGAGCGAAGTATGAATACGCCAACAAGAAAAATCCAAGTCCCACGATAACATGCAAATACCAGCCAAAATTCTTCACATCTGTTAATCTAGTTCCCGACAGACTGTACACAGCGTCGAAAATTGCGGCTGTAAGCCACGCCTCAGTTAGAGGCCACCCTCCCCAAAAGAGATTCGCTTCGACAAAGTCGGGTATTCTCCCAGTGAGTTCCATCTGGGCTTTACTCAGAGGTATCCATGATGGGAAATATATTATTACAAAAACACCGACTAACCCGATGAACAGCCAAGCTGCGTTTCTTGAAACGTCTGGCGTCGCTTTTTTTCGGATGTAGTATGCGATCCCCATGTTGAGTATTAACGGAAAGACAAGAATTGAAGAAGTCAAAGCAACTTCCCACCGTAGGGAACGGATATTTGCTATAATAGGTCTTGTTAGCGGTTTCTCAGGGTTTGTATTTTCCAGTCACTGTCTTTTCGCGGCTATCCTGTTTTTGATGGCCGCGTTGTTGCTATTTGCAGCTGGTGTTCTCGCCGTATCAACCGGAATTTCACAGCAAATTCCATCAACCGTCAACTTCACGTTACCCAATTTCTTGGTTCTGTTGCGTTCAAAGCTCACACTCGAAAAATCGGCTTAGTATTGTTGGTGTTGCGTCACGGCTCATCGTTGTTGAGAAAGTGCTTTGCTAACGGCGTCGGCGTAGTTTTCGACGAAGCTTACTATATGATCCTGCCTTGAGAACAAAGAACTGCGGTCTTGCGATGAATGCGACAACAACGAGAAAAAGAAGAAGAATCCGGTAACGTTAATCTGTTAGCTCATCGTCCTGAGTTTTCTGCCCGTTAACAATCGGCTCATGCAGGGTTTAGGCCAAGCGGCAGACTGCTGCTCCTAGCGATTGCATAGATCATTCCGGCAGTTGACATCCCTAGCAAACTTACAATCGACGACATGGTTACGCGATCTGGATGAAACCACAATAGCGAGACGGACACCAACAATTCAAACCCTATAGATGCAAACGAAATGAGAAAACCCAGTCGCACACGCAAGTACAGGATAGCGGTGCTACCTAGCGCATCGTCCACTTTACCCTTAGACCTTGTTATCCTCTCTCTTTCCTCGTTTGCAGATGCTTTCTCAAACTCGTCCTTCAATCTCTGACTCTCAAGTCTAAGCGAAGTAGCAACTTTTCTCATCTCCTGAAAGAGCAGAGCAAAAATCACACCGCCAAATGAAATGATACCTACTCCAATCTCCGCGAGCAGACGAGCAAGTCCGAATACAGGTCGTGAAACGGTCACCCAGCAAATGGTGAAGGTAAGAACAAAAGCAAGAATCAAAACTGCGTAAACCTCTCCGTACAAGGCGCAGTAGAGCTTAACTGAATGTAGCAGTTTCTTCAAGTTTCAAGCTTCGCTAGGTACTCTCCCAAAATTACCCTAGCGGCTTCTGGGATTGTGCCTAGCATTCGTTTCTTCCGTTCACGCTCAAGAGCCTTTTCCATTTCTTCGGTTACGGAGAGCATGAAACGTTTCATTGCCATGTGCAGTACCTATTGATATCAATAGGCACAAGTGTTATAAATAACTTGTGCAGTATCAATAGGTATCAATAGCAACAGGCGAAATAAGGATGCAAACCCAAAGCTTGCTCATGCGACAGGCGAAAGGCCATCAAATAGCCGCAGTAGAAGGAGCCGTAACAAGAATAGACGAAAACACCTACCGCGTACGCTCACAGTCAGGCAACGGATTCTATGAAGTGGCTTGGACAAACGACGGATGGATATGCTCCTGCCCCGACCACCAATTTCGAGGCGGCATACGCTGTAAACATATTCACGCATGCTTTCTAAGCAAAACTTTACGCCGTGAAGTTCAGCGCACAACAATCGAACCAATACTATCTCTCACTTGTCCAACATGCGGAATGAAAGACCAAATTGTGAGACACGGCAAAAGAAAAACGGGTTTTGGAGAGATTCAACGATACTACTGTAAGACTTGTGCGAAATGGTTCATTCATAACTTAGGCTTCGAACGCATGAAAGCAAGCCCTCAAGCAATCACGGAAAGCATGCAACTCTACTTTTCAGGCGAAAGCCTACGGAATGTCCAGAAGTTCTTGCGCCTCCAAGGAGTGAACGTAGACCGTGTGACAATCTATCGGTGGATAAAGAAATACGTGCATCTAATGGAAGAATACCTAACGAAAATAAAGCCACAAATCGGAGAGGTTTGGAGAGCCGACGAACTATACTTCAAAGTCAAAGGCAACATGAAATACCTCTACGCGGTCATGGATGATGAAACCCGATTTTGGATAGCGAAAGAAGTCTCAAGCACGAAATATACAGCGGATGTAAGACCACTATTCGCCAAGGCTAAGACAAGCACTGGAAAATCACCGACATTCCTCATAACAGATGGCGCACAGAACTTCCACGACGCATTTAACAAGGAATTGCGCGTCAACCGACTTGACAGCCCCAAACACATCCAAGACATTCGAATGAGCGGTGAAATTCACAACAACAAAATGGAGAGAATGAACGGAGAAATCCGTGACCGAGAGAAGGTCGTTAGAGGGGTAAAGCGTGAAGATAGTCCCCTTATTGCGGGGTTACAAATCTACCATAACTTTGTAAGACCGCACATGGGGCTAGACGGAAGAACCCCCGCAGATGTAGCTGGTATTGAGGTTCTAGGGAAAGATAAGTGGCTAACCCTAATCCAGAACGCGAAGATGCGATCAAGAGTCAATGCGAAGAATGCTTAACGCCTAATTCTGCCATGTATATCATTGGCACAACGGTTATTGCGATTGTAGCCTATCTGCTAATAGTCATCGTACAGCTGAAAGTATTTGCGTTTGATCTCGTGGCACTTAGAACAATCATCGCTGTCACCGTAGAACTCGTCGTTGGAGTAGGAGCTTTTTTAGCCGCGCTCGAAATGATTCAAAGCGCATATGCGCCTATTGTCGAAATTCACAATGAATTAGCCAAGAGAGCTAAAGACCTCCCGAAAATGTCGGTATCTGAATCGCCCAAAGAATACGACGAGGCCATAGCGAAATTAGTGCCGCTCAAGATGTTTGTTAGACGACTTCGAAATAGATATTTGCTGATCCGAAGTATGTGCATCTACGGATTTCTAATTGTTCTAGTTGTTGATCTGATTGTCGAACTGATACAAGGTCTGCTATTTCCCGCGCTCGCATCATTTGCCATCATTCTATTTGCCGTTGAAATAGCCATGATTGTGGAGGCATTGAGTGTTTTTGTATTAGCAATCCACATCGCCGTTGGATATGCTGATGTGGTCATTTAGGCTAAGCCAAGCTACTAGAGCCGTGCCGATGGTGACAACGATTTTTGTTTTGAGTGTCAACTGTCACCTCATCTTTGAATCTAGTCAGAGTGCTCTAATTGACCTTCGAATGCGAGATCAGTCGGTTCATTTCTTGGCGTTATACCGTTGCCGATTCGGAAAGCAAGAAATACCCAGAGTCTAGTGAGTCTAGGTCAAAAGAAGGTAAGGTTATGGCTGCTCACGCTCAAGGTGGAGCGATGGTAATCGTTCTCGTTCTCGTCGTCCTAACTGTCTTTGTAACCGTGTCCGTTCTCCCAATTAGCCCATCAATTACCGTGGGCTTTCAAATAGGAACCCAACAAATATCCTATAACCAGCCGTATCAAGCTACCATCATTCTCGGCAGCGTACAGTATCAGAAAGTTCCGTTCCTTTCGTATTATTCCTCCGCTCACCGTGATATGTTGAGCCTTTCCAATTTTACGGTACAGGGTGGGTCTTATGGTCTCGGGGCAAGCGTAAGCTATGGGGGAACTGTTCTCAGTGTGGCAAACTACACTATGATTGGCGACGGTTTCTATCAGCTCAAGGTTAACTATTTCCCACGAACAGAGAACCCAACTACCCCATACGTTGTGAACATCATACTATATTTACAGACTAGCAGCCCATTTTCGATGACTGTGAACATATTGCCATCGTAAGTCACTCGTGAGTGGGCTCTTCTTGGCAAGATTTTCCAAGAGGACCAAGAATGCCGTTTGGTTTCTACTCACGGGCCTAATTGGTTCTGGAATGGTTCTTTTCATGCTGTGGCTAGTCGTTTTGGGACCGCTGTATCTCAAAACTTATCGAGAATTCCTATCCTTCATGCTTGCGATGATAGTCGGAATCGGTCTGCCAAGTGAAATCACTGCGTCAGAGTCAATGAGATCGAAACTAGCGATTATTTTTGTTGGCTGTTTCATTGGATGCGCTATTGCATACCTTTTGCCTGAACTAGGCTACGCCTCAGAAAGCTACATTCTAGGGTCTCTTTCCGTCATGGGATTTACAGCATCACTGTTCTATGCGGCTCTTTCCGAGATAATGTCAAACCAACCGAAGAATAATGCAGAGAAAAAGGCCATAGAAAATAGACAGATGGAACACGCAAAGGAACAGTTGCGTGCATATTCCGAATTGGAGCAACTTCTCATTGATTTGCTAGAGAATTTTGGCCAGCGTTACAAAATCGGCGTGGCAACTGGAATGAGGACACTTACCGCTCCCTTCGCAAAAATTGCGAAAATTGACGACCTTCTGCAAAAGGATGCATATCTCTTCGACGAGATAACAAAAAATGGTTGGAGAGAGGCAAAGTTGACAATTCGCTATGGAGTGAACGAAGGCCAAGACATTGTAGTCGATGTAGCAGCTAGGCTACAGGTTCATGTTAAGGATCAAATTGAGAAGCTAAAGGGCACTCTAAATCTGGATTAGCTACGTAAGCAGCCATGTCCAGCTAGTTAACACGGTTTTGGGTGTCCCAACAAGTTAACAGAACCCTAATACGGAACGCAAGTCAATCAAAAGATCACAATGTCGCGTCCTGACCGAATTATTCCTGTAATCAAACTGCCAGAAGGGCTACGCCTCTGTGCTCAGAATGTGAGAGACTTCGTTAATGAAGCTCATTTGATTTTGTCGAAAGGGCATGGATGGCATGCTATCGCACTTGCCATCTTTGCATTCGAGGAATTAGGAAAGTATAGCGAACTCAAGAGATTGGGGGGAGAAGCACAAGAGAACGGATTAAAAGAAGTAAAAGTGAAGGACGAGCTTTTTCGCTCCTACGACACCAAACAGAATATCGCTAAACAACTCGTTCCTAAGCAGGCAAGAACACTGCTTCAAGGAGCGTTCGGCAGCAGGAATTTTGACTCTCGTGCTTTCCAAACGGAGACTGTAAGTGTAGAACCGAATCTGAGACTAGAATGTGTCTTTGTCGATTGGCTGGGCGATGATTGGAGACTTGGTGCACCACATGACACAACAAGAATCACGATGTTCCTAAATCCCATAGTAGAGGCTTTGAACAAACTAGAGAAGTTACCACTTAAGTCTCATAGCTAACCGACGAAAAATGACAGCCCCAAGAACTGAAAGAGTCGAAGGGAACCGAGGCAAACTTGACAGCACCGCGTCCGCACATGGGATTGAACGGAAAAACGCCAGCAGACAAGGCAGGAATCGAAATTAGAGGAAAAGACAAGTGGCTGACCATAATCCAAAACGCAATCAAGACAAACGAACGGAAATTACCACGATAATCTTACTTGCGTGGCTAATCCTCACTGTACCATCGCTAGTGCTTGCCCAACAAACGTACATCCAGCCCATGTTTGAAACCCACTGGACAAGTCACATCATACTCGTTAGCTTTCCCAATACCATACCGACCTTTTACGAAGGCAACTATAACGTAACCTACGAGTTGATTCAACCCCTCACTCAAGCAATTGAGATCTGGAATCAAGCTCAAGCATGGTTTATTCAAAGCTACTATCCACAAAACTATCCGAAAGATGTTTTCACATTAGAATTGGCTTCTTCTGGACAAACTGCGCAAGTCACGGTTCAGTATGTCTACACTCTTCCCAATGGGTATTGGGCAGAAACAAGTCAATATGGAACCAAGATTTCAATGGTTATCAGCCGCGCGTTTCAAAATTCAGTTTTGGCAGCTCACGAGCTAGGTCATGTTTTAGGACTTGCTGACAATTCAATCAAGGGTGATCTGGAGCGAAGCAGCGGGGTCTACCAGCCTTATCCGTCTACATTGGATTTGTACGGTGTATTTCTACAGGCGAAATGCCAATGCTACACGCAACAAGATTCGGTAGGTTTGCCTCAGCAAATACCGTACTCCATATGGAATCCGAATCAAGCGGTTGTACCAGAATTTCCCGACATGCCGCCTGTGTTAGTTGTGGGCATCTTAGTCGATCTATTCCTAAGCGTGAAACTCCGTCGCCGTGTCCCGACCTGTAACAGACGAAAACATGTCCCTAGAGTGTAACAGAACAGTCGAGAGAACAGAGACAGATACCAGAAGCCGTAAGAGCCGTTCTAGGAGAGTATTTCCAAGCCAGAGAGAGCAAATAATGTGGCTGTGGAAAGTCGTCACGAAACGAAAGAGAAGAATTGGATTCGCATTCCTTTTCATAATTCTCTTGCCTTGTCTCATATTCTATATTGCGGCTGTAGCTAACGACTGGTACACTATTCCTATCCTTGGCATCCCCGTTCCTTTCAATTCCCCGCCTCCACCGACCAACTTCACAATTCCGATGATGATCCCACCAACCATAACCAATGCGACGATTCCTTGGCCGGACCTTTACTTGGGCATCTCCGTGCAAGCGAACGGAACAATCGCGGAAGGCGTTGAAGTAACGATTTCGACCGCAACTGCGTGGATGTCTAACAATTACTATTTCAAGAATCTCGACGCAGTTCAAGTCTTCTTCCAAGAATCCATAGCGTGGCGTTACAAGAACTCCTTCACACCGTTGGATGTGCAAGGATACATCGGATATCCCGCAGCCGTCATCTTCCAACGGGATGAGACAAACTTGAGTAGCGGATATCTCGTACCTTACGTCAAGCAGTCACAAATTTTCTTTCCAGCCGCAGGGGATTACTCTCCCACTGTAGTAGTTGTTTTTGGAACAGGTACGCCCGTAGAGTACACATATGATGCCGTAAAAATTCATGTGGCATCTACATCTGACCTTGCGAACGCCAAAGCCACAAGGGTCAACATCGCCTTGACATACGCACTCGTAGCGGTTGCAGTAATCGAAAGCATATCCATCACAAACGACATTACTGAAGACCGAACAAAAGACAACAGAAAAGACCAGATAAGACCAAAGGTCTTCATTTCAAATAATCCGGTTCATATTCAACACCGCAAGACCCACCATTAACGTGATTCCTACCGTCCAGATAATTATCCCCGAGACGAAAAGCCAAAGATTGAGACTTTCGAACCACAAGGCAAGCGCAAAACTGAAAACAATTACAGCCGCTCCCACATACGCAACTCGCTTGAAGAATTGGCTTGGATGCGCTTTCGCAGAGTTGTTGAGCCGCTGAAAGAACCGCCTGAGCGGTGTTGAACCTGCCGTAGTTCAGCACCACAGGGGACGGAAAATGAGCCGCGACGCAACAGGACGAAACGCTCCGAATCTAGAATCGCGTGAGCCTTGATCGCAACAGTTCCAATTTCTTACGGGTTAAATAGACCAGTTACTTGAGGTAAACGGTGCTCCCTCGCCGATCGGCCTGAGTGAACCCCGAAATTACCCCGCCGCGGTTCTGTTTCCTCCTTGTTTGGTAGCTCATTGCAATCTACTTTCAGGGTTTGCTCTTAGCCACAGTTTCCGGTTGCTGATTCAAAAACGGTGTTTGAAATTGTTACGCGAATCATTGTGGGTTGGGTAACGATGAACCGTGCCTGAAAATGGGTACAATGGTGTAAGACGGTCGACAGGGGGGTGTCTTACCTTCCGACAAATGAACAGTCCACTTCATCCAGCTCGATAGGATTCAATAACTCTGTAAAGCTCATCACGTTCAGATGGCGCAACCTCCCTAACCAGCCCTTCAACCCCTACCAACTTTCTTCCTTGTCTTCTCGGAGTGACGGTCCCAATGATTCTCGCTGGAATACGGCGTCTCCTCAGGCCACGGAGGATGCCATTGCTCTTCCGTCTATCCGCCACAATTAGAAGACAACCTGAGCTCATCAAACGCAACGGATCCACTCGGAGAGCGGAACATATTTCCATAGTTTCCGGTCGAACAGCGATGCGTGATTCATGAATCACAAAACCAACGTGGGACGCTTCTGCGAGCTCCCAGACCCCCTGCAACAGGCCCCCCTCAGTGGGGTCGTGCATTGCTCTAACTCCACCAGCCCGCGCGGCAATCAATGCGTCGTCCACAACGCTGATCATGTTCCTGAAGTCCTTAGCTTGTCTCAGAGATCGAGGCCCGATTTTCTTCCGAAGCTTACGCGCGAAATCAGTTGCTAAAACCGAGGTACCTTCGATCCCTACGGTTTTTGTCATAATAATCTGGTCTTGTGGGCGTGCTGAGTGTGACGTTACGTATTTCTTTCTAGAGACAACCCCAACCATATACCCAATCACGATAGGACGCTTCAAACCCGGTGTAACCTCCGTGTGGCCTCCTACGACGGCAACGCCGATTCCCTTCGCCGCCTTGTCAACCTGTTTCATGATCTTCTCGACCAATGCTGCGTTGGATATCTCTGGGAGCAGTAAGTCGCACAGGAACCACTTCGGTCTCGCTCCTCTACACGCCACGTCGTTGGCGTTTACGTGAACTGCGAGCCATCCGATGTCCGAGGCGGTGCCAGTAACGGGATCTGTCGTCAGGACTAAGACGTTTTTTCCAAGGGATACGAGCGCCGCGTCCTCACCCACAGATGACCCAAGAATCACGGACCGATCTTTGGCGCCCTTGTAGCGAAACACACTGCGAACCAGGACCTCAGTTGGGATCTTCCCAGTCCGAAAGAAAGCCATAATCCACCAAACCCGCATGTTTCATAATCCAGTATTGTTAACTTGACTGCTCTTGGGTTCTAGTGTTTCGTTGTGAGTAGTTTCGGTTGCCTCTCCATATTTTAAGCTGCTTAAGAGACACAATTCCTGCCTGGCATTGCTTGTAAGGAAGTCGGTAAAGCAACGCTTCCGCCCCGATCAGCGCACTCTCGGCTTAATGGAATCGTTCAGGCAGATGACGAACATCTGCATCAGAATTGGTTTAGAGAATGACGCTTCATCGTTGAAGAGACTCTCCCTACTATCTTACAAGGAGCTTCGAGACTTCAACCTTCCACCATATTACAAGCTCTGCGCGATCTCCAAGGCCGCCGGAATCCTCGCAGCAAGAAAGAAATCGATCAGACGCGGATACGATACCAAGAACCCGTGCCTAAAGAAACGCATTCTCGTTTCCTGTTACAGATTCAAAGTCTCAGGTAACTCCTTACGGATACCGGTAGGCGGTAGACAGTTCGCAGCTATTCGTTTGAATCAGCACACTGCCCAGGTTTTAGCTTCTGATTCTCCTCTGCGGGTTTGCTCTTTCACCTTGACAGAGGATTCTCTGTCACTCTGCATAGCGAAAGACGTACCAAAGATGGAGGAAGTGGTTGGGACGGTTGGTGTGGACAGGAACTTGAACAACCTGACCGTTGGTAACGATCGACAGGTGACATACTACGATATTAGCAAGGCGACACGGATCACGGAAGCCACGAGAAGCATCACTCGATCCTTCAAACGCAACGACGTTCGCATACGTAGACGCATGGTTGGAAAGTATGGTGGACGAAGGAAACGTCGAGTTCAGCATTTGCTGCATAAGGTTTCGAAGCAGATCGTTGAATCTGCATTGAAGAGTAAGCAGGGGTTAGTTTTCGAGGATATTCGCGACATTCGACGATTATCCCCTAAAGGGAACGGGCAGGGTAGAGACTACCGTGCTCGAATGAATGATTGGCCGTTTCATGAAGTTAAGCGGCAGATCGAGTACAAAGCCGCTTGGGCCGGAGTGCCCGTAATCACGCTAAGTAGGTCTGAGACCAGAGGCACAAGCGTAACCTGTCCCCGATGCGGGGAGAGACTCCAAGGGAGCAGGGAACTCAAACGAAAACTCTGGTGCCAGCGATGCCGAGAAATGTTCGACCGCGACCTAGTCGCCGTGTTGAACATTAGCAGGCGGGGCCGGGTGAGGTTCGCTCGGTCAGAAGGCGTTGGAGGTGAAGCGATGGTACAGGAACCCGATGAAGGTCCGACTTGGCCGAAGGTAATCCTGAAAGTCGATCCAACGAAGCTAACTCGACAAGCCCATGAGCAAGAGTTAACAGAACCCTTAAAGGATTATGCGATGAATGAATCGAGCGCTAGTTAACGGAGGCAGGTTTGTTGATTAAGTCTATTATGGATATGGCCGTCGTGGTTTCGGACGCTAAGAAGTCGGCGGAATGGTTCAAGGAGAAGCTCGGCTTGGAAGTTCGGGACAACGAGGGGCACTGGATCACCGTGGCGCCCAAGGGTTCAAACGTGGTTCTGCATCTTTGTGAGACAAAGCAGTTGGAACAGGGAAACACTGGGATCGCCTTCTGCGTTGACGACCTTGATAAGACGTACAATGAATTGACCTCTAAGGGTGTGGAGTTCACCACTAAACCAAAGAAGACTGAGTGGGGTAGTCACGCGATGTTTAAGGACTTAGACGGAAACGAGTTTTGGCTCTTCCCGGAGTAGCAGCACCCTCATAGATTATCGGACGAATCACATGAGACACGGGATTGTCATGCAATCTCTTCCCCAAAGGCCGGACACCGTATTCTGTGATAAATGTGGGATGGGCAATCCGACTGCCAACAAATACTGTTGGGGCTGCGGTAAGTCACTATCCACATCCACGTGTTCCTACTGCAGCACTACAAATCCACATTACGCGGAATTCTGTGGAGCGTGTGGGCGAAAACTAACGGCTTGAGTTTGCGATCTGTCAGCGAACCATTCGATCAAATCGCGTTCTGACGGAGAACCTGTAGGCACTCAGCTATGAGCCTTGAACGTGACCTTCTCGTTCGGCCGGGGAAGAAGTTCAGGCTAAGAGATCACAATCCCGACGATACCCTAGGCTACAAGGACGACGATCAGACGCAGGCGGCGTTGAAGAAGCATCTCCAACGCCTAGACAAGCTACAATACCTGCTCTATGCTTCAAAGAAGTGCGCGTTGCTGATTGTTCTTCAAGCTTTGGATAGCGGTGGAAAGGATGGGACAATACGGCACGTTATGTCAGGCGTAAACCCGCAAGGATGCAGAGTAACATCATTCAAAAAACCGACACCCGAGGAGGCTGCGCATGACTTTCTCTGGAGAACTCACAAGGCAGTTCCGCAGCGCGGCGAGATAGGGATCTTCAATCGCTCATATTACGAGGATGTCCTTGTAGTTCGCGTCCACAAGATTGTTCCGGAGTCTGTCTGGTCAAGACGGTATAAGGAAATCAACCGTTTCGAGAAGATCTTGGATGAGAATGGCGTGAAGATTCTGAAGTTCTACCTTCACATAAGCCCAGAAGAACAGCTGAAACGTTTCAAGCAGAGACTCGAAGATCCTAACAAGCGGTGGGAACTCTCCCCATCAGACTTTCAGGAAAGAAGATATTGGAAATGGTACATGGCCGCCTATGAGGATGTACTGAAATTCTGTAGCACCGAATGGGCCCCATGGTACTTGATCCCTGCTAACCACAAGTGGTTCCGGAATCTTGCCGTATCGCACATAGTAGTTAAGACACTTGAAGACATGAACCTGAGATTTCCCAAACCCACGTTCAACGTTTCCAAGTTTCGTCGAAAATGATAATGCAAAATTGCTTGAGCTGTTTCTTCGTGGTATCACGAATGTTCCTTTCAATCGTTGTTAGCGCATTCGCATACTCGCGACAATGAGTACAAGACCGATCGCAACTACTGGGATAATGGCAGCCTTCAGCAAGAAATAGGTCCCTGCTAGCCCTCCGGTGGCCGCTCCCAAAACATAGACAAGCAGGGTGATGGCTTGAAAACCTGTGCTCTCTTCTTGCTTGACTGTTCGCGATGAGGGTGAGCGACGTAGAGTGACCAAACCAATTATGAAGCTCGTCCATGTTCCAGTAACATAAGTTGTGGATACACCGGAGACACCCAGGCGATAAACCCCCACGCTCTGCATTCCCATTGGTACCGACGCCAACAAAATTAGAACATACACAACGTTACCGCCGGGCTTCCCGACGACGAATCCTACGATTGCGAAGAGCAAGAGTATCAGAAACTCTGCGGCGAAGGTCTTCGTAACCGCCCAAGGCCATACTTCCCGAGGGCCACCGGTTGGATATGCGATGTTGGCACCCAGAGCGACGCCTCCTATGTAACCCAGAATCGCAGTTAGAGAATTGAGGGCTAAAGGGAAATTTCCTTGACCGATTCTAACCCCGAGAGTAACCGTATTCCCTGACATGAACGATGCGAAGACTCCTCCCAGAGTAAGAAAGCTGAGTGCGTCCACCGAACCTACACCAAAAGTAAGAAGAGCGACGAGGGCGTCCCTAACTTTGATGGATTTCCCTCCGGTGCTTGTTACAACAGTCCGAGGCGCGTCTGCGGTTCTCGTTGTGGTATCATCTGATGGGTTATTCATGTAGATCCAGGCGAATCGTTACGATTTCTACGAACAAAGGCCAACTGGTAGCGACATCACTCATTGTTGGCGGACCACGAATGCTTAGCTTAGGCAGGATATGAAACCTTCACGTTTGAGCGCCAGCCCTCATAGGTTCATATCGTGTGATGCCATCGACTCACGTGGCGTCTCATCATGGGCCGGGCTACAACTGAGGAGAATAAGGTTGAGATTACCTTCAGGTCGGCAAAACATTCAGACAATTCGACCCTTAGAAATATGATCTACGCGCTCTACAAGGAGGATCAGGTGGATCAACCAATCACAGACGAGAAGATTTCGGCTACATTTAAGGAACTAAACCAGAATCAGTCTAGAGGCCAAATCATAGTCTTCGAAAAACGTCGAGTGATCATTGGCTACGCGATCGTGATTTTCTACTGGAGCAACGAATACGGCGGCGACATATTGCACGTAGATGAGTTGTATGTCAAGCCTGAACATAGACGACGGGGCGTCGCAACCTGCTTCTTCAGGCGCCTCTCGGAGATATTCAAGGACAAGGCGCGGCTTATGCAGCTCGAGGTCAGCCCGACCAACTCTATCGCCATGAACTACTATCGTAAATTAGGGTTCAAGCAGACGCGTAACGCTCACCTAGCGCGGGACATAATTCCAGGCAATAAGTCAAATTCCATATGAGGCGAAAGTGAATAAACCACTAACCTCGGACGGTAACTCATTCGTTCCTATTCCCGTCGTTCCTCGGCGCTCCGTTTGTTAGGATTCGGGACTGACTCTTCGGTAGAAGAAATGCTTCAGCGCCTCAGCTAATGCGAGATAGGTGATTATGAAAGCGGCCAAGACCAGGTAGAAAGTGAGCGGGGGAATCACGAGGCCCAGTAACCGGCCTATTGGAGTGAATGGTAGTAGCATCGGAACGATCACAGTTGCCAGGGTGCTGAAGATCAGAGCCTTGCTGGGGTGGCTTTTGTAGAATGGGACGCGCCGGGTTCTGATTACGAAGATAATGAGCGACTGGGTACTTATTGATTCGAGGAACCACGCTGTTTGGAAGAGTGCTGGCGGTGCGGCGAATACAAACAGCATGACCCCGAAGGTGAGGTAGTCGAATATTGAGCTCACCGGGCCGAAGAAGGCCATGAATTGCCGTACGAAATGCATGTCCCATCGGCGTGGTGCTTTCAGGTATTCAGCGTCGACGTTGTCTGTTGGAATCGCTAATTCGGAAATATCGTAAAGTAGGTTGTTCAGCAGAATCTGTGACGGTAACATAGGGAGGAATGGGAGGAATAGGCTCGCTCCGGCTGCGCTGAACATGTTGCCGAAGTTAGAGCTCGTGCCCATCATGATGTATTTCATCGAGTTCCCCATCGTCTTCCTCCCTTCCTGAACTCCCTGGGCTAGGACGGTCAGATCATTTTGCAGGAGAATGATGTCAGCCGCAGCCTTAGCTACGTCTACTGCGTTATCGACTGATATGCCCACATCGGCGGTTCTTATGCTTGGGGCGTCGTTTATTCCATCTCCCATGAAACCAACCACATGTCCGTTCTTGTGGAGAGCTATCATGATGCGGTTTTTCTGGTCGGGTGTGACGCGAGCAAAAATGTTCGTCGCCTCGACGATTCTTTCGAGCGCGGAATCGCTAGTCTGCCTAAGCTCGTCCCCAGTCACTATCGCGTCGACTTTGATATTGAGCGTCTCGCAGAGGTGTCTTGCCACGAACTCGTTGTCGCCTGTCAGGATCTTCAGGGTTATTCCCGATTCTTTCAACATTTGCAGTGAGGCTGTTGCCGTTTGCTTGGGTGGGTCGGTGAAAGTCACCAGGCCAACAAAGACCATATCCGTTTCGTCTTTGACGGCGTAGGATGGAGTCTTTTCGACTTGTTTAGTCGCTACGGCGAGTATGCGTCTTCCTTCCTTGCTCATTTCTTCGTATTGGGCGCGTATCTTGTTCCTGATGTCGTCGGTCAACGGAAGCTGTTGGCTCTCGTCTTGGTACAGGCTGCATGTGCTTAGCATTTCCAGGGTGGCGCCCTTGGAGATCAAGAGCGTCTTGCTTCCGTCGCTTACGATTACGCTGACTCTTCGCCGGACAAAGTCGAACGGTATTTCGTCAATTCGTGCGTATTTTGTTAGGTCCAATGGTTGGTGCTTGAGTATTGCGTCGTCTAAGGGCGTGCGCACTCCGGCCTGAAGGCTGCTGTTTAGCTGGGCTAGCAGCAGAATGTTGTCGTCTTCTTTGCCGTTGACGTTGAGGTGTGAGGTTAAGTCTATGACGTTCTGGGTTAGAGTTCCAGTTTTGTCTGTGCAGAGGGTGTCCATGCTTCCGAAGTTTTGTATGGCCGATAGTTTCCTGACTATCACGCCTTTGGCGGCCATCTCCATGGCTCCCTTGGAGAGATTTATCGTAACGATCATCGGAAGCAGTTCAGGCGTAAGGCCAACGGCCAGGGCCACGGAGAAGAGTAAAGATGTTAGGATGTCGCGTTTGAACAAAGCGTTGATGAAGAAAACAAAGACTACGAGGAGGAGCGTGACTTGCATGATGAGGTAGCCGAACTTCTTAAGTCCTCTATCAAACTCGGTCTCAGGCTCTTTGCCAATCAGTTCCTTCGCGATTCCCCCGTAAGCGGTTATGCTGCCTGTTTTGGTAATCCTCATTGTTGCGGTTCCGCTGACAACTGACGTGCCCATGAACGCCAAGTCGGTACGGTCGAGGTCTTGCTTCGTTTTGTTGTCTGGGGCCGCGTCTTTTTCAGCCGGGAATGATTCTCCAGTCAGCGCAGATTGATCAACGAATAGATCCTTGACTGAGAGAACTGTGCCGTCGGCTGGGACCATGTCGCCAGCTGACAAATACACCAAGTCACCTGGAACAATATCGGAAACAGGAAGCTCGACCTTGTTTCCATCCCTGTTCACTGTGGCAGTTGTACGGATTCTTGCCCTGAGAGCGGCCGCAGCGTTCTCAGCTTTAGACTCCTGATAGAAACCAAGGACTACGCTCATCCCGACGACGAAGTAGATTATTGAGGCATTGACAAGGTCTCCGAGAAAAGCAGAGATACTGCCCGCGAACACAAGTATGATGACTAAAGGGCTCTTGAAGTAAGACAGAAACATCGAAACCCGGGATCGTTTCTTACCACCGACTACAACGTTAGGGCCGTACGTCTTCAGGCGCTTCTCTGCTTCTTGCTGAGTCAGCCCACTGGTGGCGGCAGCGACTTCGCTCAATGCTAGCGGAACCTCGAAATCCTATTCCATCTCATGCTTTGTTCAATTGAATATATCGGAATGACCAGTTGAGTCGCTCTTGTAGTCGCGGGCTCTCGCACTCAAGATCCATCTCACTCTAAGGTCGATTGGGCCAGACTCGTCATCGCCCGCCTCGATCATTTCTTTTTACGCGCTAATTTGCGTATCGAAGTTGCATCCTTATTTCCACGATAGCCCATTCTCGGGTCATCCACGTATCCTGAAAGTGCGGAGAGATGCCTGCGATTCATGTCACGCCAGTGGGCTTCGAAAGCCTGGGCGTCAGATCTATGTGTACATTTGTAGAGACGCCCGACATTAGGCTACTGATCGACGCGGGCGTTGCGTTAGGGCCTCGTCTTAGGAGGCTGCCCCATCCGCGAGAGTACAAAGCCAGAAATGAATGCCGTGCAAGGATTCGAAATTATGCGGCGAAGGCAGATGCAATTGTAATCTCACACTATCATAACGATCACCATACGCCGAACTACACCGAGAACGTCTGGCTCGGATCGAGCGCGGAGGAGGCGGAAGAGATCTATCGAGAAAAAACTGTTCTCGCGAAGGATATTCGTAACTCGATTAACTTCAACCAGCGGAGGCGAGGTTGGATGTTTCAACGCTTCGTGAAGCGAATTGGAAGCAAGTGTGAGATAGCGGATGGTAAGTCGTTCGATTTTGGATCAACCAAGGTCACGCTCTCGCAGCCTGTGCCGCATGGAGAAGAGAGTTCGGAATTGGGGTGGGTCCTTATGACTTGCGTTAGATCAGGAGAGGAAACCTTCCTTCACGCGTCCGACGTTCAGGGACCGATGTCCAAGGAAACCGCCAGACTGATACTCCAAGAGAAACCAGACTGTCTAGTGCTTGGAGGGCCACCCACATATCTCGAAGGGGTGAGAGTGGGTCAGGCTCCGATTCGGGCAGGCATCGAGAACGCTTCCAGACTTGCAAGCAAGATACCGATCGTGATCTTTGAGCATCACATACTCCGCTCCGAAAAATGGAGAGAGCAATCAAACTCGGTGTATGATGCCGCCTCAAGCGCCGAGCATAAGGTCATGACGGCGGCTGAATACCTCGAAACCCCAAACATGCTTCTAGAGTCTCAGCGGGAACGGTTGTATGAGGAAGAGGCTCCATCGTCAGAGTTCATGAAATGGACTGAGCTTCATCGGGAGAAAAGACGGTTACAGGCTCCCCCAGTGTAAGGTAATTCACGGAGGAAAAGATCGGACCCAAAAAATGGTCCGCCAAGGATCTGATCGGATTAGGCGCCTGCCAGCTTTGTCGCCAGTCGGAATTTCTTTCCGCATGAGGGGCAGGAGAAGTGTTTGATGTGTAGGGCGGGACCACGTCCGTCCTTTGGATGCATATCCCATTCTTTTGCCGGGCCAATTACTTCGCCACCGCATTTGAGACATTTCACCAAGAAGTCTTCACCTCGTTGATTTTGGCAGTCGTAGGTTGGACACGAGGTGCGGAGCACGTTTGATGGTGACGCCACTTGGGTTTGGCTTGGGGTGTGGCATCATTGGGTGCGTGTTATCCTCGTGTCCAACGACGCTGACTGCCATGGACCGTCCCTACACTTTTGATGGTATATTAATGTTTCATTTATGGTACGTTAATATACCGGCGTGACTAAGGTATCATAGAATTTCAGAGGAGGTTGCAACATGAACGGAGAATCAAAGAGAAGCTTTGCTGTAGCGCTTGCTTCATTCGCGGTAGGCGCCGTGGTCGCCGGAGTGCTCGGGAACCCGAGAACACGCCAGCGCATCGCGGTAGCGAGCAAGAAGCTGGCTAAGAGAGCCAGAGCAGCTGACCTAGCGTAAAAAATCCACGGGAGCGGAAACTAACCGCTCCTAACCCTCTCATTCTAAATTCGGATCTGAGTTCGATATTTTGCTGTTCTTAGTTTTGCACAATACTCAGATACGGCTTGCAAGGTTCTAGGAAGGCTTAATTGTAAAGCCGAATCTGAATTGGAATTAAGGCGCGTGAGTGGGGCCTCCCACCCGATTGCGCCAAAGAAACCCCGGAGTAGGGAGGTAAATGGATGAAAGCTAAAAGTTCCATCAATATTGCATTGACCGCCGTATTCGCCGCAATCTATGCCTTAGGCGTAGTGTTTCTTGCCCCGATCAGTTTTCAAATCTTTCAAGTTAGAGTGGCGGATGCCTTGCTACCTCTCGCTATGCTGTTTGGGTGGCCTGCCGTTCTAGGTCTATCGCTTGGCGCGTTCGTGGCAAACATTTTCGGCGGCCTTGGGCCCGTGGATATGGTCGGCGGGTCCGTAGCGAATTTCATAGCAACATTCGTAGCATGGCGAATCGCAACCAGCAGAGGAAGGCGTTGGGCGCCGGTTGGGGTCGGGGTGGAGATCATCATCGTCACACTTGTTGTTGGGACCTACTTGAGCTACCTTCTCGCCATGCCGCTCGAAATCAGCTGGCTAGGGGTCTTCCTTGGAAGCGTAACCGCGATTGGTGTGCTCGGATCGATACTGTTCTTTGCACTCTCAACTGAAAGAATAGCAACCCTATTGAGATCATACGGGCTAGGAATCTACCCGCGACAGTCGGAGAAAACATAAAGAAAATGGCATTGATAGCCAACAGCGTGTAGGTCTGCTTTAGCGTTTTCAAATTCGGGTTGCGGGGGATATGGCCATGATCCGCCGAGAACAGGTAGATGTTCTTCCGGTAACTGGGAAGCCGTCTCTAGGGACGTGATGGGGGCATCTGAAATAGCATCGATTCGACTGGTTCTCGGTGACATCACACAGCAAAAGGTAGACGCGATCGTGAACGCTGCCAACACAAGTCTGCTTGGTGGAGGTGGTGTGGATGGAGCGATACATCGAGCCGCTGGTCCTAGGCTACTCGAGGAATGCCGCAAGCTGGGAGTTTGTCCTACTGGTGAAGCGAGGATAACTACGGGAGGCAATTTACCTGCCAGATTTGTGATCCACACGGTTGGCCCGATTTGGAGAGGGAGCGGGAACCTGGAAGATCAACAGCTCCGCGACTGCTACCTGAATTCTATGAAGCTTGCTGAACAGAATGGGGTTGAACCATCGCTTTCCCATCCATTAGCACCGGCGCTTATGGTTTCCCGATTGAGAGAGCTCCAAAAATCGCTGTGACAACCATCCGCGAATGCCTCGATAGACTGTCACAGGTTCAAACCGTTTTCTTCGTCTGTTTTTCACAATCCGACTATGACACTTACCAAGAAGCGATCAAGCGAGAATAAGTTCGATCGATTTCAATTCTAAGAGTTTAGTTCTGCTTTGAAGACTGTAACTGCCTTACCGCCGATGTACACTCGTCTATCACCCACTCTAACCCGGATCACACCGCCTCGCCTAGAAGCCTGGTAGGCTAGCAGTTCATTCTTGTGAAGTCTGCTCTGCCAGAACGGTCCCAAAACTGAATGGGCGGACCCGGTTACCGGGTCCTCGTTGATTCCGGCTCGCGGGGCGAAGAAGCGGCTCACGAAATCATATGGTTCTGTTTTGGCTTTGGCGGTTACGATGAGCCCGCGGATGGGAAGCGTGGAGAGCAGGGTGAAGTCTGGTTTTATTGTGCGAACAGAATTCTCCGAACTAACTTCGACTATCGAATCGAACCTGCTTCTTCCGACGTACCTAGGCTTGACTCCGAGCGCCTTTGCCAACCCTTTGGGAACCTTAACTTGTCTGTCGGGTAGAGATGGGAAATCGAGCTCGATCCATTCATCTCGACGTGTGGCGGTGAGGAGGCCGCTATGTGTATGAAACCGTGCCTGATCCCCTCGGCCGAGTAGTCCAGTCTCCCATAGGATGTGGGCACTTGCGAGGGTTGCATGGCCGCAGAGGTCGACCTCTACTAACGGTGTGAACCATCGTAAACCATACCCGTCCTCCCGCTTATGGAGGAACGCCGTTTCGGACAGGTTCATTTCCTGAGCCACCTTCTGCATCCAAGCCTCACCACGCGGTTCCGGTAGGATGCAGACCGCGGCTGGGTTGCCAGCAAACACCGTATCCGTAAAGGCGTCAACGTGAAAGATCGTGAGACCCATGGTCTCGGGCGATAAGGATGCGGCCGTATAACCTTTGGTTCTGTTTCTGGTCCGGGTAAGCTACACCCCTTCCTCACCGCATCCTCGTCTCGGTTAGTGTGTCTTGGTGTTTCGCGCTGACTAGGACCAACCACCCGCTAGTCCACTTGCCCGCATGGATCCCTCCCGTTTGGGTGTGGTCCACCCTACCCCCGTCACGATCCTACTCAATTGAAAGCGGCACGGCTTTCCAGGGAAAGGTGCCGCTTTGGGCAACCCATGAATGTTTGAAAAAGCATGCTATCTGCTTGAGCGATCATATTTTCTTAGAACATTTGGAAGGGTTTCGGTAAGGTCGGAGGCGACCATGTGGAATCCCTTCTGTCTGTAGACGATGTCTCCGGCCGCGCCATGAATGTAAGCTCCTGCTACGGCCGCGGAGTATGGGTCGGCACCCTGTGCGAGATAGGCGCCGATTATGCCTGATAGAACGTCCCCCATCCCGGCGGTGGCCATTCCAGGATTTCCGGTGTGGTTGACCTTTGCGCGGCTTCCATCTGTGACAATAGTATCGTGGCCTTTCAATAGAAGAACGCAACCATGCTCCATGGCGAACTTCTTACAAATGGGCAGCCTATCTCGGCCTAGTTGAGGAGCATCGATTCCTGAGATTGCCTTGAACTCGCCGACGTGAGGTGTGATGAGTGCACCCTTCAACGATTCCATTGCTTGGGTAAGCGCTCGGATGGCGTCGGCGTCAATTAGGAGTGACTTCCCTAGTTTGCGAACTTCCTTGATGATCAGGGGGATCGCTTGGATCGTTTCGGGGTGTCGTCCGATTCCGGGGCCTAAGACAAGGGCGTCGGATGCTTCAAGTAACCTAGAAAGTTGCTCGATCTGTTCAGAGTTGACTACCTCGCTGTTCAGCGAATGTACTATGAGGTTTGGGGAATATCCACGTATGGTTGAAGCAACGGATCTCGGTGCGGCGACAATCGCTAAACCCACCCCAGTCCTCAAGGCGGCCATTCCAGCCAAGGCTGGGGCGCCAGAATAGACTTCACTACCACCTAGGATTAGCAGGCATCCGAAGTCTCTCTTAGACGAATACCGGCCTCTCGCCTTGACTACTCTTCTAACGTCTCCAGGACCAGAATACACGATCCCATCCCCACACGGTTGACTTGGACGGTATGTAGGGATCGCTTACACTTCTGTATTGCCTCCTGGAAAGTACCTTCGCTGTGAAGGACAGAACACAAAAAACAGTGTTCCCCTCATAATTCTAACAAGGCGGTATCGGGGAGATGAAGAATCAGCTCGTAGCCCAGATCCTGAACGAAGTCGCTGACATGCTCGACATGCAAGACGTCCAGTTCAAACCACGCGCATATCGCAGAGCCGCACGAACCATAGAATCACTTGCCGAACCCATAGAAGACGTGTATGCGAAAGGCAAACTCGAAGACCTGCCTGGTATAGGCGAAGCTATCGCCAAGAAGATCGGAGAGATAATCGAAACTGGCTCACTGGAGTATCGTGATGAGCTCAAGGCAAAGACGCCAATAGATTTGGAAGGCATATTGGCGGTGGAAGGAATCGGGCCAAAGACCGCGGCCGTACTTTTCAAGAGGTTGGGAATAAAATCATTAGATGATCTCGAACGTGCAGCAAAAGAACATAAAATCAGAGAGATCAAGCGGTTAGGACCAAAGACTGAAGAGAACATACTCGGCAGCATCGAACTCGCCAAGAAGAGTAAGGTCCGCATACTACTGGGGGACGCGCTCCCGGTTGCTGAAGAAATATGCAAACAACTAAGTGACAACAAGAAGGCGAATGCGGCCCGAGTTGAAGCGGCAGGATCCTTGCGAAGAATGAAGGAAACCATCGGTGACATCGACATTCTCGCAACTTCGCTCCACCCGATTCAGTTGACTGAAGCTTTCACCAACATGTCAGATGTTCGAAAAGTTCTTGAAAAAGGAGAAACCAAATCTTCAATCCTTCTACAAAGCAACCTTCAGGTCGATCTTCGCATCGTAGAAGAACAGAGCTTCGGCTCAGCATTGATGTACTTCACCGGGTCGAAGGATCATAACATAGCCATACGAAAACTCGCTATCTCCAAAGGCCTCAAGCTCAGCGAATATGGTTTGTTCAAAGGCAACGAACCAGTGGCAGGCCGCACCGAGGAGGAGGTATACAAGAAACTCGGGCTCGATTACATCCCACCTGAACTTAGGGAAGACCGAGGAGAAGTAGAGGCAGCAAGGAACCATGAACTCCCGGACTTAATTCCCTACGACGCGATCCAGGGAGATCTACAAATGCACACCAAGTGGAGTGATGGCCAACAGACTATCGAAGAGATGGCTCAAGCCGCAAAAGCGATGGGTTATTCGTACATCGCGATAACTGACCACTACAGTACAATGCCGATCGTCAATGGGCTCAACGAGCAACGCTTGCGAGAGCAAATGAAAGAAATAGACCACGTAAACGAAAAAGTAGAAGGCCTTAGAGTTCTCAAAGGGGCGGAAGTAGACATTGCACCCGACGGAACGCTGAAGGGAGAAGGATCAGTTCTAAAGGAATTGGATCTGGTAGTCGGAAGTATTCATGGAACATTCAAACAAACGAAAAAGCAGATGACTCAACGCTTAATCACGACGATGGAAAGTGGTCTCGTAAACATCATCGGCCATCCGACGAGCAGAAAGATAAACGAAAAGAATCCATGTGAAATGGATTTCGATCAAATCTTCGAAGCTACGAAACGAACCGGAACCTATCTTGAAATAAACTCATCACCCCATCGACTCGACCTAGACGACGCGAACGCCAAACTGGCCTTGAAAGCGGGGTGCAGACTGGTCATAAACACTGACGCTCACGACAAAGATGAGTTGAGGAATATTCGGTTTGGCATCGCTATGGCTCGAAGAGGCTGGTTGAGCCGAGCCGACGTGATCAACACGATGCCCTTAGAGAAGCTGAGGACGATCCTGAAAAAGCCCTGAATAACTGATCAAATCTCCAAATGATCCAACCCAAACGGCCGCCCATAAATCTAAAAGTCTTATATCCCAAACGGGTTAATCCGACTCCGAGGCAACCTCAGTGGACATTATTGGCACGATCATTCACTTAGTAATCGCTGGCATTATTGGCGGAATTTTCGTCTGGCTCGCCGCGAAAGCGTTGGGTGCACCTAGGGCGACGTACTGGCACGGGATTTTGACGGTTGTCTGCGCGATCATACTCACCGATATCATAGGCTATTTCATCGGCGGGTTAGGGTGGATTACAACAATCATCGAAATCGTCATAATCCTGCTCCTGATCAAGCACTTCTTCGGCGTTGGGTGGATTAAGGCTGTAGTAATCGCAATACTGGCTGTGATCATACTGATCATAGTGCTCTTCGTACTAGCGCTGGTTGGAATCACAGTACTGGGTGGAATGTTTCCGGGCGTCCCATAGGCTAGATAGCGAAGAAGACGACGTCGCGGCTGACTCGTACTCGAGATGATAAAGCTGCGCTATAGAATTAAGCGGTAACGCTAAACCGACTTTACAGAATCCTATTTCGAGACTGGGCACTCTTCCGACGAGCGAATCGTCGTCCCACCACGATGAAAGTCCCCGCCACTAAGCCTACGAGTACTGATTCTGGTGGGAAGCCTGGTATTGCAATAACCATAACGTTTCCCCTACCCTGCATGATCAAGAAAATTATGACTACCAGTGATATGAGGCTGAGAAGCGAGATCACTAACAAAATGATACCTACAGGGCCTCTGTCGCGCACAACCACTACCATGTTTTCCACCGGTTAACAGTGTCTTTTGTCCATCGGAAGTAAGGACTTTTCGTTGCTATGCTCCCCTTACCTAGGCTTCATCCCCGCGTGGCTCATGAGGGACGAATTCTGACGGACATATAGACGCACTCGTCGCAAGATTAAGGATTCTCGTGATCTAAGTCGATAGAAGCGCGGAACTTGGATGGGATTGCTTATTTTGTTAAAGATAGAGATAGGTGATGTTTACGGTTGCGGTGACCTGTTGCGGTCCGGAGTCTATTGGCGTAGGTTGTTTGGTTCCACTAGTATTGGCGTAGGGAATTGGTTGTGGGACGATCCCGTAGCCGTAATTGGTCGATACCGAAGCGACGCCGAGAATTATTCCTCCTAGACCAGTAACTATTGCTGACGCTTGTGAGTTTGCGTCCTGAACCGCCTTCTGATAGGCCTGGGTTCGAAGTGTGTTGTAGTTCGGATCGGTGAACGTGAATGAAATTCCGTCCACTTGATTTGCACCTGCTTGGACTACCGCGTCAACGATTTTCCCCACGCTGGGTAGGTTTTCAGTTCCGGTCACGATTACCTCCATTGAATTTAGGGCGACGTATCCGACGGCTTTGCTGTAATTATATGAGTCATATGCTGGCGAGAGTGAGTAAGAAATTGTCCTGATGTCACTCTTGTTCACTCCCAGCGCCGCCAGCGAAGCAAAGACTGCAGTTGCCTGAACTCCATTCTCCGCTGCTGCTTTGGCGGCCGATGAGTCCTGTGTGCGAACTGAAAACATTATGTCCGCTTCGTCTGGATACGCTGTCATGGTTCCTGTCCCGGTCACACTGATTCTTGGCACCGCGACGAAGTATAGGAAAGACGCCAAAGCAATTATACCGACTAAACCTAGGCCTATCATTCGTTTCTTCATTGCAATCGAATTATCAAAGCGCGATTTCGGCTATTAGCCTAAGTAATAGAACATGGCCGCGTCCCTGTTCTAATTCGTAGAACCCAGCATGTGAATATCAGGAGGAACTACGGCCGGCCAACTTTTTCCAAACTCGGCCGAAACAATTCTGGGGTATCATGAAGCCCACGACCCAGTTGGGTCTGTCAACAATTTCGTGCACTCTTAGGTCCCCGGCTACGCTGCAGAATATGTACGCCTCCTCTCTACTGATCCCCGCATGTTTCGTTAGCTCTTGTATCATGCTTCGAACGGCTTGCTTGCATGCATCCATCAAGTCAGGTGCTATGCCAGTGGTTACGTAACTTCTTCCGGCCGTACCTTCTGACGCGGTGAAATAATGTGGGGCCAGAAGTTGTACTCCTTTAATCAAGTTGATTCGCACGGTGACCGCTCCGGGGCATTCGATAGCCGTCACGCAAACCTCGCCATCCCCTTGGGCCGCATGCACATCCCCGACCGAAAACAGACCGCCATCCACCTGTACCGGGAGCAGCAACCTACTGCCTGCAGTCAAGTGGCGTATGTCCATATTGCCACCGTGAAGTTCAGGAGGCATGACCTCAGTCGGCATATCGTTGGCCGGCGCGACCCCCATAACGCCGCAGAAAGGCCTGTATCTTACCCTAAGGCCGTTCTTGAAATTCACCCAGCTCCTCTTACTTAGCTTCCAATTCCACAGGTAGGCATCGTTGAACTCATCAAGCAAACCTGAGCCGGGCATGACGGCGGACCAACCCCAATTCGCAGTATCTACGTTTAACACATCAATCGCCAAGGCGTCGCCTGCGCTCGCGCCTCGCACTCGGACCGGACCCGCGAGCGGATAGAATTTCGAAGGGTCAAGTTCAGCGATATCGTTACTGGTACTCTTCTGACTTAGTTGGGATGACGTAACCTCCCGAACCTGAAAAGTAACCCGATCACCGGGGTCAATTTCAAAAACGGGTGGGTGGCTCCTGCTCCACAAATAATGGTAGCTATCCTGTCTTACTAGATGAGAACGGGACAACCCTACTCTCAGGAGGTGCACGCTCACCTCTATTTAATGTCGGCCGAATCAGTAATCTCGAAATGTCTTGGAACTTAATTGCAGGGAAGAGATCTGTCCGATCTGGAATTTCACAACTCTGCCAGACGTTTCAGAGGTGAATCAGTTGTTGCCTAATTCCTTCTTGAAAGCTTCAGCGAGGGTTTTTCCCCAATTGTCGAGTGGTTCCATTCTTCCATCGAAGAACCTGAGCACTGGGGGTTCGAACACGAACTTTAGCCCTTTCACGAGATCTCTATGTTTGTACAGCCAGTTTATTCTGTCGATGGCATACTCGATGTGTGAGATCGAGTAGACTCGCCTTGGAAGCGCTATCCTTGTGAGTTCTATGTCTGCCATGACTTCTTTTCCTTCCTTGTCTCGGTCCATTGAGACGGTTCCTCTTTCCATGCTCCTTATGCCGGAAGCTAGGTAGAGGGCTGCCGACAATGCTCCTGCTGGATATTGTGACTGAGGAATGTGTGTCAGGAACTTCATCGTGTCCAAGTGGCACGCGAGCCCGCCTGGGGGTGTGACTACGGGGATTCCGGTTTCAATTAGCCTGTTGACAAAGTATTTGATCTGTTCAACCGAGCAACCCGCGACTGTAGGATCAACCATCTCTCTGACGCCAACCGTCATCGCTCCAATTTCTCGCATCGACATGCCACCGTAAGTGTAGAAACCCTCATAGACTGGCAACCAAGGCCTGATCTTGTCGAACAGTTCCTTGTTGTTCGTTCCGATAAAACCCCCCCTGACTGACGTGTTCTTCCTACCGCTCATGTAGAACAGGTCAGGAAGACTGCAGATCTCTCGAACTATTTCAGCGACAGTCTTGTTTTGATATTCCTTCTCTCTCTGCATTATGAGGTAAGCATTTTCGCAGATTAGGCTTCCATCGAGGACGAGAAGCAAACCATGTTCATTGCAGATCTGTCTTATCTCTCTCAGGTTCGCGAGAGAGAAGGGTTGTCCTCCGATCAGATTGGTCGTGGCTTCCATGCGAACAAAAGCGACATTGTCCTTGCCAAACTTCTTGATTATGTTCTTCAGTTTTTGAGGATCCATGTTTCCTTTGAATTGGTTCTTGCTTTCTGTTTTGAGAGCGTCATCGTAGTAGATCTCCAAAACCGGGGCCCCCTGCAGTTCGATATGAGCCTTGGTCGTGGTGAAGTGGTAATTCGTTGGGACAACATTACCTGGCTTGACGAAGACTTTCGCAAGGAGGTGCTCTGCAGCTCTACCTTGATGAGTGTTCATCACATGCTTGAATCCCATCACATCTTTGACCGCGTCAGCGAATTGATAGAATGTCATGCTGCCGGCGTACGCGTCATCTGCGTTTAGCATTCCGGCGAATTGGTTATCGCTCATAGCGTTGACGCCGCTGTCGGTAAGCATGTCAAGGAAGATGTCCTTGGTTTTGAGCAGGAACGTATTGTACCCAGCCTCGCCTATGGCTTTGAGTCTCTCCTCGACTGGGATTAATGCGATCTTCTGTACCATTCGGGTCTTGTGCATCTCAATTGGTATCTCTTTGCCGGTCGATAATTTTATTGACAAATTCGGAAACACACCAAACGTTTCCTGTTCGAAGGTCCTGCTCAGTGCCTAATACTCTTGTTGTCCGATTTCCGTTGAGCCGGGACACTAGCTTGCGAGAATAGTGTTCCAGTAATCTATTCGACTTGTCTAACACGACTCGTAGAACTAATCGTCGTTTAATCCTCAGCTTTTATCTCTCAAATCTCCGCGAACGCCCGCATCAGAAATGATGCAACGCTTACAATTCGAGGGGAGACTGCGTAGAACCTGAATCCTGTTCTGGGAGGCGTTGTCAAGTTAGCTAAGTGTTCCACGATCACACCCGGTAGCTCTTACTTCGCCAGAATTGGAAGGAGCGTCAATTCTTATTTTCAGCAGCGACAAACTTGTTGTCGCTAGGACGTTTGATTAAACCGCCTGATTTTGAGGAACTTGGTCCGACATGTCGAGTTCCTTATCTATCGCCAGTGTGGGAATGTCACGTAGAAGCCTCGACCCATACTCGGGGAAGACCACTCAACCTTCAGTCCTTTCTTCTTTGGTATGTACACAACATCCCCGGGTTGAACGTCAGTTTTGATTTCGCCCTCTTTCAGCAGGAATGAGCCGTCGATACAGTAGATCACAGCGCAGTCATTGTCATAGTCGAATGCGCACGGCTCGGATTTCACGATTTCGATTATTCCAGCAGTGACCGGGGCGCCTTGCTTTCTGTCTACTACATCGACTAGCTTCAGATTTGAGTTTCCTGCTTCAAACTTCTCAGGAACTATACCTGACTTCTTAACAAGAACGACCGACAACACAATCGCCGTTAGGGGCGTTAGCACGGACGTATTTAGTTGTTGACCAGCTACCGTTTGGCTAATCCACGAGGAAAACTCGTTCCCTAGAATCAAAAGATAGTTGGAGTACTGAGGGCAATACGCTGCGTCCAGATATTGAACTACAAGGGACACTTAGTCTGAATCGAGCCGAAATCTGGATTCGGTGACTTGGCGGGTCATCGTTTCCGAAAGTGACGAAACCCACCATTCAAAATAGTTGAGTTGCATGAAAATCGAGCAACTCTCATTTGTTAAGTCTAATATACCGCCTCCGGACAGTATTCCGCTCTATGAAGACCACAGAAGTCTTCGCTAGAAAATCTTCTGGCTTAGTCAGAGTGATGTCTCCATACTCCGCTTTCGCATACAACGTTCTAAACATAGGCGTGATCTTTCCTTGGGTATACCTGCTCACGTTAGCCGTTTGGCCTGATGCAAACGTCCCGCTTGGAATACTTATCACCGGAATCTTCACGGCTTTCCTGGCGGTTGCTTATTCTGGATTGGCTTCAGCAATGCCGCGCACTGGAGGCGACTACGTCTTCCAGAGCCGTACACTGAAACCCTTCATTGGTTTCGCAATCGTTGCCACAGTAATCCCCGTCTTCTTCTGTCAATGGGAAGCACTTGGTGGATGGCTGACGTCAATACTCGGATTTGCACCAATGTTCACAGGCATCGGATTGGCAACTAACAGCACACCGATCCAGAACCTAGGATTATGGTTCACAACCCCAACTGGCATTTGGATAACGACAGTCATATGCTCAGCAGTGGCTGCTGCCATGCTCATCAGAGGCTTCAAAGTATTCGTGCTTGCCCAATGGGTCATGTGGTATGGCTTCCTTCTTAGCTACGTCATCATGATAGCGTTCTTCCTCATGACTCCAACATCCGCGTTCATCGCTCGATTCAACGGGGCCATGGCAGTTCTCGCGCCTGGTACTCCTGATTACTACCACTACGTTCTCACTCAAGCCACCCAGAATGGTTTCACTGCCGTTTCGGGCTGGTCATGGGCCTCGACAATCTTCGTCATTCCCATAGCCTTGACTAGTTTGGGTTGGGTAGGATACACGCAGGAACAGGCGGGCGAGATTCAGGGTGCGTCCAGCTTCAAGAACCAACTCCTCATAAACCTCGGTGGCGGCCTCTTCAGCACGTTACTCATGATGATTCTAGCCTATGCATTCATCAACACTGTCGGACAAGGCTGGTTGGCGGCCGCTGCATACGGCAGCACGTCAGGAACCGTGAACATGCCCATTCCACCATGGTTCAGCAACCTCGCAGCAGTCTTAACCGACAACCCTCTGCTGATCTTCCTCATGACTATCGGCATTCTCCTAAACGCATTTCAAGTCGTAGCGAACGTGATCGTCGGCTGGACTAGGGTTACGGTTGCAATGTCCATCGACGGCGTCTTCCCGAAAATGCTCAGCAACGTTAACAGCCGAACACATACACCCGTCAATGCACACGTACTATTCTTCATCCTCGGCGGCGTCATCTATTCGGCAGTTTACAACTTTGTCCCGGGATACCTAACCCTCACCCTCGCAGTGACAGCCGTCGCGACGATAATGTACATTGGAACAGCGTTCGGTGGCGCGATCTTTCCGTGGACGAGGAAGTCCGTCTACGACAGCTCACCCGTTGCCAAATACAAGCTTGCCGGGATTCCAGTAATCACTATCTGCGGGATAGTTGCAACGTTATTCAGCGCTTGGATGCTCTACTACTACCTCACCGTTCCCGGGTTAGGGGTAATGACACCCAGCCGAATCTCAGAAACCATAATGCTTAGCATATTCGCTATTTGGGTGATTTACTTCTTCATCAGACGCGCCTACCTGAAACGAAGAGGCATCGACTTAGACTTGGCCTTCAAAGAAGTACCCCCTGTGTAGGGGGTTCCCCATCTTTCTTTCCCTTTATCCAGACGTGAACTGGTAACTTAGTACCTTATCTTTGGTTAGGTTGACAATTACTCCTCGCAGGATACCGGCGGGATACTCTGAGCCTGGGTTTATGCACATAGTTCGATTTAGCTTAACATCCGCCTTTACTTCATGAATGTGCCCGCAGAGCATTAGCAGTGGCTGGGTCTTCTCTATGATGTCACGAACCGTTATGCTGCCGACCGGGATGAGCACTTGCTGCCCCCCTTCAACCACTGGCTTCGGGGGGTCGAAGTTTGCATCAAGTTTCGGTGCAACATCTAATCCTGAATCGTAGGGGGGAACGTGAACGTTGAATATGCAGGTGGAAGGAGTTTTGATACTGTCTAAGAGTGGCTGAAGTTTTGAGGCGAGTTGCTCCTCGTCACATTCTCGCGGTGTTTTCCAGGGGGTAGGAGTGCTCCAGCCTAGGCTGATCATCTCGTGCCCGCTTTCAAGGACGACAAGCTTCCCGTCCACATTCACGAAGTGCTCTGATGATGAAACTGCGTCAAGGATTTCCTGCTTGTCATCGTTTCCGCCCGTCCAGTAGCATTTCACGCCCAAAGGGCCCAAAGTTGTTTCGGCGAGTTCCTTCCACATGTTCAACCGATCAATCATTAGCTGGTCGAAGAGGGCGGACACTTTACCAGCCTCCGACCGAAGCGAATTGTACTCGCTCTCTGAGCTTCGATACGGGTAGAGGCCCGCGTTCATGATACGCTTCTCGAACTCGGGGAGCTCGCTGGGCTGAATTTTTTTGAACTCCTGCCCTTGAAAATTGAAACGGTAGTTACCTGTCGCATCGGACACCATCGGCACTACGGTCTTCCCGGTAACGTCGCCTCCCATCACCAGAGTATCCACATTGTAGAATTTCGCGGTGCCCAAAAACTTCCTAAACACGACTTCCGACGCGTGAATGTCTGTCGAAAAAAATATCCTGTGAAACTTTTTCGACTTCGAATCCACCATTCACATCCGACCACACCGGCATTCAACCCAAGAGCCAATTAAGCGTTTGTTCACGAGATAGGAATGTGGCAAGTCTTCTGTCTTCCCCTCAAATCTCCGCGAACGCCCGCACAGGAAATGATGCACCACTTACAATTCGCGGCGGGACTGCGTAGAATCTGAATCCCGTTCTAGGAAGCGCCGACAGGTTTGCCAAGTGTTCCACGATCATGATATTTGCTCTTAAGAGACGAGTGTGAGCCGGCCGAGCCTTATTTTCGACATCGTCAATATTCCAAAAGTCAACTCCTACAAGCTTAGCCTTTGAGCGAATAAGGAGATCAATGGACTCGTCGCTTAGGAACGGACCAAGCTCCCAATATCTCTCTGTTCCCCACCTCTCATCCCACCCCGTCCTTATCAGTACAGCTCTATCGTGTAGGGCCGATTCGTCACAATCGATCTTGATGGAACGTTTGGAGGATGGAAGTCCATCCACCACGATGCCGCCTACACCCGCAATACTCTCCAGTGGAATCTGGTTCAGGTCGAGACCTTTCGCATGCCGATGAAATGGGGAGTCTATGTATGTTCCGACGTTGCCCACCATATCGACTCTTCCGATGTAGAATTCAGCCTTCCCGTCATATCGGGAGCGTGAGCCTTCGTGCGTAATGAACGGCTGAATCTTGGGACTCGGAAATCCAGGGTAGGCTCTCATGCCATCCTCAATGGAGTGACTAAGATCTATGAATCTCGCCGAGACAAACCACCCGTTCTCAGGCCTTTCTGTTCTTCTTTCGGGGTGTCCGTTGCCACAAGGTCAATGGAATTGCAATTACGGAGAGTATGAGTATAGATGCTTGGCTTTGTTGAAACTCCGGTAGCGGAGGGTCCCCTACCTGAATTGCAATTGTCGTTGCGTTTAGCAGATTTTTTCCGCTTGCGGCACCAGCTTGAATCATGTACGTATCAACGTCCACCGGCCAAGTTCCATTACTCATGGGCGTCGTCGCAACGTTTTGAACATTTACCGAGAAATTATTGGCGTTATAGCCGATCGAGGTACTGTTCGATGAAAGAATCGCTTTTGACGAACTGTCAGCCAAATCTACGCGTACAGCAAAATAATTCTCTCCGTCTGACGTACAGGAACCTGATACGGTGGTTACAAACGGAATCTGTTGCCCCGGTGACGCTTGGTGAGGGTAGGCGGATGAAACAGTAATCATCTGGCAGAGGTTCGCCTTCACAGTAGAACCTGGAAGAGCGAGAAGCACGATGCATCCAATCAGGGCGATGTGAATCGCAATTCGCAGGTTCAACTGAATCATATCTTCGAAGAAGGCTTCATCTATATCAACAATTCAGAAATCCCATGCAAAACCTCATTCCTTGAGACATACCTGATGGAGAAAAGACAGATTAGTCAACTTAAAGCAGGAAAGGGGCCGTGACGCGGTATGCTCTTTATGGTGATTGAACGGTTCAAGAACAGGGACGCTCGGGCCGTGTACACCCGAGGTCTCCACCTACGTGGGTTTTCGTGTGTGTGACTATGCTGGTGCGAGAATCCAAATTTGAAGCAGGTGGTTAGGCGGGTGGTTGGTTGGTGCGCGCACACCCTCAAAACATAGGACGATGATTCGATTGTTACTTCTCTAATGTGACTTCGAAGTTTTCGCTCATCCTCAGTTGATGCCAACTTCCATCAAAGGGAACGTTTCGCATCGTTCTTATCCGCATTTGATTTCTAGGCGGGTCTCTTGATTCGTCCAACTGGAATTCAATGATGCCGTCATGTGCTGATTCGAGTTGCGTGTAGGCCCAGCCGCTGTGAACGCCATCCATTAGACTACGTATCATCGTGTGCCCACGAATGCGACCCATTCGAATAGGCCACATTAGCACATATTCTACCCAACTCTTTTCATCGTTGAATCTTACCACGGTGGAAGTGTTATCCGAGATGTTCAGCCATCTCGGATCGGGCTGGCTTGGTATTTCCAGTTTGGAGAAGAATGAGCTTAGCTCGGAGACTTTGAGTGATGGGAAGGAATGTTTCTCTTTGGACTTTTCTCCGAGTGTTGCGGTGTACCAGTCGTTGATCTGGAGTTTCTCTTCCATTTCTAGCTGCCTAGAGTTGACACCCAGCCGATTTAATTTGAAGCGGACAGTTTCAGGCGGCTCGGTGTAGGCGCTATAGTCAACTTTTCCTCCCTGTTTCAACCAGCCGGCGGTAATCGTGATTATCGCGTTATACCATTGCGACGATGGATCAAAGACTACCAGTAGCACCGTACCCGCGGGTATCGATTGAGTAGCTAAATCCTCGATCAATGGAATCCGGGGCATAGTTCGAACACCGATTATCATGCAAGGAACCCGTAGTTGTGGGTTTCGTTTGCCGGTCGTTTTTTTGTGTGTGTGGATTGGTTGGTGCGGCCGCCGGGATTCGGACCCGGGTCGTTGGCTTGGAAGGCCAATGGACGCGCAAAACGCAATGTCCTAGACCAGACTAGACTACGGCCGCATTATTACCGGTTCCTCAACATTCTCATCTCGATATTTCAATTGTGGGCTTCGGTTCCGACGGACCCTAAATCAGGCGATATGAAGAGGAGAACGCCAGGAAACATGAGTGGATCCGGATGCCTTCGGAACAGTTCCTTTCAGGCAGTCCGTGTTTCAGCGACGCCGGCGCCTCAGGAGGTATGATGAGGTTGCCAGGCATGCGGAGGCCACTACGGCTATTCCATTGAACTCAGGCACTGGTGTCAGTTGCGTGAAATTACCAGTAACGGTCTCCCCGCCAAATGGTACAGTGTAGGTTATCGTACCGGTGTACGTTGCGCCGATACTCGGAGAAGTCCAGCTATTGAACTGTATCTGGCAGCCGCTCGGCTGGCAGTTTACGTTTGATGTCGAGATCGTGTGCTGCGATCCCGCGGGCCAGAAGTAAGTGTGCGGCGTCGTAGTCACTACGCCGTCTATCGCTACTGTCGGACCAGTGACGCTTGTGGTTATGGTTATCGGGACTAAGTTCGACGGCGCCGGAACACCGTAGTATGCCGTCACCGTTTCCCCAGACGAGGGCACAGTGTATGATATGGTGTTCGCGTTAACTGCACCGATGCTCGGAGAAGCCCAGCTAACGAATGGACCGTAACCGTTCTGGGCTGAGAGCGTGTGAGTGCTTCCCGCAGCCCAGTAGAACGACTGCGGGACGATGATCGGGGTCCCATCCACTACGAGTGGTCCGCTTCCGCTCGGGATTTCCGTGACCAGTATGGGTACGCTTTGTGAGGCCTGGTAGTAGGCGGTCACGGTCTCGGAGTACGTTGGGACAGTGTACGTGAACGAAGCCGCGTAAGTTGTGCCAACGCTTGACGACTGCCAATACTTCAATACGGTCGGGCATCCTGAAATTCCACAGTACTGGTTTGCGGTCAAAGCGTGCGTACTGCCAACGGTCCAGCTGAATGTTTGTGGCGTCATGATCGGGGATCCGTCCACGGCTATGGAGTTAAGTCCAGATGGGACGGATGCTATGGTGATCGAGACCGCGTTCTGTGTTATTCGATACGCCGCAGTGACCGTTTCCGACGAGGACGGGACGGTGTAGGTTATGGACTGCGAGTACACTGTTCCGATGCTCGGCGAAGTCCAGTATAGGAAGGTTGCCTGGCAGTTGTAGTTGCATGGTGGGTTGAACGTCGCAAAGAGGCCGTGTGTTGTTCCTGGAGTCCAAGTGTATGTCTGCGGGGTGTTTATGGACGAACCGTCGACCTGTACTGTGCTGCTGCTTGAAGGATTGGAGTCGACAGTTATCTGCACCGTGCTGGTCGGAGCAAAAGTCGCGGTTTCTGTGATCGGGCCGTCCATAGTGACCGTAGCCGACGGCGAAGTGCCGCTAAACGAGCCAGAACCTGAACCAGTCCATGAGACGAAAGTGTAACCGCTGTTGGGCAAGGCAAGTATCGGTATCACGGCGTTGGAATTCTGATATCCGGTAGGCGGAGCAACTGAGCCTCCCGCATTGGATTGGATGGTTAGCAGATACTCCGGTTGAAAAGTCGTACCCGTAAAGGTAGTACCGGTGGCGGTCGTACCCGTAGCCGTAGTGCCAGTCGCGGTTGTACCCGTAGCCGTCGTACCAGTAGCTGTCGTAATGATTGAGGTCGTGGACGCCGTTGTACCCGTAGCAGTAGTACCTGTAGCTGTAGTGCCGGTAGCGGTTGTGCCTGTTTCAGTTGTACCAGTAGCAGTTGTGCCTGAAGCAGTTGTTGAAGCGGTTGTACCCGTAGCAGTCGTGCCGGTTGCAGTCGTACCCGTTGCTGTAGTACCTGTAGCGGTCGTACCCGTCTCAGTAGTGCCCGTAGCTGTCGTAATTATCGACGTCGTGGACGCAGTTGTGCCCGTGGCGGTCGTACCAGTAGCCGTAGTCCCGGTCGCTGTCGTACCCGTTGCGGTCGTGCCGCTAACAATTTGAAACGGGGAAACTCGCGCAAAGGCATGCGACACCGTTGCGCCATAGACGGGTTGGGGCACGTACGAAGAAGCCTGAGCAACTGCCGTGATGGACACGGCAATCAAGAGGGCGATCGCCCATCGCTCACGCATGAACCGCATCCCCTCCGTCGACCATATTGCGATTATCAAATGTCGCAGTGAGAGAGCCGTCGCGTTCACCGTTAACTTTCAAGACATGTCTTCGTTTCGGGTTGAGGTAAGTGACCGCCGCGTCGAAGTTAGCCCGGCTCCTTAACTCAGGTTCAGCGAACGTCAATGATGCGTACCAAAAGAGTACGGCTCTTATAGATACTCCAATCAACCCTTTATTCGCCGGCCGGCTCCATGGTGCTCCTACAACTACTCTCTGTAGTCGGCTTGATCTCTAATAATAATATATGCAACAAATATCAGTCAATCGAATCCTACCCGCACCGCTAACCTAACAGGAGCGTTATCCGCGGTAGTACGAACAAGTCTTGGTAGGACACGAGGCCGATGATTCGAGAAAATAGGGAACTTCTTTCGACCGTCGAACATCAGCGTCTTGTTAGCGCGGGTTCTTCAGGCCAGTGGCTGTTGCAGCGTGTTGGGTTTGAAGATGAGCTTTGAGCGCCATCGGAGTGTCAAGTTCCTTCCCGCAGATTTCGCATTTTAGTACGACATTTCCTTCAGACTTCGTTTCCATTCATCGCACCTCCGAATCACAATTCGAGCGTGTGGGGCGGCGTTCATCTAATGCTGCTTCAAAGTAGGGCGTCCAATGTGACTGGTCGCGAATTCCCATGAACTCCAACCAGCCCTCGGCCAATTTGAAACTCACGATACTTAGGAGAAAGAAGAGGATTGGTTGAGGTTTCAACCTATCGTTAGTGGGTAGGTTCGGCTTAGTAGTAATAGCCGTATGCGCTGTATGCGTATGGACACGGCCAAGCGTAGGCGTAGGGGTATGGATAGTATTGGTAGGCCATTGCTGGGTACTCAACCACAGGAACCTTAATGGTTCTCATAGATCCAACTTCACCTCACAAGCAGCAAGTAACACGTCGTCCCGATAGCCATTGGTGGAAATGCTCCACTGTGACGTAACTGCATCACGACGGTGAAGACGCGAATCTTGACTGACCTTCAGAAAGCTTTCGAAACGCTTCGAAACAACTCACTCTGAGCCGATCAAGCGTCTGCTCAGTGGAAATTGTAGAAGAATTGCTAAAAGGTGCCGCTGTACTGCATCACTGGGGGTAAACATGTTATTCAAGAAATGTAATGGTTCGTTCAGAAACACACGACTGGTAGAGACATGGTTTTGCAGCAGGGGCATGTCCTGAATGGAGAGTGACTTTTCGCCTTCAATCGAACTGAAAGGATCAGTGACACCTCTCGAGTCAGGTAGAGGTTTTCTTTTCGAGGTTGGAGGGCGCAGCGTAGTCGCGTTGAAGCTCCCGGGCAAGATTGCAGAACAGCTTTCGGGCGATGATTTGAAAACATCAGGATTCATATCACGGCTAAAGGCGAAACTAGGGTTCAATCGGGAAACTGAACGATGGTTTACCGTCACAAGTGTTGACAATCCACTATTGGAACAAATCGATAGCTATAGCGCCTTGATCGCTGAAAGGCTCAGCAGGGTCACAGGGAATACAATCACTAAATCTGAGCTAGCGGTATCCGCCACCGTCCCAATCGAGAGAATTGAAGAAGACCAGCCAACCCAAATCACAGAACGTGTTCAAAGCGTCGTTAGCCAACAATCTAACAGCAATTAGGCCAGCTAATAGTTCCTATCACCGCCCGAACTCGATGAGGAGATGATTTCGCTAACATTCGACCTTCGGCGTGCACGCCGTTCCACTTTTTCTACGTAACATTATGCAAATCGCTCCGCAAGGTCTGCCGATGGTCTGTCGGTTGAGAACTAAGATAATCTTCACGTTGCTACTCCTAGCTCTCTCCGTAATCCTGATCTCGCAGAGCGTCGAGGCTTCACCACAATCGACCACGTCGAACCTAGTCGGCGTGTTATACAATGGAATCGAACCTTTTCAGGCCACCAACGCCACGACGAGTCAAACTGTTAGTTCCACAAATTCATCTACAACAAATCAGGCCAACAGCACAATTGTGAGCGCTCCAATTGCGTCGCCTCAAACAACGAATGTAACCGCTGCACTCGCTGGCTTACAGGTACAAGAAGCTAGTATGAGCGACCAGATTGGCGCTTTGAGTTCCGCGAATAACGCTTTGGGTCAAGACGCGAATGTAGCGGAATGGGTTTCGATTTTTGGCATTGCGCTAGCCATTTTCGCCATTATCTCTGCCATCGCAGTATCCAAACGTACCGACGCTAATTTCAGCGACCTCTCAAGTCGAGTCTGGAGTTATGTAAGCGATTTGAAGAATACGGACACGACAACCCAGGCTCCCGCCTCAAATTCGTCCACCATCAAGCCCAACTTATCTCCCACCATAGAAAAACTGACGACGTCACAGCCATCGACAATGACCTCCAAGGCACCCCCTCAAGTCGCGCCTGAGAAAGGGGAATCGAATCAAAGTGCAACATCCTCGACAGAAACCGAAGAAACTCACGGAAAGCCTGAGAACCCAGCCCCTCCAACTGAAACGGCTCCATCTCGAAATGGAGCCTCAAAGGAAGAAACTGCCTCCCAGGCCGAACAGGTCGTAGAACAGCTAGCGACAGAACCTGAACGCCCTTCACCAGAAGCACCTGGCCAACAACCCAGAGCCCCACCTAAGCCCAAGGAGGAACCTGGGAAGAAGCGCCCGGGAACTCACGAATACAGGGCTCACGCATGGGGATCCAAGGTGACCGAATGAGGCGAGAGATACGTCTCCACCATCGACGCCGTGAAAACCTACACCGGCTCAGCGCCACAACTAAACTCCTTTGAATATGCAAGCAATAATCCGGCCTTATGTCCGAAGCCTCGAGATTACTGGCATCTCTTGCGAGTAAATACTGGCAGATACTCATTGCCACCGAACCACTATTTGCAACTTCTTTGGGAGACCGGCGTTTCGACGACAAACTAGCCGACATATCGCCGAGAGGCAGGGAACGAGTCGAGAGAGAATACCAATCGATCCTCGATCTAGCCTTGAAACTTCCTGAGGAGAACTTGGTCGTTGGAGAGAAAGTGACAAGGGCCGCGCTACTGGTCGACCTTCGAAGCCAACTCGACCACTTATCGTGTCATCTAGAGGAATGGACAATAGATCCGCTAAGCGGACCACAGGTCGAATTCTTCAACATCGAATCCTACCAGCCAGTACGGACTCCCATAGAGGGCTCCGCTATGGTGGATCGCTGGCTTGCTATGGAGCCGTATCTACACGATCACACGAGTAATTTGAGGCGAGGCCTTGGAGAGAATAGGGTGGCGGTTGGCGTCTGTGTTGAAAAGGCGATCGACGAAATCAAGGATTTACTCCTAAAACCCGACAGAGAATGGTCGCTGCTGCGACCACTAAGCGCCCCTCATGAAGATTGGTCGGAGAAGGAACGGTATGATTTCCAAGATGACATATCGAAAGCCGTACGGGATTCCGTCCGGCCAGCCTTCAAGTCTTACCTCAAGTTTCTGCAGACGGAAGTCTTGCCTCGGGCCCGATCCCAAGAACTTCCAGGAATAGGGCATCTTACAAGCGGCTCGGAATGCTATAAACGGCTTATCCGACTCCACACCTCCCTGGAAATGTCTCCTGATGAATTGCATGAGATTGGGCTTCGTGAGGTATCCCGAATTAACTCGGAGATGATGACGCTCGGCAAGAAAGTGCTTGGCACCGATAACTTGAAGGACAGCTTGGCGCGTTTACGAACTGACCCGTCGCTCTATTTTGCCACCCGAGACCAAGTTGAGGAAAAGGCCGTGGCGGCTCTGGCACGGGCGAAGTCAGTTATTCCAAAGTGGTTCGGACGACTTCCTAAAGCGGATTGCGTGGTCGTGCGGATGAGTTCTCACGAGGAAAAGCATTCAACAATCGCCTATTACCGACAGCCCGCAGCGGACTCTTCGCGACCCGGGGAGTACTATATCAACACCTACGCGCCAGAAACTAGACCGCGCTATGAGGCGGAAGCTCTCGCTTACCATGAGTCGATCCCAGGCCATCACCTACAAATTGCGATTTCCCAAGAACTGGAAGGGGTTCCAGATTTTCGAAAATACGGTGGCGTCACCGCATTTATCGAAGGGTGGGGCCTGTACGCAGAGCGTCTAGCCGATGAGATGGGTCTGTACTCGTCCGACCTCGACAGAATCGGCGTCTTATCCTATGACGCGTGGCGTGCCTGTCGTCTCGTCGTAGATACTGGAATGCACTCAAAGAATTGGACTCGTGCCCAAGCCATCGAGTTCATGCTTGAAAACAGCGCACTCGCTGAGAACAACATCGTCAATGAAGTTGATAGATATATCACTTGGCCGGCTCAGGCCTTAGCATACAAAGTAGGTCAGCTGGAAATATTGAACCTAAGGGAAGACGCCAACAGTCGGCTAGGGCATCGGTTCGACATCCGAGAGTTCCACGACGCTCTATTGAGCAACGGGGCGGTACCGTTAGAGGTTTTACGACAGGTTATTGAGCGGTACGTTTCGGAACGCTTGGCGGCGTGATGCCGAATGGTCTCGCAAGTATGAAATAACCCTCTAGGTGTGTGTACGGTGACTCAAATTGTCTGAACGGAAGTTACGTTTCAGGATTCGCCGTGGCAACTTCGAGGTGGAGCTCGAAGGTGAATTCGATTACGTGCAAGGGAAATTCGAAGAGCTAATGCGATCACAGCCCGTGGCGGCTGGTGGGGTACAAGCTTTGGGCGATCAATCAAGCCAGGCTTTCGCTCCGGGAGAGGAGCTTGCCGGAATTCTTGAAACTACTTCAGAGGGTAAGTTGCATTTCACCATACCGTTCGATAGGATTTCGGCGAAAGAAGCCATCGGTATCATTCTATATGGGAGTAATCCGGCTCCGATCGAAGATGCCAAGCTGATCGAGCTCCTCGGAACTAGTTGGAAGGCCGTTAAAGATAATGTTGTTCGGGCCAGGGTTAGTGAGTTGCGGAAAGAGGGCAAGCTTATCGCGGAGCAAGGCAAATACTCACTTTCAGGGGCGGGACTGCAATGGATCGGTCAAGATGTGCTTCCTACGCTCAGACCAGCCGCATAGTACTAAATACGCCTAAGAGTACTAATAAGAATAACAGCACTTAATGCGCTAAAAGTACTTAGTCCTGAAGAAAAGGTAACGCCAACTGTTAAGTTTTGAGAAGAAAGAGGGATACGCTCCCGGGCGAAAGGCCCGAGAACGCGTCATACGATTCTGCTGGAGTACTATGGGGCTGAAGCTGGTGTTATGGAACTAACCGTGAGTGTGTTGGGAGAGCAAGCGGAGTTGGCAACGGCGAGGTTTGAGTTGGTGATGGATAGCTGTCCGGTTATGTTAACCCAGCTTCCGATGGCCGGGTATGATGCTGGCAAGTTTTGCAAAGCGAAATGGACGTACTGGATGCCTGACGCCCAATAGTTTGGATCGGTGGTCCGGACTGAGATTTGGGTACATCCGGTTCCGTTTTGGATTAGATAGCCATAACACGTTACTTGGTTGCTGCCATTGCCGCCGACTGGGGTGCATGGTGTGTATGTGTAGCCTTGTGCTGGGGAACATCCGTAGTACCCACATGTCTGATAGTACCCCGGCCCGCCACCGTTCAAATTGATCGCAGCGTTAGTGACGACCGCGGCGGAGGTTACGGTGTTGGTCGCGGTAACGGTTTGGGTTTGTGTGCTGTAGAAGTTTTGAGTATTCGTCAGGTATTGTTGCTGGGTTAGAGTTGCCACGTGTGGAGTTGACATCGTGTACCCTGCGTATCCTAGGCTGAGAATTGCAACGAGGACAGCTCCGATAATCGTTAGTGTGGTTTTATTCATATTCAACACGCCATAATCGAGCGCATGGAAAACCGGTTAAGCCTATTTCCACCGAGTAGAAGGCGGCCTCAATAGGTAGAATCAAGTTCACTTTGGTACCATGGAAACTAATCCTGGCGTACGTTGGTCGGTTCTAGTTTTGATTCGATTTCACATTCTGGCTTTCAAGCCATTCAAGGCGCCGAATTCCCCGGTCCGTTAGCGAGTAGGTGAACTGGCCGCCGCTGCGGACACGCTTCAACAAGCCTTGTCGGTAATAGCGCATCAATGCCATACGCACGGCATGGATCTCAGACTGTACCTTCCCTGAGGAGCTGAGGATCTGCAAAAGCGAGTCGCTATCCAACGGTCCGTTATCTGCCAAGACTCGAAGCAGAACCCGTTTCAGCTGATTATAGTCCAAATTACAGGGTAGTTCTGCTTCATTATGCTTTAAAACATTGCATTTCCGTGCCGTTGCACGTTAGAACTAATCTGAACCGAATGTGAGTAACACCTAGCAGAACTATCAATTCTGACGCAATCCTGCTCGGACCCGCACAAACAACCACGTCCGGACCTAGTAACACCTAGCAGGACTATCACGCACTTCAAAGCTTTTATACTGTGTAGGATTGAAACTGAAATGAAAGTAAATGCCGGAAGGCCAACAGGAACTCACAAGCCTAGCACAGCCGCTAGAAGTTATCATCAAATACGGAACTCTCGAGAAGAAAATCACCGGCACACCAGACCAAGTCGCACAAGAAGTTCTCTCATTCCTCAACAAAGCCATTCCTCAACTTGAACTCGCGTCCCACCTATCCCTCTCCGTGGACATCAACGAGCTGGCAAAAGCCTGTGAAGGAATTCTCGCGGTGACACCCGAAGGAGTGGTAGTTATGGCCCCAATCGATCAACTGGCGGATCGCGAACTTCTACTTCTGCACTTGGCTAAGGCTTCGATCGCGCACATGTTGGGCAAGTCAGACAAAGATCTCGTCCAATCAGCCGACCTGATTGTCGCAACCAAGAAATCTGCGGGCACAGTGGCGGGCAGACTCAGCGAACTGTGTGGTGAAAGCCTAGCCGAAAGAAAGGGAAAAGGGGAGTACCGGGTAACAACGCTCGGCCTGCATCTATTTCGCGAACAAGTTCTTCCTAAACTAAAAGCCGCGGTAGGGAAATGAGAAGATGACACAAACTGAAACTTTGCAGGTGAAGGTCCAGATAGACGTAGACGGCATGCATTATGAAGGCAGCGGGTCGGTTGAAGAAATCGTGCCGCAAGTCATGCAGTTCCTCATTCAAGCGGTCCCCGCATACGATGTGGCGAAGAAACTTGTCTACGTGCCTGACCTTGCAGGACTCGCTGACAAGGTCGCTGATTTCGCTAGAATGACTTCCACAGGACAACTGCTTCTCACCCGAATTAACCTACCAGCGGAAAAAGCGATCACAGTCCTCCTTTTCATGGCGCAATTAGCGGGCAAGATGGGCAAACGCGGATCAGACTCACTGAATATTGAAGAAATTTCGACTGGAATAGGCAGATCGCCGAAGACAATTAGAAACGTACTTGTCCAGCTCCAGCGGTCCGGCCAAATTGATCGCGCAGATCGAGGTCGGTATCGAATCACCTCCAAAGGACTCATGGAGCTTGAGCACGCCTTAGTGGAATTACGCGGGGGAGGTAACGCCTAGACTCTAGGAACGGGAAGGTTCATGGCCGCACATAGAGAGAGGGTGCGGCGGCAGCGGGGGATTTGGGGAATCGACCCGCTAACGGGGGCTGGAGTGAAATGAGCCGCCACACCCACCAAACCACAGCTACGCAACAGAAGATAAGTAACTTTCTCTCACCGGAAGACTCGAGTAGCGTGATCCCAAAGCATTTCCTAGACTTCTGTCGCAATTCAGTAGAGGCAATCAGGGGAAATCAACTCTACACCATGCCCGATGTCCCACCCGATTTCGGGAGCATGCAATATGACGGCGCAGACGGTTTCACATTGGATCTCGCCGCCGATGGCGAGCACATCGCTAAACTTGACCCGATCACCACAGGTCGGCCAGTAATCGCAGTTGACACCTCATCCATCAAGCTCGGTGAGCTGGCGGACGGGGTGCTCTGCGCGCTTCGAGGAGCCGTAGTTATTCTTGAAGATAAGAGGTACCGCTATGTGAGGTACGGCCCATTTGTGTTTTCGCTCGGCTACAATAGTCCACTAGTTTCGCAAAGTTTCAGAAGTCTCGGTCTACCGCCATTCTCTGGTGAGCCAAATGTTGAGGGCTTACTGAAACGAGTTCGTAACATGCTTGAACGTTGGCTGCAGTATAATGTGAGTTCCTCTGTTCGAAACGCATTCCTTCTAATCGACGGCTCTCTCACGGCCGGAACGCCCGACAACCCTTCTAGAGAACTCGAACGTATCCTGGAGAACGCACGCAGTTCAGGTAGCGCGCTCATCGCCATATCGAAGAAAACTAAACTGCGAATAAGAAATGAAGGACTAACGGAGCTGCTCGAGCATGAATCGGATCCATGCTTACTAGATGTTGACACGGAGATTACGGAGCAGTTTCCTCCATATCCGGTACAGTTCTTAGGCCGGGTCTTCGTTGCAAAACTTGCCAAGTTCGGTTTCCCATTCAGAATCGACATCGACAGGCAAATTTCCTCCACTGCCGCCATGAATGAATTCGCACAGCTAGCTGGCACAGACATTGTAGATCAAGGCTATCCTGAAACCCTCAGAATGGCTCACGTGCTATCGACCTTCACAGCGATGGACGTTCTTGCCATGCAAGCATTCGCTCAAGCTGAATTCGGAATACAAATGATGCCTAAACTTGCCCTGAGGCATTCATTGTTTGGCCCCTTCGGGACTGCGTGGGAGGCTCTTCATTGAAGATTCTCAGAAAGGAAGCCGACGACATGCAGCTCTTATGCTTCCCGGATGAGGAAGTGGACAAAGGGGACTACTTACTCGTAACCGATAGAGTCAAACAACGTTCCCTAATCGTGCAAGTGATCGACATTCAATACGCAAACATACCCGGCATTCTAGAAGACTTACTCAGGGATGGCATATCGGAAGGCTCACTCTCAGGCGATGAAGTCGACCCTTTCAAAGTATCATCACAAATCAGGATCCTGAAAGATACGCGACTCCTGGTTGGGAAAATCAGGGGAGCCATCGAGAACGGGCGCATAAGTAGAGATGTCGCTTGGTTGCCGTCAAGGAACCACTCCCATGTAGAAGCAATGCCAGCGAAACTATTCCTGGAGAACCTATCGTCAAGGCACCCTTTTGAACTCGGCTCCACGCATCGCTTTCCACATATCAACTCAGACCTAGCGGCCCTCGACGGGCGGCTAAACATAGTAACCGGTAGGAAAGGAACCGGCAAGTCACATCTCACAAAGCTTCTCGTGACGAGCCTCGTCCACGAAGGCGCGCCGGTAGTTGTTCTAGATGTGAACGGGGAATACGTGAATCTGGGTCGCTCTACGGACGGGCGCCAGATGCACCTATCACCAAAGATAATCTCTCTCATCCCCGGCCTAAACCTGAGGTTCAGCTTAAGGGAGGTTGGGCTTAGCACCCTGCTGGGGACGTTGATTTACGCGCTCGCCCTACCCGAGAACTCAGCCCGCATTTTCAGCCGCATCTGGCGCGACCTTGAACGACAGAATCAGCTTACCATGACGGCGCTCGGTGCCGCGATCGCCAACGCCGACTGCCACGAAAGTATCAAAGATGCGCTCCAGGCCAGATTCAACACTCTAGACGATTCCGGCATATTCACCGACGACAACCGCACCGCCCTAAACCTGGAAGAGCTCTTCAGAAATCACTCCACTGGATGCGCCCTGATCGTGAATATGAAGAACCAGTACTCAGCTCTCCGACGAATCGTCGTTGAGTTGCTCATCAGCAAGTTCACGGAACTCCTATCCACCCAGAAACTCCGAGCACTCTTCCTATTCGCTGAAGAGGCCCACTTGTACCTTAGAGAGACTTACTGGGATGACGTGGTTACGCGAATGCGGCATCTGGGCTTATTCACTACATTCGTAACAAACCAGCCGGATACGATTCAAAGCAGCATATACCGCCAAGCTGACAACGTATTCCTTTTCAACTTCAGCAACGAACACGATCTCGAAATCGTTTCAAAAGTAGCCAAAGTCGACGCGGATACAATACGCATGGTTGTG
>Ga0074046_10000267_pt1 | contig 46526 bp, 43 predicted proteins | sample BogForMeECP23OM3_FD_94441 | JGI IMG/M metagenome (GOLD analysis project Ga0074046, IMG submission 94441) | Bog forest soil microbial communities from Calvert Island, British Columbia, Canada - Bog Forest MetaG ECP23OM3 | ecosystem: Environmental > Terrestrial > Soil > Wetlands ... | reverse complement strand
GTTAGCCTACTCACCTTCGGCAAGCTTGGTGCGGTGCAATGGATGCGCGCGGCTTGATGGCGTACAGCATAGGAATGGACGCGTAACAAGAGCAGTATCTAGCCCCGGCATTTCTTGATTGCAGGCCTACCTAAGCTCAGGTTCAAGAGAGCTCGCCGGCGAACTCACTCATCAAAACTGCGAGCACCACCCTTCAGCCGATTCGTGATGAGCTGCGTCCAGACCCACTTGATCGCGCGCGAGTCGTCGTAGCAATACGCGAGGTTGTGATTCAAGGTCGAAAAACAATGCCGCTGACAGGTTTTCTTCATGCCAGCCAGCTGTTCATCATTGAACTTCGGACTATCAATGTTGCCCCAGTCAAATGGCGAAGCGTACATGGGGAAGCATGGAGTGACCGTGCCGTCCGTGCGTACCACAACGTTGTTCTGTCCTGCCCGGCAATTCCACTCGGCGAAATGCAGATCCCCTGAGGAGTCCTGCACGATCCCTGGCATCTGCGCAATTTTCTTCGCCGTCCCATTGCCGTTGCCATCGCCGTTCCAGCCAAAGGTTTTCAAATCGGAAGCATTGCCCCCCATTCGCATGAAGGCTTTGATTTCTTGCAGCCGTTTCACGGAGTTCACCATCTGATAGCCGGCCTTGTTCTTTTCAATCAGCCAATCAATCAGTTCATCGGTGCAATGCCAGTCCGCCGGATGTATATAGGTGGGGTTATCGGATAGATGTTTGAAGTGGTCGTCCTGTTCAAGCATCGGGGTTTCATTAATGTGATAGTCAGTGGCAATCCGGTGGGCGTGCGCGTACTCGGTCAGCTGACGGACATCTTCCGAATTGTTGCGGCAGATGTTGATATTCAGGAAGACCATGTAGCCATATACGAACTGTTTTCGCATAAGGCGTTCCAGGTTCTGCTGGATCGGAACCAGAGCCTTGGGGAGGCCCGGTTTTACGTCCCAGGCATCGACAGCCACGTTGAAAACCGATGTTCCAGCGTCCGCCAAACGATCGGCCACGTCAGGCCTTAGAAGCCGGGCGTTGGTGGCGATGTAGATCCAGAATCCTTTCTTTGCTGCGTAGTGGACAACCTTTTGTGCAAATTGCGGGCGCAGAAGCGGTTCGCCTCCCATCAACGCCAGCACTCGGCACCCGCGATCATGCAGCCAATCAATCGCTCGCCGGGCTGTGTCCTCAGTCATGCCCTTAACCTTGTTGTTGTATGCCCAGCAGTACCAGCAATCGAGGTTGCACTTATATTCCACGAACAGGTAAGCAATGATCGGATGGAATTCTCCCGGCAGTACTCGGGAGCGCAAATAAGGGAAGAGCCACCCCCTCATCGAGCGATAGGCCTGAGGCAGGGTCCACTCGCGGTGTTCCGGAGGGGTCTCAGGTCCGGGATCGGACAGTTTCTCCGGGAACCGGGGATAGATCGGTTCCGGCAAGCTCACGCCCTGGTCGACTGGACGTTCTGGGCCGTCTGATGCTGGATTCATTAGCAGACTGTGAACGTTTACATCAATGCGAAATTTCGGAATTGTGGACATAGCATTTCCTCGAAAAAGACATGATAAATCCGAAAAATCCCTGGCGACGAACTCTCGAAGTGCACCTTCGCTGCCAAACATTAAGATACGCGCAAAGGGCTGCCGTGACTGTGATTTCCCGACTCTTCAGCTACAGCCGTCTGCCCTTTGACGAGCACTGCCCAAATGGGGGCAGGTCGAAACCGTCGTTATCACAGGCGGCTATCGACTTACGACCGCAGAGATTGGTGGGTGGTTTGCATCCTTCTCTGGCGGAGAGGAAGGCAATGAATTCACTTGAAGTAGAAAAGCAAATTCCTGCAGAGAAAATGGATACTGACAAACAGAGGTTCGTACGATATGCACTGCTGATCTTCGCAGTAAGTTATGTGACTGTGTCGCTGTATTTCATCTTCGATACGCGCAGCAGTCTGGCATCGCTCGCCGCCGCCGAGAAAGTGGCGATTGCAAACCTGCAGCAGCGCCAAGCTGCGACACAAGACGATCTGAAGGTGTCCAACCAGGCCTTGTCGCAGCAGCTAGGGATCACCGAGAGAGGGTTGCAGGCGTCAAACGCGGGCACGAACGCCCAGTTGCGCGAGAACCAAAGAGCCTTCGAGAGACGCCTGCAGGACCAGCAGAATCAGCAGAACCTGGCAGTTGATCAGGTTAGCTCCGAAGTGGCCAGTGTGCAAACCGAGTTGAGTGGGGCGAAGAAAGACATCGCCACTACCCGTACCGACCTGGAGTCGACCAAGGTCAAACTGGATCATGCGATCGGCGATCTGACCGGACAAGGGAGCCTGATTGCCCGCACCCGGGAAGAACTGGAAGAACTGAAACATCGCGGCGATCGCAACTACTACGAGTTCACCTTGAATAAGGGCGACCACCCGACCCAGCTCTCAACCGTTTCCTTGCAGTTGAAGAAGGCCGACGCGAAGAAGGGCAAATTCACGCTCACCGTGCTCGCTGACGACCGCGTTGTTGAAAAGAAGGATCGGGGTGTGGCCGAACCGTTGCAGTTTTACACGGGGCGCAACCGGCAGCTCTATGAAGTAGTCATCTTTACCGTGGACAAGAACAAGGTGACTGGTTATCTGAGCACGCCGAAAACGCCTGGCCTTACGGCCATGAGATAGTCGCGCCGTATTTTCTGAGAACGTGCCCGCAACGCCACCTGATTGGAGGCAATATGTCGGTTCCCTTAACCGAGGATGAACGCTCAAGGCTGCTACAAGGCGCATGGAACGCGATCCTATTTGCGTTGCCCTTCTGGTTTGCGCTTATTTACTGGCTTACAAAATGAACAAAAGTCCGTTGTCGTCAGGTGAGTGCGATGGCTTGGCTTGCTGCCTTGAAAAAGGGCAAGGCGGACAATTAGTCTCATCGCCATGTCTCATTTGAATGTAACTCTACCTCGGGAGTCTTAGTGCCTCTGTCCAAACGCTTGAATGGATCACTGGTTTCGGCTGGCCTCACTCCGGAAAACATCAAGACGATTAGCTTTGGAAAAGAGGCTCCTGTCTGCGCAGAACAGGACTAGCCGTGCTGGCAACTGAACCGCCGAGACCATCTCAGGGGTTAAACAGAGCTACAGAGGGCGGGAACCCGGGCACGGTAACCTCGCTCTCTCTTGGTCTCAACGGGCACCTGGGATCTGGAGTTGATCCGCAACTTGTGGAGCGACAGAGTAACTCGTCGGATTTACCTCGGATGACCTGCCCACCACCCTGCAGCCCCTCGCTATAAGATTTCAAGAAATAGTCGATTGTTTCGACGCGCAGCTTTATCGACGCGACCGGTTTGTTTTCATCCAGATCTCTGAAACAGAAATAAGGTGTCCCCGATTGCTCGATAATACGCTCAACCACGGAATACACCGGAGCGTCGTGGCCGCACTTGAAACTTGATAGTTCGACAGCTACGAGGTTCGGGTGCCGCGCGGTGAACTTGGCCGCCCACAGTTTCGGATTGCTGCTGGCGGCGGTCGCGGTTTTCCATACGTCCGAAATATCTAGTGGATGGGTAATGATCCCGGCGCGCACCTCGTCTCCAAATAGGCGGTCCAGCAGATCGTCGTCGAGCGGTAGCGTATTCTGGGAAAAAACTGGGTATCCGATCTTCTGGAATTCGTCGAGTATGCCGTGGTTTAGTCCCGGGTCGTGGTGATACGGCCGGCCAAGCATCACGACTCCCAAACGATGCTCGCGTTCCAGCGAGTCGAGCGCTGCCCGGGCCTTGCAGCGGATGTCACGTTCATAAATCGCCAGTGCCTCGTACCCGGCTTCGACCGCTCGATGATTTTCCTCCCGGGACAATCCGAGGACGTGACTCCAGCATTCGAACATCTGCTGTTCGAAAAGCTTCTTGTCAGAAAGATTGACGATCGGATGCAGGTATCCAATGTTATTTTCTGCGAAGACATTGAACTCTTTTGTGTACGCCGCCTCCACAGTTTCTGGTGTTACTGCCGCAGTTGGACAGGCATTGCAGGCACTGGTGCGCACCAGCGGTGAGCACAGCACATCGAACATGGGCAGGAAGATGCAGTCGAGCGGCCGCCGTACATGCTTGCTCAAAATCAGGTTATGGAAGTGTGAAATCGCAATTTTCGAGGGGAAACAAGGGTCGATCGAACCACGACTGGAGCCAGCACGATACATCTCGTTGGTTGTGAAGTCCGAATAAACGATGTTCTCGGACAAGACACCAAGGCTCTCCAGGTAACCGCTGAATAATGGAGCATACACGAACATGTTGAGCACGCGGGGAACGCCGACCCGCAAGCTGGAACGCGACCTCATCAGGGTGATGCGTCGTTTGGCCGAGTTTCTCCAGCCTGAAACTGGGATCGCATCGCTTACAAGAACGGGGTGACGCGACCTCCAGACTTCGCGAGAAGCAATATCCACCAGGTTCGGCGTTCGAGCCCGGTTGGCGTCGAGTTCCGCCTTGATCTGGCGCATCCGATCCAGGCCTTCGACGGAACCCTTCTCGCAACCGGCGATGATGACGCGACGTCCGCCTCGCGAGAGTGAAGGTTCGTGCCTTTCGGTATTTGTGTCTTCGTTCAGATGACTATCCGTCTGGATATCCAGAAATGTACGCAGACAGCGGTTCTTACAGAAACTGCAGCGTGTTTCTTCGCTTCGGGTAGTGCGGTAGCAAATATGGCGGACTGCGTCCAGACCGATAAAGCTTGTCCGCCGGCCTTGGTCGTACAGGCGCTTTGCCTCCATCGCAGCCCCGATGGCACCAGCCTCTCCACAATGAGGATGTACAGCGATTTCGGGCTGAACCTCCCCCTTCCCAAAACTGTTGCGAATAAAGTCCACCTCGGCTTTTACAACAGCGAGATTGTTCTGAGTTCCACCCTGCAGGACAAACCGTGTGCCCAGGTTCTGGACGTTCGGCACGTTCGCCACATATAAGAAGATATTCTTGGGCAGGACGGTCGCCAGCCCTGCGAGGATCTCTTCAGGGCTCCAGCCACTGCGCTGGAAATTCACGATGTCAGACTGCAGAAAGACCGCGCACCCATAACCAAATGTTGGCATTGCGTCAGCCGAAAACGCCGCATCGGCATAGCGATCGATGGACACACCAAACGACTGCGCCGTCGATTGCAAAAAATAGCCATTGCCAGCCGAACACTGGGTATTGAGTCGAAAGTCCTTAATACGCCGATTGCGGAGGACAATGACCTTGATGTCCTGACCACCTACATCCACAATGCAATGCGGATCCCGGTGATAATGCAGCGCGGATTGTGTGTGTGCCACGGTTTCCACGAGTGCGACATCCGCACATACTGCGTCGTGCAGAATATTCTTCGCGTAGCCGGTTGTGCCCACACCCAGCACGTCCAAGCTTGCTTTCTGCGATTCAACCTGGTGACGCAACGACTCGAATAGTTCTTTCGTATCCTGAATTGGGTCTCCGTGCGACAACTGATAGGCCTTGCACAAGACCTCGGAGGACTCAGAGAGAAGGACAGCTTTCGTGGACGTGGATCCAGCGTCGATTCCAATGAATGCGCGGACTGTGGAACCGGCGGTGAAATTCACGGCTACAAACGGCTTCGTGGAATAATTCCGTCTAAATTCCGCGAGTTCAAACTGCGAAGAAATCAGACCGGGTTCACCCCGTCTGCTCTTGCCCTCCTGGCGTCTCTCACGCACGTAGTGTTCGAGGCAGTCAGTTCCGATGTAGCGGCTGGCCTCCGCCTCCTCCATTTTTCCGAACTCGATAGCTCCGAGAGCTGCGTAGTGCAGCGCGTTTTCCGGAACCTCGATCAAATCTTCGAGACGAGTTGCCGGCGGCAACTCGATTTGGCGCTCTTTCCACAGCAGTCCCAGATTGTGTTCCCAGGCTTCGCGCATTCCCCGGATCAACACGTTCGGACCACCCAGCAGAAGAACCTGGGGACGCAGCGTATTTCCTCGTGTCAATACAGTCAGATTCTGCAGCACGATGGCATCGAACAGAGACGCCAACAGTTCATCCGCAGAAACGCCCTGCTTTTGCAGGCTATTGATGTCTGTCTCCGCGAAGACTCCGCACTTGCCGGCGATCGGATGCAACCGGATTCCGAAATACGGTTGGTTTGTGAGCTGTCCGGGTGTGATATTCAACTTGCTGGCGATTTTGTCTATGACCGCCCCAGTTCCTCCCGCACATTTGTCGTTCATGGTAGGGATTTTTCGTTTGCGGCCGCTATTTGTGTCATCCCTGAAGATGATGATCTTGGCGTCTTGTCCCCCGAGTTCGATTACGGAATTGACTTCGGGGTGCAATCGTTCGACAGCCAGCGCGACAGCATTCACCTCTTGCACGAATTTTGCGCCGATGAGACTGGCAAGGGAGCTCCCGCCCGACCCGGTGATGAAGATCCGGGAATTGTTCGGGCTCACCTCTGACTCCCTGTCGATCCGGCAAAGGAATTCGAGCAGTACTTCAGGTTGCCGACTGTCGTGGCGCTGATAATGGCGCCAGACAATCTGCCCGGTATCAGCCTCGACGACGATACCCTTCACCGTCGTCGACCCGACGTCTATTCCGATCGAGAATTGAGTCTTCATGGCTCTGTTGCGAGCGCAATCGAGAACTTTCTAGCTCGGCCCCTCATTCGCTCACCGACATGCAAAACGAAGTTGGCGGCCACGCCGGCGACGCCGTCCTGACGAGGAATCTCATACAAAGGGCTGCGCAACTCCGGGTGATCCTCGACGTACGGCCGAATGTCATCAAGGCGCTGGCCACTTGCTTGCAAACACTGGTCAAATTCGTCACGAGCTTTCATTTTGGCTTCCGCCAACGCCATCTGAACCCGGCTGTGCGCATTGATCTCTCCCTCTCCTGCGGTTTCGATAGGAAGGAAGATCATTTCGGGGAACCGGTTTACAACCGCGGTTTGCACGCCATCGGACTGGGAAGACGGCATGCATCCAAATGGTTTCAGCGCGAGCACCATATGGCAAAGACGGTGGGTGGTGTAGTAGACATTTTTCCCGACCTCGAGGTGCCCCTCTCCGCCCCTTGCAAGCGTGTGGTAGAAGGGATGGGCCAGCGAGGCAAGCTCTGCTTGTGAAGGAAGCGGCCAGGCGATATTCCCGAGAGCCTCGACTACGCGTTGATACTGTCGTGCCCAGATGCGTTGGCCGAGCGTCAGCGGTGTCCACTTTTTCTGAAAGGACAATTCGTTCCGCAACCTCTTATTGATTTCCCACCGTCCGGCCTGGGGGCACGGGGCGTCTACATTTCTTTTTTCCCTTGCATTGGCCTTGGCCTGGTGCAGGAGGTACATGACCCAATTGCCAATGGAGTCCACGACGACATGAGCGCCCTCGCTCTCCAGAAACGAGAACATATTGAAGTTTCCGTCCCCTTCGGTGAGCTGGGCCCAAAACTCTCCGATGACTTTTACAGTCGGCTTCACCCGAAGCCGGTCTACTTCGACGGCACCCAAGATCTCACGGCATCGCGCAAGAACGTCAGCGTATGGATTGCCGTAGAGGTGCTCCCGGACTTTGCCCAGAGTGTTGAGAACATCCTTCACTTTTTTCTTCTTTGCCAGGCGTGTAGAAAACCACTCGGGTGAACGCTCAAGGATTTCGAATTTGGGTCGAGCGCGCAGAAATTCAGACAGTTCGTCCACAATCCGATGCACTGCGTCGTCTGTGGATCCTGGTACAAGCTCATAAGGACGAAGCTGGTATGTAATCTCGTTGGTGACGTCGCCCAGGTTCAGAGCATTCATCGCGCCCATTCCCAAATCCACGCTGAATTTCAGCCCCGGTTCGCCCGAGTCGGCCTTGATTCCGTCATTTTGCGAGAACAGGAGAACCCGGAAACCGCCGAAGCCGGCATTCTCCAGTTCCATGCGATACTCCGATTCGTACATTCCAAAGCGGCAAGGTCCGCATGAGCCGGCAGTGAAGAAGACGAAGTTGTCGATGATTTCTTGTTTCGAGAGCCCGCGAGTCTCCAATTCACGCAGGTATTGAATCAGGTTTCCAACGGTGAAGTAAGCCGGATTGCATTGACCGGGATTTCCGAAGCTTCGCCCTAGGTGGTAGCTGGTAAGAGTGGGGTTGGGAAGCGCCTGAAAACGATAACCGCACGCTTGAAATGCGGCTTGAATGAAGCGTTCGTGCTTCCAGGTGAGCCCGCCAAACAGGATCGTGACGTGATCGCGTTCCTGCGCAGTGAACGGCCGTTCAACGGGGCGGTGAAAATGATGGGACCATTTCCTACTCGCAGCAACATCCGTTGCGGGCTCCGGCAAGACACCAGCAACAGAAATCCCGTCCGCCGCAGTACCATCTGCTTCGTGACCCATCGCTTATGTCCCGAGGTTAAGACTTCGTGTGCAACTTGGACTCCAGGCGAGCAATCTCTCCCCGCACGTCACGGAGGCGTTCGACCAACCCCCGCTGATCTAGCTTCCGCCTCGGAATCGAGAGCAACTTCTTCAACTTGTTTTCTTGCTTCCGAAGATCGATAACCTCTCTTTGAAGCTCGATAGGAGATTAGTCATGCATAAGCCACTCCTATCGTTTGGCATCAGGCGATCTCGCTCTCAACCGCAAGCCTGACACGCTCATCATCTTCCAACATCGTAAGCACATTCCCGAGTTCTTCCAAGCCGTTTGCAAGCTCGTCACCCCACTCGTCGGCGAGAAACACCGCTAGCGACGGTTGCAAGCCTTGCGCCTTAGCTGTGAATTTCTGAATGTCCAGCGTATCTTGCGCACAATCCATCACGAGGACATCAAAGATTTGTCTGCGCATCATGGCGAGGGCGTCGGCGCCGCTGCTCGCCGTCGCCATATCGTGCCCTCGCTGCCGGATGATGTCGACGTACTTGCCATGGACAGATTGGGGATTGAAATAGAGAACTTTCGTACGAACGCCTCCTCCAGATTTTCGAGCAGAATCGCTTTCGGCTTAGAGCCGTCGGAGGGGCGTGCGATGCGTGTGGCGTTTCGGCGCGATGGGGAGAGCCCAACCACGCGCATCGCAATTATCACCCCATGTCACCGCTTCCGACAGTCCGGCGTAAACCCTTTAGCAGTGGGCGTCGCTTCGCGTTCTGGCGCGTCCTTCTATCAGTTTGGCGGGGCGGACGATGCACCGACGTTACCGCGGTTACGGAGAACAGAACCCAAGTACATCTGTTTCCGCCCCACATCCTTCCACATGAAATCAGTTCAAGTCGACGGCTCTGTACAGAAGTCTCCTGCGCAAGCGATGTGCGAACAATCCTTCTCCATGGAATGTCGCGCCCATATCTCGCAAGCTGGAGAGCAAGAGTTCACCAGCACGATCGACGAAGGTTAGACCACCGAGATCCACGTCCAACGCAGTTCCCGGTGAAGCTAGGAATCTGAAGTCCTCGGCGCACGAACCTACGAGTTGCCCAATTAGTTTCACGGTAACCCGGTGGTCGCTACGAATTATTGAGAGCATCAGCACATTCTTCCTGATCGCAAATTCATTGCCAGACTCAGCGCCTCCAGTTGTCGAAGATACAAAGGAGTTAGCGACGTAGGCCCCCGCCAACGGAAAAATGGGTGCCCGTCTGTGGACATGGGCCCGAATACGGGCGCATCCGCGGCAACGAGAGCGAGCACCGAAGGCCTTTCGAAGCTCGCTCGGTGTACACGTTCGTTAAAAACAAGTCTTCAGAAGCCGAACTCGAACTTACCGCCAAACTTCCTTCCGACATTGTTGACGAGGCGTTCATAGTTGAGAGAGAACAGATTGTTCCGCACATCTGCTGGGCTGAAGTGACTAGGTGCATTGAATATTCTCAGCCAGAGGCAAGACTTCGATTCCTTCCGCGTTCCTCACTTCTTTTCAACTTGCGAGCGCTCGAAGTTAGTGCTTATGCTTGCTGGTAACTTTGTTCAAAAGAAACTCTTGGGCCAAACCAAGTGCAACATGGATACCCATGTTAGTCCCGAAATTTCTGGCTACAAGCCCAGCACCGCGATTCGACTCTGGGTAGTAGGCATTGGAAAGCGAAGCCGAAATCAAAAGGCCACCCATCTGAGAATAATTCGGCTGCGATGCTCCGTTGTCTCCCTTACAGACAAACGGAGCCAAGATGGCGTGGCGAGCCCGTGACCCCTTTGTTCCGGTGCCCTGATAGAAATAGCGAGGGTCCTGATGCAGGAGCGAGGGCAGAATAGCGTTGGCAAACAAGCCTTCGGTGACGCCGCCGGCGAGGTTAGCACCGAACCGCTCGCCATATCCCTTTGCATTTTGGGGCCAATCGGGGGTGTTCGCGGCCTGCTCGATGCCGGCCCATGCAGCCTCCAGACCGAAGAAAGTTGGATGGGTGAGACCTTTGTACGCGAGATGGAACTTCATCTTGGCGGTAAGAGGCTCGGGGTGAGGGTCATAAACCACATATATGTTCGGTATAAATCGAAAAATACGTTGCTGTTCCTCGGCTTTGACCTGCTGGGTAGCAACCTCTTTCGAGGAGTAATTCACGGTAACTGCCCGCTGCACAGCCAAAATGCGAAGTTTGACGTCGGTTATAGTTTTCTCTTGCCCAGGCTCGACTGTAACGGACGAGCTCCACTCTGCAAATCCTTCCGCGGTGACGGTGATGTGATAAGCAATGCCCGACGTGGCCTGGTGGAATGCGAAGCCTCCATCGTCCTTTGTTACAACCGTAAGACGATCGCCGGCCGGCCCTTGAAGGACTACGGTGGCACCGGGAATTGGATCGTCGCTGGTATCCACAACCGTGCCAAGGATGCTTCCTGTTTTTGTATTTGCCGCTACAGTAGACTGCGCGGACGCGGGTACAACAAGGAGCAATCCAGCCAGTAAGATCAGCAGCGACAGGAGTGTTACGCTCAGGACTGCTCCCCGTCGCCGGTCAGGCGTCGTAAGTGTGTTGTTGTTCATTGTCGGCCTCTCTAGGCTCTGGCCAGGTTGAAATTGATTGTGATCCGGGAGTCCACTTCAACCGGTTCTCCGTTTATCAAGTACGGCTTGTAACGCCACTGTTTCACCGCCTCCAAAGCGGCTTGCGCGAGTATGGGTAAACCGCTCTCGACTCGCACATCCTGCACGCTACCATCCTTGCCGATCACCGCCATTAGAACTACCGTCCCTTCAATTCGCGCCCGGCCAGCCTCAGGCGGATACTGCGGGGCAACGTCGTGGATCAGGTTCGCCTCGGCGAGCCGGGAGGCGACACGAATTCTCTTAATCGGCATCGGCTCGAGCGTTTTCGCAAGGACGGGGACCGTGCGCGTGCTGCCCAGCACTTCGCTAAGCGTTCCACCGGGAACTCCGCCGACTACTCCGCCAGGGACTCCTCCGGCTACTCCGCCCGTTGTGCCGACCGCAGGCGGTACTTCTTGCGTTCTGCGGATTGGGGCGGGAATGCCGATGCTTGTTGAGGTGTACGTGGGCGCGGGAGCTTGAGGCCTCGTGGCATTCGAAGCTGCGGCCGCCGGCGGCTGTAGATATAACATCGTTAGCATTTCTCTCTTGGGCAGCGTATCGGTGTGAAACAGCGGAATGACAACTACCGCCAGCAGGAGGACCGCTTGGAAGGCCAGCGATCCAATTGCCGCCCAGGGATTGCGCGCTCGCAAGTTCCCGGCTGATTCAATTAGACTGTCGTGAAATATATCACCGGCGTCAATTGCTTGACGGCTGGAAGGAACGGGAAGCTGTTTTTCCTCTTCCGCCGGCAATGCCGCAACTCGCGAATCAATTCGCAACCCTAGGTCTGAAAGATGGTCGATACAAGTTGCCATTGCGGAGTCACCTCTCTCCAGGCAGCATCGTTTTACCAGTCCTGAACTGCCACTGGACTAAGCGAACGTCGCGCGCCGGGTCTCGCGTTATCCACATCTCTGCAAAGGCATTTCGTTGGCCAAACTAGCTTTCCGCCAACTCTATGTAGGGAAGGAACATGGACGAGTGAAATCGCGTTTCGGCGCCCGCATTCCGGCAGTGCCTGCGGAAGGTCATGATCAGATGCGGAGGTTGGGCACAGACCGGCCGGACGATTGTCACCCGAGGATCAATCATCGCGACTTCCTTCAGCAATTTGTACGTAAGGTTGGTGCTTCCGTCATCTATGAATACGAACTGGTAATCGCGGTCCAACCATCCATGACAGCGTGCGATCGGTCACGCAGTTCGGTGACGTTTGATTCCTCGTTATGAAAGGGAGCGACGATCGAATCATTGCTGTGTTCTTGAGATCGGGCATGTTGTGCCTCCCCTGTCGAAGGCACTGTTTGTTGTCTTCAGCATTTCCGGTCACGGTCATTTAGCAACAGCGTGGGCTCAGACTCCAGTTGTTTCAGGAGTTCACATAGTTCATAAGCAAAGTCCCAATCCTGGTCCCACACCAGCAAGACATTTTGTCCGTTCCGCTGACTGGGGGAATGCCGTTCAGTAATTTTGTGGGTACATATAGTCCTCCGCCAGAAATTAAGCGGGCGTAGCCGAAGCGAGCACGGCCAACACCTTGGTTCGTGCAATTATCGAGACTTCCACCCCATTGTGGCGACATAGACGTCCATTTGGCCGATCGGCCAAGCCCACATTGCGGCAGTGCCCTTGAAAGGTCAGACAGCCCACACGGGCGCAGCTTCGGGATTGCAGGAGGGCTGAGGACTTAAGGGCGGTCGGAATTGGCAGGCAAACTGCATGTTGATCATGCTCGCTATGGCTCGCTCCCAGATCTCGCACGCGGCTGAGCAACTAGCAGCGGCGTATGGAGGGCTTATGGACATCCTGTTAGCATTTCTCGATTTCTTGTTTGGTTGTCATCACAACAATCTGAGTCGCATTTTCACGCTCGACGGCCACACCTATCGGGTCTGCTGTGACTGCGGAGCCAGATATGAGTATTCACTGACGACCATGTCCATCGAAAGGCGCCTTCCTATGGCTCCGGTGTTGACCAGTTTTCGCATCGCTTGAGAACGAAGCATGAACGGCACGATCCGAAAAAAAGACGTTGCGAGGGACATTTACGAAAGTGACCCGCGTACGAGGTGGCGCGATGCGCCGCCTGTGAACACGTAGGAACCTAGAACCCCAGGAAGGCAGAGATGAAAACTGAGCTATATGCGAAAGCGGTTCGAGTAAACGGCGAAGTAGTCGTGCTCCATTGTTGGGCCTGTGGGACTGCGCATTGCGTCAATCTTGAGCTATGCGATCGGGCGGAGCTAGCTTATATGGTATGTAGCAATACCAATTGCAGGCTGAGTATGTTTTTGGTAAACGAGTTGATCCTTGACAACGAGATCTGAATACAAATGAGGAACCCAATATTCGTTCCTCGTTCGTGGTTATGGAAATGAAGAAAACTATGCGAAGCACGCAGTTCTGCACAGTGCTAGCTCTCGTGAATGTCGTGGTACTTATCTATCCGATCGAGCTTTTGGTTGGCGCTGAAAGCCCCGCTGACAACCTCATCGCTACGCTTATGTTCATCGGTCTTGTCTTCCTGCTGGTAGTGGTCGACGCGGTTAGCCTTGTGGTTGCGGGAGTAATCAATAAAGAGTAGAGGTGAGGAGATCGACCAAGGTTACGCGTGCGATCTGTCTGGCGCATCGCGAGGGCTTCGGCCAACAGGCTGACTGAAATGTCAGGGAACGTCGGGAGCCGCGACGAGTTGTATTTGTTTGCTTGCCATCTAGAGTGGCATACCAGGCGAAGCCTGGTTGCTTACCAGGAACTGCTCGCGGCACTGGACGATCCCGACCGTGACATTCGAACTGTTGCAGCGGTGCTGCTTCACCGAAATTCACCTCGCCCTCACCGAATTGAGAAAGAAATCGAAGACTGGTGAATTAGGGGCTCCGAGTTCCCGGACTAGAAGATGATTGGCAAGTTGCATGCAGTCACAAGGCTAGGTTCGTCATGGCAACGTCAGTATTGAATTCGCGAGCAGGGTCCCTTATCACCGAATACGGCGTCTTCTGGCAGGTGTGGCCACAGTTTGAAGCGGCCGGGGGTGAACGTCGGTTGGTCGGTCTTGAAGTGGAGCTGATCGGCTCGCACCCAGCCGACTTCAATCATGTCGATCCTTCATGTCGGATATGCCGCCGTGTAAGAGCCGTACTGCTTGGGATTGCGGAAAGCATCATTGAAGAATCCGCTCCTCATCAAAAATCCCTAATGTACAACATCGACTCTCACTCGAACTCGGTCTTGTGCTTACCTGCGTTAGGCAATCGCTCGGCCGTTTCGGTGAGCGTTGATCTTTCCTGGAGCGATGCAATTGGCCAGGTGTCTGAGACAGATCTGCTGAGCAAAATCAGAACACTTCTAGCCAAATACGGCATTCATCAGCGGTAGCACCTGCGTTAGGCGCGGGAGTGCATCCCGAAGGATTATCGCTTCAAGAGATCTGCCCAGATCCGGACAATGTCCGCATTACGGCACTCGCAGCGCCAACTCGCCGCCTGAGAGGGAGGATTTTCAAGGACATCGCGGAACTGAGGTTGGCAGAAAACTTGCCCCGAGCCGTGGCGGAGAACACTGCGGAGGCTGGCATCCTGCTTGCAGAAACTGTTCTCATTAGGTGCTCGCAAATGAACGCATTTCAACACACTGACAGCAACCAACCATCATCCCCACCATTCGTACTGTGGTCATACATCTTCTTGGTGAGTATCGCACTCCTGGCCCTGTCCACCGCAACACTTGGACAGAATATTCAGGCCTCAGAACTGCCAACTGGAACTATAGTGGGCACGGTTACGGATGTGAACCATGATCCGATTCCCGGGGCCAGCGTCGTTCTTGAGAGCCCAGGGATTAGCGAGCGCCCAAGAGTTGTCACCGACGACAATGGATATTTTGAATTTCACAATGTGAAACCAGGCGTTCCGTCACGGGTTAGCGTCAGTGCAGGAGGATTCGCAGATTGGCAATCCCCAGTTCTTATGATCGAGCCAGGCCAGTTCGAGCTCTTGGCGGAGATTCAACTTCGGATTGCGACGCAGTTCACTACTGTAGCCGTGACGTACGATCCGGTGGAAGTCGCAACCGAGCAGGTCAAGAATGAAGAGCAGCAGCGTATTTTTGGTTTCATACCCAATTACTATGTCGTCTATGATCCTAATCCTGCGGCCCTGACCGCGAAACTGAAATTCCAACTAGCCTTCAAGGTGGTCGTGAATCCAGTTACTTTCACCGGAGTCGCCCTGCTTTCTGGAGCGCAGCAGGCAGGGGACACACCGAATTACGGGCAGGGTGCTCAGGGGTTCGGCAAACGGTTTGGCGCCAACGCCGCTGGTGGTTTCACCGATATCATGATTGGTGGCGTCATATTGCCATCGCTGTTGCACCAGGATCCCCGCTACTTTTACCAAGGAACCGGTACGACTGCGTCCAGGATTCGGCACGCAGTATCGCAGCCCTTTGTTTGTAGGAGTGACAATGGAACTTGGCAGCCCAACTATTCCACCTTGGGGGGCGATTTGGCATCGGCCGCCATCTCGAACGCCTACTATCCCAAGTCGAATCGGGGAGCCGGACTGGTGTTCACGAATTTTGCAATCAATACCGCTGAACGGGCTGCCGCAAGCCTAGCCCAAGAATTCCTTCTGCGTAGATTCACGCGCAAGCCAGGTAATCCAGGATAGAAGGCGTCACGGTCCCAGGGCGCGTGCCCGGCACAGGACCGTCTTGGTTCGGCGGCGCAGATGGAGGCTGCATCCAGCTTCTTTTCGGTTGTTCCACATTTGCAACCATCGACCGTGGCTGCTTCCGGTCCGGTTCTTCCAGTTCTCGTTAACTGGGAAGCTAGTCGTCTTCAATTTGTCAGCGAAATGCGTGCGCGACAGGAATACCCATCAGATGCGGCGGGGATTCGTTTTCTGCCCTCATTCGGACGATGCCCGCATACAGGCAATCAGCCGAACTGAAGTGTATGAAGTGCTCATTTCTATCAATTAGATACCGCAGCAGGTCTTGGCACGCGAGTTGCACTCCCAGAGAGCACCGAGCCATTTTGAGCCAAGCGTTCCCACTGAAGTCAGGATTGGCTGGGCGCGTAGAAGAAGGAAATACCAATGTCGTGGTTTCATTCGGACCTGATGAATGTGGACACTCAAAATCATGCGTCCGTAGCCGAAGTCGTGGCGTGCTTCCAGGATGAAAGGTCTCTTTTGAGCAAACTCGCGCTACTGATCACTGGCGACCGAGCGACGGCCGATCAGTCCGTCGTCAATGCGTGTGAACTGACTCTCCATGGACACAGTCCCTTCCGTGATTGGCTGCTCGAGTGGGCCAAGGCAGCGACGATTAGCAGTGCCATATCGCGAAGTGCCGCGGTCATTCGGAGGTGCGAGCGCGCGTACGAGGGCCAGCGCTGCACACATGTCGAGCACTTATCCCAGGGGGATGCTGAAGAGCGCAAATCAAAACTAGAGGTCATTCTTCAGGCCGACCCGTCTATCGTGATCGCGCAACTCGATCCGCTGAGCCGAGCCATGCTCGTTCTGAGAGTTGCAATCCGATCATCGATTCAGGACTGCGTAGTCCGTCTGAATGTTTCCCGCTGCGCCGTTCTCGCTGCCAACTGTAAGGCTATGACATGGCTTCATGACGCCCAGAATCCACTCGATAGAAGGCCTTAGCCGCTCTCGGACATTACAGGCGAAGTTGTGATCAGAGCGGTCGCGATCGCCGAGCACGAAAGTGGCAGCGCAGAACTTGGATACGCTGTCGTCGCGAAGGATGACGTGAAACATGAATTTCGGGCGCGATCGCAAGCGTCCCGCTCTGGCATTCGATTTGCGAAGCACATCCCAAGAGCAAGTACTCCAATCTTTGAGGCTAGTACAAGATGCTTGGACAACTGGTAAACATCCCGACCGACACCCTCATTGACATGATCTGCGTGATCCTTGCGGGCGAGGTACTACTCAGCGCCAATGACGTTACCGAACTGGAGCAGATCCAACGCGAGTTGCAACGGCGAGCCGGTGATAGCCGCTCGGCTTGTCGGAGGATGAATTGACAGCAAGGCACGACCACCTGCGGGCACTGACCATCTCTGGGCAGGATTTGTTTCGAATGGCATGCCCAAACCGCCATTAGGTCTGGGAGTTTATGCGCGGGCGGTTTGGCAAGCAGAGTGCCGCGGAAGGTTATAAGAAGGAGAAGTTATGAAACTTAGATCGATAAGTATTTTGGCAGCCCTTCTCATCATGGCGTTGTCGATGGCAATGGCGTGGCCGAAGGTCAAAAAGACAATCAAGATCACTGAACCCGCGATCGTCGGAAGTGTCACACTGCAACCCGGCGAATACAACATCGATTGGAGCGGAACCGGTCCTAACGTCGAGGTGAGTTTCTCTCGTGGAGCTACGACGTTTGCCACCGTCCCAGCAACGCTTGAGGCGGTGCAGAATCAGCAAGACAGCATAGTCACACAGCAAGCTTCCGGGTCAAGTTCGCTGGTCGAGATCAACCTAAAGAATTCGAGGTTGCACTTTGCCCCGCACGATGCGAGTAGCGGAAATTAACTTTGGAAGTTTGCTCGCGCTGGCTGTAAGCGATTCGTTCAGGCATCTGCAATTTCGGGAGATTTCCCATGAGTTCATGGTGGCCGATAAGGACCGATTCATTCCTGGGCCAAGGCCGGAGCGTAAGGGGTAAAAACTGACTTATGGGAAATCTCACTTATTCCGTGCTGGCATCTGAGCTTAGAGGCTCGGATGCCCTCACCCAATTGGCGCTCGACCTGCACTGGTCCTGGAACCATTCCACGGATGAGATCTGGAAGGAACTCGATCCGGAACTTTGGGAGCTCACCGAAAATCCGTGGCTCGTTCTGAAATCGGTTTCGCAAGAGAAACTCGACAGCCTGAATGACTCCAGGCGTAGCCGCCTCGAACAACTGCTCGCTGAGGCCCAAGCCAAGAATCTCGAACCTGCTTGGTTTCAAAAGGCGCATCCGGATTCTCCTCTCCGCACTATCGCGTATTTCAGCATGGAGTACATGCTCAGCGAGGCATTGCCGATTTATTCCGGTGGTCTAGGCAATGTCGCCGGCGACCAACTCAAAGCCGCAAGTGATCTCGGGGTTCCCGTTGTCGCCGTCGGCCTCTTGTATCAGCAGGGCTATTTTCGTCAAGAAATTGACGCCCGAGGTGAGCAACAGGCGTTGTATCCAGTGAACGAGCCTGGACAGTTGCCCATTCGACCGATTTGCGGCGCCGATGGGAGTTGGTTGAGACTGCCTGTAAGCCTGCCCGGCATCAAGATATGGATTCGCACTTGGGAAGTCCAAGTCGGACGAACCAAGCTCTATTTGATTGATACAAATGATCCCGCCAATCTCCCGCACGATCGAGCCATCACCAGCGAATTATATGGCGGTGGATCTGAGCTGCGGCTGAAGCAGGAATTGCTGCTCGGAGGCGGAGGATGGATGCTGCTGGAAGCCCTCGGTATAAAACCGGACGTTTGTCACCTGAACGAAGGACATGCAGCGTTTGCGATACTCGAGCGCGCACACAATTACATGAAAGAGACGGGCGTGCCATTCCAACACGCCCTTGCTGTGACAAGGGCAGGCAACGTGTTTACCACCCACACCGCGGTGAGTGCAGGGTTTGACCGCTTCGCCCCCGAACTTGTTTGCCAATATTCAGCACTCCTGGCTGAACGCCTTGGAATAACGATGAACGAACTCCTTGCACTGGGGCGTGCAAACCCGGACGACCACTCCGAACCCTTCAACATGGCTTATCTCGCCATTCGGGGCAGTGGTGCGGTGAATGCGGTGAGCCGTCTTCATGGGGATGTCAGCCGTCATCTCTTTCAGCCTCTCTTTCCCAGGTTCCCGGCAGAGGAGGTTCCTGTTGGCCATGTCACGAATGGAATCCATGTGCCCACCTGGGATTCTGTCGGTGCGGACACGCTTTGGACGGAACTATGCGGAAAGGGCGTATGGCGTGGTGATCTGCGTGATACAGAAGAGAAGTTTCGTGCGGTTGATGACCGACAGCTGTGGGCGATGCGCAATCTAGGGCGAAGCGCTCTGGTGGAATATGCGCGCGATCGGCTGGTACGCCAGGTGGCTGGTCACGGTGCTTCGCCTCTCAAGCTACAGGAGGCTCGCTCCGTTCTCGATCCCGATGTGCTGACGCTAGGGTTGGCCCGCCGATTCGCTACCTACAAGCGTCCCACGCTTCTGCTTTACGATCGCGAGCGTTTGGCGAAGATCCTCACGAATCCTCAGCGACCCGTTCAGTTGGTGCTAGCTGGGAAGGCTCATCCCCAGGACACGCCGGGACGGGCTTTGGTTCGGGAATGGATTGAGTTTGCGCATAGAGCGGATGTTCGGTCGCATGTCGTCTTTCTGAGTGACTACGATATGCTGCTGGCCCAGCACCTGCTGGCCGGCGTGGACGTCTGGATCAACACGCCAAAGCGCCCCTGGGAGGCTTGCGGCACCAGCGGAATGAAGGTCTTGGTGAACGGTGGCCTGAACCTTTCCGTGCTGGATGGATGGTGGGCAGAAGCATACACGCCAGCCTCAGGCTGGGCCATCGGCAACGTCAACGCATGTCCTAATGACGCTGCGGCAGATCGTTCCGATGCGCAAGCGCTGTACGACCTCTTGGAATACCAGGTTGCGCCGGAGTTTTACGACCGCGGAGAAAACGGCCTACCGGCTGCCTGGATGGCACGCATCCGAGAAAGTATGGCGCTGCTCACGCCGACCTTTTCCGCCAACCGCGCGGTCCGCCAATACACGGAAGAGCATTACCTTCCAGCCGCAGCTGCGTACACCGCTCGCGCTCAGGGCTTCGGGAAAACCGGAAGTAGCATCCTCGAATGGCAACAAGACGTCGCCCGGCGCTGGAAAGATGTTCGATTCGGACAGATGAAGGTGATTAACAAAGACAACGAACTGATTTTCGAGGTCGAGGTCTCGCTTGCCGGAATCGATCCGAGTTTCGTTCGAGTCGAGCTATTTGCCGAGGCACGAGACGGCAGCCCTCCAGTTTGTCAAGCCATGCTGCGCAAGGCATTTCGTCCGGGTACCGCCTTCGCGTACACCTATTCGACAGTAATACCAGCAGCGCGCCCCGCAACAGACTTCACGCCGCGTATTGTGCCCTATCATCCAAAGGCTCTGCCGCTCGAGATTGACAGAATGCTATGGCAGAAGTGAAGATCAAGCGGAGAGTTCCTCCGCCGTAGTCGTGTGCAGGAAGCGAATTCGTGAACCTGCCGAATTCCATCACGCTGTCTCGGATTGTCAGCATCCCGTTGGTGATCTGGCTGCTCTCGACAACCCATCTCAGCAGCCTGCACGGACAGAAGGAACTGGTTGCATCGTTCGTGTTCGCTCTAGCGGCGATTACCGACACCGTGGACGGTCGCCTTGCCCGCGGACGCCAGCAGGTCACGACCCTGGGGATCCTTCTGGATCCGCTCGCCGATAAATTGCTCGTCGCATCGGTGTTCATCGTGCTGGTCGAATTCAATCCGCACATCGTAAGAGGTTGGATCGTAGCGATCATCGTGGCACGTGAGTTCGTTGTCACTGGCTTGCGGGGCATCGCAGGTTCGGAGGGCTTCGCGATCCAGGCGAGCGACCTGGGCAAACTGAAAATGGTGGCCCAAGTCGTAAGCGCTATAGCGGCTATCCTTGACCATCGTTGGTTGGAGGCTGACTTGAGTTACCGCGGATTTCAATTCGTGTTGGACATTGATCTGATCGCGAGAATGTCGATCTTGTTCATGGTCGCGGTCTCGATTATCTCCGCGGTTGATTACTTTGTAGCGTTCTGGTCGACGATCGACCGGACTTCGGTGGGAAGGCGGCGATCGGTGATTCTCTCGCGGCAGCGGAGTTCGGAAATCGATGTTTCCGCTGGGCGCAGGTAACGTAGGGATGACGGAGCAATCTATGCCTCCTGAGGAATCGGTGCTGATTCTGATCGAAGATGGTTACGAGGATATGGAACTGATGTATCCGAAATACCGAATGCAGGAAGCAGGATACCGGGTCATCGTCGCGGGACCGAAAGCCGTTCACACATACGTGGGAAAACATGGCTATCCGTGCACAAGCGACGCGTCCGTGCTCGAGATGCAGGAGCGGGACTTCGTTGGGCTGGTGTGTCCGGGAGGTTGGGCGCCCGACAAGCTTCGCAGGATCGCAGAAGTCAAGTCCTTGACCGCGCAGTTCGGTCGTGGCGACAAACTTGTCGCGGCCATCTGCCACGGAGGATGGATCCCCATCTCGGCCGGTATCTATCGTGGCGTGCACGTTACGGGCAGCTTGGGGATCAAGGATGACCTGGTGAACGCCGGAGCGATTTTTGAAGATGCCCCTGTGGTTGTTGATCGCCAGTTCGTGAGCAGCAGGAAGCCGGACGACCTGCCTGCATTTATGGCAGCCTGTTTGCAAGCGTTGGCCTCGAAGGGTTGATTTTGCGCGACTTGGTTTTCCCGATCCACCTAGTGCTGAAGTCCGTTCTCGAGTTCCTCATGACTCGGTGCTTGACTTCACATCCTGAGGCGCGCAAGATAAAGATGTTCTCCGCTTCCTGAAGAGAGCTTGAGAAACCGGAAGTGGTGACTGTACGTGGTTGGAGAGAATGAGCTCCGGGCCGACTGGCTTTCGGGAGTCGTTCTTGATCTGAATCGCGGCAGGCACTCGTAGTTTTCAGTGTTTGATGCAAGCTCAAGCGGATTCTCCTCGATTAACCTGCCAGGTTCTGCATTTGCCCCATTGATCGTGGCTTCGGTCCACGTTTCACGCTGAGCATTGCCTCTCCTTCCACAGTGGTTCCCAAGATTCAAGGAATCAGTTCCGCATAGATCTAAGAGTTTACGGACCAGGCGTGGAGGGTCCAGGCGATGGAAAAAACACAGGTTGTGATCGTCGGCGGCGGGGCCACTGGCGCGGGAATCTTGTGGGACCTCACGCTGCGCGAAGTGCAGGCCGTTCTCCTCGACAAAGCAGATTTGGCTAACGGCGCAACGGGCCGGTGCCATGGCCTTCTGCACAGCGGAGCACGTTACGCCGTAAAGGACCCCGATGCTGCCAGCGAGTGCATCCGGGAGAACACGATCCTTCGCAAAGTCGCGCGCCCGTGTGTGCACGAGACGGGAGGCCTGTTCGTCCATTTGCCGCAGGACGATGCCTCGTTCGTCGCGAAATGGGTGGAAGGCTGCGCAAAAGCAGGGATCCCAACCGAGCATCTCTCCCGCGATGAAGCGCTCGCATTCGAGCCCAATCTGCCCCACGACCTAGTCGAGGCTTACACCTGTCCGGACGCGAACATCGATCCTTTCCAGATTGTGGCCGCGAACGTTGAGGCAGCAGTGGCTCGCGGTGCTGCCTTTAAGACCTATGCGGAGGTGACGGCGATCCGTCTGCAGAACGGGAAGGTAACGGGCGTTGATTATCGCAATTGCCTGACGGGAGAGCAGCACTCGATTGGATGCGAACTAGTGATCAACGCCTCCGGCGGTTGGGCGCAACAGACTGCCGGTATGGCCGGGGTGGATGTGCCGGTTCGCTGCGATCGTGGCGCGCTGCTCATCTTGAACCAGCGCCTGGTGAACAGGGTGGTGAATCGCTGCAGAAAACCGGGAGATGCGGACATCGTGGTCCCCTCGGGACCGGTCTGCATTCTGGGGACGAGTTCGGTCACGGTCCCCAGCCCGGAGAATCTCGTCGTACCGCCGGAGGAGGTCCAAGCGCTGCTCAAACTCGGCGCCGAACTGATTCCAGCGTTGGCCGAAGCGCGCGTTTTGCGCGTATTCACCGGCGCACGGCCGCTGTACGCGCCTAAGAGCACCGGCGGCGCTGGCGGGCGCGAGATCAGCCGGGGGTTCGCACTTCTCGACCATGAGCAGACCGACCACGTCGCCGGGTTTATCTCGATCGTCGGCGGCAAACTAACGACCTACAGGCTCATGGCGCAGGTCACAGCAGACCTCGTCTGCAAGAAACTCGGGGTGAAGGCGGAATGCTCCACGGACCGAGTCCCGTTGCGAACCTATCCCGACGATACCGCATTCCGCGAGGCGCTCGGCGTGTTGTCCCCTGCGGTCGCCCAAAAGGCCCACCGGCGGATGGGCAACAAACTGACCGAACTCATCGCAGCAATCAAGCGAGAGCCCGCGCTGGCGGAAGTAGTGTGTGAATGCGAACTCGTAACCCGGGGCGAGATCGAATATGTGCTGAAAAGTTCCCTCGTGCCTGCGCAGACCCTGACAGACGTTGGGCGGCGCACACGCATGGGGTTCGGTACCTGCCAAGGTACGTTCTGCGGCTATCGAACGATGTTGGCCGGCTACCGCGACGGGAAATGGTCGGCTGAGCAAGCCGTCGCTTACCTGAGAACGTATATGCAGGAGCGGTGGAAAGGGCAGCAATGGGCTCCAGCGGGCAAGCAGGCGGAGCAATTGAACTTGAGCCACGAATTGTTCAGTGTTGAGTACAACTTGCAGGACGAAGGCACAGGTGATTGTTGTGGCGACTAGAGAATTCGACGTGTTGGTAATTGGCGAGGGACTGGCCGGAGCAATGGCAGCAGCCGCAGCGGCCGGTGAGGGCTGCCGCGTTGGGCTGGTGGCGAAAGGGCCCGGCATGTTTGCCCTCGCAGATGGTTGCATCGATTTCGAAAAACTGGATCCCCATCTGGAACCGGAGGAGGGATTCGAACGAGAAATCGAATTTTTCCTTACTACCACGGCAGCCGCCGGATGCGAGTATCGGGGGCGACTTGGCGAAAGGATTGCCGTACCCACCCTTCTCGGAACATTCCGCCATGCAACGTTCGCACCGCTGTGTTTCGGTGAATTCGACCCGCGACGGTTGACCAATGTGACCGTCGTCGGCTTCCCTACGTTCTTCGATTTCGATGCGCGATTTATTGCCGAACGCCTTATGTCGAAAGCGCGGGTCGAGGGCAGGCAGACAAACTATTCGGCGCGTCAACTCCACATCTCGTGGCAAGGCGAACTGCCGCATCTGGAGATTGAATTTGCCGCCCAGTTCGACCGCAATCCGCAGTTCCGTGAAGCTGTGGTGAAGGCGCTTGCATCTGTGGCCGCGAGCGCCGATCTGCTGATCATTCCGGGGGTTCTGGGCGTGAACACCACGACCGAGGAGCTCAGGGACATATGGGGATATGTTGGCTGTCGGATCTGCGAAGTAGCGAGTTTGCCACCATCTGTCCTGGGCATGCGTTTACTCAGGCGACTGGAAGACCTCCTCACCCGGACGGGCGTGGAACTGCTCACCGGTTTCGCACTCAGCGAGTTGTGCATGGAGGGGGAACATTGTCGCGGAGTTCTGCTGGACACCCCGGGCCGGCCCAGGCGGCTGGAGGCCGAGGCCGTTGTCGTGGCGACGGGAGCGTTTTCGCATCTGCTCGATGCGCGCGGATTGATGGAGACCAATGTGTTTGTTTGCGGCGGGGCTCTGCAGCTTTCGGAACCGCGTACCGAAAATGCCATCGCCATTGTCACCGCATTCCGCGCGGGCACACGCGCCGCGAAGTTAGGAGTTCAACATGCGCGAAGATGACCGGAAGCTGGACTACTGTCTGAAGTGCACGGACTGCGATAGCGCCTGTCCGGTAATGAGAGTATTGCCGAACTTTTCTGGCCCCAAGGCGCTTGGTCCTGACCTGGAACGTATACGCAAGGAAGGCATTGCTTGCGACACTGCCTGGCTTGAGTACTGCATGCTCTGCAACCGCTGCGAGATGATCTGTCCAAATCAGGTGAACCCAGCGGAAATGATCGCGCATGCAAAGATGAAGCAGCCCAAGCGAGGCCGAGCAGGATTCCGCGATCGATTGTTGGCGGGACCCGATCTGCTAGGACGTCTCTGTTCCGTCGCACCGCTGTTTTCGAACTTCCTGTTGCGGAGCAAACCTACTCGCTGGCTCATGTCCAAAGCTCTCAGAATCGGGACAGAACGGAAATTCCCGAAGTACGGTTGGCAACGAGTATCTATCAAGAAGAACGGGACATCACCACACAAGATTGTCTTTTTCCCGGGATGTTACATTCGCTACAACGATCCTCACTTGATGCAAGCTGTAATCGATATACTGCAGCTGCATGGCTCAGTCGAAATCGCCTCAACAACCTGTTGCGGCGTTCCAGCGCTGGCGAACGGAGTTCGCTCGGAGCTTCTGCACGCCTTAGACACGAACGTCGAGCGCTTGCTCCCAGCGGTTCAAGATGGAGCGCGTATCGTCGTCGCGTGCACGAGTTGCAGTCACATGCTCAAGGCCGAATATCCCCGATTGCTGAGCGACGATCCGCAGCGGGGTACGATGGCGCAGATCATTGCGCAAAACACTTACGACCTGGGTGAGTTCCTGCTCGAGATTGGGGAGGCGCCGGCTGCGAAGCTCAAGCCCATGAAGGTAAGACTTGCGTACCATGCGCCCTGCCATTTGAAGGGGCAAGGCATCGGGCGGCCATGGGTACAGCTTCTGCGTTCAATTCCACAAGTCGAGGTCAGGGACATGGGAGCCGAATGTTGCGGCATGGCGGGGACCTTTGGCTTCAAGGAAGAGAAATACCGCTTATCCATGGACATCGGTGAAGATCTTTTCAGCGCCATCCGCGCCTACAATCCTGATTGTGCCGTGTCGGAGTGCGGAACCTGCCGTATGCAGATCGAGCATGGAACATCCGTGGAGGCGCTACATCCGGTAGAAATTCTGCATCGGGCGCTGTCCCGATAGTTCTCTTGCTAACGAGTTTGCACCGAAGGTGGAATTGACTTTTACCGTCCGCGAAGGCGAACTACTTTTTTACTCGATGCTCAAGGATCGGCCGACGGCGAAGGTTCACGCCGCATAGCCTGTTTGCCAAGGGCTTCGCTCTGAAGCCTGTGACTGCAGTCACAGCGCTCCGATATCGAACAGCGCTATAGTAAGCGCGCCGGATTGCAAGAGACTCACATGCTCGAATCGTGCGTCATTCCCGGTGCGCACTCCTACGTGCTTGGCTCACTCCCGTCTGGTCTGATTATGATCAGACTGTCGGGAACATGCCTGGCGCTTCTGCCCACGACGGCGACGGCCGCATCCCCCGTCTACTTAGCCGTGTTCGCGCACTTTCGCTCTCCCTCTTTCTTGGTGTCCGTCACCGCCGCTTTTGTTCTTCCGGCCCTTGCGTTCTTAATCAAGGAACCAAACGCTGTAGCGCTGATGCCATTCTTGTGCGTCCTTTTATCGCTTGCGTTTGTCAAGCACCACGAGAATATCCGGCGTCGGCTGTCCGGAACCGAATCGCGCTTCCTTCAGAAGTGAAGGATCGGAGCTTGATCACGAGGCAAATAGTGACTCTATCTGGTCATTATGCCCTTCGGGGGGCAGCCCTGACGCGGTCAGAGGTATTCCGAGGTAAGTCGTACCAGCAATTTGAAGCGTGATTCGGACTGGCACACGGATTGCGCTAGGAAAGTCCGGTCGTTCTGCCATGAGGGGAAGTCTATGCCACAGAAAAGGCGAAGCACACTTGGCAATACGGTAATAGGGCACAATGTTGATCGAATGACTTTGGCTTGCCATGTGACGCAGCAAGGCACCGCTTTCGTGACGCCATTAGTAGAGAAGAAAGTGATCCCAAAGCAAGCACCTCGCTGTATGACTACAGCACCCGCAGCTAGAAAGATGGAGTTGCGCGACCAACGACAGATGCTCCGTTTGCTGCTGGAAGCGACCCCAGTCATTCCCGCAGTGCGTTCCCCAGAATGCCTGACGCAGGCGGCTCGAGCCCAAGGGAAAATCGTTTACTTTCTCTGTGGCGATCCTGAACTCCTGCCCGAGATGACCAAGGTCGTCAGGGATGCAGGCAAGATTGCCTTCGTGAATCTCGATCTGGTGCAGGGGCTCACACGCGACGCGACTGCGGTTGCCTACCTGGCCCATCACGGAATTGGCGGGATTGCTTCCACTCATCAGGATCCTTTGTGTGCTGCGCGAAGTTCCGGACTATTTACGATCGAGCGAACATTTCTGCTGGACTCGGCGGGATTGCAAACCGCGCTGCGTTGGATTGACCGTGTGCAGCAGGACGCGGTGGAGGTTCTTCCCGCAATTGTCGCTCCCAACCTGGTTCGACAGCTCCGTGACCCATCCCGTGACATACCTGTGATTGCCGGTGGATTGATCAATACCTTTCGGCAAATCGAAGAGCTGAGAGCGCAAGGGGTTATTTCCGTAACGGTGAGCAACACTGAACTCTGGCTGCCGTAGAATCACACGGTCACGTGATACACGCCACTGACAGTGTTGACGAAGTAATGTAAAGTACAAGCTCACGCGGCAGAGATTCGAAGAGAAGCCGCCCAAATAAGAGACAGTTCAGCGGATTATGAATCCGTTGCGCTGACTGTTATTTGGGCGGCTTTTGATTTGCCACGTAACGGCAAAGATTCAAAAGTCTGTTTTAAAAGGAGCGGTCATTGTGAACATTCGAAACCATTCCAAGTTTTTGCTCGTCGCGATCGCCGTTGTGGTCTTCGGGATGCCGACGACCGTAATCGGGCAGGCCTCGAGTACCGACCAGGCGAAGGGAGACGCGAGGTTCACTTTCTCTACGTTCTATAACCAGAAATATATGTTGGGTGACTGGGGGGGAACTCGGACCAGGTTGGAAGAAGAAAAGGGCGTTAAGTTCGATTTCTTCTACATCAGCGACATGCTTTACGCTAAGGAGGCAGCCATCCAAACCGGCGGCGCAGGATGGAACCGTGCTCGCGGGACCATGGACATTGACTTCGGCAAGCTGGCCGGACTCCAAGGCCTGACGTTCCACGTAACAGGCCTGTGGCAAGGCGGGCCCAACCTTGGAGCGAGCTACCTGGGCAGCATTTCCAATCCCAGCGGCTTGGTCAGTGCAAGGACTGAAATCCTCGACTCCTATTGGCTGGCGTATGCGATGCTCGATGGAAAAGTTACCCTCCGCGTTGGCCAGTTCGCCAGCATGGACTACTATGGCCTTCAGCCCTACGGCGGCAGTTTTCTCTTGGAGCCGCTGAACTATGGCTTCCAAAACCGCTTCAACGACTACGCTTCGTTCGATCCTGCTTCTGGCCCTGGCGTCCAGTTAGTTGTGAGTCCCACCTCCTTTCTGTACTACAGCGTGGCTTACACTTCGGGCAACCGGAACCCTTATAAGGATGATTACAACGGCTTCCATTTCGTAAAGCAGGATTCGGGTGTATTAAGCGACGCCGTTGGGTTCAAGATCGGCCAGCCTGGCACTGGGAAAGCATTAAAGGCAAAGTACTATCCTGGCCAGTATGAAGTTGGATCAACTTACAACGGTGGCAAGTTTACCAACCCATTCAACCCTCTTCCGCTGTCCCTCTCGCAGAACACTGGCAACTACGTTTTCTATTTCATGGGTAACCAGGCGGTCTACCGCATGAATGGCAGCACGAACCGAGGGCTGGACGTCCTGTTTGGCATCACACAGTCGCCGAATGAAACATACAACTTTGTAGATAGAAACATCACAACGGGAATCGTTTTTCACGGTCCCATTACTACCCGGCCCCGTGATTCGATTGATTTCGCACTGTCCTACACTCACGTGAGCGATAAGTACGCGACAGCCTATGCAGCCGCGAACCCGCTCTCTTCCCCCTATTCTTCGGAAAAAGCCTACGAATTTAACTACCTGTTCCAGGCCACACCGTACTGGATAATTCAACCAACCGTGCAGTGGTATCAGGACCTGGGTGGGTTGTCGAAAAACGGAACGGGTCTGGCAATCGGTTTACGGACTAAGGTGACTTTCTAGTGGCAATGCCACTGGCGACAACAGTTCCACGGAGAAAATAAATGGCAAATTACATTGGAGCAATTGATCAAGGCACCACTAGCACACGCTTCATCGTGTTTGACCGTTCCGGACGGATCATCACCACGGCCCAGAAGGAACACGAGCAAATCTATCCCAAGCCGGGATGGGTCGAGCACAACCCGGAAGAAATCTGGACCCGGACCGAGGAGGTCATTTACGAAGCCCTCATCGCCAAGAACTTAACCGCGCAGGATCTCGCGGCGGTAGGCATCACCAATCAACGCGAGACCACGGTGGCGTGGAACCGCAAAACCGGCAAGCCCGTCTACAACGCCATCGTGTGGCAGGACACACGGACAGGTGACTATGTGGCCGAGTACTCGCGGCGGGGTGGGCAGGACCAGTTCCGCCGCAAGACCGGATTGCCCCTGGCCACCTATTTCAGCGGGCTGAAGATTAAGTGGATCCTGGAAAATGTACCTGGGGTCCGCGAACTGGCCGAGAGAGGCGAGGTGATCTTCGGCAATATTGACACCTACATCATCTGGAAGCTAACCGGTGGGGTTGATGGCGGAATTCATGTCACCGACGTCACCAATGCCAGCCGCACCATGTTGATGAATGTGGATACGCTGACGTGGAGCAAAGAGGTCACGGGTGTTTTCGGAGTGCCGATCGCGATGCTGCCCAAGATCTGTTCCAGCAGCGAAGTGTATGGTACCGCGAAGACAACCGCTCTGGCTGGCATTCCCGTTGCCGGCGACCTCGGCGACCAACAGGCTGCTCTGGTCGGCCAGACCTGCTTCAAGCCGGGCCAGGCGAAGAACACCTACGGCACCGGCTGTTTCCTGCTGCTCAACACCGGAACTGTTCCGGTGCAGTCGGAGTTCGGCCTACTCACCACCCTGGCGTACAAGCTGGGCAACGGGCCCGCCGTGTATGCGCTGGAGGGCAGCGTCGCCATCACCGGCGCCCTGGTGCAGTGGCTGCGTGACAACCTCAACATCATTCAAAAGAGCTCGGAGATCGAAGCGCTGGCCAAAACTGTCGACGACAACGGCGGCGTATATTTCGTGCCCGCGTTCTCCGGACTTTTCGCCCCCTACTGGAAGGCAACTGCCCGCGGCGTGATCGCCGGACTGACCCGCTACGTCAACAAAGGTCACATCGCTCGTGCCGTCCTGGAAGCCACGGCCTTCCAGACCCGTGAAGTCGTCGATGCTATGAAGAAAGATTCCGGCATCGAGCTGGATGTGCTGCGCACTGATGGCGGCATGGTGGAAAACAATCTGCTGATGCAGTTCCAGGCCGACATTCTCAATAAGCCTGTCGTGAGACCACTCATTAAGGAGACCACCGCATTGGGGGCTGCGTACGCAGCCGGCTTGGCGGTTGGCTTCTACAAAAACCTCGATGACCTTTGCGCCAACTGGGCAGTCGACAAGACCTGGAAGCCAAACATGGATCTCAAAAAGCGCGAATCCATGTACAAGCTTTGGAAGAAGGCCGTCACCAAGACGTTCGATTGGGTCGAAGAGCCGACGAAGCTCGAAGACCACGAACAAGAACTCGTGGGCAGCGCAAATTAACAACGAGGAGACTAATCTTATGCACGGACCATTATTCGGTGAATTCATGGGCACTATGGTGCTGATCCTCCTGGGCGATGGCGTTGTGGCAAACGTCCTCCTCAAGAAATCCAAAGGCGAGGGCTCAGGCTGGATCGTCATCACCACGGGGTGGGGATTGGCAGTGACGGCGGGCATCTTCACGGCGATTGCCTGCGGCAGTCCCGGTGCTCACATCAATCCCGCAGTGACCCTCGCCGTGGCTCTTTTGTCTCATAACTGGTCTATGGTGCTTCCCTTCTGGGCGTGTCAGTTCGCGGGAGCGTTTGTGGGTGCAACCCTGGTGTGGCTGGCATATCTGCCACATTGGGAAGTTACTGAGGACCAGGGAGCGAAGCTGGGAATTTTCTGCACTGCCCCGGCGATTCGCAATCTTCCCGACAACCTCATGACTGAAATCATCGCTACCACAACGCTGGTCGGCGTAGGCTTCGCTTTTGGAGCCTCGGCGGTTTCTCCCACCGGGCTACCCCCCGGCTTTGCGCCGTATCTCTGGGGCATGCTTGTCTGGGTGCTTGGCCTGTGTTTGGGCGGACCGACCGGCTACGCGATGAACCCGGCCCGCGATTTTGGACCCAGAATGGCGCACCTCATTCTGCCCATCGCGGGTAAGGGGAAGTCGGACTTTGGCTATGCGCTGATCCCGATCATCGGCCCGCTCATCGGCGGCGCTATTGGTGCCGCCAGTGTTTATCTGTTCAAGTACTAGGTTGGGAATAGGAGCTGAGAAACAGACCTTTTTCTATTTTCTATCGTTGAATGTCTGATGCAGTGAAGGTATTCGAGCGCTGGCGTTACAAAGGGTGACGCCAGCGCCGCATCATCATCCCATGGGTCGGTATTCAGTTTTGCTCGTGCCGATATAATAAGGAGGTAAGCTCGTGCCTGAACTCGTTCATATTGGTGTTATGAAGAAGCTCATCAACTCACCTCAAGACGTGGTACTTGAGGAGCTTGAGGGTATGGAGGCGGCGCACGGCGACCGTCTCCGCATCAATTACGATCCAGTGTTTATTGCGCGCAAAGACGCCCCCATAAAGGGCAAGGTCGGCCTGGTTTCTGGCGGCGGCAGTGGTCATGAGCCGATGCATGGTGGCTATGTGGGCAAAGGAATGCTTGATGCGGCGTGCCCCGGCCAGGTATTCACCAGCCCCACTCCTGACCAGATGTTCGAAGCCAGCAAGGCGGTAAATGGCGGGGCTGGAATTGTGCACATCGTCAAAAACTATACGGGCGATGTGATGAACTTCGATCTGGCCAAAGAGATGTTACAGACTGAGGGCATCGCAGTCGAAAGTGTTTTGACGGACGACGATGTCGCCGTCGAAAACAGCCTATACACGGCAGGCCGTCGTGGTGTGGGTTTGACCGTTCTGATGGAAAAGCTTCTGGGAGCGGCGGCGGAGCAGCGCATTAGCCTGGCCGAGATCAAGAAGCTCGGAGATCTCATCCGTAGCTCCGGCAGAAGCATGGGAATGGCTCTGACGTCCTGCACGGTGCCTCATGCCGGCAAGCCTAGCTTCGAATTGCCGGAGGATGAGATTGAGCTGGGCATCGGCATTCACGGCGAACCGGGACGCCACCGGGTGAAGATGGCCACGGCTGATGAGATCACCGAACAGCTGATGGAACCGATCCTGACCGACCTGCCCTTCAAAAGAGGCGACGCGGTCTTGATGTTCGTCAACGGAATGGGAGGTACGCCGCTGATTGAGCTGTACATCGTCTACCGCAAAGCGGCCGCCATTGCCAAGGCTCATGGGCTGAAAGTGGTTCGCAACCTGGTGGGCTCCTACATCACCAGCCTTGAGATGGCGGGTACCTCGATCACGCTGCTTCACATGAATGATTGTCTGTGCGAGCTTTGGGACGCCCCCGTCAATACTCCCGCCCTGCGTTGGGGTATTTAGGCGAAGGACATCGTGGAACTGTTTTCTCCTAAGGACGCGCGGTCTTGGATCGACGAGGCCGCGCGTCTTATTGCCGAGAATGCTGGTACCTTGACCGAACTGGATACCGCAATCGGCGACGGAGATCACGGCGCCAACATGACTCGCGGACTCAACGCGGTCGAGAAAAAACTCGCGACTACCGAAGTGAGTGATGTCTCGGCCCTTTTCAAACTGGTTGGAATGACGCTTCTATCCACGGTGGGTGGAGCAGCAGGCCCGCTCTACGGAGGCTTCTTTCTTGCCATGGCGCGCGCCACTTCCGGGAAACAGACGCTCAACCAACGAGAGCTACTGCAATCGTTGCGGGAGGGACTCGCTGACATCCAGCGTCGAGGAAAAGCACAAAGCGGCGATAAAACCATGGTCGACTGTCTCGCTCCGGCGCTGAAAGCATGGGAGGCCATACCGGATAGCGACCTGGCGCCCGCGACAATCTACGTCGCGCAGGCCGCTGCGGAGGCGGCCAGGGCGACCATTCCAATGCTGGCGCTCAAAGGCCGCGCAAGCTACCTGGGCGAGCGAAGCATAGGTCATCAGGATCCCGGGGCCACGTCCTGCGCACTGCTGCTCCAAGCGCTGGCGTCGGTCTGCAACTCGAATCGCGCTGGGGGCTAGGCCGTGGTTGCGTTGGTTCTGGTTTCGCATAGCTATGCGCTCGCCGCCGCAACGCGTCAACTCGTGCTGCAAATGGCGGGCCCGGACCTCAAGATTGGCGTTGCCGCCGGAATCGGCGACAACTGGAGCCAGCTCGGCACGGATGCGGTCCATGTTGCGGAGATCCTGGGAGAGTTGCGGAATCCCGAGGGCATCCTGGTCTTGATGGACTTGGGCAGCGCGGTCCTTAGCGCACAGACTGCGCTGGAATTGCTGGAACCTGAGGACCAAAAGCGTATCCGGCTATCGGCCGCGCCCTTCGTGGAAGGCGCTGTCGTGGCCGGTGTGCAAGCTTATGCCGGTTCGACTTTGGATGAGGTGATCGGAGAACTCGATCGCGCGCTCGCGGCCAAGCGGGAACAAGTCGGAACAGTTCAATCGTCGCTTGCGCCCAATACCATTGTCAAACCTGAAGACGCCGAATATTCCGAAACATTCTTGAACATAACGAACGAGCATGGGCTGCACGCCAGGCCGGCCGCAGAGCTCGTCACCTTGGCTGGCAAATACTCCGGCGAAATCGAAGTTACGAACATGAGTTCGGGAGCCGGCCCCGCATCCGCGCGCAGCATCACAAGCGTCGCATTGCTCCAGGTTAGCAACGGCGATCAGATCCGAATCCGGGCGTGGGGCCCCGAGCGGGAAGACGCTCTCGCCGCTATCGCCAAGTTGGCAAAAGACGGCTTCGGCGAAGGTGGCGGGCAGGCCACCGGACAATTGGAGCGGCAGAGGGGCGTTTCAGCTTCCCCGGGTATTGTCATCGGACCGTTGCTATACATCGAGCCGCTTACGCCTACGCCTTCTGCAGAGCCACCGCAAAGCCCGCCGGAGGAATGCTGGAAGCTGCGCGAAGCCATCGCTCGGGCAACCATGCGACTCGCCGAGCCAGTGCCGGGCAACGTGGCAGTAAATGCGATTCGAGCGGCTCAGAGCGCTGTCTTGGATGACCCTGTACTGCTGCAGAAGTCGGAAGCTCTTCTGGCCAGTGGTCAGGGAAGCGCATTTACAGCGTGGGCGCGCGTTTGCGACGAAGTTGTCGAGTCGTACCGGGCCATGAAGGACCGTTATCTGCGCGAGCGGGCCGCCGACATTCGCGATGTAAAGCAGATGGTGTTGCAAGAGATCCAGAGCTCCGGGGCCCGCAGTTTCACTTCTCCGAAGCAGCCTTGCATTCTGTTCATCCACGAGTTGCTCCCAAGCGAGGCCGCCTTGTGCGCCGGTTCGCGTGTTCTGGGCGTGATCGCCCGCGAAGGGAGCCCTACTTCGCACGCCGCAATCCTGCTGCGCTCTGCAGGCATTCCCATGGTCACCGGTGTGGATTGGATCACTCCCAGCGACACAGCCAAGCTAGCAGCCATTGACGGCAGCAGCGGCGAGGTTTGGATTGATCCCCCACAGGATGTGCTTCAGCATCTGAGAAAAGGTCAACAACAGCGTGCGGAGTTCGAACAGCAAGCCATGCGTTCGACTGCCGAACCGGCGATCACGCGGGACGGCGTTCCAATTGATCTGATGGCCAACGTCTCTTCGGTGGCCGACGCCGAGCTTGCGGCCCGCTATTGTGCGGACGGGATCGGGCTGCTGCGCACGGAGCTGCTTTTTTCGTCGATGGCCGCTGTTTCGGAGGCGGATCAGATCTGTGCCATACGGCAAGCGCTAGGCACGGTCGCGGGACCGTTGCTCGTTCGAACCCTTGATGTCGGCGGCGATAAACCTTTGCCTACGTTGAAGTGTGAACCAGAGGCGAACCCGTTTCTCGGAGTGCGAGGCTTGCGTCTCACCCTGCGCAATGCGTCGTTTTTCCGACAGCACCTGAGCGCAATTCTGCAGGCTGGACAGGGACGTGACCTCTGGATCATGTTCCCAATGGTTTCCACCGTAAGAGAAATTGAGCAGACGCGCAATCTAGTTTTGGAGGTTCACGCCGAGTTGGCGGGGCGGGAAACAAGCCACGCTTGGCCGGTGAAACTTGGCTGCATGATTGAGGTCCCAAGCGCGGCGCTGCTGGCGGAAAGGTTAGCCCGTGAGCTCCACTTTTTCAGCATTGGGACCAATGATTTGACCCAGTACACGCTGGCCGCAGAGCGCGGCAATGCCTCGCTTTCTCATCTGCAGGATGCGCTGCACCCGGCGGTTCTGCAACTGGTCGATCGAGTCGTGCACGGAGCCCGCACCATGTCGCGCCATGTCTCGATTTGCGGCGAGGCTGCCGCCGATCCTGCGGCCGCCGCGATTTTCCTGGGCCTTGGGGTTCGCTGCTTGAGTGTTGCTCCAACTCTCGTGCCACAAACCAAGGCTTGGGTACGCGGCCTGCGTCTTTCGGAAGTTATACCGATCAGTAGACAGGCACTGCAATGCAGCGACGCCGGTGAAGTGCGGAGCCTGTGGGCCAATTTTGTTGCTTCCCATGGCGATCAGGTCGGTGTTGCGCGACGAAATGGGTTCGGCGGCGGAGGAAGAAGTGATGACGCCCGAACAGTTGAAGGCCATTGTAGTTAAACAATTCGAGGCGACGGGTTTGCTAGGTTGTTTGGACCTGGAACATAGCGAATTCCGCGAGCTGCCACGGTTTTTTGAGACGTCTCATCTGTCTATGGACCTGACGATCTCCGATGCCTCGCTGGCGTCGGTAGCCTGCTGCCTAGCCAGCCAAGTGAAGTCCGATTTATCAGTCAACCACGGCGTAGAGGTGGAGGTCTCAATTCGCACGAAGACTCCCGTCTTGCAGGAATAAGCATAGCGGTATTCTCAAGAAGCATCGTCAGGTATGGAACGCAGAAGAATCCTGCGCTCGGGATGGCGGATTTCGTAGTAAATGTAGCCCGTCACTGCCACGAGAAACAGCACGAGAAGAATATGCTTCAATGCGCCCGATGGTAGTCCCGGTTCCAATACACTCTCGCTTGGGATTGCAGGGTTGTAGGCGACCTGAACTATACTTCCCAAGCTGTAGGACTCCGCGATTCCGCTCGCTTCCTCGGGTTGGTACATCGGAGGCATCAGGAATCGTATTCTGCGAGAGGTAAACGTCTCAGTACCGATCTTGTACCGGTACACAACCTCAGGCGCCCAGCGTGCCGACACATCCGTGCCGTCCCGGTACACGGCGGAGACGAGGATTTGCGCCGTAGTTCGGGGCCACCGCTTGCTGACTAGCGAACGGGTAATGCCCGAGAAGATGTTCGTTCCAATGGAGACAACAATAATTCCCAGGAGGACCAGACCGAGCATCCTGCCCTTAGCATCCGCATTCATCGGCAACCCCAGCGAAATTCGAAATACGCACTATATCAGCACACCGGCGGGCACTGAAAGCTCATGGCGGAATCATCGGATTCGACTAAAACTGGAGAACGCCGGATTTAAAAAATTTCAGCAACCCACAATACATTATAAGGTATGGGGGCTGCCGTTATGCTGAGGCGTGAAGCCTCAATGCCCCGCTGCTGGACTCTCACTTGAATCGATCGTTACGCGGCTTCGGAATGGTCCCAAGAGCTCTTTAGGGCACGCAAGGTGTAGAGAGCGTCTTCAAGACCTTCCTTTTCTTCGAGGGTACTATCACCATAGAAGAGCTCTCGTTCACGCGTGAAAACTGCTCTTTCGGCTTCGGCGACCCTCTGTGAACGAATGCTTCTGTCGCGCTCGACAATAGCGGCTTTGTACAACGCTTTCCATTCAGTACGAATGGGACGTGGGGGGAACGTCGCTTCCATGACCAACCTCCACAAACAATGAACTTCGAATCTTCGAAGTCGGTCTGATATGTGATTGTGTGAGTTACTTGTTCTGAGTCTAGCTCAATTCATGAGGGAGTCAAGTCAAGTTTGGGATTGTGGCTTATATTTTTTCAGCGATTGATACATCTTTCAACAAAAGCCTGCCGACATTTTTAAACCTGGCGTGATGGATGCCTGGCAATCTCCCAAATCCGCTGCGCGAGGGATTTCGAGTTGTCGTCCTGGAGAAGACTTACTAGTAGCTACTCGAAGTACATGGGTCCTGATTCATTTTCACTCTCAGTCTGAATTAGCAGGCCCGGCCATCTTGCCATGCAGCAAAGCCCGCCGCGCGTTAAGCGCCCGCCGCGCAATTGCAACCTCAAAGCGGCATCTTCGCGGCTGATGGTGCAACTGGTTCGAGCGCTGGTGCGGGATTACAAGGTTTTAGTTCGGGATAGTTCGGGAAGATCGCACGCAAAATGCGCCGCGCATCTTCGATGCTGACCATTCCAACGTGATTTGGTATGTACGTCATAGCCTCCCCTCCTACCACGGCGCCAAGATGCATTCGCGCGACCAAGTCTTCGCTTTCCTAACCTGTCTGTTTCCAATACGCAGTGGGAATGGTTGCCGAACGCTGCCCGTATTCTGGCAGCATCCTTGAACCGGGTGCCCGATCGCGGGCAATGAGCTTGTTGGAGTCTCGCCGTAGCCACTGCACTCGGGTCCGGTAGTCTTCGGTTGCTTATCGTATCGCTGGCCGGCGGGACAGGGAGGATATCGCATCGGTTCTTATCTCAATTTGTCAGAGCAAGAGATGCTACGACTATCCGCAAAACGAAAAACAATGCGGATAACGCTGCCCGTGATTCTTACTGCTCTATTGGTATTTCCCCTAGATGTGCATATCGATTCCATACCTTTTCCGACGCGACTCGAGCCAATTCCTGAAGAACAGGCGCCTGTCTGTCTACAACCCGATTCGTTCTACCGAAGCGGATGGCTTAATGGTTGTTCTGAAAGTTCGCCATCTCTGAAGCCAGCGACACGCTCTCCAGTTGCGACACGTTTCCGGTCTCAAGCCATCCGCATGTGTTCTCATTTCCGATTGTTCGCAAAGCATCTTTGCAGCCAGTTTCGGTGTACCACCAACTCATGTTGTTCCAGCTACAGGGCTGTTCAGTTGCTTCGAGCCGTCTGCCCGGATTGCGGCAGTGCCCACAAGATTTAAACGGCAGATCGAATAGGGTTTTGCCAACCCCATATGAAAGAACAGGTTACAAGCCACCAGATTGGCACCTAGTCTGCATCTGTAAGGTGTGACACAAATGCTTCCGGACAAACTCCAGATAGGGCAACGGTCACTCGCGACGGGAGGCTTTAGGGACCGCGCCCGAGTGGCCTTTGATTTCCTTTTCGACTGTCAGCAGCAGAGCCTGAGCGGAGCATTCACGGGTCGAGGTAGAGACCACGGTCACGGCTGCATTTGAGTTGCAAGAGGGATAAGACAGAAAGGATCGGGGATCATGCTGCGAATCACAACTGAGGAGACCGACGGCTCGATGAGGTTTCGGCTGGAAGGCAAGCTGAAGGGCGACTGGGTTCGAGAACTGGAACACTGCTGGACATCCGCCATGGATGGAGGTCTCGAGAGGCAGTGTTCCATTGAGCTCAGTAACGTGGATTTTATCGACGAGGGTGGCCGGGCTCTGCTCAGCCGCATGGTTTCTCAGGGAGCAAGGTTGGAGGCACAGAGTAATTTGATCATGTCGTCACTCATTGAAGAGATCGTGCACGGTCCGAACGCGCGAACTACGCAATCTCAGTGCCGATAGGAGTCGCAATCGACTCGTATTGCCCAGTATCAAGGGAAGTACAACGGGACCGAGAGTACATAGTGATCCAGACCCCACAAGCGAATTATGAACCTGCGGAAATCGTAGCGGCGCTTCTTCTGACGAGGGTCCAATGTTTGTTGATGAGAGAAGGTCGTTCTACGAAGGGATCCGCGCTCTACGCGTATGCACTGGGCGGCGCCGCTCTGGACTGACGCTCGTTTGCCAACTCCAACTGTGGCTCTTACAGATTTCACGGCACGTGCGACAGTAAACAAAGGATTCACCACTCTCCCGTATCCAGAGCACCCCACAGTTCTCGCAGTACTTAATCTCCAGTTTCGTTCCTTCTCTAATTTGCGTTTTCACGATCCCTCCATTCAGTGCAACTCTCGCGAATAGTGCACAAGACTCGGCGCTACACTGCATCTCCTCTGCCAATCCTGATTTACAGGGAGAACGGCGTTTCGCCTGAGGAGGAGACGTCTTTTTCCGCCGAGATGCGCGTTGTTTTTTTGGGCAGTGCCCCAATGCGGGCAGGATTTGTCGAAAGTTCTCGGCACAATTGCTTCTCCATGAGCCATTTACTGAGGATCTTGCTTTTGGCGATTTGAATGCACCATTCGATGTGTCCTGTTGTACAGGCAGAGTTGTCTGAGAAGGTCGGGGGCATACAACTGGCGATGCAAGTGGCCGGATCTCTCCCGACTACGAGAGCAGACCAGGAGCATCGCGCACGAAACAGCGGCTTTGCAGCGGTCCTGAAGCTGGCTACCGTTCCTTCTGACCGCCTGTTGATGCGGAATTCGGGAAGGCTCCATGTCTCAAAGCGAAAAGATATCCTCAGTGGCCGCTGCTCTGCTGCTTCAAACCGAGGCTAAGGAGAAATCAAATTCATGACGGCTGGCCGAGAATGCCTTTTCCTAATTGGACGGCTACACCAATGATCTTGCACTCGTGCCAGACCGGGGCGAAGAACCAATATGGCAATTGACAGCAGATATAGAGCCTTACTCGATGTGTCCAGCCTGATCGCCAAGCAGTCCAAGGTGGAGGCGGTTTTGCGGAGTCTGCGCGTCGTTCTTTCGAAAATTGCTGCCTTCGACTCGGTCGTCCTTTATCTGTTGAATGATGACAAAAAGACGCTGCATCTCTTCGCCTTCGACCGGACTCCCGAGGCGCCCGCCATCGAAATCGGAACGGAGATCCCAAACGCTGGTCCCATCGCCGAGCGAGTCATTGACCAGCAACAACCGGCCTATCTCGCCGACGTCGCTCAGGAGATGTTGAACATTCCTGAGTTGGCTTCTCTGGCCCCAAGAGTTGGGGCGCGCAACGGCTACGCCTTCCCAGTCTCAACCGCGCGTCGACGATTCGGTGCATTGGTGTTCGCGAAGGCAGAGGGTAGGGAATTCCCTCCCGAAGATTTGGAATTGATGGAATCTGTTGCGTCCCATGTGGCGGTTGCACTCGAGAGCGCCTTTGCCACAGCTCGTGCAGAGCAGTATCACCGCGAGCTCGCCGACGAGCGCGACCGCCTTCGCCTGCTGCTCGAAATCAATAATCAAGTCGCCGCGACCCTGGATATAAACCATGTCTTTCGCTCGGCAGCGGCATCGATCCGTTCGTATTTCAGCAGTGACTTCACCGCTTTCTGGCTACTGACGAAAGACCCGAATCAGTTGCAAAACGCCGTGCTGGATTTTCCCGGCGGCAAGGGATTTGCGACGGAACATGCGACAGCTGAACTCACCTGGGAAGCCTATGAGAAGCTGCGTATGCGGCGTGCGGAGTTCTGGTCGGCCGACGACATGAAGAAGCTTCCGGCCAGTATAGCGGAGGTCTTGAGAGCCGAAGCCATAAGCTCACTGGTGGTCGCCTCGCTTGCTACCGGCCCCGGTCCACTAGGTGTGCTTGCGATGGGTAGCCGAAAACCGGACGCTTTCAGACAAGCGGACCTCGATTTGTTGTCGCAGATAAGCGTTCAGATCTCGCTCGCACTAGATAATGCCCTTGCCTATGGGCGCTTGAATGCCTCAGCAGCCCGTCTGGAAGACGAACGTCTGTACCTCGAATCAGAAATCAACGCGGAATACAACTTTGCAGATATAGTCGGCAAGAGCCCCGCTCTCCGCAAGGCGCTGGACCAGGTGGCAATCGTGGCTCCCACCGGTTCTGCGGTGTTATTGCGCGGTGAGACCGGAACTGGTAAGGAACTCGTTGCCAGGGCGATTCATAATCTTAGCCCGCGGCGCGAACGCACATTTGTACGGCTGAACTGCGCTGCGATCCCTTCCGGCCTGGTCGAAAGCGAACTATTTGGCCACGAGAAGGGTGCTTTCACCGGGGCTCTTATGCAGAAGCGTGGCCGGTTCGAACTGGCAGATCACGGCACTCTCTTTCTGGACGAGATCGGCGACATCACTCTGGAGTTACAGCCCAAGCTCCTGCGCGCCTTGCAGGAGCACGAATTCGAACGCTTGGGAAGTACCAAGACCATTCATGTCGATGTGCGTCTGGTTGCGGCAACGCATCGCGATTTGGAGACCATGATCCGCAATAATCAGTTTCGCGAAGACCTCTTTTACAGGCTGAACGTGTTCCCGGTAGAAATCCCTCCGCTTCGCGAAAGGCGCGAGGATATTCCACTTTTGGTGCACTATTTTGTATTGCGCCTCTCGCGCCGTATGCAAAAGCGTATCCGCTCCGTCCCGAAGCTGGCGATGGAAGCACTGGTGAGCACCGATTGGCCAGGAAATATTCGCGAGCTCGAGAATTTCATTGAGCGCTGTGTAATTCTCACGCAAGGGGACGAATTGAATGTCCCGCGGGCGGAGCTGAAGAGAATCGCCGGCCGCACAGTTGTTCCAGTAGCGTCGACCTTCCGGCAGGCGGAGCGCCACTTAATCATCGACGCCTTAAAAAATGCATCTGGAAAAATAGGAGGCGCAGGCGGAGCCGCGGAGCGCCTGGGACTCAAACGAACTACACTCCAGCATAAGATGCACAAGCTGAAGATCACTCGCGCCGATTATTCAGCTGGACCGAACTAGTTGCGCGCGCCAGGCTACTTTGATTTTCTGCTGGCCTTTACATCCGCCCGCAGCGGGGCACTGACCGTTCCCCGGCGGGCCTCTTCTCGAAGGACCCCTGTCCTGTCAATAACTTGCCTTGGCATAACAGCTGCAATGCTTAATCTGCTAGCCGTTTAGGCTAACAGAATAGTAAAGGTGCCACGATGCTACGCGTTGAAATGCGCGACTCAGTTAATGCATTCATCTTTAGACTCGAAGGCCGATTCACTGGCGAGGGGGCAGAGCACGTTCGCACGCTCGTGACACGCTGCCACACCGAAATGAGGCTGGTCGTCGATCTGACGGAAATAACCTACGTCGACATCGTAGGGGAAGAGGTGCTTTCGTTCCTCAAAAGGCTTGGAGCCGTGTTCCTTGCGGAGACTTCGTACGCTCTGGACGTTTGCGAACGGCTTCGCCTCCCTCTGGTTCGCAAGCGTAAATCGCATGCGCAAGTGGAGACCGCTCCCGTATCAGAGAGCCCGGGAGTCTGATCGATTCCTGAACGATCCGCACGAATCGCGCATTGCAGAGGAGAGGTCGGGGTTAGGGCACTTCAGAGTCAAACAAGCTCCTGTGCCCAAGATGTCCGCGGACGCCTTCATTCTCGCCGGCCAAGGCACCGCTGGTGTCCTTGAGGTGAGGGCGTTTGCGGACATTTAGTTTTCAGCACTTCAGGTTCCTGGTCAGCGGTTAGCGCACAGCTGTAAACAACGGTCGGCTCGGTTGATCTCGTCATCTATTTCGGCCTCGGCTCCATCCACTGCCCGCAGATTGCGGGGCCCGTTTGCTCCAGCGGTCGCCGGGACAAGAGGCGTTCAAACTCTCGGTTCGCGACCGCCAGGGACGCTGACCATCTGCCCAGATGCGGGCAGTGACCGCGATGAGGCAAGAAGTCTCTCGCAAAAATCGCGGCTCAACGTGCCGTATCAATGATTTAAATGGAGCCAATGAATGGCAGCAGATATGCCTATCCATCTGCGGAGTAAAAAGACCGTTTTCGATTCGACGAGGCTCTGGCAGGCGAGGGCACTTGATTGCAACCGCCTGCAGTTTGCAGAAAGCCTAACGGCTTTCGGTAGACGCTCCGCGCATTTTGCCAAGGTGTAATACCTGGAAAAGCCTACTGAGGGAAACAACGAACATGAATGCCATCGGGTCAATCAAGAATTCGCGCATATGTAAGAACAAAGACACATCGAGCCACGAGCAACTCTTGCTTCTCGTGCCAGTCGTCATATCCATAGTCTTTACCCTTTCACTCACTGGATGTGGCAAAGCCAACGCTGCATTCAAACTGCCGGATACGGAGGTGCTGGTTGCGGCTCCTGTTCAGCAAGACGTTCCCGTACACAGCGAATGGGTGGCGACGCTCGATGGTTATGTGAATGCCGAGATCCGGCCCCACGTTTCCGGATACATCATCAGCCAAAACTATAAAGAAGGTTCGGTTGTCCGCAAAGGTCAGGCGCTATTCGAAATTGATCCGAGGCCCTTCCAGGCTGCTCTTGACGGTGCCAAGGGAGAACTTGCCCAGGCAGAAGCGCAACTCGGCAAGAGCACGATCGATGTGGAACGCGATACGCCTTTAGCAGCACAGAAAGCTGTCCCAAAGGAGAAGTTGGATAACGAGATCCAGGCGAAACTTGCTGCCGAAGCCGCAGTCGAATCGGGCAAGGCGGCGGTGGAACGGGCACAACTTGATCTCGGGTGGACCAAGGTCACTTCACTGGTAGATGGTGTGGCGGGAATCGCCGAAGTCCAAATGGGAAACCTGGTGGGTCCGCCGTCCCACCTCACGTCCGTTTCGCAGGTCGATCCGATCAAAGTTTATTTCCCTGTCAGTGAACAGGAATATCTACGGGCGACGCACCTTAGTTCCAGCGGCCAGCCGATGAATTTGTTCGACGCCTCACCGGAGCTGATCCTGGCTGATGGCACGGTGTATCCGCACAAGGGCAAGGTTCTGCTGACGGACCGTCAAGTGGACACCAACACCGGCACGATCCGCATGGTTGCGGCATTTCCTAACCCCGGCAATATTCTGCGTCCTGGCCAGTACGGGCGGGTACGCATCCAGACGAGCTTCAAGAAAAGTGCGCTGCTGGTGCCACAGGGTGCGGTCAAAGAACTTCAGGGAGGTTACGAGGTCGCACTGGTGAGTGCCGACCACAAGGCAATCATTCGCCCCGTCAAGGCGGGAGAGAAAGTAGGGACGATGTGGGTCATTGATGAGGGATTGAAGGCAGATGACCAAGTCGTTGTGGAGGGAGTGGAGAAAGTAAAGGACGGAACGCCAGTCGTTCCCAAAGCAGCACAAATTCAGGCGGAGGCACGTTGAGCCGTGTCGGGGGACTTCCAAAGGAGATATCGCCCCGTCTGGGCGAGTCTTGCTTGGACTTATATTTTCTTGCTCCTGCTGTCCGCAGGCGACAAACGAGCGAGCGCTCAGTGCGAGGGGCCAATTACTTCGCTAAAGGTCGCAGCGCGCTGCACGGCACGAAGCAGCGTGCCGATGTCGAAAGCTGAAATTGATCCCGCCAAACCCTATCGTCTGGAAGAACTGATAGATATCGCGGAGACGAATAACCCGCGAACACGGATCGCCTGGGAAACCGCTAAGCAAGCGGCGAATGGGCTGGGGATCGCTCGGAGTGATTATTTCCCGCACTTAGCGGCTCTGGTGCTTTCTGGAGACCAGCGCGTTATCGAACCATGGCCCACGTCGCTCGGTGCGTCGCGGGGATACTTCCTGATCGAGGCTCCGGTTCTGGAGTCCGGTGTGGAGCTGAAATACAACGTCTACGACTTTGGAAGGCGCGGTGCGCGAGTGGAGGCCAGTAAAGCCCTTCGTTTAGCCGCCACGGCCGCATTCCAGCGAACTAATCAGGATGTCGCATTTCGCGTTGTAACTGCCTATTTCAACCTCATTACGGCGGAAGAGCGGCTCACCGCATCAACCCAGATTGTCAAAACAGCGCAGACAACGCAGGAGGCCGCCGAGGCTCAGCTCGCGAATGGCAGGTCTACTCTTCCTGACGTGTTAAACGCCAGAGCTGCTAACGCACAGGCCACTTACGATCTTCAAGCCAGTATTGGCGCGGTAGACGCCGCCCGGGTTGTGCTGCGGGAGACGATTGGGGTCGAGCCTTCCGATGCCATACTTGTCGAACAGCCGGGCACATTGCCTCTACCCACCGAAGTCGCCGAATCAACCGCAAATCTGGTGAGCGCAGCGATGCGGCAGCGACCTGATTTACAGTCGATTTCGGAAAGACTCCAGGCGGCGAATGCGCAATTTAAAGCTGCGAAATCCGAATACCTGCCTACGATTCATCTGGGCGCGTCCGCGGCTCAACAAGCACTTTGGCCCACTATAAACGTTGCCGGTCCCAATCCGCTCGGCCATGCGAACCAAACTGTGTGGAGCGTAGGCGTGACCGTCGGTTGGACTATTTTCGACGGCGGAGCTCGGCGAAACGAATCTCAGCTTGCCGATTCGAAACGCCGCGAAGCCCAGGATGAAAAACGTGAGAAGGAAGACGCAATCGCCCGTGAAGTGTGGGTTGCGTTTGTGCAGTTCCGAACGGCGGTTCGTCAGCACGAGGCGGCCGAAACGCTGCTCACTTCTGCAAGCACCTCATATGATGCGTCCCTTGATGCCTATAAGTACGGCGTGAAGAACCTGGTTGATTTAGTGACGGCGGAGAATCAGCTCGCCCAAGCTCGGCTGGCGGTTGTGCAATCGCGGTCCGAAGTCCGGATCGACGCATCCAATCTCGACTATGCCACGGGAAACCTGTTGCGTCAGCAGCCGCCGGTGGCGCAACCCGTTTCCAAGAGTCCTTAAAAGAATCAGGAGGAAGACGGTTGTGTGTAAGCTCGGAAAAACTTGGTTGATCTGCCTGGCAGTTATGGATTGCAGTAGCTGTTCGCGAGCTCCCTCCGTCGAGGTAATCGGGTCGTTCTTTCCGGCATGGATGTTTTGCATCATCGCCGGTCTTATCATTACCGGCTTCATACGTGTAGTGCTGGCACAGCGCGAGCTGGAGCAAAAGCTCGGCCCATTAGTAATCCTTTATCCAAGCATGGCAGTGGGAATCAGTTGTTTACTGTGGCTGCTTGTATTTTCGTAGATCGAGGTTGCATATGAATGATGCCTGGTCACTAATTCGATCCAGAGGTATTCAGGCGTGTTTGGGAGCGTTGGCATTTGCCATCATCATAGTTGCGATAGTGCTTTGGAATCTTAATAGGCATCCCCGCACGGACGATGCCAGTGTGCGCGCGAATTATATCCAGTTCGCTCCTGAAGTCAGCGGCCGCCTGCTAATTCTGGCCGTAAAAGACAATGCATTCGTCCATCACGGCGATCTGTTGTTTGCTATCGATTCCCGTTCTTACGAGTACGTGCTGCGTCAGGCGCTGGCTGATCAGCGGCTGCTGGAGGCGCAGATCGTTGACGCGCAGCGCAGAATCGCAGCCCAGAACAGTGCCGTGGATGCAGCGCGCGCGGGATTGAGCAGCTCGCAGACTCAAACTAAGGTTCGGGAGAGCAGCGTGGAAGCCGCTGTTGCGGCAGTACAGCGGGCGCAGGCAGCGCTCGAGTCGGCCGAGGCCCAGAAGACGCTGGCCGCCAGCAACCTGAGGCGTATTGAACCTCTGCTCAAGAAGCAATATGTAACTCCGGAGCAAGTGGACGAAAGCCGCACCAAGTCGCGGATCGCCGATCGCAATTATGAGGAGGCGCAGTCAGCGCTCCAGCAGGCTCTCGCCAACGAAAGCCAGGCGCGATTTGCCCACGATGAGTC
>Ga0074046_10000265_pt1 | contig 46805 bp, 42 predicted proteins | sample BogForMeECP23OM3_FD_94441 | JGI IMG/M metagenome (GOLD analysis project Ga0074046, IMG submission 94441) | Bog forest soil microbial communities from Calvert Island, British Columbia, Canada - Bog Forest MetaG ECP23OM3 | ecosystem: Environmental > Terrestrial > Soil > Wetlands ... | reverse complement strand
CTCAAGCGCAGCTCGACCAGGTCGCGCTGCGCTTGAATCAACGTCCAAGAAAGACCCTGGGATTTCAAACTCCTGCGAGTAAACTTCAAGCAAGTGTTGCGTCGACCGTCTGAGCCGGCAGCGGTTACCGGAGAAGTGGGTCCCAGTACCCAAGTTACCGGTTGAGCTCGCAGCGTTAATCGGAAACTGGTCCCCTACCCTTCTGGAACGGGACAAGCCGAATGGGCCGGGCGCGTGCTACAATGCGCGGCTTAGCTGAAGGATCAGGACGGGAAAAGCATGACAGAAGCGTTGGCCCAGAGTGAGGCCGTACTGGAAGTCATCTCGCCCGACGGTGCGCGGAAGTACGTGCGCGTAACGCAAACGCCGTTTCTGATCGGGCGCGGCTCGGAGACGGGCAACCACCTGCAGTTGACGGACCGCCGGATTTCGCGGAACTGCGCCGCGATCGTCATGGAGGCGAACCGCTACTACCTGGAAGACCGCGGGCAGAGGCGCGGGATGTTCATCAACCAGGAAAAGGCGGAGAGCCGGCAGTTGAACGACGGCGACGTGATCACGTTCGGGATTGAAGATTCCTACCAGCTTATTTTCCGGGTGGCGGCCGGAACTTCCGACGAAGCGATCCCGCAGCTATTGACGCGGATCGACCACATGACTAGCTCGGAACCGACGGGCGGGGGCTTGCGGAGGTTGAACATGCTCCTGGAAGCCACTTCCCTTTTGCACTCGCAATTGCCGCTGGATTCCGTGCTGGCGAAGATGATTGATCACGCCATCGCGGTAACGGATGCGGACCGCGGTTTGCTGGAAGAAGCAGAAGCGGGACGCCCTGAGAATTTGCGCGTGCGGCTGGCGCGACGCAGCGGGGGACAGCGGCTGCCTCCCGAGAGCATGACGCCCAGCCAGACGGCGATTCAGTTGGCGATGAAGCAAGGCTCGCCGGTGATCACGGAAGATCTGGCACAGGCGGAGATGAACCTGCAGGCGGCGGCCAGTATCGTGGCGCAAGGACTGCGGGCGGTGGTGGTGATTCCGTTGTACGCCAGTTCGCGCGCAGCCAGCGAAGGCACGGGTGTGGATGTGAGCCGGGGCGTTTTTTTGGGCGTGCTGTATTTGGACTCAAAACGCCCGACGGCCTTCACCAAGCTTGACCGGCAGATCCTGGACGCGCTGGCGGCCGACGCGGCAAGCATTCTCGACAACGCGCGGCTGGTGGAACGCGAACGAGAACGGCAACGGCTGGAGCAGGAGATTAACATCGCGCGAGACATTCAGCAGGCCTTGCTGCCGAAGAATTTCAAGGATTATCCGCACCTGGCCGTCCTTGGCGCGAATTTTCCCTGCTTGTCGGTCGGGGGAGATTACTTCGACGTGTTCCCGCTGGATGATAAGCGGACGGCTTTTCTTCTGGCGGACGTGAGCGGAAAAGGACTAGGAGCTGCGCTGCTGACGACCATGCTGCAGGGAGCGCTCTCCAGCATGACGCTGGGGACGGATCCGGGGCGGACGTTCAACCACGTGAACCGGTTCTTGTGCGACCACGCGGAAGTCGGGCGTTACGCGACGATGTTTTTTGGCATCCTCGATGAAGCCGGGAAGTTGGAGTTCATCAATGCGGGGCACCCTTCGCCGATCTTGATGCGGCAAGGAAGGGCCGAGGAGGCGTTCACGGAAGGGTCGTTCCCCGTGGGCCTGGTGCCGGAAGCGGAGTTTGCGACGTCCACGCTGCAACTGGAGCCGAACGACACGCTGTTCCTATTCAGCGACGGTGTGACGGAAGCAATGGACCCGGATGAACAGTTATATGGAGTGCCGCGGCTGGTCGGGGTGCTCCAAGGGAAGACCGACCTGCCGCTGGATGAAATTCAAAAGATGGTGCTGGAATCGGTGGAGAACTTTGCGCGAGGCGCGCGGCAGGCCGACGATTTGACCATGCTGGTGGTGCGCTATCGCGCGGCAGGCGCGACGGTGACAAATACGGATGTATCCGCGGCGAACAGCGTGGCCGCCAGCGGGTGAGAGCCGCGACTTTCTTCCCTACTCTCCCGAGTCAGAATTGTTTGTAAATTGTTGCAGCCCTCCAGGTCATTCCGAGGGTCACGCGCTGCGCAGGGCCCGAGGAATCCGCTTTGGTTTTCAACATCCAAGCGAAAGCAGATTCCTCGCTCCGCTCGGAATGACAATTTCACTTCTTCGGCGTATTCATGACTCAGGACACTGGTGGCGCGCACAAGGCAGGCATCATAGGGGGTTACGTTCGAATCGAAGGAAAGAAGGGGGCAATCGATCATGGATTTCGCGGAAGTTTTGCGCTTTTTGGAAGGAGAAAAATTCGGAGTGCTGGCAACGGCGACCCAGGACGGCAAGCCGGAGGCGGCTCTGATGGGATTTGCAGTCACGCCGGAACTGGAGATTATTTTTGACACGGTGAGGAGTTTCCGGAAATACCCGAACCTGAAGAAAAATCCACGTGTGGCGTGGGTGATCGGGTGCACCTCGGAAATATCGGTGCAACTTGAAGGGAATGCGGAGGAGCTGGAGGGGGCGGAATTGGAGAAGTACAAGAGCATCTACGCGAACAAGTATCCGGACAGCACGGGACGCGACAAGTGGGCGGAGCTGACGTACTTCGTGACGCGCCCCACGTGGGTGCGGTATGGAGACTACACGCCTGGCAAACGGCGGATCGAGGAACAGGAGTTTTGAGCGGAGTTTCTCACGAGACACAATTTTAATGTTCTCCAGACCGCGCAGCACGGTGTCATCTTGAGGGGCGCGCTGGGCGTTTACCCCGACCTGGTCTGGGCGCCCCGAAAGACCTCAACTGACACATTGTGCTCAATTCTGGTTGAGGCCCTTCGGCCATCCTCATCGGATCGCCTCAGGGTGACAAGGTTCTTCTGGACTAGCTCACACACTGAATTGCAGCTTGTGAGAAATGCGGATTAAGGTGTGAGAGTCCAGAGGTAAAGGCGAGGCCGAAGAGATCGCCACTGAGCGAGCACAGGGCGCGGAGAAGCGGCCGGGATATTTGAGGGATCAGAGTTCGCGAAGCGCGACCGCAACGGGGCGAATGGCTGCGCGAACCGCCGGAAGCAACCCGCCAAGAACGCCCATGACCAGGGCAAAGAGGAGTCCCAAGCCCAAAAGCTTGAAGGTGATCTTAAAGGCGAAGGCCAGACTGGAAAAAGTTTGAAAATTCATGGTGCTGGTGGTCAAGCCATTCAGAGGCAGGACCGCCAAGCAGCCAATAATGCCGCCGACGATGGAGATCAGAAGGGCCTCAAACAGGAAAGAGAGAATGACGTTCCAAGTGCTGAAGCCGACAGCGCGCATCGTGGCGATTTCGCGGCCGCGTTCGGAGACAGCGGAATACATGGTGTTCAGCGCACCAAAGATGGCCCCAACGGCCATGATGGCGGCAACGAATCCACCGAGCCAAGTGATGAGCGTGGTCATGGTGGTGGACTGTTTTGCGTAGTAGTCGATTTCGCGGATGACGTCCACGTTGAGGCGGGGATCGGAAGTCAGGGAATCCTTGAGGGTCTTGAAAGAATCCGTGGAAGCCAGGTGAACGGTCACGGACTGAAAGACATTGCTGGGACGCTTGAGGATGTCGTTCAGGACGTGCGAATCGCACCAAATCTCAGAGTCAAAGGCGGACCCACCCGCGTCAAACACTCCGACCACTTCCCAGTGGCCGCCGGCCATGTCCATTTTATTGCCGACCGTAAGACCGGAGTAGGTTTTGGACGCATTTTTGCCGACAACGATTTCGGAGACCCCGGGGTTAAACATCCGCCCTTGCTCGATTCTTACGAACTTCCTGATTTCGAGAACGTTAGGGGAGACCCCGCGAATCTGGACATTGGCGTCCGTTCCGGTGCTAATCAGGGGGACGGGCATGACGCCGACAACTTCCTGGGTGACGAGGGGGCCGTTGGGGCCTCGGGCTATTCCGGGAGCATCCTGAATCACCTTGATGGAATCCAAAGTGACGCCGCCCATCATTTCCGAGGGAGAGCCAGCGCGCATGACGAGGGCGTTATCGGGCGAACCGGAAGCGACGAGGGTAGCCTTGAAACCACGCGCGAGCGAGAGCATGGCGACGAACACGCCGACTGTGCCGGCGATTCCGAGAACGGCGACGATCGTCGAGGTCCAGCGCGCCCTGATGCTGCGAAAGTTGTACGAGACGGGCACGTTGCCAAGAAAAGGCGCGAGCAAGCCAGCAAGGATTCCCCCAACGACGACCAGGACGAGCAGAAGGACGAAGATCGCCACTACGGTGATCAAGAATCCAATGAGCAGTTTGGGCAGCATTCTCAGACTCTCCTCAGCGCGTTCACAACGCGCATGTGCATGGCGGTCAAACCGGGAAGCATGCCGCTGATAAGTCCGACGAGCATCGCAAGGAGCAATCCGAGCACCAGAGTAGAGGGAGAAAGCACAAGCGGAGGAAGCAAGCCGTTAAGCCCTTTTGCCAGTGCCGGCACGGCTACCATAGATAACAGGAGGCCAATCGTGCCGCCAATGAGAGCGATGATCAGTGATTCGGCAAGCACGAAGAAGAGCACGGCGCGATCGGAATAGCCGATGGCTTTGAAAACGGCGAGTTCAGGAGTGCGCTCGCGGACAGAAATGGCCATAGTATTCCCGGTTACCAGGAGGAGAGTGAGGAAGACGACGGTACCGATGGTGATAATCAGGAATTTGATGTTGCCGAACTGCTTGACCCAATTGGCCGCAAAGGCGGATTCCGTTTCGGTTTTGGTCTCGAAGGGAGAGTTTGCGAACTCCGCATCGATAGCTTTGGAGACGCGGACGGCATCGTCGGGGCTGTCCAATCGGAGAACGTACCATCCGACCTGGCCCTTGATTCTCTCGGGAACATGCTCCTGGAAATAATCCCATTGCAGCCAGAATTGGGTATCGTCGTCCTGCGGGCGTTTGCCATGATAGATGCCGTAAACGTTGAATTCCCAATTGCCGCCACCCCAAATGGTGGACATCAACGGGACACGGTCGCCGATTTTCCAGCCGAAGCGTTCGGCAGTGCGCGCGCCGACGATGGCGCCCTGGCGGTCTTTCACAAAGGCATTCCACTGATCGTCCGGAACGAGCAGCTCCGGAAAAACCTGGCGCTGGTTTTCAGGATCAATGACGAACTGCGGAAAGAAATTCTTCTCGTCCTTATAGATGGCGCCGAACCAGTTGTTGTGGGTGATGACTTTGACGCCCGGAATGCGCAGAATCTTGTCGCGGTAAGAGAGAGGGATGGGATTGATGATGGAAGTGCGGTTGATGATCACCAGGCGATCGGCTCCGGCAACATCGGCGCCACGCTGAAACGCGTCGTTCACAACGTACAAGAAGGCAAAGAGGAAGAGAGCAACGGCAAAGGAGCCGATGGTGAGGAGGAGGCGGACCTTCTTGCGCGAGAGATTAGCGAAGATAATGCGCGCGAATTTCATGCAATGCCTCCGGTGCCAGTAAGCTGAGAAGCGTGCTTACCTTCGACGAGCACGCCTTTGTCGAGGTGCAGGATGGAGCTGGCCCGGGCGGCGACAACGGGATCGTGCGTAACCATCAGCACCGTCTTATGGTGCCTGCCGACAAGCTCTTCGATGATCGTCATGACATCATCGGCGCTCTTACGGTCGAGGTCCCCGGTAGGCTCGTCGCAGAGAAGGAAGGTGGGATCGGAAACGATGGCGCGGGCAATGGTGACGCGCTGCTCCTGGCCGCCGGAGAGCTGCCGGGGAAAGTGGTGCATGCGGTCAGAGAGACCAACAACACCGAGAGCCATCTCGACGTGTGCGCGGCGCTCCGCCTTGGAAAGCTTTGTGAGCAGGAGAGGCAGCTCCACATTCTGAAATGCGGTGAGCACGGGAATGAGGTTGTACATCTGAAAGATGAAGCCGACGTGGCGGGCGCGCCATTGCGTGAGCCGGCCGCCGGACATGTGAGTAATCTCGTCACCCGCAACGGTGATATGGCCGCGCGTGGGCACGTCCAGTCCACCAAGTAGATTGAGGAGCGTGCTCTTGCCGGAGCCGCTGGGACCCATGAACGCGACGAATTCGCCGGCTTCCACATCCAGATTAAGCCCCTGCAGAACATCAATCTCCTCGCCGCCACGGCGATAGGTTTTGTCGAGGTCGCGGACTTGGATGAGACTCGACTGACCGCCACTCCCATCTACTTTGACCATTAGGGTCGCTCCTATTTTTTGATCTGGACGGACTGGCCGTCGCGAAGCGTTTCCGGGCCATTGACGACGACCACCTGATCGGGCTGCAAACCCGCAAGGATTTCGACATCGGCGCCACGCACGGCGCCGAGGGTAACACCGCGGCGCTCGAGCGTGTTGTCCTTCACGATGTAGACAAACTTGGAAGAGTTCTCCTGGCGCACCGCGGATTGCGGCACGAGCGCGACAGCGGGAGATCTTTCCTCCTTCTTCTTGGAGGGATCATTTTCCTCGAGGAAAGTGACCTTCACACCCATGTCCGGAAGAATCCGCGGTTGCGTGGCGGGATCAATCAGATGCACGTGATCCTCAGCCGTAAAACTGATACGAACTTTGACGGTGGCTTTCTGACGGTCCGCCGTAGGGATGACTGTGCGGACTTTGCCGGGGATTTCCCAATCCGGGTAGGCGTCGAGCACGGCTTTGACAGGCTGGTTGGCCTGCACCTTGGCGATGTAGGATTCGCTCACGTCCACTTCGATTTCGTTGGAATGAAGATCGACGATGGTGGCGATTCCGGTGCGGGTGAAGCCGCCTCCGGCTGAAACGGGGGAGACCATTTCGCCCACTTGCGCGTCTTTCGAGACCGCGATGCCGGCGAAAGGCGCGCGGATGGTGCAGTTATCGACGGCCTGCTGCTGTTCGCGGATGCGGGCTTCCGAGGCGAGAACCTGTTGCTTGGCCAACTCGATTTTGGCGCGCAGGCTGTCCGCAGTGGTGATGGCAGCATCGAGGGCCTGCTGGGTCTGCACCCCTTCTTTCACGAGTTGCTGAGTGCGGTGAAGCTCAATTTCGGCGTTGCGGAGTTGGACTTGGAAGTCCGCGATGGCTGCTTGCGAGGCGTCGCGATCGGCTTTGGCGGAGTCCAGAGCGCGGCGCGCGTCAGCATCGTCAAGCGTGGCGAGAAGCTGGTTCTCGCTGAGGCGCGTACCTTCGTCGAAGAAAACGCCGGTGACGCGGCCGGTGATCTTGGCGGCGATGGTTGCGCGGCGCCGCGGCGTGATGTAGCCGCTGGCATTGAGAACGCCTGCCGGGCCGGAAGCAGGCTTGCGAGCGGAGGTGACCTCAACTTCAGCCTTTCGGCTGTGATACGCGGATGCTACGGCGGCCGCCAGACCAATCACAATCACGACCAGGATGATCCAAAACCATCGGCGGCCCGCACCGGGATTGCTGCGTTTGGCGTCAGTAATGCGCAAGGAGGACAAATCGGGCTTCAAGGACTTCGGTGTTGTGGCCATACTGGCGGCCTCTCCTCGACCAGGGAGGTTTCACATGCTTCTCAATGTGGATACGTACCCAGGTATCTAGAAGTTTCGATGAACAATGCTGCAAATCCGCTACTTGGGATTTTACCGCGAGAGGCAGGTTTCCGGGAGGAAGAATGATTGGGGCGGGAAACCGGCTCAGACGCGCGAGCCGTGGTAGAAGAACTGACCCAAGCCGATCGTAAAGATGAAGTTGCCGAAGATCGCGTGGTCGAGACAGGTGAAAAGGAGCGATCCGGAGTGCTGGTAGGTGAAGGAAAACAGGAAACCCCCGATGATGCAGAGGATCACGGCAGGCCAATTGCCGAAAATAATGTGCACGAATCCGAAAGCTAAAGCACTTGCGGCAATCATCAGCAAGCCGCTGCCAAACAGCGGCTGATAACGGTGAAAGAAAAAGGCGCGGTAGATGAGTTCCTGGGGATAAACGGAAACGAGCGGGTATAGGAGCATGACCAGGGCCCACAAGCCGGGAGCGCGCTTAAGGAAGGAGAAGAGGAGCTGGGGTGCAAAAAGGCGGACTGCGAGACCCAAAAAAGCGAGAGAGAGAGCATCTCGCACGAGAAGCGGCAGGAGTTGAGAACGAATGTTGTTCCACGAAGTGAGATGAGAAGAATCGAAGCTGGGATCGCTGCGAAGAACCAGGAAAGCGGCAAGAGCAGCAAAAAGGAGATAAGGAATAGGTAGGTTGGGGAGAAGGCGGTAATAAATGAGCAGAGGAACGCCGGCGAAGAGCGCCGAGAACTCCAACGAGAGCAGAACGAGGCGCAGCATAGATGAGAGCTAACAGCTTACCTCAGGTTGTGGACGGCTTGTCAGCCGTGATGGGTGGGGGAGGAGAAGGGCGGCAAGAAGCTCCGAATAGCCGAGGATGGCGGTAAATTGGGATGTGTCGGCTGCACTTGCAAACCATGGAGGTGTAGGGGAACCTAATAGGCTTGCGGTATCGCTCCCCGCAGCCAGAGTTTTAGAGGTCAACTAACGAGCGAGGAATCCATGGGATATGGGACAGCACAGGAAGATTACGCAGCGAAGCTCACTACGCCGGCCAAGGCAGTCGAAGGAATAGCGAACGGAAGCACACTTTGCCTGGCGCTGGCGGTGGGCATGCCCGGAGGGCTGGCCAGAGCCGTTGCCGATCGCATTCTTGCGGGCAACCTGAAGGACTTGAATTTGTATTACCAGCATTCCATGAAATACAGCGAAGAAACGCTGATCCGGCCGGAAGTATTGTCCAAAGTGGACGCGCGGTGCTTTTTCATGGGCGACCCGGACCGCAAAATGGTCAAAATGGGCCTCTCGGAAGGAAGAAAGTACCTGAGCTATGTGCCCATCAATTTTTCCAACATCCCCCGCGCGCTCACGGAGCACATACACGTAAACACGTTTTTAGTAACTGTCTCTCCCATGGACAAGTCCGGCCACTTTAGCCTGGGCACGAATAATGACTACGCCTCGACGGTGCTGCGGCACTGTGACCGCGTGGTCGTGGAAGTGAACCGCAACATGCCGCGGGTGTTCGGCGATTCGCTGGTGCATGTATCGGAAGTGCAGGCAATCGTCGAAAACCATGTGCCCCTGGTGAGCGTGCCATACGTAGAACCCGACGCAGATTCGATGAAGATTGGGAGATGCATCGCCGAGCAGATTCCGGATGGCGCGACGCTGCAACTGGGCATCGGAAATCTGCCCAATGCCGTGGCGCTGCTCCTTGGGGATAGCAATGACTTGGGAATTCATTCCGAGCTTTTCAGCCACGCATTAATGCGGCTGGTGAAAAGTGGCGTGGCCAATGGCCGGAAGAAGACCCTGCATCCGCGGAAACACGTGTTCACGTTCGCGATTGGAGACGATGAGGTCTATCAGTTCCTCAATGACAATCCGTCGATGGAGAGCTACGCGTCCTCTTACGTGAACAACATCGACATCATCGCGCAACACGACAACATGATGAGCATCAACACCGCTGTTGAGGTGGACCTCTACGGCCAGGTCAACGGGGAATTCATCAACGGTCACCAGTACAGTGGGTCCGGCGGTCAATTTGACTTCGTGAAAGGCGCGTCCTTCTCTAAGGGAGGGAAGTCCTTCATTGGATTGAAATCGGCAGCGAAGAACGGAACAATTTCGTGCATCGTGCCGCGCGTGCAGATGGCGACGGATACCCGCATGGACGTTGAGCACATCGCGACGGAGCATGGTTGCGTGAACCTGCGCGGCAGGTCGACACGGGAACGCGCGCTGGCGCTAATCAGCATCGCGCATCCCAACTTCCGGGACGAACTGACCAAGCATGCCAAATCGATCAACCTGATTTGATCGGCTAAATTCCTATAGTTTGATTGCGAGCGGCGCGGAAATGGCCGAGGCTTGTAAAGCTGTCCGCGGCTGGCGGAGTGCAGATTTTCAGGATTTGGCGGACAAACGAAGCCAGATGCGGCGGAAGAGACCGGGATGTAACGGATGGGAAGCTGCTCCCGGCGCTGCTACGGACGGCACGAGGGCCACGTGCGCGAACGAGCTGGCATTCGCCGTCATGCCACTCCTCCCGGCGATGTGGCGCACTTCCTCGCTGCTGCCAAACATGATGCGGGCCAAACTAAGATTCGACATGAAGGCCTCCGAACGCTCCAGGCAGTACATCTTGCATCTGTCGATTTTGCGCCGAGTGGCATCAAAAGAAAGCCTGAAACGACGGGAGACATCGAGAAGATAACTGGTCCCAGGGTCAGGTTTGTTAGAATGCCAGGCGAGGCCGAGGAGGAACAAGCGTGGAAGAACAGAATTTTGCGAATCACCCCAAAACGGTGCCGTTGTTTCATTACTTTGTGATTCCGGCATTGACGTTGAATTTCGGCTGGTCCATTTATCGCCTGGTGCACTGGCGTCATTGGGCGGATGGAATAATTGGCGTGCTGACCGCAGCGGCGTTGCTGCTGCTGGCCTTTTATGCGCGCATGTTCGCGCTGACGGTGCAGGACCGCGTGATCCGGCTGGAAGAACGGCTGCGATTTGAGCGGCTATTGCCGGAAGATTTGAAGGCGCGAATACCGGAATTCACGCGCGGTCAATTTGTGGCCTTGCGGTTTGCCAGCGACGCGGAGCTCCCGGCGCTGGCGCGTAAAGTTCTGAGCGAGAATCTGGCGGACCGCAAAGCCATCAAGCAATTGGTGCAGAACTGGCGCGCCGACCACCTGCGCGCATAGTTGAAGCGATCAAAGGATGTTGCGGAGAATGCCGCCTTCGGCGCGGACCGCGGCGCCATTGATGATGGCGCCTTGCGCGCTGGCCACGAAAGCGACGACAGCCGCTACCTCTTCCGGTGTTTCAAAGCGCTTGAGAAGCGACGAGGACCGCACCGTGGCGAAAAATTGCCTTTCAATCTCCGCGATAGAGACTCCCTGCCGGCGCGCTACATCCTGAACAAATGAGGTTGCGCCTTCCGAACTTGTGGGTCCCGGCAATACGGAATTCACGGTGACACTCGTGCCAGCAACGGATTCGGCCAGGCCCCGAGCGAGAGCGACCTGGGCAGTCTTTGTCACGCCGTAATGAATCATCTCCGCGGGAATTTGCAGCGCAGATTCGCTGGAAATGAAGATTACGCGGCCCCAGTTCTTGCGCAGCATCCCAGGAAGAAAATGGCGGGTCAGCCGGACGCCGCTCAGGACGTTCACCGCAAAAAAACGGACCCAATCCGAATCCGGGATTTCGAGGAAGGGCTTGACCTCGAAAATACCGAGATTGTTCACCAGGATGTCAGCTTCCGGAACTTGCTCAATGAAATGCGCCACACCTTCGGAATTGCCCAAATCGCAGGCGATGCCGCGGACATCCGCGCTTTTGGCGCGTTGACGAATGGAATCGAGCGCGCCGGCAACACGCGCCCCTTCTTCCGCAAATGTGGACGCGATGGCGAGGCCGATTCCCGCGGTCGAGCCGGTCACGACGGCTTGCTTGCCCTGCAAACCCAAATTCATAATTGGTTTCCCCTTGTCCGAGAGTCCGGCGCCTTGAGACGAGTTTAGAGTGCAGCTTTTGCCTTTGCCACTGTATTGGAAAAGGCTTCAATTTCCTCAATTTCCTGGGGGCTGAGTTTCAGCTCGCCGGCGCGCATCACGCCTTCCGCTTGTTTAGCGCTGCGCGAGCCGACGATAGCGCCTGTGACCACGGGTTTGCGCAGCGTCCAGGCGATGGCCACTTCGCCGGGCCCCCGGCCGTGACGCGCGCCGATTTCCTTCAGTTTCTCCACCAATTCCAGATTCTTGGAGAGCTTTGGCTCTTCGAATTCGGGATTGCGGCTGCGGAAATCGCCGGGCGGAAGAGCGGCGGCGCGCTCGCGAGTCATGCCGCCGGTGAGCATTCCCGAAAACATCGGGGAATAGACAATCACGCCGATGCCGCGTTGTGCGCAATACGGCAAAATGGTTTCCTCGATCTGGCGGCGCAGAATGGAGTAAGGGGGCTGGAGAGAAGTGACCGGCGCGATGGTCTCCGCGCGCTTGATTTGCGCTGCGTCAAAATTGGAGACGCCAATCCAGCGGACCTTGCCTTCCTTTCGCAGGGTTGCCAGTGTTTGCCAAGCCTCTTCCAAGCCGGGCCCGTTATCGGCCGGCGGCCAATGGATCTGATAGAGATCGATGGCGCTGATTTGCAAGCGGCGAAGGCTGTTCTCGCATTCCTCGCGGATAGAACTTGCGGAGTGATTCTGGCTGATTTTGCCGGTGGCGTCCCAACTAAGGACACACTTGGTAAAAACATAGGGCCGCGCGCCGCGCCAGTCTTTCAGAGCGCGGGCCACAACCTCCTCCGAATGGCCCAAGCCGTAAACGGCAGCGGTGTCGATCCAGTTGACGCCGAGTTCGAGAGCGCGGCGAATGGCGGCGATGGAATCGGAGTCTTCCTGCGAGCCCCAGGAGAACTCCCATCCCGCACCGCCGATGGCCCAAGCGCCAAATCCTGTTGGAGTGATGTAAAGATCAGAATTGCCGAGTTTGCGTGTTTGCATATTTCCTTCATACCGCAAGAAGAGTCACCCGGGCAATCGAATATAGAGGACAGGCACCAGGCGCAATGATTGGATGAAGGGTGAGTGGCAAAAGTTAGGAAGGGATCACTGAGCGACGAATGCCGCGTCCAGGGAAACGGACTCGCCGTCGGGATTGGTGAGAATCAATTGCTGCGGGCCCGCCGAAAGCGCGGGAGTGGTAATCACAAGGGTATTCAAATCCTTAAATGTGACACTCGCGGACTTGCCACCGAGTGTGGCTTTGGTGGCGGACTGGAAGCCGCTGCCACGGATGGTGATGCTGACGTCACCCGCCGCGGCTCCGGAAGAAGGTGAAAGGCTGCCGATGCCCAGAGGCACATTGTCGAGTTGCAGGACCGTCAAGCCGGACGTGGTGAGCGCGAAAAGATAGACGCCGTTCTCGTCGGTGGTCAGGAAACAGCCGTGAAGGCCATCCACATCCGTGGAAAGCATGGCGAAGGGCTCCGGCAGATAAACGCGCAGGCGAAGCCGGCCGCTGTGCGCATCGCGAATATCAATGCCGCCTCGAATGCCTTGAGCCGGGGGAGCGCTGGGAGGCAGACCATCCAAAAAAGGATCGAAAAGGAGCGCGCCGGAAGGATGCAGCGCGACGCCGGGAACGGCAGCTCGATTGGGAATGGATTCAAGTTCGGCAGAGATAGGCGTGGAAAACGAATAAAGATCCGAGCCGCGGATTTCCGTGGCGCTGTTGGAGCGCATGGCGAACAGAGTTCCATCGGCGGATGTGGAGAGATCGGAAGCAGAGTCGTTGGCGGAGGAAACGGTGAAAGCGTTTGGAGCCGCGGCGGTCCACTGAGCAACCGGCCCGCCTGGCGCTGTGCCGAAAGCAAGGTAGACGGTGTCTCCGGCGGAGTCCGCCTGGAGCAAGGGAGAGCCGGTCAGCGAACTGACTTCGGGTTGAGGCGCCGGCTGGAGAGTGGGCGGGCTAGCGGTCAAATCCATTTGGCCGAGGCAGGAATTGCAGCCTCCGTTTGAGCCGCCTTCTCCGCTGAGGCCGACGAAGACGGTGGAGGCGCTCGTGGCCGCCACGCGGGCCGGGCCGGAGTTTGCATAACCCGCCACGCCACCCACCGGAACCTGCGCGCCATTGTTCGCTGCTCCATCAGGGCTGATGAGGTACACGTTCTGTGCGCCAAAATCGGCGACGATGAGTTGCGAACCGTCAGGTGTGAGCGCGAGGCCCCGGAGCGCGGCATCGGGTGGAGGCCCATTGGGCGGTGGCTCGAGAGGGCTCTGGAATTCCTGGCCGGTGCGATTGAAGACGTCCACGTGATCGGTGGCGCTGAGATAGACATGCTGGCGCTGGGGATCATTGAGAAGAAACTTGTAGAGGCCGGAATGGGGGAAGGTAGCGCTTGCATTCAGATACTGGAAAGACTTGGGCGCAGTCATATTGCCTGAAAGAGCGGTAATGGAAATGTCGGCTTTGCCGGGCGTACCCGGAGGCGTGGTAACAGTGATGCGTTCCAGTGAAAAGGGATAAGTGGCATCAAGGGAAAGTGCGCTGGCAAAACTCGGCAGGCTTTCGACTTTTTGCACCGTGGCGGCCGTGCCGCCAATGGTGACCGTGAGATTACCGGTGCTGGTGCCAAATCCGAAACCCAAAACGGAGAGCGTATCGCCGCCCGCTTGAGACCCAGCACCCGGAAAGACCTGCAGGATGGCAGGACCGTAGCTGAATGCCGCAGGCGCCACGGCGATCCAGCCGTTGGAAAAGTAGGCGGTGAGATTGACGGGGCCGGACGTGGAGCTCGGAGGAGAAGAAACTTGCAGTTGCGTGGAGCTTGTCGCCGTGGCATTGAGGGTGGACTGCGACCCAAAACGAATTTGTGGATTGGAGGAGAAATTAGAACCGCTCAGGGTGATGGATGCACCACCCGTATTCACTCCTTCCGCCGGCTGGGCGACCGGCGCACTCGCGAAGGCCGGCGCGTTTTGCGGCAATGCTGCAGGATTAGCGGCATCTAGGAAATTCAGGCCACGGTTCGACAGCCCAACGAGAAGCTGGGTCTCGTCCGCGTCTTCGAGAATCGTGGGAACGCCTTCGACTTCGAGATCCGGGATCTGCCCAAGTATTTGGAAGTTGGCTACGGAAAGCGCTGTAACGACATGGCCGCTGCCGAACGGTTCGGCCACGTAGAGCGTTTGTCCGTCACGGGAGAAAACAATTCCGGCGACGCTTGGCGAAGAATAGGAACCGAGCGAGTTCAGATTTCCATCCAGCAAAAAAACCTGCCAGGCGCCTGGCGCGCCAAAAACGACGGCGAATTGGCTTCCATCGGAATTGGCGGCCGCGAATGAAATGGTCCCCGGGCCAAGTGACTTGAGTCCGGTCAGGAGATTGCCATTGGAATCGAAGACGGCTATCTCTCCGGTGGAATCGTTGCATGCGACGATCACATGGGTGTGGTCACCCGAGCGGGCCATCACACCGACGCCATTTTGAAAGAGGGCTGGGGCAGCCGGCGTGAGATTTGTAATGAGATTCGAGGCGGGATCCCAGAGGGCCAGGAGCGCTTCACTGGCTGAGGGCTGGCGCAAGCGAACGAGCAATTTGCCGGTGGAAAGAGAAAGGACTTCGGTGGGGCGGTCGAAGACGATTTTGGGAATAGGTGTGAGGCCCGCGACGGCATAGCGTGTGGCCACCTGGAGGGATGCGGTGTTGATAGCGAGAATCTGCTCCAGAGCGGTGCCCACCCACAATGTTGAGCCGTTCATAGAAAGATCAACGCTAGAGGCGCCCGGGGCGTCTATGGTGGCTTGCAGCGAGGTATCGGAAGACGATAATACCTCAACGCGATTCATCGCTCGATTGGCGACAAAGAATCGGTTGCTACCCACGTCATAGACGACATGGCGGTGATGTGGCTCGCCCGCGGGGCTATCAAGCAGAAGCACGGAATCATTGCGAACATAATTGCTGCGCGGAAGGTTTTGCGGCGAGCCCGCCTGGATGGTAAGCGAAAGATCAGAGGAATGCGAAAGGGATCCGCTGGCGCCCTGCGCGGTCACGGAGAATTGCCCCGTGGCGGCGTTCAAGGCAGCGCCAAACACCACCGCCGTGTTTTGACCCGCAGCCACGGAAAAGGGACTGGCGGGATTGCTGATGATTCCGGAGGGTAGACCGGCCAGGGTGACTTGTACGATTCCGGAAAAACCGTTTTCAGAGGTGACGGAAACGGTGACGGGAGAGCTTGTGCCGCCTTGCGACAGGCTTACCGACGAGGAAGAAAGCGAGATGATGAAGTCGGGTTGCGGAGGAGGTGGCTGGATCCCACCTCCGCCTCCTCCTCCACCACAGCCGGCCGTGGATACCAGGATGGCCAGACCGAGGGCCGGGATGCCTCTAGCGCCTCCCCACATGGCGTGACTCCTGAATTGCGTGAACCAGCGGAGCAGAGCACAACCGGCAAGGGCAGACGCCGGCCGGAACAACGCCGCCAAGAGAGGGATACGAGGCCCACGATAAATAGATATTCTAGACTTGTCAAGTTATTAAATACTGTGGAAGCAATAGTACGGAACAATAAAAAGCGGCGCGATCCCGGAGTTCGCGCCGCTATGCTAATAAATCCGCTGCAGGCCGTGCCGTCAGATGGTCTTCGGGGCAGCGGCCGCCGTCGCCGAAGTGCGCGAGAAAGAACCCGCGCCGGATTCCTTTTCACCGGACTTGTCGATTTCGATGGAGCCTTTAAAGTAGGCGCCGTCTTCGATCATGATGCGGGCGGTGGTGAGATCGCCGTTGACGGACCCATCCTTCTTTATCTCGATGCGATCCTTGGCGCGAAGATTTCCCTTGACGGTGCCGTAGACCACGACTTCGCGAGCGATAATATCCGCGGTCAGCTTGGCCGCGGCGCCCACGGTAAGTTTGCGCTCGTCAAGCTGCACCAGACCCTCGACCGTTCCCTCGATCACGAGGTCTTCGTTTCCGGTAATTTCGCCCTTCACGTGCAGGCTTGGCCCGAGCCGCGCCGTAGCGCGATCCGCGGTTGCACCAATCGGACGCATTGCATCAGTACTCATGGCGGTAGTTCCCTCCCAAGATGCCGCAGAAGGCTTAGGCGGCGGATTCACTGGCAAATGTTTTGATTCCGGCTGCGCGGCTTGCGGCGTATCCGGCTTCTTATTACTCCACATCGGACCTCCCAAGGAACAAGCACACCCCACACAGAAGTCTGGCCCGGGGTATGCAAACAATAATCCGCGGGGATGCGCGCGGCAAATAAAGTATCCCAAGTGGGTTCCTGAAAGTAACTAGTCGCAAGAACAGGTAACTCCGCTGTACCGAGTACATGAGGAAATGTCCGCACAGAAGACGAATGCGCGAGCGCGCGGCCTGCCCGCCCAACTAAGATGTGGGTCTGTCGGGAACCGGTTGTGTGGCCAGAAAATCAACCTGAAAGCGCTGCGCATAGGAATCCAGCAATTCCTGAATGCGCTGTGATGAAGAAGATTTCAGCACGAATCCGGCATGGTGATATTTCGAGACGCGCTGGATGATTTCGGGATCGTTGTAGGCGGAAGTATCGGGCTCCTCCTGCCGGGCAAGGGAGACGATGACCCCGGCATAGTCCTCCCACAAGGGCGGCAACTCGTAAGGCTGCTTCCCGACCCCGACGTCGAGGCGCGCCCATTCTCGCCACAAATTCATCCCCGTGGCAGTTGCGATGACATCGGAGATGTAGGCGCCGCCGACGCGCGCGGCGATTTCCAGGAAATAGAAGCGATCGTCAGCGCGGGCTTTCAGGAATTCCGCATGAGTGATGCCGCGAACCAGACCGAGGCTGCCGATCACTTTCTGGTTAATTTCCTTGAGGGCCAGCGCATCGCCGGAATTGCGTGGCAGCGTGCGCGTGGTGAAGACTCCACCGCGATGCGAAGTCTCCAGCGGAGGCGCGCCATAGCCATGAGCTTCGGCGAAGAGCACGGCGCGTTCGGAGACGACGCTGTCGACGTGGAAGACGCTGCCGGGGATGAATTGCTCGAGTAGGTATTCGGATTGTTGGTCGCCAAGTTGGTCCAGCCAGGGCCAAAGTTCTTCGGCGGCTTGGATTTTCTTCATGCCAATGCCGGAAGCCTGAGCGCGCGGCTTGAGCAGCCACGGCCCCGGAACACGCTCCATGAACTCGCGCAGGTCGTCGTAATTCAGAACAGCATTGAACTCGGGAACAGCGATGCCGGCTTCCCGGGCTTGCATGCGCATGGCCAGCTTGTCGCGAAAATAGCGCACGGTGGTGAGCCCCATTCCCGGCAGCCGCAGATGCTCGCGAAGTGCGGCGACATTCTCCATGTCGAATTCATCGAGGGCCACGATGCGGTCAATGTGCCGGATGCGCGCGGCGTAGGACACGGCATGAATCATGTCCCGAATGGGGAGTTCCGGGGGCATGAAGAACATTTCGTCAATCGCTTCGCGAGGCCAGTTCGCGTGACGAAATTTTTCTATCGTGAGAAGCAGCACGGTACATCCCAGGCTCTTGCAGGTGCGCAGAAACTCCTGACCTTTTTCGTAGGTGGTCACGCAGAGGATGGTGATGGCTCTGTCTGCCGGCATGTTCTTACCACCAGAAAAACCGCAAGGCTAGCGAATTCACAATTTCCCGCTTGGATGCGCGGATTATACCCGGCTTTCCCGGGCAGGAAAGAGGAATTGCAGGAACGGGCCGACGCGCCGGGACCATGCGGCTTCGTTGTGTTCCGCGCCTTCGACGCGCTCATAGTGCAGGTCGCGCCCCAATTGCCAGCCTTTGCGAAGGAGAATATCGCGGAAGCGCTCGACATCTTCCACGGTGCTGGCGCCCTCGCGCGTGCCCGCGTCCAGCCAGATTCGGGGAATGGGCTGGACGGGGGCCGCGGCGGCAAAACGCAAGATCACACGCTCGTTCCACCACACGGAAGGCGAGAGGGCAGCAATCCTGCCGAAAATGTGAGGCAAGCGGAGTCCCAGGTAAAGAGAAACGAGTCCGCCCAGCGAGGAGCCGCCGATCCCCGTTTTTTCGACCGCGCCCGAAACGCGATACCTTTCCTGGAGGAATGGCCGGACTTCCTCGAGAAGAAATTTGGCGTAGCGATTCGCCCGCCCGCCTCCCAGCCTGGGCACACTCGTGGGCGTGTATTCTCCCAGCCGCTGTTTGCCGGCGTTGTAAATGCCCACGATGATGAGCGGAGCCACCTGGCCACCGCGGATCAGTTGATCGGCGGTTTGGCCAACGTGCCAATCCATGCCGGGGGCAAACGAGGTTGCGCCATCGAAGAGGTTCTGGCCGTCATGCAGATAGAGAATGGGAAAGGCACGTGGGGAGTGCGGGTCGTAGCCCGGGGGCAGATATACGATCAGGTCGCGCTGATTGCGCAAAAAGCGCGATGCAAACTGCTCGTGCTTGATGAGGGTCGGCGCACTCACGGAGTGATGGTGACCAGAAGATCCTTGGGCTCGACGTGCTGCCCGGGCGTCACCAGCAGCTTGGTGACGCGGCCCATAATCGGCGCATAAATGTTGGATTGCATCTTCATGGCTTCCAGTGTCAGAAGTTTAGCACCACGCTCCACGGTATGGTTGAGCTGCACGGCGATGCCACTGATGAGCCCCGCCGTGGGGGCGCCGACATGCCCGGGGTCTTCGGGATTCGCAGCGCCGCGCCATAGAGCGGAATCTTCTCCTGCGCGGGAAGAGAGAGTGGCCGCTTTCACAATCACGGGATACCCGATCTCGCTGGCGATCTGGTGTGCTTCCGCAGGCGAAGATACCGGGCTCTCCGTCCCCGGCAGCACCGGCACTCCGGCCGAAGCGGCCAGGCGGCGGGCAGCCGTTTTGTCGCTGAGCAGTTCTAGAAGCTGCGGCGTGGGACCTACAAACGTCAGGTCGGCCTCGGCGCAGGCGCGCGCCAAGGCCGGATTCTCCGAGAGAAAGCCATAACCGGGATGGATGCCGTCGACTTCATGCTCTTTGGCAAGGGCAATGATTCCGGGAATATCGAGATAAGCCTCCACGGGCCCCTTCCCGGCACCTACCTGGTAGGCTTCATCGGCTTTGAAGCGATGCAGGGCCAAGCGATCTTCCAGAGAATAGATGGCAACGGTGCGCAGTCCCAGTTCATTGGCGGCGCGGAAAATACGGATGGCGATTTCGCTGCGATTGGCAGCCAGTACCTTGCGGATGGTTCGATGCTTTTTCATAGGAAGGCGTCAGCCCGGTCATTCGGGCAGTGCGAAATTTTCATTGTTTCACGGGGAGACCGACAGCCCGGACTACTTATTTCAATGCAGCGAAACAGAAAATCTCATCCTAGCGCCGTTCCAACTTGTTCCGGCAAATCCTTTCGAGAACACTCTCTCCGTGTTCGCGTCAGATGCTTGCACCAGCATTTGGCCCAAATGGTTGGAACGGCGCTAGTGTTTCAGCAGGGGCAAGGAGTAGCGGATGGGCACGCCAAAATTGGAGCCGCCAAAGCCGCGCACGACGGCAAAGGTCACGCCAATCACTTCGCCATCGCCGATGAGGAGCGGGCCGCCGGAGCCGCCGGAGGTGGTTTGCGCATCGTAGACAATCTTGTCCGGCAGGACGTCGCCCACATGGCCTTGCGTGACGAGCGGGCGTATCAGTCTGCGCTGGGCCAATTCCGCGAGCACCAGTTTCGGTTCGCCGCCGCTGATTTTGACGATCTGCTCCACCGTCTCATCGCCGGCGCGAGCCAGGATGGCATCAAGACCCGTGGCGTAGCCGACGCTGATCAGAGCTTCCCCGCTGATGGCGGCGTCCTTGCCGGCATTCAGCTTGAGAGCCGGCCGGCCCAATTCGGAGAGGTCTCCGTGAATCAAGGCGAGATCCGCTTCCTCAGAAATTTTGGAGATGCCCACGGGAATCCCATTCGTAGCCGCGGGGAAATACGCCATCATTTCCGCGATGACGGGCTGCAATCCCTGTTCCAGGGCGCCGCCCAGTTCGTCGTTTTGCCACCAGGGTTGGACAACGTGATGATTGGTGAGGATCTTGCCTTCGCCCACGATGAAACCCGTTCCGAAGAAGTCGGCGCGCACTTCGGGGCCGCGTCCTTCGGTGGTGTAAATGGGATTGCCGTCGCTATCCTTCAGCGGCGTGCCATCGCTGTCGATGCCGCCATAGCGCAAGCGCCGCCCGGAATCCTTTTCATTAAAAGCTACCGAGACGTGCAGGAGACAAACACTGGGAGCAGAGGTTCGAATAACTCCTTCGGCCGCTTGCGCGTCTCCCTCGATCTTGCTCAGTCGTACAGTGGCTTCATCCAGTTGGCGGCGCAATTCGGTGACATCGCTGCCATCCGGTTGCGCCATTTTCTTACGCAGTGTTTCAGCCTGTTGCTGGAGGGCTTCCTTCTGCTGCAACACATCAGCGTTGGCGGGGTTTCCGCGCAGCCGCTTCGCGGAGGCGAGGAGCTGTTCCTCCGTCTTGACACTGTTTTCGAGCCGGGCGATCACCGTGTAGGCGCGGCGAGTCTCCTTCGCCACGCGGCCTGAAAAGAGGAAGAAAATGGCGACAATCACGAGCGCCAGGCTGAATAGAGTGATGACGCCGATCTTCAGTATGCGTTCCAGGGAAAAAGCATCGCGCGTCATCTTTTCGGTGACTGCCAGCGCCTGGAAAGCGGTCTGGGCAACTTCGCGGCTTTCTTCCGAGATGCGCATTTTCGCGGCCAGTTCGTCGCTCGCGCGTTTCTGGCGCAACTGAGTCCGCACGCGGGCCAGGAGTTCCGCATCATCGAAGGGGATTGCTACGGCATCATCCGCACCCAGGTCCAAGCTGCGCGCGATGGCCTCTTTTCCGCCCGGAATCAGGAGGAGGACGCGGACTTGAGATGTGGCGTTGTGATCGCGTATCGCAGCAAGGGTATTACTTGATTCCGGATCAGCAGAATCCAAGGCGAGCAAAAGAAGGCTGGAGGAATTGTCCTGGAGCAAACGCAGAAGTTCCTCTCGCGTATCAACAGCACGAACGCTGTAGCCGGACGCAGCAAGGAGGGTCCGCAGGGACTCTCGCGCAGCCGGATCAGCCACGAACAATAAAACGTTTTCGGTGGAGGCAGTCAGCGCCATGTCCTTGCCCACCGGGTTCATGCAGAGAAAGTCATCCGGAGGCGACCGTGAAGTTTACTCCAAAACATCGTTAGATGCTTGCGGCGGTAACAAAGACGCAGTTCAAGCGGATTCTGGAGCCTCGATTCCAAGAAAGGGAGGGATTGGCCTTTAGTATTTGCGCAGCACGCCGATGACGCGGCCCTGAATCTTGACGTCGCTGGCAGCTACCAGGATGGGCGCCATTTCCGAATTGGCAGGCTGCAGGCGAACCTTCCCCGAACCTTCGCGATAGAACCTTTTCAGCGTGGCATCATCGCCGCTCACCAGCGCGACAACGATATCTCCGCCATTCGCCACCTGGGTCTGCTCGCACACAACATAATCGCCATCCATGATGTGATCCTCAATCATGGAATTGCCTTTGACCTGCAGCACGAAGGAATTTCCGCCACGCGCAAAATCACCCAAAGAGATCGTCTCGCGCTCCTCGACGGCTTCGAGCGGGCGGCCGGCGGCGATGCGGCCAACCAGCGGAAGCTCCTGGATGCGGCGCTCAAGCACTTGTTCCTTCACGGGCTTCGGCAATTGCACGATTTCGATGGAGCGGCTCTGGTTATAACCGCGCCGGATAAAGCCCTTTTTCTCAAGGGTGCTGACGTGTTTGTGGACCGTGGCGAGCGAGGTGAGTTTCAATCCGCGTCCAATTTCTTCAAAGCTTGGCGCGTAACCGTGCTTGGTCTCAAACGCGACAAGAAAATCAAGCACTTCTTTCTGGCGTTTTGTCAGGGCCATGAGTTCCTCCGTGTGCGTGCTGATGCTGGACGTACATCAATTGTCGAGGCCGCCTGCCTGTGGCTGCGCCGCGATCGGGGACATGCTCAGCCATCCACGGCCACTTTAGGCGAAAAGAAAGCGAACGTCAAGTGGCATTTTGGATACCCGCGCGTGCAACTCACCCTATTCAGGAGTAGCGCCGTGTGCTGTCATGCCTAAAGATATGATGCCCACAAGAAATCGTTCCGCAGGCGTGACCGCCGCCGCCACGCTCGCCGTGCTAGGAGGCATGATTGCGTTCTTTATTTGGGGCGCTTTTTTCCTCGCTTTGCTGAACCTCCCGCCCGACTCCGCAGGGAAACACCTATATCAGGTTCATCCGCTGCCGTTTGCTCTGATTGCGCTGATTCCGCCGTTTCTGGTGGCGCTGGGCATGGGCACGGGCATCGGCCTCTTCCAGCTTCGATCGTGGGCCCGGAAGGCTGCGCTATTATGGGCTTCGCTTGCCCTGGCGTTCTGTTTGAGCATGATCGCGCTGCGGCCCTTCGAGACGTTTGCGATACCCGAGCATTTTGTCACCGATGCCGAATCGATGAGGCAGCTCCTGGCAGTTTCCGTTGTATTCATGCTGCTTCCGATCAGTATCTGGTGGCTTTTTTTCTTCCGGCGCAAGAGTGTGGTGGAACAATTTGAAGGTCGAAGAGCGGCGGCTACTGCATTGGAAAGTTAAGCTCTACTCTGGCTTCCGCAAAAGACCGGCAAAAAAAGCAGATTCATTGCATGAAAGGCGCGCGAAAGAGAAGAGTGCATCTCGCCGCTCAAAAGGCGAACCCTTCCCCTGCGAGGCCAAGTTGGAGCCTCGGTGACAATCTCCTGATCGGTGGCAACCCTTTGCTAGCTACTATTTCGTGGCCGTGGCGTCCGTAATCCGGATCTTGAACCAGATCGTGCCAGTCGGGTAGAGCGTATCGCGAAACTGTGCGCTCTGGTCATCGCCGGGGCCGATGGTGATGGGGATCTTGCCTTGGTTGACAAGCAAAACCCGATTGTCCGCGCCAGCGTAGGTCGTCTCGTACGCGATATTGCTGTAGGTGAGCTGCGCAGATGAGTTCTTAATGTCGACCGACCACATAGCGGTCGTGCCGCTGAAATCCTTATCCATCTTGGCGCTCACTACCCGCAAGTCGTGGACTGGATCGCCCTTTACGTTGCTGAGCGTTGCAACGGGGGCCGGGCCTTTCGCGCTGTGCTTTGAGGTCACGTAGATCAGCGCCACCACTGCCAGGACCACAACGATCCCAATGCCGATCCACAGCCCTGTCTTGCTGCTTTCTTTCTCCTGCTTTAGAGGTGATTCAAACATAGTAGTAACCGGAAGCTCCGATTTAGACCTCCGGCCCTCAGCCTACTCTTTTCCTGCCATGGAAACAACGGGTATTCCACCAGTGCAAGTGCCCGCGAGATTAGCGGAACTCCGACGGCGCGCGACGGAAGGCTCTTTGGAAAGAGTTCATGCCGGAAATGTGAGTTTAGTACTTTGTGACGCGCTGACTGGCGCGGTCCGCTGTCGCCGCTGCGCTCCTGTGGTATTCTTGATAAGCTGGTTCTTGGCGGTTTAGCGTTCGTTCCCGCTGGAAACATACCGAGCCGCCGATTCGTTGCAAACCGAACTCCTTCCGGCACGCGGGAGGAGTCACTGGAAGACGGGGGAAGTCGCACGATGTCCACGCTAACGGAAGTTCCTGCAGGGAAAACAAAACGCGAAGTCATTGATCAGGCGGTGATCCGTTTCGCCGGAGATTCGGGCGATGGCATGCAAATCACCGGCAGCCAGTTTACGAACACCGTCGCGCTTTACGGAAACGATATCGCCACTTTTCCGGACTATCCCGCGGAGATTCGCGCTCCTGCCGGCACAGTTCCGGGCGTGAGCGGCTTTCAGCTGAATTTTTCTTCTGGCGAGGTGCACACTCCCGGCGATTCGGTGGACGTTTTGATCGCCATGAACCCCGCGGCCCTGAAGGTCAATATTGGCGACCTCAAGGCGAACGGCATCGCCATCATCAACGCCGACAGCTTCAAGGAAAACGAACTGCGCAAGGCGCACCTGACCACCAATCCTCTCGAGGACCATTCGCTCGACAAATTCCGCGTCTTTCCCGTGGAATTGCAGCGTCTGACGCGTTCGGCCTTGCAGCATCTGGGTCTGGACGCCAAAGCCATGGACCGTTGCAAGAACTTCTTTGCGCTGGGCATGTGCTACTGGCTATACAACCGCTCGATGGAGCCGACGGTCCGCTGGATTGATGACAAGTTTCAGAAGAAACCGCTGCTCGCAGAGGCCAACAAGCTGGCGCTCAAGGCCGGTTACTCCTATTGCGAAGCCACTGAAGCGTTCCAGGTCAGCTATGAGATTCCGCCGGCGCATCTTTCTCCCGGGCTGTATCGCAATTTAAGCGGCAATCAGGCGTTGGCGCTGGGTTTTGTCACGGCGGCAAAGAAAGCCGGACTCAAGTTGTTCCTGGGGAGTTATCCGATTACGCCCGCTTCGGACGTCCTGCACGAGCTTTCACAGTACAAGGATTTTGGTGTGCTGACCTTCCAGGCGGAAGATGAAATCGCGGCGATTACTTCCTCGATTGGCGCTTCCTACGCCGGATTGCTGGCCGTCACTACCACGTCCGGCCCTGGCATGGCGCTGAAAACGGAAGGCCTGGGACTCGCGGTGATGACGGAGCTTCCGCTGGTGGTTTGCGATATCCAGCGCGGTGGCCCTTCGACCGGTCTGCCCACGAAAACCGAGCAGGCCGACCTGTTGCAGGCGCTGTATGGGCGCAATTCCGAAGCGCCCATTCCCGTGCTTGCGGCCGCGACGCCCGCAGACTGTTTCTGGATCGCCGTGGAAGCCAGCCGCATCGCGTTGAAGTACATGGTGCCGGTGATTATTCTCTCGGACGGCTACCTGGCCAATGGTGCGGAACCCTGGCGTATCCCGAGCATCGACGAAATTCCAGGGATCCCTGTGCATTTCACCACGGATCCCGAAGGATTCCTGCCCTATAAACGCGATCCGGAGACGCTGGCGCGGCCATGGGCCGTCCCGGGAACACCGGGGCTCGAGCATCGCATCGGTGGCCTGGAGAAGCAGGACGTCACCGGCAACGTAAACTATGAGCCGCTGAATCACGAGAAGATGGTGCGAATTCGCGCGGCCAAAATTGATGCCATCGTGCAGGATGTGCCGAATGTGCTGCCCAGCGGCGACCCGGAAGGCGACCTGCTCCTAGTATCCTGGGGCTCGACGTACGGCTCGATCACGCAAGCGGTGAAGGCGGAGCGCGCCAAAGGCCGCAAACTCGGCCACCTGCACTTGCGCTACCTGAATCCGTTGCCAGCCAACCTCGGCGACATCTTGAAGCGCTACCGCAAGATTTTGGTGCCCGAACTCAACATGGGACAACTCCTCTGGGTGCTGCGCGCGAAGTATCTGGTGGACGCGGTCGGCTTGAACAAAATTCAGGGGCGTCCTTTCAAACAGAACGAGCTCGAACAAAAAATTGATGAAATGCTGGGACGTTAGGAGACGTGATGACGACGACTGCTTTTCCGCCACTCACAAAAAAGGATTTCCAGACCGACCAGGAAGTGCGCTGGTGCCCGGGGTGCGGGGATTACGCCATCCTCGCCGCCGTGCAAGCCGTTTTCCCGGAGCTTGGCGTGCCCCGCGAGAATTTTGTGGTGGTCTCCGGCATCGGCTGCTCCAGCCGCTTCCCGTATTACATGAACACCTACGGGTTTCACTCCATCCACGGCCGCGCGCCCGCAGTGGCCTCCGGCATAAAGATCGCGCACCCGGAACTGGAAGTCTGGGTGGCCACCGGTGATGGAGATGCTCTCGCCATCGGCGGGAATCACACGATTCACATGCTGCGGCGAAACGTCGGCATCAAGGTGCTGTTGTTCAACAACCGCATCTACGGCTTGACGAAAGGCCAGTACTCGCCCACTTCGGAATTCCACAAGGTCACGAAGTCCACTCCCTTTGGCTCGCCGGACCGCCCATTCAATCCTGTATCATTGGCTATCGGCGCGGAAGCCACGTTTGTGGCGCGCTCTGTTGATGTCTTTCAGTCGCACTTGAAGGACACGTTGAAGGCTGCGGCAGCGCACAAGGGCTCTGCTTTCATCGAGGTTTTGCAAAATTGCAACATCTTCAACGATGGCGCATGGACCGGCTTGACCGAGAAGGATGCTCGCAGCGAACACGTCATGCTGCTGGAGCATGGTAAGCCTCTGGTATTCGGCAAGAATCGCGACAAGGGGATTCGCCGTATGCGCGACGGAGACATCGAGGTCGTACCGCTCGGCAATGGCATTACGGAGTCGGACCTGGTCGTGCATAATGCGCACCACTCACGACCGTCGTACGCCTTCCTGCTCTCGCACATGGAGCATCGCCCCGGCTTCCCCACCCCCATTGGGGTGTTCCGCGCCTGGGATGATCTGCCGCGCTACGAGGATGTCATCAACGACCAGGTACGCGAGGTCATCGCTAAGAAAGGCCCGGGCGATCTGAACCGGCTGCTGCAAGCAGGCGATACCTGGGAAGTGAAGTAGACTGAATCTCTGCTCGTTTCTAAGGGGCGCCATCTTCTTGGGTCTCTGCTGCCCTATCTCAGGCCGTTCCCTCATTCATTGGCAGGACAAGCGCACCGTTATGGCCGTAGTCGCGATCATCTTTTTTCATGGCTCTTGTCAACAATTCCTCCCCCTTTCACGATAAAATGGGTTGCGCGTGAAACCAACCGCGGACCGGTACATCTAAGGGGTAGCAGTCAGCGTCCACACATGGATCAGGGTCCCAAACTCATTCCGTTTTCGGTGCTCGGCGGAGCGGATCCCGCGCCTGCGGCATCCTATGTGACGGAGCCAAGACAAGCGGAAACGCTCACCCTCCTGTACGAGCTCAGTCACGAAATCCCGTCGATCCTGGACCGCGGCGAACTCTTGCGGCTGATCGCGGAGCGTGTCAAGAAGCTGGTGGACTTTGACGTATTCACCGTAATGCTCTGGAACGAGTCCTCGCAGATGCTCGAGAGCGTTTTTACTATGCGCTACGAGGACGCCATCCCCTCTCGCGTGAGCATACCCTTGCATCAAGGCATCACCGGAAGCGCGGCGGCGGAGCGCCGGACCATCCGTGTGATTGACGTGCGCCTGGACCCGCGCTACCTGCAAGGCGAATCGGGTGTAGAAGTGCGCTCCGAACTGGTGGTTCCTTTGCTGCGGCGGGAGCGCCTGGTGGGGGTACTGGACCTGGAAAGCATGGAGCCAAATGCTTTCTCCGCGGAGCATGAACGGCTTCTGAATATCGTGGGTACCTACGTTGCCGTGGCCCTCGAAAATGCGCGCTTATTTGAAGAATCGCGGGAGACCCAGCTTCGCATGCAAAATGACCTGGAGACCGCCAGGGAGATTCAGCGGCAACTTCTTCCCAGCGGCGCCCGCGATGTGCCCGGCCTGGACCTGGCTACTGCGTATGTTCCGGCGCGGGAGCTCGGCGGGGATTTCTACGATTTGCTGCCGTATGGCGTGGGGCGCCTAGCCATCGCCATTGGGGATGTCTCTGGAAAGGGTACAGCGGCCGCGCTGTACGGTTCCCTGGCCATCGGCATCCTGCGGGAGCTCGTCGTGGACCGGGAGGCGAGTCCCGCTGAAATGCTCAGTCTTATGAATGGCAGGCTGCTTGCCGCCCGCCTGGATGCCCGCTTTATTGCCATGCACTTTGCGATCTACGATGCGGCACTGCGCGAGCTGAGCATCGCGAACGCCGGCGGTACTTTGCCGTTGCTGATTCGCGGCGGTAAAGTCACGGAAATAGATGTTCGAGGAGTGCCCCTCGGGTTGTTGCCCAACACCGAATATGACGAGATCCGGCTTGCCCTGAGTCCGGGCGACATCGTGGTCTTTGCCTCGGACGGCATCCATGAATCCACGAATATTGATCTTGAGGAGTTTGGGGCCGACCGATTGAAGGAGCTGTTGGCCAAGGTTGCGATTGCCGATCCGGGTTATACCATCGCGCAGCGCATCGTGAAGGCCACGGACGAGTTCGCCGGCGCCGGCCGCCCACCTCATGATGACCGCACGCTGCTGATTCTGCGTGTAACTAACGAAGGCACCGCCGACTTCAGCAAACTGCCGATTATTTACTAGCGTCCCCAGCTACAAGATCATTGAATAATTAAACGCGTCATTCCGAGCGAAGCGAGGAATCCGCTTCTTGCTGCTTTGAAACAAAAGCAGATTCCTCGGGCCCCGCGCGGCGCGGGGCTCTCGGAATGACAAGCACAGTGTCGTGACGTATGCAGGCTATTGCCGACTGGGGACACTAGCCGTCTCCAGTTGCTTTTCCCCATTCAGCACGGGCAGCCATTCTTCCCGCACGCCGGCAAATTCGGGCCAGTTCTTTTTGGAGACAGGATCCGATGGCGGCAGGCCCAGCCTCTCAAAATTCTTGAATTGGCCTTTCTGCATGATCCGGAAATCGAGATGGGGACCGGTTGCCAGGCCGGTCATGCCCACCAAACCGATGGTCTTGCCAATTTCCACGTGCTCGCCGGCATGCACGAACATCCGGGACAAGTGCAGATACATCGTTTCGTAGCCATTGGAATGGACGATGTGCACCATGTTGCCGTCGCCGCCTTTGCGCCCCGCGAAAACCACTCGTCCACTCCCGATGGTCTGGACGGGGGTGCCGACGGGTGCACCGTAATCGGTGCCCAGGTGCGGGCGGTAGGTCTTCAGAATCGGATGGAAGCGCGCCTGGCTGAAGTGTGACGTCACGGGCGCCCCAAATTTCAGCGGCGACCTCAGGAAGGCCTTCTGAAGGCTTTTGCCGTCCGCCGTGTAGTAGGCGGGGCGGCCCTCGGGATCATGAAAGAGCAGCGCCTGGTACTTCCTGCCATCGTTAATATATTCGGCGGCGAGGATTTTGCCGTATGCCGCGGTTTCGCCGTTAGCGTATTTGCGCTTCTCCAGCACGACGCGGAAAGTGTCGCCCCTGCGCGGATCGGTGTAGAAGTCCAGGTCGTACCCAAAAATCTGCGCCATCCTCATGGCCACTTCGGCGCTTTCTCCCGCTTCTTCGACGGCGTTGAACAGCGAATCTTCCAGCTTGCCGCTGACGATCGCGACTTCCGAGCGTATGGGAATCTCGCGAACTTCGGCGGCAAAGCCCGGCGTCTGCGGCACGATGCGCAGCACGCGCCCGGCGTCAATTTTGTAGTCGATTTCCCGCAGACTTCCTTCGACAGAGCGCCCTACGGTGACCGTATTCCCGGCCCGCACTTGACGCAGATTGAAGGCGCGCTGCGCGGCTGCGGTAGCATCCGCTGCTTCCGCTGCAGACAAACCGAACTGCGCCAGCATTCCGGCAAAATTTTCGCCGCTGGACATCTGCTTCGCCGTGGGACGGACCCACTCCGCGCGCAGACGCGCTCCTTCAGCTTTGGCCAATTCAGTCTGGCGCCGTGTTTCTTTCGCGGCGCTCACGTTTTTGTGGATGGCATAGCCATCAACGGCAATTCTGGCCGCCAGAAGTACTGCCATCTCCACCAGAAATCGCCGGTTCACTGCACCCCCACGATGCTTTTCTCGATTGGCCGGTGCGCATGAGGCAGAAGGCGCGCCGAACTCGAACTCACGAGAATACCGCACGCCTACCTTTTGTCCTAAATCGCGGGGCAGGTCAATGCAATGTCGCGAGAGGTGCGCTCAATCAACCAAGGGTCTTTCCGCGAGCCGCGGCCCTGCCGGCCCGTCTCCTTGCAACGACACTTATCCTGCGGGCGTTGTCTACAGCTCACTCCGAATTTCTCTAAAGCTGATTATTTGCCTGTGGAATTGGCCGGGATGGGAGTTCCCTTGGGACCGTCCGTGAAATAATTCTCTTGCCGCAATCTCCGGTAAATATGACCCGCCACTTGCGCTGCCGTGGGACCCTTCACCCGCCGCGTGTTCCCGCGCAGCAACACGGCCAGGGCAATCTTCGGGTGCGTCTCGTCGGCATAGCTGACGAACCAGCCGATGCGCGAAGGAGTGGTATGGTCATCGCAGGTGCCGGTCTTGCCAAGCGGCGTTTCGTCCCCGCCCGCGTCATAGCTGAGTTTCCCAGTACCGTATAGGACGGCGGCGAGCATGCCTTCGCGCAATTCCGGGAGCACATTGGAAATATTCAGATCGCGCTTCACGCGCGGCGCGAAATTATCAATCTCTTCCTGCGAGTGCGGATACTGCAGATAGTAGAGCGTGCCGCCATTGGCAAACGCGGCAGCCAACGCCGCCAACTGCAATGGCGTGATCTGAATGCCTTCTCCGAAACTCGACATGCGCGCCACACCGCCGTAAGCCGGCGGCTGCGTCGGGAACGATCCCGGATGTTCGTCTGGCAGGTTATATCCCGCTAGCTCACCCAGGCCCAGCAGGCGGCCGTATTTCGAGACGGTGTCAAAGCCCATGCGGCGGCCGAGTTCCTCAAAGAACGGATTATTGGAATGCGCCAGGGCGTCCGTCAGATTCATGTATTTGCGGCGGCCCACTTTCAGCATGGTGTCGCGCGTAATCACATTTTCTTCGAGAGCGGCGATGGCAATCGTGGGCTTGATCGTCGAGCAAGGAATGTAGCCGTCGCTGAAGGCAATCTTCTGATTGACGATGGTGAGGATGCGCCCGGTATTCGGGTCCACGGCGACGACGGAACCGTTGTAGCGGCCCAGCGCTTCGACCACGGCCTGCCGCACGACGGGATCGTCGAATGTGGGATCATCGTCCCTAACAGAATCCGCGTAGGTGGGCACACCGCGATAACGCGCGGCCACATGGCGTGTGCGTGCACTGGATTTCGACTTTGCCTTCGTGGAAGTGCTTTCAATGGGCTGGCCGGAAGATTCCGCGGCAGACAGCGGCGCGCAAAGCGCCGCGCCCAAGCACGCCACAATCACAGTTTTCCCAAATTCGCGGATCATTCGGCCTTTATCCCTGGTCAGTCTTAGTAGTTCTAGCGGCGTGCAGGCAACTCTACTCTAGCCGCACGTCCCGGTCAACTTCTGACCTCCGAAGCATGCGCGGCACCAGACTCTTCGGCGATTCATAATAAACCACTTATCTGGTGCGCCCAACGCTTCTCAACTGTGAGCCAAACAGCGCTCGCAGACTGAGACGTAGTGTACGCATGCGTGGGATGCCCTGACAATAGATAACTCGGCCCAGTACGCTTCTATGTGCTTTGTTTTGAAAGCCTGACCGACCGGACAGCCACCCCTGCCCGAGTGTCCCTCGAAACAGCAGTGCCAGCGGAACGCCGTGGGCATGGCACATCGCACTTTGCTTCACGCGTCAGAAACAGAACCGGGCGGGAGGACTCGCCCTCCTCCCGCCCGGTTCGTCTTACCCGAAACAATCTTACTTAGCGTGCCGGCCGCGCTTTTGCATCCCCAACCCCGGCACCGGCAGCCGCAGCCTTCACCGCAGGCTTGTCCGAGGCCACGTTTGCGCCGCCATTGGCGCCCGGCGTTGCAGCGCTTTGCCAGGGAATGGGAATTTCCATTTTCTTGCGCAAAGCATTCTCAAGCCTATCGCGGATGTCCTTGTTCTCGCGCAGGAAGACGCGGGCGTTCTCGCGACCCTGGCCCATTCTTTCGCCGCCATAGCTCAGCCAGGTTCCCGATTTTTCGATCAGGCCCTTGTCCACGCCGAGGTCGATCAGGTCACCTTCGCGTGAAATGCCTTCGCCGTACAAAATATCGAACTCCGCTTCGCGGAACGGCGCGGCCACCTTGTTCTTCACCACTTTGCCGCGGGTGCGCGAACCGACTACGCGGTCGCCTTCCTTGATGGCTTGGATGCGCCGGATATCCACACGCATGGAGGCGTAAAACTTCAGTGCGCGCCCGCCGGTGGTCGTTTCCGGATTGCCGAACATCACGCCGATTTTTTCGCGGATCTGGTTGATGAAGATCAGGCAGGTTTTCGACTTGGAGACAATCGCGGTCAGCTTGCGCAGCGCCTGAGACATTAGCCGCGCCTGCAAACCCATCTGCGGATCGCCCATTTCCCCTTCCAACTCCGCCTTCGGCACCAACGCGGCCACGGAGTCCACCACAACCACGTCCACGCCACCCGAGCGGATCAGCGTTTCCGCGATTTCCAGGGCCTGCTCGCCGTTGTCCGGCTGCGACACCAGCAGGTTGTCCACGTCAACGCCCAGTTTGCGTGCATAGCTCGGATCGAGCGCGTGCTCCGCGTCAATGAACGCGGCTTGCCCGCCCAGTTTCTGCGCCTCGGCGATGATATGCAGCGTCAGCGTCGTCTTGCCGCCCGCTTCCGGCCCGTACACCTCGATTACACGGCCGCGCGGGAAACCGCCCACGCCGAGAGCCGCGTCCAGCGATAAACAGCCCGATGGAATCACGTTCACCGGCACAAGCACATCTTTGCTGCCCAGCCGCATGATCGAACCTTTGCCGTGGGTCTTCTCGATCTGCGCGATTGCTGCTTCCAACAGTTTTGCCCGTTCATCTGACATTTCACACCTCGGTGGAGGAAATTAGGAAATTCGCGAATAGGTCTTTCGGGGGCATTCATAAGCGGGCGCCGGGAACTGCGCCGCGGCTTCTCCAAATACGTTACGAGAGCGGTATGTTATCACTTCGTATCTGAGAATGCTACCCCTTCTTCCCTTCCGCCTTCGCCGGCCCTGACCGGCGAATGTTCGGCTTTCAACGGTTGCAGCCATGCTCCAGTTCGTGATCCACCAGACTCGCCAGCGCCCTCTGCTCCCGGCGGTCCCACTCGGCCTGTTCTTCCCGGGAGATCGAGCGCAAGCGCGTCAGGTATTGCCCTCATGTGCGGACCTCGAGCAGCTCAAATTCGAGTCTCTCATGCTCCATACAGCTTAGAACATTGCAGCGCGTCTGGTTCATGGGCCACCTGTTGAAAACTTCAGCTGGTACAGTAGCCCAAAGGCGAAGAAAAAGCAAATACTATTTTCGCTTGGTATTCGCCTAACGCCACCCCTGCCCCTTATCTCCTACTCGCCCGAGTTGACTTGGCCTTTCCAGAAGTCCTGGTACACCCCAGCTATGAGGCGAGACACGGCCTTCTTGTCAACCCTTTCGGGTAAGGGCGAACGATCTTTAGCCTCGGCAGCTTCCTGCTGAAGCCGCTTCGCCCAAGCAATCACATCGCTCAGCGGATATTTGCCTAAGCGAATTTGGATGAGCTCCGCCGCGTTTGGCCGCGGCAGCGTGATAGTGCCGCGTTCAACGAACTCTCTTGCTTCCCCCAACAGCCGGATCAAGTGCATGGCGAACTTCGTGTCATATCCATGAGCAGCTTCCAGCGCGGGGCGATTCACATCTTTGGAGCGTTCGTTATACAGCCGCTTAAGCTGCGATTCCGCGTATCCGAGGAATTGCTCCACATGGTTTCGAGCGAAGAAAAGGGACCGCTGTTCCCAGAGCCGGGACCAAAGTGGATGAGCAAATCTCGGCTTCGCAAAAAAGAAATGGAGAACGGATAGGTTTCCCTTGCACGCCAGTCCCGCCCACTTGCGGAGTCCGTAGAGCGTCAAGTCCACGTCCCGTGGGCCGTTTCCTCCGGGTTTTCCTCCGGTCGAATAAACAAAATGCTCGAACTCTTCCAGCCCCAGCGCAACCTCAGCGGGCTCGACGTAAAGGCCGTACCAATCAGAGTCGTCTTTCCCTTCAAGTTTGGCTCCATGCAGTCTGGAGCCGCCTTCAATTAGAAGGAGGACGTTTTCAGGATAGGGAAATCCCAATTCCTCTAGCTCTGCCTGATCCATCGGAGTCTCAATTAAACATCATAGCTGTAAAATCCGCGCCCAGTCTTGCGGCCCAACCACCCCGCCGCAACATACTTCTTCAGCAGCGGGCACGCCCGATACTTCGGATCGCCCAGGCCTTCCAGCAGCACGTTCAGAATATCCACGCAAACATCCAGCCCGATGAAGTCGGCGAGTTCCAGCGGCCCCATGGGATGATTCATCCCCAGCTTCATCACCGCGTCCACGGCTTCCGGAGTGGCCACGCCTTCCATCACGGCATAAGCCGCCTCATTGATCAACGGCATCAGCACGCGGTTGGAGACGAATCCGGGAGCATCGTTCACGGCCACGGGAGTCTTGCCGAGTTTCTTGGCCAACTCCATGGTGGTGGCAAAGGCTGCGTCGCTGGTCTGCAGCGCGCGAATCACTTCCACCAGCGCCATCACCGGCACGGGATTCATGAAGTGCATGCCCACAAAGCGCTCCGGCCGCTGGGTCATCGCCGCCAGCATGGTCACCGAAATGGAAGAAGTGTTGCTCGCCAGGATCACCTCGGGGCGAAGAATTTTGTCGGCTTCGGTCAGCACCGCGCGCTTGATCTCGATTTTCTCCGGCACGGCCTCAACAACAAAATCCGCCTTGGCAATCGCCGCGAAATCGGTGACCGGCTTCAGTCGCGCCAGCACAGCGGGCTTGTCCGCTTCGGCGAGCTTGCCCTTCTTCACTTCGCGGTCGAGGTTCTTGCCGATGGTCTCCATCCCCCGCTGCAAAAAGCGCTCTTCCAGGTCGCGCAAAATCACGCTATAGCCCGCGCGGGCGAACACATGCGCAATGCCGTTCCCCATTGTTCCCGCGCCCAGCACCGCTACCGTCTTGATGGAATCAATCGCCACGAATCAATCCTCCACGCTTTTCGAGGCTTGGCCCGTCGAGAAACCCAAGCATGCCTGTCAGCCAGGGCAAGGTCAAGCAGGCTCCCCGGTGATCATCTTGGTGATGGATTTCTTAGAAGCAAGCACCGCGAGCCACGCGGCCAGGGTCGCGAACTTTTCGTCTTGCGACCACGGTGCGCCAAACGGGCGCCCAAGTTGCGTGACACGCCGCATTATGTTGGGTTGCGTCGCGCGAAGTGTTTTCGCCGCCTGCTCCAAAAGCTCGCGCTCGCGCATCGACACAACGGCAAGCCCGCAGCGTTCACTCGCATGAACCAGACATTCGCGGAAAAGCTCGCCGTCGGCGGTATGAATCAGCGCATGCGAGGCGAGAATCTTCTCGAGTTCCGGGAGCGGCCTTCCTGAAGCCAGCAGAAGCGCGCCACACGTTAGTTGGTAACCGCGCTCCTCCAAATCCACTTGCAGGTCGCGAATCGCGCGATACGCAAGATCCTGCCCCTGCTCGCGCACGCTCGCGATGAATTCACGCGCGGCCGCGAGCGCCATTTTCTCCCCCGTGTGATACGGCTGCCGGAACCGGTACGTGAAAGTCTCCACCAACTGCAAGCGCTGACGGTGCAGCACGACCGGAGCGCCTTTCTCCAGACACACCGCCACCACCGCGCTCCATCCCGAGTGCACGCGAAATCCCACCGCTGCTTGTTTCATGAGAGCCTCCGGGGTAGAGGAAACGGAGGAGGCTAAGGATGTAGGCAGGCACCGGCGAAGTCAAGCAAAACTCTCCGCGATTACTCTGGCGGCTTCCCTTCCACAACTTCGCGGACAAGCTCGCGGGCGCGGGGTTCGTCTTCGGGAAGAACGCACACCGCTACTTTGCTGCCTTCGCGGTCGACGCGGCAGCGGATGCCGTTCTCGTGCAGGGCCGCGACGAGAAAATCGCTTGGCTCGGCCGTCTCCGTCTCCCAAACTATCGCGGTGGCATCTTCCTCAAACCATCCGGTCTCATCGCCAGCGGCAGGCGGACCCGGTATGTCTTCGCTCTCCGCCGGAGTCAGCATTTCCGGCAATCTGCGAACTCGGTCTGATCGATCTTCCAGAAGCTTCTGCAACTCACGCGTTCCTATCTCTTCGATGTCGTCCGTGCCATAGGCTTCCTTGACAGCCGTTTCGGCCTTCTCAAACAGCGAGAATGGCACGCCAATCTCATAAGCCGGAAAATTCCTCAGGTTGAAGAGGTGGTCGCGCCGATAAACGGTATTGTGGGGAACGCCTGCTTCGTTCAGAACCTCGCATAACTCCGCGTGCACGCGGGCATCTTCACCTTTCCAAAAAGAGCAGAACGGATCCTCGTTGGGATCACCGGGCTCCGGCGGAGCGCCCGTTGGCCCCGGCGCGTACTGCGCTTCCCACACCAAGTCCACATCGCAATCGGCGCAACGCGTGAACCCCGGGCGATACTCTGCTTTACATTGAGGGCAAATCATTCCGGTCGCTAATTCCCCTCTCGACAACAACCCCCGCTATTTAAGCGCGACTACAGATTGTAGAACACGAAAGAATAGATATGCGCGGTAAGTTCGATCGCCATGGTCGTGCCGTTGGCGCGGTGCATGGATTTTTTCTCTACGCCAATCAGCACGGGGTTGGTACCCGCGCCGGATGCCAGGCTTTCGAGACCTACTTGGCAAAGATGCGCTTTGTCACCGATCAGCCTTCCAAATTATGAAGAATTGTCATTCCGAGGGCGGGGTAGGCCCGAGGAACCTGCTTCTTCCTGAACAGTCAAGGCAAAGCAGATTCCTCGCTTCGCACGGGATGACAAGTTCCTTAAGTTCTGTAAATCCTTGTACACAAAAGGGTTTTCTCCTTACTCCCTTGCCTCCCTTTCGGCGCTACCCCTGCGTCTTTTTCACCCGCTCCTGCGTATTCAAGGTAGTATGAGCGCACAAGCATTCACGCTGACGTTTTCGAGGTCCCCGGCACTCTTCGCGGGTCTCATGACTGACGATAAGCAAACCATCGCGCTCGGCCTGCGCCGCCGCGACCCCGATGTGCTCGACCAGCTCATCGAGCAGTACCAGCAGCGCCTCTATCGCTATCTCCTGTTTCTCACCGGGAATCCCGCGCTAGCTGAAGACTTCTTCCAGGAAACCTGGATTCGCATCCTGGAGCGCGGCGAGCAGTACAACGCCAAATCCAAGTTCGAGTCCTGGATGTTCGCCATCGCGCGCAATCTGGTGATTGACGCTTCGCGCCGCAAGAAATTCGCCAGCTTCGAGGAATTCGCCGACCCGGAAACGCAGCAGCCGTTCGAGCCGCCGGACCTGCACGCGACCTCCGCGCTGCAAATGCTCCTCTCGCGCGAAAACCAGCAAGCCGTGCAAATCTCGCTGCTCAAGATCCCCGCCTACTACCGCGAAGTGCTGGTGCTGCGCTTTCACGAAGAGCTGGGCCTGGAAGAAATCGCCGCTGTGCTCGCGGCTCCAATTTCGACGGTAAAGTCCCGGCTGTACCGCGGCCTGGCCGCGCTCAAATCCGCTCTGGTGGAAGGTGCCGCATGAACGAAAACCTTCACCAACGCGCCCAGAGACTCCTGGTGGAATCTCTTGTGGAAGGGATCGCAGCGCCCGATCAGGCCTGGCTGGGGCAGCATCTGCGCGAGTGCGCCGATTGTGCGCGTGAGGCTGCTGCCACTCAGGAGCTACTGCAGGCCCTGCGCGGCGTGCCGGTTGCGGTGCCGCGTGACCTGGTGGCGCGCACGCAACTGCGTGTTCGCCTGCGCGCCCAGCAAGCCGGCGAATCTTCGAGCAGCAACGTGCTCCTCTGGATCATCACTGCCGCAAGCTGGCTGCTCGGCGTGCTCAGCGCGCCGCTGGTCTGGCGCGGCTTCGCTTGGTTTGGCGGCCAATTCGGCGTGCCGAAGCTGGCCCTGGAAATGGGATTCGTGCTCTGGTGGACGGTGCCTGCGTTGGTCGCCGCGGCTGCAGTGCTATACCAGCGGGGTATCGCGCAGGGTTTCGCGGACCAGCACTCGCAGCGCGAGTCGAAGACGCCGCATTGAGTTTGCCGTTGGCAAGTGAAGAATTGCTTTTGGTGGTCTAGAAAACGAGGAAAATATGTCTGACGCATGGAATGAACGTTTACGGCTCATCCGCTTCCGCCGGAAGCACGAGCGGAGCACATTCCGCGATGAATTGCGCATCATCCCCAAGTGGCTGGTGCGGACGTGCATAATCGTTTGGCTCATCGCGATCGCCATCGCCTGTCCCATCAACTTCTACAACGTGCAGCACCATGGCGACTATTTTCCCGCCCCCGACTTGGCGAATCAGCCCCTCCTCGCCACCTTGGCTCTGGCTGGAACAATCACCGGGGGGGCTTTTGTGCTCTCCTGCTTCCTGTTTATCCTGGGCTATGTCTATCGCGACGCCAAGCGCCGCGGCATGAATGCTGCCCTGTGGACGCTGCTGGTTCTCCTTCTGTCTGGGCCTTATGTGTTCATCGGGCTGATCGTCTATCTGTTGATCCGCGACCCGCTGCCTTACACCTGCCCGCAATGCTCGGCCACCGTTTCCGCCCGTTTCAATTTCTGCCCCAACTGCAAATGCAACCTGCGCCCCGCCTGCCCGCACTGCCAGCGGGAAGTTGCCGACACGGACAAGTTCTGTCCCTACTGTGGCGCGGAGCTCACACCGATAAAATCGCAAAACGCACCCACGGCCAGCCATTCCACGACCTGAGCTTTTCGGTTGCAGGCAGGAAAATGCGCTTGGCCCAACTGGGATTTCTCGCAACAAAATCCTCCCCGTTACTCGAACACAGCACCACGCCGTCATACTGAGGGGTGCGCCGTCCGCGCCCCGAAGGATCTCAACTGATACACCGTGCACAGTTTTGATGTTGAGGTCCTTCGGCGATCCTCATCGGATCGCCTCAGGATGACCCCACCTGCTGTACTGAAACATCCGATAAGACTTACTTTGCGAAAACTCCGCGTCAAGCTTTCTCTTCGTGATACTCCAACTCCGTGTTCACGGCCCAGATGTTGCTCTTGTCGGTTCGGCCCGCGACGATGTTGTCCACCGCAACCATGGCCGTGAGCATGGAATGGTCCTGATTGTTGTACTTGTGCATGCCATTGCGGCCGACGAGGAACAAGTTCTCGAAGCCATCCAGGAATTCCTGAACTTCCCCAAAGCGCTCGTACGCGCCGAAATACGCGGGATAAGCCTTCGGCATGCGCTCGACGTGCCAGTCCACGACCTCGCGCGAGTCGATGATTCCAATTCTCTCCAGTTCCGTCATGGCTAGGCGCGCCATTTCTTCCTCCGTGAGCTTCCAGAGCTTGTCTGACTCGCAACAAAAATATTCCACCCCGATCCACACCTTCGACGGGTCCCTCACCAGATAGGGGCTCCAGTTGTTGAAGATCAGCAGGCGCCCCGCAAGAACATCCGGATCCTGAAGATAGATCCACGTGTCGGCAACGAGCGAGCCGGGGGAGTTCACGTCGTTCCTGATGCGCAAGGAATTGAGCAGCAAGCCCACGGCGATGAAGTCGCGATACTGGAGGCCCGCGGCCACCCCTCGCACGTTTTCTGGGACGGGGCCATCAAGAAGACCGACAAGTTCCTTCACCGGCATCGTGGAGAAGACAAAATCACACGCGATGCGGCGCTGCTGGCCCGCGCCGTCGGCAATCCACACGGCCTGCACGCGCGGCCCAACTGTTTCCAAGCGGAGGGGTTGCGTCTGGCGAAGTATCTCGCCGCCCAGCGCTTCTACCTTGCGCGCCACTTCCTGCCACATTTGCCCGGGGCCATACTTCGGATAGAGGAACTGCTCAATCAGGGAAGTTTCGGTTTGCTTCTGAGAGATGTCCCGCGTCGCTCCGCCAAGACTGTGCTTCAAGAAGTGCGTTAGGCTTTTGCGAACGGACAGACCTTTTACGCGCTGCTCGCCCCAAGCGGCGCTGATCTGCTGGCACGGCACTCCCCAAACTTTTTCCGTATAGGATTTGAAAAAAGTCAGATACAGCTCTTTCCCAAACCGGCGGATAAAAAAGTCCTCGAGGTTTTTGGCCGGGCGCGGCGGGAAGAGAACAGTTCGCAAATAGCTGAGCAGAATGCGCATGGTGCGTCGCAAGCCAAGCTTCGAGAGAGTGTCCCTACTCAATTGAATGGGGTAGGCAAAAAATTTGCGCAAAAAATAGATGCGGCTTTGCCGGCGCCGCAGCAGCATCACCGCTTCGGGATTTGGGGTGAGGCCCGCCGCCCGTTCGGCAGCCGCTGCGGCATTGTGTTGTGCCTGGGCGTCCGCAAGGCCGGGTGCCTCGATTCGCCGCGTCTTTTGCTGGTAGGTGATCTCGGCTCCGCCTGCGGCAGCCGTTTCCAGTGGCAGGTGCATCAGCCACCAATTCATGACGCGATCCGACTTCGAGAAAAAGCGGTGCCCCCCGATATCCATCAAATTGCCATGATGCTCAATCGTCCGCGATAGTCCGCCCACCTCGGCGTTCTTCTCCACCACAATCGGCCGCACATCAGTGCGCGTCAGCAACTCATACGCCGCCGTCAGTCCCGCCGGCCCCGCTCCAATGATTACCGCCGTCCTTTTTCCTTGTTCGCTCATGCCCCGCCAATCCGAAGCAGTGCTGCCTGCCACAACCCCTCGCCCTCGAATTGTACAAGGTAATCCGATGCCCTATTCGAATTGGCCAGACCTCAGTCGGCAAACGGGATGGCGCAGCCACATTCTCCATGTCAATATGGCAAGGGACGTTGGGAGCGAGAAATCAAACAAATGCGAGCGAGTACATTTAAGACGCGGCGCCTGAAGGTAATAGATCGTGCGCGCGCCACGGTCGAATCCGTCCCTGTCTCCAAGCAAGGCACCCCTAGGGCTAAGACGATTCTCGTCGAATCGCAGGGGTCTGACATCTTCGGCTTCATGGCAGGTGAATTCCTAATCGTGGGGGACATTGAGTCTCCCCTGGTTCCTCTAAACCAACGGAAGATTCCTCAAAAATGATTCCCTCAGATACTCGACTATAGATTTGGGATAACTGGGGGCGAAGTAGGCTCCGCCCCCGCCGTGTACAAACCGGCCTAGCTGGCAGCGCCAGCGGAGCTTGCCTGGGTTTCGTCCGCACTAGGTCCATAAAGACCCGGAACCGGTACACCTAGAAGACGATAGTACACAGTCAGCTGGGCGCGATGATGAATGATGTGGTTGAAGATCATGCTGCGAAGACAGGCTGCCCGAGGCATTGTGAAAATCACCTTCCCGCCCGCCAGCAAGGTCCAGTTCTTCATTATTTCGGCGTCGCTGGCGTTGGCAAGCGCCGTGCGCGCTTCCGCAACACCCTTGTCGAATTCTGCGAGGACCTGCTGGCGGTTCTCGAGTTTTGGCGGCTGGTATCCGGGCCCGTCGACGGGAGCATAGTCGATTTGCTCGGTATTGAGAGTCATCGCGGTCCAGCCGGGCATGGTGGCAATGTGGCCGGCAAACCAGCCCACTGTGCCGGACTTCTCGTGCGGCTTCCAATTCCATTGATGGTCGGGTAGGCGCTCAAGTGTCTTGCGGGTGTTGGCCATCTCCTGATCGAATTCGGGAAGCATCGATTGTCCCAGGGTCATAAGTGTCTCCTTTGCGTAATGTGGATTCGAGGCGGGCCCATCGTAGGCGAACAAAAAGCGAATGTCAAGCCTCTTTCCCCTCTTTCGCTTCCCCCCAGGCTCTCCCCAGCACTCTTAGTTGCGCGATTTCCCTGGCAGGTTACCTCAATTCCCCGCGCCGCCCGCGGCTTGGCGCAGGGGGGGTTGACCGCCCCCCCCGAGACACAAATCCGCCAAATGGCGCAGTTTCCGAGCGCCAGGGAAATCCGTCAGCCGCATTCTCCCAGCAGGTAGACAATGCGGTAATGTTCGAGCGACTCCACTAGCAGCGACGCGCCTCAGGGCTGTTCATCCGCGCTCGGCCCATACAATGCCGGCACCGGAACGTTCAGCGCCCGAAAATACATGGTCAATTGCGCGCGGTGATGGATGGTATGGTTGAAGCAGAAGCTCCGAAGTACGGCGTAGCGAGGCATGGAGAAAAGCACCTGGCCGCTCATCAGCAGCGTCCAGGGCCTGCGCAAATCCTCATCACTGGCGCTCGCCAGTGCGGCACGCGCTTCGCGAGTGAGCCGGTCGAAAACTTCCAGCAATTCCTTGCGGTTGGATGTTTTAGGTTGCTCGTAGCGCGGGCCGTTGACCGGCGCGAAGTCCAACTGCTCGGTCTTGATCGTCTGCATGGTCCAGTCGTTCATCGTCGCGATGTGTCCGGCCATCCAACCGAGCGTGCCGGACTTCTCGTGCGGCTTCCAGCCCCACTTGTCGTCGGGGACGCGCTCCAGCGTTTTGCGAGTGTTGGCCATTTCCTGATCGAATTCGGGAAGAAGTAACTGACTGATGGACATGTAGCCCTCCAAAAGCGAAGTCGTAGAGGCAAAGACGGGCCACGATTCTACTACGTTTGGGGAGGTCTTGCTTTAACAGAGGTGCGGCGGGAAAATTCAGTGATGCCACACCAGTTTCAGACGTCCTACATTCAAGATTCAACCGAATTATTCCGCTATTACAAGAAGCTCGCGGAACGCGCGATAGCGCAATGCCCCGACGAGGGACTCTTCGCCACGCTCAATGAAGAATCCAACTCCATCGCCATCATCGTCAAGCACTTGGTGGGCAACATGCGCTCGCGCTGGACCGACTTTCTGACGAGCGACGGAGAAAAACCGGATCGCCATCGCGACACCGAATTCGAGGAACCCGCAAGATCGCGTGAGGAGCTTCTGGCGGCGTGGGAGCACGGTTGGAAATATTTATTCGACGCTTTGGGAGGGCTCAGCGATGCCGATCTTACGCGCACAGTTTACATTCGCACGGAACCCCACTCCGTTATGCAAGCCATCAACCGGCAGATGGCACATTATTCCTACCATGTCGGACAAATCACATTCCTCGCCAAGCACTTCGCCGCCAAATCGGGCAATTGGACAGCGCTCACCGTTCCGCGTAAACAGTCAGCCGCATTTAACGCGAGAGTCGCCTCCGGCCAGGCCACCCAGCGATGAGCGCGGTGATCCCGAGTGCAACTCGTCTATCCTGAATAGCCGCGAAAATGTTACTCTCAGATCGAGACGGCCATGGCGAAACCTCATTACAGTGAACTTGTTTTCGACGTCACCTAAGAACCCGATGGTTGCTATGTCGCCGAGTGTCTGAGCGAGAACATTGTGACCCAGGGCGACACTTGGGAGGAACTCCGCGCCAATGTGAAAGAGGCAACAAAAGCATATTTCTAAGATGGACCCAAGCCGAAGTACCTCCGGCTGCAACTGGTTCGCGATGAACTCCTGACAAGGGGATAAATACCCCCAGATTTCGGTAGTGGGTCAATTTCCGTTTAGACCATCCTTTAATCGAGCACATGGGTCCCAGTACGAAGTTGTCCGGTTTGCCGACTTACCGGGAGTTGACTGCACCTTTCTACGCAATTGATGGCAATTGTCTACCTGGGCATGGGAGCGTGACTGTGGCCACAGACATTCATGACCCATTTCAACTAAAAGTCCACCATTGACCTCCCCGGAAGTAGCACTTCCTGATGGGTCGTTCGTTACTTCGTCTCAGGCCATCGTCGCTTCAAGGAGTCATAAATCCCGACCTGGATGCTTCACTCCCTGAAGCGAACGGAAACTGCTCGACAAAGCAAAGTAATCAACCAAGGAGAATGTTCATGCGCCGATTCGTTGTTTTGTTCTTACTGCTCATGCCTGGTTTCTTTTCTGTTGTGCAAGCCCAGACACCTGCGGCGGCTCCGAAGCCTGACCCTGCGCTCAAGAAGTTGAGTGTCTTGGTGGGCCATTGGACGTACGAGGAAGAGTGGAAGGCCGGACCGTTAGGACCCGGTGGCAAGATGACCGGCGTATATGACGCACACATGATTCTCGGAGGGTTTTTCTTGCAGGCCGAGCAAACGGAAAAGGGCGCGATGGGGGAGATACGAAACCTTGAAATCGACGGGTACGACCCGGTGAATAGGAATTTCACAAGTGACACGTTCCTGTCCGACGGGACCAAATCTTCATTCACGATAACCGTCAGTGAAAACACGATTACGTGGGCAGGAACGTTGACGTTTGCCGGAAAACAGTATCAGTTCAAGGAACCCATGGTATTCGCACCAGATTTTATGAGTGCGACGGCAAAGGCCGAAGTGTCGGTCGATGGCAAAACGTGGACCCCTGCCTGGGAGGGTAAGTGGACCAAAGCCAAGCGCGCTGCGAAGAAGTAGAAGAAAGGGCCTTATGAAAAACACTGTTATAGCAATTAGCTTGATGCTTTTGATGTTTGTCCCTCTCGCTGCCGGCCAGACTTCTACCCCAAAACCTGCACCGGAACTTAAGAAATGGAATATCTGGGTTGGGGACTGGTCTACCACAGGAACAGCGAAGGACACCCCCACCGGACCTGAGTACAAGGTGAATTGGCACACGCGCTGCCACTGGATCCTGGACGGCTTCGCCTTACAGTGGGATTCAACGTGGAAAGGCAACGGCGTGGAATCGCGATTTCTGGAAATTGGCTTCTTCGATCCGATCAAGAAAATCCACACCATCTCCGGCTTCAGCAATGACGGCACGACGTGGACGGGAACGGTGACGTTTGAGGGTAAGACGGACCAGGTCGAGACCTTCACCATTATCTTCCCCAATGGCGAGGTTTCCACATGCCGCAACACTTGGCATTTCACAACGGATGGAATGGCCGTCTCCGGGACAGAGCAATGCGAGCAGAACGGCGTTAGCTGGACAGGCTTCCAGGGCAAGGGAACCAAGTCCAAAACCGCAAAATAGAAACCGAAAAACGCTGCCGTCGGAGTTACCGTCGAAATATGCTTATTCCACTCACAGCAGCGGATTCCAAATAATTCCTTCGTGGCTGTTGGGGAATCGATCACAATCACTGCTTTAAGACCTGAACTGGCTCCTGATTAACGCGGTTCCCGGACAAGTGGGTTTTAGTACGAACATGTACGGTAAGCTGACTTATCAGGACTTGACCTAAGTCCCAGCGAGCGCGGCCTGTCGAATAGACCTTTCCGAATTGGCCATTTGAACGGCAGGATGCTGGCAAGGCGGCGAGGCAATTGCCGATCGTCAGTCCTGGTCGGGCTTCCTGGTGGATGCGAGCTCGTTCAGCTTTTCCAGTTGTGCCAACTGCTCGCGCAGCTGATTCGCGTTTTTCGCAAAGGGAACTAACTCCAAGTAAATTTGTAGATGGAAGATTGCGTTGGCGTAATCGTTTTTGCGGGCATAGATGTTGGCCAGCATGAGATGCAGTTGCGGAAAATGAGTGCGCAGGTCAACGTGTTCTGCGATGAGGGCGCTCTTTTCGGCGTCTTCGACCTTGCCGAGCATGTAATTCGCGACGGCATTATAGAAGTAGGCCTCGGCGAAATTCCACAGATCGAGATCGATGATGTAGCCAGTGACGGTGGCGTGCTTCAAGGGATCGAGATCCATGATGTGACCGGTAAATTTGAGGACGTCGGGCCAGTTTTGTGCATCGAAGGCCATCGACGCGAGCGATAGATAAGGCGGCAAGTACTTGGTGTTGATCGTGGTGGCTTGGGTGAAGGCGTTGCGAGCGGCATCGTTGTCGTTTTGTTTTTGAAGGACGGTGCCCAGGCGAAACCAGGCGCTCTCATACGCAGGATAGAGCTGCACTGCGGTTTCATAATGTTTGCGGGCGTGGACCAGTTTGCCCTTCTTCTCAGCCTCGAGGCCTTTCTCGTAAGCTTTGCGGGCATCGTTCGGCGCTTTGTAGGGAGTAGCGCTCAGGGTCGTGCCTTCGATCTTTCCCGCGCGCTGGACGACAATTGTACCCACGTCAATGCTCTCCATAGTGCCGTCGAAGGCTGTGACTTGCACAAGGCTGACGACGCTGGGACGAAAACCAGAGGCCGAGGCGCGTAGATCACAATTCCTCAAGTCGCTTCGAGAAATACCCATCGCCGGATCCTCGCGAGCCACGCCAAAGGGCGAACCGGGGTCGCCGCTGGCGTCAAGGACGGTATCGGCACGCGAACCCAATTGCATGGTGAAATCGCCGCTGGGAGCGGCGTACACCTGCTGGCGGACTTTGTCGTTGCAAACGCGGTCAATCATCATGTCGTAGGGAATGGCGGTGCCGTCACTGGCGGCAACGCGTCCGACGAGAAACATCACGAGATCCTGTCGCGATTCGCTTGGCTGCACCGTGGAGGGAGGGGGAGTCGCAATCGCAGGGGGGCCTGAGGATGGCGGAGGGGGAGACGGAGGCGGAGGAGCCGGCGCCGGGGGCTTCTGTGCGAATGTGGGTGGTACCACAAATGCCAGTGCGAGCGCGAGCACGAGGGAAATACGCATGCGGTGGCTCGTGAGTCCGTCCCCAGGAAGGGAAGACCCGAGGCGGAAAAGTTTAGGGCGCAAGTTGGTTGAAGTCAAGGTTCCGTATCGCGCCATCTAAAATGTAACCGGAGGGGACAACGTCGCGCCATTTAAGATGTAACCCAACCAAAACAAGTTTTCGAGGAGGTCCGGTTGGGGAACAAAGGGCGATGGGAGTATCTG
>Ga0074046_10000264_pt1 | contig 46886 bp, 51 predicted proteins | sample BogForMeECP23OM3_FD_94441 | JGI IMG/M metagenome (GOLD analysis project Ga0074046, IMG submission 94441) | Bog forest soil microbial communities from Calvert Island, British Columbia, Canada - Bog Forest MetaG ECP23OM3 | ecosystem: Environmental > Terrestrial > Soil > Wetlands ... | reverse complement strand
GCTGATCGACGAAAATCTGCCCGTGGTGATCATCGCCACGCGCGACATGAACAGCCCGCAGTCCATGACCCGCTACGAAAAAACCATGTCCAACCTGAAAGAAGTGAAAGCTCGTTCCGGCATCGTCATCGCGCTCGCCACCGAAGGCGACAAGGAGATCGCCGAAGAGGCCGACCACGTGCTCTTCGTTCCGCCTGCGCCGGAAGAGTTGTCGGCGATTCTTGAGATCGTCCCGCTGCAATTGCTCGCTTATCACATCGCCGTACGCCGCGGTTGCGACGTGGATCAGCCGAGGAACCTGGCCAAGTCGGTGACGGTCGAGTAGGGAGCTGTCAGCTCTCAGCTGGTAGCTGTCGGGAAGAATCTCCGTTCTTGCAGACTGCGGGAAAACCCGATCTTCGTAGCTTAGGTTCCAGTTTTTCTGAGCAGCGCGGCCTGGCTGCGAGGGATTGCAGGACGACTGACCACTTCCAGACGCGCCGCGGCGGCGTCCTGCAGTTCAGTTTCGAATGCATCCTTTTTCACGTGGCCCGACGGTTCTGCCAGCAAGAGCATCGCGCCTGGCTTCATCGCTTCCGCAACTTCGGCGAAGAAGCGGCTGGAGCTGGGCATTTCGTGCACGACTGCCATGGCCAGCGCGAAATCAACTTTGCCGTCAAGATCCTGCAAGCCCAGAGAATCGGATGGAGCCAAGCGCGCGTCGATGCGTTCGAGCAGTCCGGCTTTCGCCAGCCGGCGTCTCAATTCCGCGATCATGCGCGGCTGAATGTCCACGGCAATTACTCGGCCGCTTGCGCCGACCTGGCGAGCCAGTTCCAGCGTGAAGAATCCCATGCCGGGGCCGGGTTCGAGGACGGTCATTCCTTCCCGAACATACGGCTTGACGACCGCGGCCGGATCCTGCATCAGGCGGCGCAATGGACTGGCCAGCACGTAGCCAAGCCACCAGGGGCAAACGCGGTGTCCCATTGTTCCTCCCCGAAAAAGTCATCCTCACCAAGCAACGCGAGTGGCCACGAATCGAAGCGTCCGGCAGTTCGTCAAAATCATCTAGATGAATGAATGGCTCAGTTCAAACTTTTCGACGCCCGTGTTCTTCGCTCGGTCCCGCTCTCCGAGTTTACCAAGCACCTCGAACTCGAAGTGAACGACGTGCCCCATTTCGGCTTCGTTCCCGGACAATGGCTCTCGGTGAAAGCCGCGACTCCCGAGGGCGAAGAGATGACGCGCGCTTATTCCATCGCATCCCCTCCGTCCGAAAACGGCCGTTTCGCCTTCTGCCTGAATCGCGTGCAGGATGGATTTATGTCGAACTATCTCTGCAATCTCGACGAAGGAGCGCAGGTCATGTTTCAGGGACCGTTCGGCGATTTCATTCTGCGTCCGCCCTTGCGGGACACCGTGTTCGTCGCCACGGGAACCGGGATCGCGCCGTTCCGGTCCATGCTGCACTGGTTGTTCGCCGAGGATGACCGCCATCTCGGACGCCAGTTCTGGCTGCTGTTTGGCGCGCGCCGCGAGCAGGACATTTATTATCGGGAGGAGTTCGAGCGCCTCGCGACTGGCCACGCTAACTTCCATTTTCTGCCCACGTTGAGCCGCGGCAGCGCGGAGTGGAAAGGCTTGCGCGGATACGTGCAGGAACATCTGGCCGAAACCGTTGGAGCCCGCACTGACATGCACGCCTACATCTGCGGCCTCGACAAGATGGTCAAGGCCAACCGCGAGTTGTTGAAGAGTCTGGGTTGGGATCGAAACTCAATCCGTTACGAAAAATACGACTGAGCTCGTAGAATGAGTCCGGTCAAGGAGGCCATCGTGTACGTCGCCAATGACAAGCGTTACGATTCCATGCAATATCGCCGCTCGGGACGCAGCGGCATCCAACTTCCCGCCGTCTCGCTCGGACTGTGGCACAACTTCGGCGGCGTCGATAACTTTGAAAATTCCCGCGCCATGCTGCGCCGCGCCTTCGATCTCGGCATCACCCATTTCGATCTCGCCAACAACTACGGCCCACCGTATGGATCGGCGGAAGAAACCTTCGGACAGATCCTGAAGAAGGATTTCCTCCCCTACCGCGACGAGCTGATCATCTCGACCAAGGCGGGCTGGGATATGTGGCCCGGGCCCTACGGCGATCGGGGCTCGCGCAAATACATGCTGGCCAGCCTCGATCAGAGCCTGAAGCGCATGGGCATGGAATATGTCGATATTTTCTATCATCATCGTCCCGATCCCGACACGCCGATGGAAGAATCTCTCGGCGCGCTCGACACGGCAGTGCGCTCCGGCCGGGCGCTTTACGCGGGTATTTCCGCGTACAACGCCAAGCAGACGGCCGAAGCGGTCAAGATTCTGCGCGCTCTAGGAACGCCCTGCCTGATTCATCAGCCGAAGTATTCCATGTTCGTGCGCGATCCCGAGCAAGGACTGTTCGACGTGCTGGAAAAAGAAGGCGTGGGATCCATCGTCTTCAGCCCGTTGGCCCAGGGACTGCTATCGGATCGCTATCTGCACGGAATTCCCAGCGACTCGCGCGCCGCGCGCAATTTCTTTCTGAAGAAGAAGGATATCGGAGAAGACAAGCTCACCAAGATCCGCGGGCTGAACGAAATCGCCAAACAGCGCGGGCAATCGCTGGCAGAGATGGCGGTGGCGTGGGTGTTGCGTGATCCGCGCGTCACCAGTGCGCTGGTGGGCACCAGCAAAGTATCGCAGGTGGACGACAACGTGGCCGCGCTGAAGAACCTGAAATTCTCCGCCGAGGAATTGCGCAAGATTGACGGTGTTCTCGCCGGCAAGAAAGCGGCGTGAGGATGAAAGCTCCCAGGAAGAATGTCGTCCGCTGCACCTGGGCGACCAACGACCTGTCGATCCTCTATCACGACCGCGAATGGGGCGTGCCGCAGCACGACGACCGCGTGCTATTCGAATTCCTGATCCTGGAGGGGGCGCAAGCCGGGCTCAGCTGGGACACGATTCTGCGGAAACGAGGAAATTATCGCGCAGCCTTTAACGGCTTCGACCCAAAGAAAATCGCGCGCTACGACCGGCGCAAGACGCAACGGCTCCTGCGCGATGAGGGCATCGTCCGCAACCGGCTGAAGATTGCTTCGGCGATCCAGAACTCCAGGGTATTTCTTGCGGTGCAGGAGGAATACGGCTCGTTCGATCGCTATATCTGGCAGTTTGTCGGAGGCAAACCGCGAGTGAACGCCTGGCGGTTGGGCGAGAAGGTTCCGGCACGCACTCCTGAATCCGACGCGATGAGCAAAGGTCTGAAGAAACGCGGCTTCAGCTTCGTCGGCTCGACCATCTGCTACGCCTTCATGCAGGCCACCGGCATGGTCAACGACCACGCGGTCGAGTGTTTCCGCTACCGGCGGTAATCGCTTTGAGTAGTGGGTCAGTTTGATTTCCACAGGCTATCGAATCAATTTGCCTGAAAGCCATACGGCAAAGGCGGCGAGCAGAACACTGGCAACGAGAGTGTAACGGGAAAAGACTCGGACGAACTCAATTCCTGTCGCCTGCGTGCCAGATAGCTGGCGAGATGCCATATAAGCCATGCCAAAGAGCAATACAAGAAAGCTCCCGATGAAAATTGCGATTGCGGTCAGCCAACGTTTCATCCTACCTTTTCTCCGGGTGCTTTCAGGATAAGCCCCTTGTCAATTCGCTTCGTGGCGGACGCTTGCGCTGGCAGTGTGGCGCACATCTCATCCAAGCTCCAAGAAATCAAACTGAGCCACTACCTCGCTTTGAGGCCATTTGCGAAAACCGCTAACCTCCGGCATAATAATGGTTTGTCTTTACCTCGCCGGACTCTTCCGGGCAAAGGATACTGAAGTCTGTGTTAATGATCCGACTGGCGCGCTTTGGGGCGCGTAAACAACCGTATTATCGCGTGGTGGTGATTGAGAAGGAACGGGCTCGCAATGGCCGCCCGGTGGAAGTGGTGGGCACGTACAATCCGCGCACCAATCCGGCCACTTTTGACCTGAAACGGGAGCGCATTGAGCACTGGGTTTCAAAAGGCGCCCAATGCTCGGACCGGGTTAAGAAACTACTTGTTCTCCCCGCGCCAACTGCGGCTGCTTCGGTCGCCTAACCGCCACTACACTCGCCAAATTCAGGAGCCGAGTTCAGGACAAGCTATGATCGAGCCCGCCCCCAGCCCCCGCGCCATGATTGAGCACATCGCCAAGGCGATCGTCGACGCCAAGGGCGAGGTTTTTGTGGACGAGTACGAAGACGGGGACGAAACCGTCATCGAGTTGGAAGTCGCCGAGGCCGATTTGGGCAAGGTTATTGGCCGCTCCGGCCGCGTCGCCCGCGCCTTGCGCAACGTGCTGACGGCGGCGGGTTCGAAGGTGGACAAGCGCTACGCGCTGGAGATCATCGAATAGCAGAGCCGCTGAGAAGCGAGCAAAGCATGGCGGCACCAGACGCAATTAGCGAATGGATAACTCTGGCGGTCGTCATCAAGACCCAGGGACTCCGCGGAGAAGTAGCGGTGGAGTTGCATACCGATGTTCCGGACCGCTTCCGGCGAGGTATGCGGCTGTGGACGCTCGGAAAAGACGGCGAGCGCCGCGAAGTGATGGTCGAGGATCTCTGGCCGCATAAGAATTTTCTGGTACTGAAGTTTCAGGGCATCGAGACGATCTCCGATGCCGAGCCGCTGGTGCGGGCCGAACTGCAGCTTCCGCGCAGCGAACGCGCTAAGCTGGAGCCGGGCTGGACGTACCTGAGCGACTTGATCGGTTGTACCGTGTTCGACGGCCAGCACGAGATCGGCGAGATTGAGGACGTGCAGTTCGGGGCGGGAGAAGCGCCCCTGCTGGTGGTTCGAAGCAAAGAGCAACCGGAAGCAAAGCTGCCCTACGAGATCCCCTTCGCCGAGGCGTATCTGGTGAAGTTGGATCCGGAGCGAAAGCAAGTCCGGATGAAGTTGCCGGAAGGCATGTTGGAAGTAAATGCGCCGCTGGCAAAAGAGGAGAAAGAAAGAAGTCGTTAGTCGTTCGCTGTTCGTCGTTCGCAAAGCTTGAGGGGTTGATCTTTGAGTGTTCTGCTCTGCGAACTCAGCGTCCTCTGCGGTTAAAGGGTTCAGTCCGCAAATGAAGATCGACATTCTCACGATCTTTCCCGACTTCTTTCGCGGGCCACTGGATTATGGAATTGTGCGCCGGGCGCGGGAAACGGGCCTGGTGGAAATCAGCATTCACGATCTGCGGGCGTTTACGAAAGACAAGCACCGCACCGTGGATGACCGCCCGTTCGGCGGCGGCGAGGGCATGGTCCTGAAGCCGGAACCGATCTTTGAATGTTTGGAGTCGTTCGGCGACGTGGCGACGCGCGAGGCGCGTTTGAACCCCGGCGCGAAGCAGTCGGTAGTTCTGCTTTCAGCGCAAGGACGCAGGCTCGACCAGGCGCTGGCGGCGGAACTCTCGGCGCTCGACCGGATCGTGCTGATCTGCGGACGCTACGAAGGTGTGGACGAACGCATCAGCGAGCATCTGGCCGATCGCGAAATTTCGATCGGCGACTATGTGCTGAGCGGTGGCGAACTGGGTGCGGCGGTAATTCTGGACACGATTACGCGGCTGATCCCGGGCGCGGTCGGCAACCAGAATTCGACGCGGCAGGAGTCGTTCACCGAGTCGCTTGCTGGACAGGCAGAACTGACGGGCGACGGACCGAGTTCCACCTGCGTTTCCGGCGGATTGCTCGACTATCCGCATTACACGCGGCCCGCGGATTTTCGCGGCATGGCGGTGCCGGAAGTGCTGGTGAACGGCAACCACGAGCAGATTCGCAGCTGGCGCCGCAAGACAGCTTTAGCAAAAACGTTGCGCAACCGTCCCGATTTACTGGAGCGGGTTGCGCTGACGGCGGAAGACAAGGAATTGCTGGCCCAGATTAAGCTGGCGGAGACGGGGCAAGCCCCGTCTCTACAAAAGATTAACGACAAGAATTAGGAAGGACACGTTATGCGCAACCCTATTATCGAAAAACTGTTGGCGAAATCACGCCGCACCGACATCCCGAAATTTGGTCCCGGCGACACCATCAAAGTGCAGGTAAAGATCCGTGAAGGCGAAAAAGAGCGCCTGCAGGCGTTCGAAGGCGTCGTCATTGCCCGATCACGAGGCGCTCAACCGAGCTTCACCGTCCGCAAGATCAGCTTCGGACAGGGTGTGGAGCGTATTTTCCCCATCGACTCCAAGGTCATCGACAAGATAGACGTTGTGCGCTCCGGCAAAGTCCGTCGCGCCAAGCTTTACTACCTGCGCGGGCTCAAGGGCAAGGCCGCGCGGCTGAAAGAAGTCGAGCAGCAGTAGGCAGCGGTAGTTTTCCGCCCTCGCTTGTATTGTCATCCTGAGCGAAGCGAAGGACCTGTGCACCTGAATGCTGCAAGCGGCAATGCATAGGTCCTTCGCTTCGCTCAGGATGACAGCTATTTTTTCATGCCGCGACAGGGAACGACCTCCGCACTCTCCTCTTGCTTCCCACCTCTTCTTCGGCGAAGATGCTGAGCAGATTCCGTGTCCAAGTCTGCGTCCACATCGAAAGACGGCATTTCCGCCTCCGCCGCCAAGCTGCGTCTGCTGAAAAAACTGCGCTGCACGCCGAATTTTGAAAAGCGGGCGTGGGCCGCGGGCGCCGGGCACATTGCCGGAGTCGATGAAGTCGGCCGCGGATCGCTATTCGGTCCGGTCGTAGCCGCCGCCGTCATCCTCGACCCAGCGCACCGCATTCGCGGTTTGCGCGATTCGAAACTCCTCCCCGCCGAACGCCGCGAAGAACTCGCCATCCTGATTCGCCAGCGTTCGATCGCCTGGGCTGTGGCCGCCGTAGATTCCGCCCGCATCGATCAAGTCAATATTTACCAGGCTTCGCGGCTCGCTATGCTCCATGCCGTACAGCAACTGGCCCCGACGCCGAGCTATCTTCTGGTTGATGCCGTCCGGCTCGATTGCGAACTTCCGCAGCAAGCAATCATTCACGGCGACGCGCTCTCGGTTAGCATTGCAGCCGCCTCTATCATTGCGAAGGTGGAACGGGACCGCATGATCTCCGCCTGGGACCCGGTCTTTCCCATGTACGGTCTGGCCTCGAACAAGGGATACTGCACGCGGCGCCACTTGGCGGCCTTGCGAGAGTTCGGCCCCTCGCCACTGCACCGGCGGTCGTTTTCGCCGGTGTGGGGCGCGCCGATTCCGCAGGAAGTTTTGAGTTTTATGCTGGACCCGGCTTCCGAAGCGTTTTGCGGTGAGGAAGAGCCGGTGGCAGCGATTTCGGGCAGCTAGTGAAGTTCAGGCAGCCCTGGCGCGAGCGTCCATTTCTGTGGTTTTTTGCCAGGTGTAGACGACGCGGTGGATTACAGTGATGGTGGAAAGCACGCCGATCACCCAGAGCACCGGGGCCATCACATTGAACAGGGCGCCGATGATCAGCAGCACCAAACGTTCGGGGCGTTCCATGAAGCCGACGCGGCAGGTGCCGATGAGCGACTCGGCGCGGGCTCGAGCGTAGCTCACCATGATGGCGCTGATCATGGCCAGCGCGGTCAGCAGGAGGTAGAAGAACCGGTTGCCGCGGGCGTAGAAAACCAGCAGCCCGAAAAACAGCGACGCATCGCTGTAGCGGTCGACGATGGAATCGAAAAAGCCTCCGAAGCGGGTGACCTGGTTCGAGAGGCGGGCGACACGGCCGTCTACCAGGTCGAAAAATCCCGATCCGATGATGACCAGGCCGGCATAGAAAAACATGCGGCGCTGGTTGTCGCCGTTGGCGTATCCAAACAAAAACGCGGCATAGGTGTTGACCAGCAGCCCCATCAGGGTCAGGACGTTGGGATTGATGTGCGAGAGAGCGAGCAGGCGCACGATGGCGTCGAGCAGAACGCCACACGCACGTCCGACTCCGCTGGTCCAGCTCATAGGATCCAGCCCCTAAAAGTGTTCCTCGTAGCGTGGCGGCTCATTCTGCTTCCCGTTCCGGTTCCGGCAGCGCTTCCAGTGCCGCCTCGAGCTTGGCTTCGGCGATGTCGTGCATGGTGGAGAGCTTCAGGATCTCCATTTCGCGGCTACCGCCGGGTGTAACGACCATGGCGACGTCGCCAACTTTCTTATTCAGCAGCGCGCGCCCGATCGGCGAGGTGGTGGAGATTTTGCCGGCCGCCACGTCCGACTCTTCGCTAGTCACCAGCTGGTATTGCATTTCTTCATTCTTGGTGCCGTCGAAGATCGTTACGGTCGAGCCCAGGCCAACTTTATCCTTGGGGATATTGTTCATGTTGGTCAGCGACAGGTCGGCCAGCCGTTTGCCCAACTGGCGAACGCGCGCTTTCAGATACTCCTGACGCTGCTTCGCCATGTGATACTCGGCATTCTCGCTGAGGTCGCCCATGGCAACGGCCTTCTTGAGCTCTCTCGGGATATCGTGGGCCAGCTCATACTCGAGCGTGTTCAGTTCGTCCCGAAGCTTCTTTTTGATCAGTTCCGTCATCGCCCTTGGCATTATAACCCTCGGCCATTCGCAACTGTTACTCGGGATCGATTCACATTCGAAGGTCCCGGTTCAACTCATTGAAGCAAAATGACTTAGTTAGGGAGTCGCGGAAATCCACAAGGGTCAAATCGCGGGGTGGGCCGCCCACCGCCGATTCTTCTTCATTGCCTTGGGCGTGGCGCTCGGCTAGACTACAAGGTGTCTCTTCCCTCGGGTGAGGGCCCTCCATGAGCGGCGACCGCGTTTTCCAGATTGGTGAGAAGGTCGTATACCCCAACCACGGCGTCGGCATTATTGAACAAATCAGCAGCCGGACCATGGGAACCACGGTCGAAAAGTTCTACCTGCTGAAGATCGCAACCAGCAGCTTGAAAGTGATGGTGCCGTTCGCCAACGTCGACAGCGTCGGCATGCGTCCGGTGGTGCGCAACGGCGAGGTGCAAAAGATCGTGGATTATCTCTCCGGGGGCGAATGCATCAATGCGGCCGATTGGAAAGACCGGTTTAAGGAGAATTCTGATCGCATGCGCACCGGGGCGCTGGCAGACGTGGCTGTGGTGCTGAAGAGCCTGCTGATCCTGGGCCAGGACAAATCCCTTTCCTACCGCGAAAAGAAGATGCTGGAGCGAGCTCGGTACCTGCTGGTCAGCGAAATAGCCATCTCGCGCAACTGCGACGAGAGTCTGATTGAACAGGCACTCACCAAGGCTCTGCTGAAATGTAATCTGCGCTTCCCTGAGATTACTGAACTTGCCTCTTGACCGCGCCTGGTAAGTAGCGCGGCGAAACCCCAATCTCCCGTTTCAACGACCCCCATGCCCGAGCTTTTTCGCAGCTGTTCAGTCGTGCCGTAGCCGTTAGCGCTTTCCCACTATTGGCAACGGTGGGGCCAGCGTGTAGGGTGTGGAAACGCCGGAATTGCCGGCAACCCCGCGTGGAGGGCAACTCGAAACCATGACCTGGATTCGAACCATTCCGTTCACGGAAGCTGACGACGAACTGCGGCAGGCAATGGAAGAGCAGAAGCCGCTCTATCCCGAAGAGTACGCCGTTCCCATCCACCCTGCCGAAGGCGGCGGCTCCCTGATCGTAGCCTCGCACTCCTTGATTCCGCAGGCGCTGAAACATGCGTTCTCGACCTTCGGCGCGCTAATGTCCCCCGACCTGCCGCTCCAGAGGCGCCAGCACGAGATGATTGCCACTATGGTTTCGGTTACCAACCGGTGCGTGTATTGAATCGAGTCCCACGCAGAGTTTCTGCGTCGCGTGACCTTGGATAAGGAACTGGTGGAAGCGCTGGAATGCGATTACACGACCGCGCCCATTACGCCGCAGGAGCGCGTGATGGTCGACTACGTGGTGAAACTCACCAAAGACGCTACCCAGGTCCAGAAAGACGACCACGAGAAATTACGGGCGGCAGGCTTCGACGATCAGGCCATCCTGCAGATCACGCTGATTGCGTCGTGGTTCAACTACATCAACCGCGTCGCCGACGCGCTGGGGGTAGGACGGGAGGGGTAGCAGCCCCTAAAGGGCAGTTGATTTCAAAGAACGATACTCTGTTACGAACTCCTTCGCGCCCCCCTATTCGTTGGCTACCCGCCGGCGCGATTTCACGGCCAGGCAACGAGCGAAGATCGCCGACACCTGCGGAATCTCCTCTTCATTCAACCGAATAGCGCTGCCCAGCTTCTTGAGCGCCGCATTCAACGGGGCAGCCTGTGTTCCCGTCAGTTCCACGACCTGCTGCCACTCCCGGGCGACGGGAATACGCTCGTCGGTTTCGGCGTCTTCGCAGAATTGATCGGCCGCCTCCGGAGGAGTTCCGTACTCATCGGCGACATCCTCATGGAAGTAGCCGCGCAGAAAGGTGTGCAGCGCAGGAAAGTTGGCGGCGGTGATTTCCGGTTTCGGGTTGAAGTTCATCAGCGGCACTCCGGATAAGAAGTCAAAACGTAGTATTGGTTGGGCCCGGCGTATTTTAGTACAACTAGCGCGTGCGCGCACGGGCGCGATTGGCTTTCTCCGCGATTGATGGTCCGGCCAATGGGAGCTTCACTGTCGTAGTCCAGCACCAGGTTGGGATACCCACCCGAACGGTTGAGCCAGCGCTCGATTCGCTCCTGCGATTGTGCGATGGCTGCGCCCACGGCGTGCTCTGCAGATGGTCGGTCGGTGTAGGTCGAGGCACCGGTAATGTGAGGTTCCCGCTCCAGGCGCTCGCGCAGTTGCTCGTCGGTCTGCCCCACATGCTTGCGCAGAATGTGTCCACCGGCGGCTTCGTCCGGGCTGAGGTCGCGCACCGGACCAGTTGGGTGCGTTTCTACCCGCGCGGTCATCGCAGACGGCGCCGAATTCGCGCCATTGGTGGCCGTCGGCTGGCAAGAGATCAGACCGCAGATCGCCATCGCGAAAACGATGCCAACCCGAACGCCGCGAATTCCACCAGATCTCGTCATCTCGAGTCGCCGAGCGCCAGTCATTCCTGTCACATTACCCGTACAGTTTCTGTTCTGTAACACTTCCGACCTGTAAAGTTCTGGGAATTGTGCTACTAAACAAGGTGTGCGGGCAAGTCTATTGGATTCGCTGGACGATTTCGAGCGCTGGGGTGACGGCTGCGCCTACGTGTTTCCCCGAGGATACCGGCGCGAGCGTTGGAGCTACCGGCGCGTCGCCGAGGTGGCGTACCAGTTCGCCCATGAACTGGAAGCCCGCAACGTCGCCAAGGGTGACGCGGTGCTGTTGTGGAGTCCGAACTGCGCCGAGTGGGTAGCGGCGTTCCTCGGATGCGCGCTTTGCGGGGTCATTGCCGTTCCCGTGGACGATGCCGCCAGCCCCGATTTTGCGCGCCGCATCAGCGGGCAGGTGCGGACGAAGCTGGTACTGTGCCCGCGCGAGCGGACGACGGTTTTTGACGGGCTCAGCGCACAAAAAACAGTAACCATCGATCCCGTCGATCTGGTGGCCGCAGTCGCAAAACGTCCGGCCGAAAGTTTTCGACCAACTCAGATCCAGCCTTCCGACACACTCGAAATCGTTTTCACCTCCGGCACCACGGCCGAGCCCAAGGGAGTCGTGCTCACCCACGCCAATGTGGTCGGCAACCTCGTCCCGATCGAAACCGAAATCAAGAAATACCTGAAGTACGAGTGGCTGGTACATCCCATCCGCTTCCTGAACTTGCTGCCGCTAAGCCATGTCTTCGGCCAATTCCTGGGGATTTTTCTTCCTCCGCTGCTTGGAGGCACCGTCGTGTTCGAAAACACCTTCAACCCCACGGAGGTGATGGCGACGATTCGCCGCGAACGCGTCTCGGTGCTGGTGGCCGTCCCGCGCATGATCGACTCGCTGAAGCAGAAGATAGAACGCGATCTTGCCGGTTCGTGTGGTGGCGGGGCTTCGCCCCGCCCATACGGGGCGGAGCCCCGTCACCACACGAGCTTTGCCGCGCGCTACGCCGCAGCCGCCAACCAGCACTTCCTGCGGCGTTGGTGGACCTTCCGCGACCTGCGCCGGCAGCTCGGGTGGAAGTTCTTGGCCATGATCAGCGGGGGCGCCGCCCTCGATCGCGACACCGAAGAATTCTGGCATCGGCTGGGATATGCCATGGTTCAGGGATACGGATTGACCGAAACGACTTCTTTGATCAGTTTGAACCATCCTTTTCACACCAGCCGCGGCTCCATCGGCAAGGTCTTACCCGGACGCGAAATCAGGCTGGCGGACGACGGCGAGATCCTCGTGCGCGGCAGCGGCGTCGCCAGCGGCTACTGGAACGGACGCGAACTGCAGCCGGTCGCGCGGGAAGAAGATGAAGGCTGGTACCGCACCGGCGACCTGGGCGCGCTCGATGAGCAGGGCAATCTTTTTTTCAAGGGCCGCAAGAAAGAAGTGATCGTCACGCCCGCCGGCATGAACATCTATCCCGAGGACCTGGAAGCTGCATTGCGAGGCCAGAAGGAAGTGCGGGATTGCGTGGTCGTCGGGCTCGAACGCGGTGGAAATGCTGAGCCCTGCGCCGTGCTGATTCTGCACGATGCTCAGACCGTTGACGCGAAGACGATTGTGACGCGCGCCAACGAATCGCTGGCCGAGTATCAGCGCATGCGCACCTGGTTCGTCTGGCCGGACGAAGATTTCCCCCGCAGTGCCACCCAAAAACCGCGCCGCACAGTGATTCGCGATGCCGTCGAGGCGGGCCTTTCCGGACGATCGCAGGCGAAGGCCGCCAGCCCACTAACCGAATTATTGACGCGAATCACCGGCCGCACCGCACAGAACCTGGCCCCGGAGGCAACGTTGGAAAGCGGGTTGGGGCTAGGCTCTCTCGAACGTGTCGAATTGCTGAGTGCGCTCGAAGACCGTTACCAGGTCGACCTGAACGAAACGAACTTCGCGAATGCGGCGACCGTCGGTGATCTGGAAAAATTGTTGCAGGACGGGTCAGTCGCAAGTCATCAGTCGTTAGTCGTTGGCAACCCCTCCGAACGACCAGCGACTAACGACCAACGACTCGCAGCCTCTCCGGCATTTCACTATCCACGATGGACTCTTCGCTGGCCAGTTACGTGGCTGCGCTTCGTGTCGAATTGCTTGCTGGCGCGTCCAGCGGTTCTTCTCCTAGGATGGCCCCGCGTGGCCGGACGCGAAAACCTGCGCGGTGTTAGCGGGCCGCTGCTCGTCATCTCCAACCATATTGCCGACGTCGATTTCGCTCTCATTCAAGCCGCGCTTCCCGCGCGCATCCGCCACAAGATGGCCATCGCAACCCGCGGTGAGATGCTCGAATGTTTGCGCTCGTCCGCTCCGGATCGCACCTGGTTTAAGCGAATCTACGACCGCGTGCAATGGACGCTCGCTGTCGCTCTGCTAAACCTGTTCCCGCTGCCCCGACAGTCCGGCTTCCGCAAGAGCTTCGCCTACGCCGGAGAGGCCGTCGATCGCGGCTACAGCGTGCTGGTGTTTCCAGAGGGGAAGCACAGCACGGACGGCAAGGTCGGTAAATTTCGCACCGGAATCGGCCTGCTCGCCAATAATCTGCGCATTCCCATTCTGCCCATGCGGATCGACGGTTTGTTTGAAATCAAGAACGCCGGCAGGAAGTTTGCCGCGCCCGGAAAGATTCAGGTGCGCATCGGCAAACCCATGCAGTTCGCGCCAGATACGGACCCCGAGGAAATTGCACGGAAGCTGCAAAAAGCGGTTGAGACCCTCTGAAAAAGAACTGTCATCCTGAGCGAAGCGAAGGACCTATACATTGAGCCGGATTCAGAGGCAGAGGTCCTTCGCTGCGCTCAGGATGACAAAATTGGAATTGTCAGGGCTGATGGGCAGGCTTTACGCCATGCCCGCCGTCATGCTCTTCGCCTGCACGCCGGTAAACCGCCGCATCTCCTCTACCAGCCATTCGGTTTCATGCTTGTCGCGCACCGTGCGTCCCAGTGTGAGTAGATGCGAAACGGTCCGGAAATACAAAAGGCCGGGCAGTTCGCCCGGCGCTTCGTACTGAGAAACTGTCCATCGCTGAGTTGAGCTAGATCAGTTTCCCGTTAAACTCATTATTTATTTCGATGTGCAAAACCCCTTAATCGTTGCACGCAATCTCACATTACCAGCGCGAGCCCTTCCAGTTCGCGTTCCAGTACCGGTAGAGAACAGCCTGCCATTTCCACCCGGCCGGCGGCATCGATCGCAGCTGCGGGCGAAACGCCATAGCCGCGTCCCATCAGGAAAACCTGGAGCAATTCCGCGGCTTCGCGGGAATCCACCATGCCGCCCTGGATCAGGTCGTTTCGCAAGGCGCATAGCTCCGTTACCGTAAATCGCTCTTTTATGGCCATTCTCACTTTGCGACCTCCCCACCCGTCGCCCACTTAGATTCATCGGCAACCGGATACGTTACATGCAATCGAAATGCCGGAACTTTGGTACACCACAAGAGCCGGCTTCCTGGAACCTCCAATTGTTATAACCCGAGATTTTGCAAAAGGTTGCGAGGATATGATCGGCAGGCAAGCAGGAGACGCAATACGTCACCCGTTGCCAAAATGACACAAAATGTCGTTTCGTGGCGGGAGGGGACCGAACTCTGTCGTATATCCTACCGGCTGGGGATTCAGGCGGCGTCAGGCGTCAATCTTAGCGGCGTCCACCAGCATGATCGGGATGTCGTCCTGAATGGGGTACACCCGGCGGCATTCGCCGCATTTCAGGCTTTCCCCGTTGGCACCGAGGACTACCGGCTTCTTGCAAACCGGGCAGACCAGCATGTCCAGCAGATCCTTGGAAATCATAGCGACTCTATTGTAGCGCGGCGTGAGGTCCCAAATTCCTCTGTGATCCTCTGTGCCCCCTGTGGTTAAGAACTGGGCCGCAGTCTCACAAGGTCGAGCGGCCGCCAATGCGATAGAATCGCCTTTCAATTCACTGCACGGCAGCGAGGTGGGATGGCAGCCCGGATTCTCGACGGAACCAAAATAGCAGCTGAAATCCGCGCGGAAGTTACCGCCCAGGCAAAAGCCCTGGCATTATCGGGCCTGCGTCCCGGGCTGGCTGTGGTGCTGGTCGGCCACAACCCCGCATCGGAGGTGTACGTTCGGGGCAAAGTAAAGAGTTCACAAGAAGTCGGCCTCTACAGCGAACAGCACACGCCTCCCGAAAGCGCGACCACGGAAGAATTGCTCGCGCTGATCGCCGATCTGAACCGCCGCGAAGAAATCGACGGCATCCTGGTGCAGTTGCCGTTGCCCACGCACGTAGATGCCAAGCAAGTCCTGCTGGCGGTCGATCCCGCCAAAGACGTTGACGGCTTCCATCCTATGAACGTGGGCTACCTTTCCACGCAGCGTCCTGGCCTGGTGCCCTGTACGCCGGCCGGCGTCATGGAGATTCTGAGACGCAGCGCCATTCCAGTCGCCGGGCAGGAAGCCGTGGTCGTCGGGCGCAGCGACATTGTCGGCAAGCCGGTAGCCATGCTGCTGCTGAATCAGAACGCCACCGTCACCATCTGCCACTCGAAGACGCGCGATCTGCCCGGAGTTTGCCGCCGCGCCGACATCCTGGTGGCGGCCATTGGCCGCGCCGGCATGGTCACCCGCGACTACGTGAAGCCCGGAGCCACCGTGATCGACGTAGGCATCAACCGGATCACCGACCGAAAAGAATTCGACCGCTTCTTTGCCGGGAACAAGAAGCGTGAAGAAACATTTTTGGCCAAAGGCGCAACTCTGATGGGCGACGTCCACCCCGAGGTGGCCGAAATCGCGGGCGCCATCACGCCGGTTCCCGGAGGCGTGGGCCCGCTGACCATCGCCATGCTGATGGCCAACACGGTTAAGGCCGCCCTGCTGCGCCGTGAACTCGGAAATCGTGAATTGAGCCCGGTCGAGTCGAACCGGCACTAGAAAGGACTCGCAATGAGGAAATCGATACTGCTGTGCGCCGTAATGTTACTGGCTCTCCTTACCACTGCGGCTGGACAGAAGCCGGCTAACGCTCCTCTTGTCATTCATACCCGGGCCGACGCCGTCCAGGCGATGGACCAGATTCAGTCCGACCTTGCCCAGCTGAACGCGAGCCACCAGAACTACCGGGAGGCTGCTGAAAAGCTCGCCACCCTCTCCGCCGAGCTGAGTAAGAAAGCAGAGGCAGTAGCTGTGGCCGCGAGGGCGGTGAAGCCCGGGCAGTCCGATCCGAGCACACTGAACCAGTTGTTGAGCGCGACCACTCAGATGCAAGAAACGCAGATGAGCTTTAATCTGCAATATCTGCAGTTTCAGAACACGATGCAGAACGAAAACCGACAGTACACTATGGTCAGCAACATCATGAAGACCAAGCACGACACGGTGAAGAACTCCATCAGCAATATCCGCTGAGCAGGGAAGCGCGTTCGACTGCGGAGGAAGTCATCGGGATAGACCAAGTGCGACCGTGAGCACCCCTTGCTAAAACTCGGCCTCACTGGCGGCATCGCGAGCGGCAAGTCCGTTGTCGGCGAGATGTTTCTAAAACTCGGTGCGCACCTGATCAAGTCCGATGCCGTCGCACACTGGCTCATGGATCCCGGCCGCTCCGTCTATAAGGAAGTTGTGCGCCGCTTCGGCCCAGAAATCCTGAATCCTGACGGAAGCATCAACCGGCCCCGTCTGGCCGAAGTCGCGTTCAGCGCCGCCGGCGGTGCTCCCCCACGTGTGCAGGAACTGAATGAAATTGTTCATCCCGCCGTGATCGCCCACGAAAACGAATGGATGGAAGAAATCGGAGAACGCGATCCGAACGCTATTGCCATCGTCGAAGCTGCTCTGATTCTCGAAGCGGGCGCCGGTGACCGTTTCGACCGTTTAATCGTCGTCACCTGCCATCCCGAACAGCGCATCGTGCGTTACGCTCGCCGCCTGGGAATTTCTGAAGACGCCGCCCGAGCGGAAGTAACTCGCCGGATGGCGGCGCAGATGCCCGACGAAGAAAAAATCAAAGCTGCCGATTTCGTGATCGATAATTCCGGATCGCTGGATGCCACCGAACAGCAGGTGCAACAAGTTTTTGCCGCGCTACGTTTGGAAGGCACAAGACTCCCTTAGTTAGCTCCGCGCCTCGGCATGACCAGCCATTGCAGCACTGAACTCACGATGCTCAACAGGATGGCTCCGACAAACGCGGCAAAGAAGTTTCGCACCTGGAATCCGGGCACCAAATACGCCGCCAGTTCCAGCATAAGGGCGTTGATCACGAACCAAAACAGGCCGAGGGTCAGGATCGTCAAGGGAAAAGTGAGAACCTTGAGCATCAAGCCGATGGTCGCATTGATCAGCCCGATGACCGCAGCCGCGATCAGCGCCGACTTCAACCCGCTGACGCTGATGCCCAGCCCGAGGTTGGCCACGATCCAAACCGCTACAGCGCTTAGAATCCAATGCAGCAGAAGACGCACGATGAGCCTCCTCAAACAATGATTGGATACTATACATCGTGAAAACGGCTCCGAAAACTAACGCCGCGCGACTGCTCGATCAGATGGGAATCCTCTACGAGCTCCGTGGGTACGAGGTGGATCCCGATGACTTGGCCGCAGAAACTGTCGCGGCGAAAATCGGCTTGCCGCCAGAGCAGGTTTTCAAGACGCTGGTGGCGCGGGTTGAAGGAAAAAGTGACCGCAACGGAGTTGTTATGGCGGTGATCCCGGGCGATCAGGAACTCAACCTGAAGGCACTCGCGGCTGCGGCGGGAGAGCGCAGGATTCAGCTCGTCCCGGTAAAAGAACTGCAGGCGCTCACCGGCTACATTCGGGGTGGAGTCACCGCGCTTGCGGCCAAGCGCGACTTTCCCGTGTACGTGGACGAAACCATCGAACTGTTCGACGTCGTCTCCATCTCGGCAGGCATTCGCGGCTTGCAGATTCTGATCGCGTCCGCCGACTATCTGCGCGCCACCAACGGCCAGATCGCAGCACTCGGGCAGCCCAAGGCCGGATAGCAAAGAGGTCGGAGTAAACTATCACGGAAGCAGCCGTAGAGACGGGGCTCGTCCCGTCTCAGCGGGCTGAACGACTTCGCGCCATGAGTCTGTCAGCAATCTGAGACGCGGCAAGCCGCGTCTCTACGGATGAATCACTAGGGATCCGAGGTAGAGCATGCCCACAGCCACGCGCGTCAATCCGCTGTCATTCCTGACCGATCAACTAGACGAACTCAAGGCCAAGGGCACCCACTTCAAATTGCGCGTGCTGGATGACGAACAGGCGCCGGTCTGCACCTTCGACGGCAAGCAGGTCATCAACCTCGCATCGAACAATTACCTCGGCTTCACAACGCACCCCAAGCTGCGCGAAGCGGCACTTGAGGCCACGCGCAAGTATGGGGTCGGATCGGGCGCCGTCCGCACCATCGCGGGCACCATGAAGATCCATGTGGAGCTCGAAGAGAAGATTGCGCGCTTCAAGAACGTCGAGGCTTGCGTGGTGTTCCAGTCGGGATTCACGGCGAACGCCGGAACCGTATCGGCATTTCTGGGGAAAGACGATTACATCATTTCCGACGAACTGAATCACGCTTCGATTATCGATGGCTGCCGTCTATCGCGCGCAAAGATTCTCGTCTTCCGCCACAAAGACGTCGCCCACGCCGAAGAGCAACTGGCCAGCGTGAAGAGTCAACCGGGGAAAAAGCTGTTGATCACGGACGGTGTCTTCTCGATGGACGGCGACATCGGTCCGCTGCCCGGCCTGTGCGAGGCGGCCGAGAAATACGGCGCCATCATGATGGTGGATGACGCGCACGCTTCCGGCGTGCTCGGCCGCAACGGACGCGGCACCGTCGATCATTTCAAAATGCACGGCCGCGTCGATATTCAGGTCGGAACCTTGTCCAAGGCCATCGGCGCTCTCGGTGGCTACGTCTGCGGCACGCGTGATCTGATCGATTTTCTTTATCACCGCGCGCGTCCATTCCTGTTTTCGACGTCGCATCCACCGTCGGTCGCGGCCACCTGCATCGCAGCGTTTGACGTTCTCGAAACCGAGCCGCAGTGGATGGAGCAGCTCTGGACGAACACGCGGTTCTGGAAAAAGGAACTCGGCCTGCTCGGTTTCAACATCGGAGGCCAGACCACTCCCGCCAGCGAAACGCCGATCACGCCCATCATCATTGGCGACGGCCGGCTGACCATGGATTTTTCCCGCGAGCTTTTCAAAGAAGGAGTGCTCGGAACCGGCATCGCTTTCCCCACCGTCCCCGAAGGCAAAGCGCGGGTGCGCACCATCATGACCGCTACGCACACCAAGGATGAACTGGAGAAGGCGCTGGAAGTGCTGCAGCGCGTGGGGAAGAAGATGGGAATTATCGGATGAAGTTTCTGGAGCGACAGGCGTCCCTCAAGTCCCTGTCATAAAGTAACTCTGTCATCCTGAGCGAAGCGAAGGACCTATGCATTTTGCCGCTGCCCAAATACAGAGGTCCTTCGCTTCGCTCAGGATGACAGCCCGTACTTATGTCGCGGACCTAAGGGATGGCGAGATCAGCGTCCCGCCGGCGCATCTTCCACAATCGCCTCTACTAGCTGATCGATCGCGTCAGTAACTCGCTTCGCAGGAAGATTGAAGTTATTGGACATGATGGAGAAGACGACAACTTGCCCCGAATCCGCGGTCGCAAATCCAGAGAGCGCCTTCACGCCGCCCAGCGAGCCAGTCTTGGCCATAACGCGATTTTGCAGGTGGGGAGAGTTGAAGCGGTCGGAGAGCGTACCGTCCACGCCCGAGATGGGGAAGGTCGCTTTATAGTCAGCGCCCCAAGGCTGCGTCGTAGAATAACGCAGTAACTGCACGATGGCGTGTGGAGTTACCAGGTTCTGACGCGAGAGTCCGGAGCCGTCGTAGAACACGTACTGGTCGTTGGCGATTCCTGCCTGCGTCAGAAATCCGCCAAGCACCTCGAGGCCGCTTTCCACCGTTCCGGCGTTGCCGTGCTCGCGTCCCAGCAGGCGCAGCAGAATTTCAGCATGCAGGTTCTGGCTGATCTTGTTGACTACGCGGACATCCTGCAGCAGCGGCTTCGATTCGTAACTGGCGAGCGTGACGGGCTGATCGGTCCTGAGCGGACGCGACTGGCCGTCATTGTCGCTGCCTCCGTGTGAGGGTGCGGTAGCGGTCACGCTGAACGTGGAAAGCGAGGCGAGTTCGGTGTGGCGGGTGCGCGGCTTTCCGTAGATTACGATACCCCGTTTTTCGAGTAATTGGCAGAAGAGACCGGCGGCAAACTCTGCAGGATCTTCGATGGCGAGCGCTTCTTTGGCGCCGGCGTCATCGAGCGGCATGTTGCCCCAGAGCGTCAGAATCTTAGACCCGGGCTCACGGTTGGCGAAGAACTTGCGTCCGGTGCCGGCCGGCGTGGTGATGATGCGATTGTCGAGGCGGTAGTAATCGGCGAAGGGCGTGATGCTGACAAACGCTTTTTCACCGGGGCGGTCAGCGGGCAGAGCATTCACGAAAATCACGTTGTCGTTGATGGTAAGGGCGGAAACCGGAGCGCCGTCCTCCCCCACCAGGTCGTCCTGGCTCCAACCTTCGCCGTAGCGCTCGAAGGCGAAGTAGGAATCGTCGGCCACGATGTCGCCGTCGATGAATTTCACGCCTTTTTGCACCAGCGCATCGGCCAGCGATTCGAGAGCTTGAATCGGATCGTCGTTGCGCTGGGTCTTGAGATCGTAGGGCAGTTCACGTCCGGAGAGATTGGGATCGCCGTGGCCGACGAGCACGATATCTCCGTTCAAACGACCGTAGCGGTCGAGCGTGCCGGTGGTTTCGACGGTGGTGCGGAACTTGTAGTCGGGACCGATCAGCGCGAGCGCGGCCGCGGTGGTGAAGAGCTTGGTGTTCGAAGCGGGGGTGAAGAGTTTGTCCGCGTTCTGCGAGTACAAGACTTTGCCCGTCGTCTTGTCGGACGTTTTGTCGGACGACTTGCCAGACGAAAGAGAAACAACTTCGATTCCCCAGAAGCCGCGGGCCAAGTCGGGAGCGCTGAGGACTCCGGCAACGCGGTCCTGTAGGGGTTTGACGGGTGCGGCCAGCACTGCCGCGCCCAGCAGAAGAATGATGGAAAGAACACGCGCAACTGACCGCCGACACAGCATTACGTGGATTGTAACATCCAGAAAAAATGAGGTTCGTTCTAGAATAGCGGCAACATGCGTGCCATTTTTCAGTGGAACCTGGGCACTCGAGTCCTGGAGTTGGGGCGGCGCACTCTGATCATGGGCGTCGTGAATGTAACTCCCGATTCGTTCTCCGACGGGGGACTCTACATCGATGCCGAAAAGGCAGTGGTCCGGGCCGAGCAACTACTGGAAGACGGCGCCGCTATCGTAGACGTGGGTGGGGAGTCGACGCGGCCGGGCGCGACGGAACCCGTATCGGAAGAAGAGGAGCGCCGGCGAGTGCTGCCCGTGATCCGCGATTTGAAGCGGCGCCGGCCCGATGCGGTGATCAGCGTCGACACCTACAAGGCCAGCGTGGCGCGGGCGGCGGTGGACCTCGGCGCGGAGGTTGTGAACGATATCAGCGGGTTCCGCTGGGATTCGAAGATGGCGAAAACGCTCGCCGAACTCAAAGTCGGGGCAGTGCTGATGCACACGCGCGGGTGGCCGGAGGAGTGGCGGTCGCTGCCGCCGATTGGCGATCCGGTCCTGCTGGTGAAGCGGGAGTTGCGACAGTGGGCCGAGGCGGCGACGCTGGCCGGCATCAAGCGCGATCGCCTGGTGCTGGATCCGGGATTCGGTTTCGGAAAGAGCTTCGACGAGAACTACCCGCTGCTGGCGCACTTCGCCGAACTGCAGCAGATGGGATTTCCGCTGCTGGCAGGAGTGTCGCGCAAGTCATTCATTGGGCGAACCCTGGCGCGCGACGGCAAGAATAGAGACGCGGGGGTTGGCGAGCGGCTTTACGGAACGCTAGCGGCAGAAACCGCTTTGATCTTGAAAGGGGCGCACATCCTTCGGACGCACGATGTGCGATCAGCGGTAGAGGCGGCGCGAGTGGCGGACTCAATCGTGGCCAGTGGCGGATAGAAAGGCAGCGCTCAGACACCCGCCGCTTCGGCAAAAGGAGCGTTGACTCCGAGCACGGGGAGGCGAACTTCAAACACCGCGCCGCCTTCGGGCCGGTTGTAGCAAGTGATCTGTCCGTTGTGGTCCTGAATTACGCCGTAGGTGGCGCTGAGTCCAAGACCGGTGCCTTTGCCCACCGGTTTGGTGGTGTAAAAAGGATCGAAGACGCGCTCGGGATCGCGCAGGCCGGTGCCGGAGTCGGCGAACTGCACGACCACTTCGTCGTCCTCGCGCCAGAGGCACACCTGGAGACGCCCGCCCCCGGCTTCCTGTAATGCATCCACAGCGTTTTCGATGATCTGAAGAAAGCCCTGCAACAGTTGGTTGGGGTTGCCGAGCACGCGAGGCAACGGATCTTTGCTTTCCACGCTCAGGCTGATCCGCTTGTTATCCAGCTTGAACCCTTCCATTTGAATCGCGCGCTGCAACAGCGGCTTCAGCTCGAGAGGATTTTTTTCTCCCCGAGTCATCTTGGCGAAGCTGAGCAGATCGCTGACTAGTTCGCGAGTGCGCCGGGCCTGCTGGCCGATTTTCTGCGCGTGCGAGAGTTGCTCGCGGCTGAGGTTGCTGCTGGCCAGGCGTTCCGAACTGGACAGGATGGCCAGGAGCGGGAACTCCAGTTCGCTGGCAGCGAGTGCGACCAGTTCTCCGAGCGAAGCCAACTTGGCTTGTTGGATCACTCTGCCCTGCAGCCGCTGGAGGTTATCGAAGCTCCGGTGCGAATGGTTGAGCAGTCGCAGAAGTCTCCGGTCCAGCAGGTATTGTCGAAGGAAAACGCCAAAGGCCAGCAGGGCGACGCCGCCCATGGCTACCGCAAACCGTACTTGGCGCAGATAGGGCGGGCCGTGGCTCAGGAACAATGCCCAATATCCCATGAACGGCAGAGAGAGCAGGGCGAGCCTTGCAAGTTGAGGAGCGACCAGACGGCGGGCGCGCGTGATCGCAGGCGTCCCCTGGGTATCATGAAGGCGGCGGCGCCCGTCGAGCGCGACCCAGAGGAAGCCAAGCAGAGATGCAAGGAATGGAAGGTCGTAGATTCCGCCGGTCTGGTAGGTGCCGCGCGCGATCGCGGCATTCATGGCCTCTGAGGAGAATGCGTAGAGAATGCTGGCGCAAAGAATGTTGCGATAGACGCCGCGCCACGCTCCCGAACTGGTGAAGAACGCCGTGGCGGACGCGATAATCAGGATCACATTTTCGGCAAGATACAGCACATCCCATCGCGGGATGGACACCGCAATATTGGTGACTATGTATTCTTCGGGAAACACGAAGAAGGCATACACCACCACCCACCACACCAGCACCATGAAGACATTCAGCGCGCTCGGCAACATCCCCTCGCGCTCTTCCGCTTGATGGGGGTGGATGGCCACCGCCGCCATGATGGGAACCACGTGCAGGAACAACACCACATCTCCCGGGAAGGGGTCAGGCAACGGCTTGCGAATCACTACTTCAAACCACACCCACATGACCTGGTTGAAAGCCCACATGACCATGCCCGCCGTCATAAGGCTCCAGAACAGGCGGGTATGCCCACGACTGTCCAAGGCATTCTTGGCGCAGGGGATGCAGGCAGCCACGATCACCAGCAGCGGGATCAGGTCGCCCAGCGCCAGGCGAAAGAAGGGGCTCGGAAACACTGCAGGAGCCAGAGCAAAGACCAGCAGCAGGCCTACTCCCCAGAGGAGCGACGGGATGGGACGCAAAGACACAACCCATCATGATATGACGTTTTGTCATGTAATGTTTAGGTCACGGACTGGTTACGGGGGGCACCACGGTAACGGCCTCAGCGGGATGGGACGGAAATCGTGGTGGCATCGTGCGCGCTGTGGGCGGCGACTGCTAGAATTGGGTGTCATGGCATTCCCTGTTAACCGCCTTCGCCGTTTGCGGCGCACTGAAACCCTTCGCACCCTGGTCCGCGAGACCCGGCTGACCCCCGAAACGCTGGTGTATCCACTGTTCGTTTGCCCCGGGACGGGTATCCGGAAAGAAGTGCGCTCCATGCCCGGAGTCTTCAACCTTTCGGTGGACGAAGCGGTGAAGGAAGTGCGTGCCACACGGGCCCTGGGAGTACTTTCCGTCATTTTGTTCGGGCTGCCGGAGAAGAAAGATGAAGTGGCCACCGGCGCCTGGGCTGAGGATGGCATTGTGCAGAAGGCGGCGCGCGCCATCAAGAGTGAGGTGCGCGACGTGCTCGTGATGGGTGACGTTTGCCTGTGCGAGTACATGTCGCACGGACATTGTGGCATCGTGGCGCAAGCGGGCAGGCCGCACTCGCTGGGCGCGGCGGCAAGAGACGTAAGCAAGGCGATGGCAATCGCGGTCAAGGGTCCCAAGGAAAAACAAAAGGTGATCGAGCAGATGGCTGCGGCCGCGGCCCGTGCGGCGGCGCAACCTGAGTACGAGATCGTGAACGACGCAAGCCTGGAGTTGCTGGCGCGCACCTCGGTTTCGCTGGCGCGGTCGGGCGTGGACATCATCGCGCCGTCCGATATGATGGATGGCCGGGTCGGTGCGATTCGGGCGGCGCTCGATAAAGCAGGCTTCGAAAATACTCCGATTCTTTCCTATGCGGCAAAGTTCTCGTCCGGTTTCTATGGACCGTTCCGCGAGGCGGCGGATTCCGCGCCGCAGTTCGGGGACCGACGTTCTTACCAGATGGATCCGGCGAATGTTCGCGAGGCCATGCGCGAGATCGAGTTGGACGTTGAAGAAGGCGCCGACATGATCATGGTGAAGCCGGCCATGCCCTACCTGGATGTGATTGCCGCGGCTCGCGACCGCTTCGATCTGCCGCTGGCGGCTTATCAGGTATCGGGTGAGTACGCAATGATTGAGGCTGCGGCCCGCAACCAGTGGATCGACCGTGAGCGCGTTATGATGGAATCGCTCATCTGCATCCGCCGCGCCGGGGCAAGCATAATTCTGACTTACTACGCCAAGGAAGCGGCGAAGCTGCTGGCGTAGTCCGGCAGAACAAGTCCTTCCCGGCCGTCGAGACGCGGCCGTGCTTCAGAATCTCAGCCCTCGAGCGAATAAGCCATGCGGATCAGAGTTCTCTCCGAAAATGGCACATAAAGCAAAGCCGCTGTCGCGGCGAAGGTCAAGCCCACGCCAATCTGTGGCAGCAGCAGGAACGGTGCAATAGCCCAGAGTTGATCGAGCACCAGAACAAATGGGAAGATCCGTCCGAAATTCCCGCCCAGCTTACGGAAATCGAAAGCGACTGCCGACAGCAAATAGAACCGCAGCGGAATTCCCACCGCTCCTGTCACCAACACTGCGCCCGCGATGGCCAACGCTTTCCAGCCCGGAAGAAAGCTGCTCGCAACCCGCTCCGCATCGTGCAGGTGAGCTAGTCCGCTCACGTAGAAGATGAGATACATCAGCTGAATCAGCGCGAAAAGCGCGCGCACCACTCCGCGCCGGGGAACGGGCACGTGCAGTTCGGGGTGCAGATTGTGTGGCGCGGTCGTCCCCGCCCGCATGCCCTCGTCCCGCCCCGCCGTGGATTCCACGGGAGCAATGAAGCGGTACCCGCGGCGGGCCAAGGTTTCGACGAAGCGCGGGCTCGATGCGGAGTCGCCCAACGCCTCCCGAATCTTGTTCACCGCGGTATTCACACTGTGATCGAAATCGACGAAGGTATCAGCAGGCCAGATTTTTTCGCGCAGGTGGTCGCGAGTGACGACTTGCCCGGCGTTTTCGAGCAACGCAGCTAGAACTTGAAATGGCTGCTCCTGCAGCCGGATGCGGGCGCCGTTCTTGCGCAGCTCTCCAGCCGCCAAGTCGACTTCAAAAACGCCGAATCGCAAGAGCCCGGCTTCGGGATTAGAACGGGAGTTGGACGGAGGCATTGGCATCGCAGCGCGCCCGTAGTGTACCGCGAGGCAGTCGATGGTCGTTAGTCGATGGCAGTTAGCAAAGACTCGCGAACATTCGTCGCTAGCGACCATCGACTAACGACCAACGACCGAAAAGGCTACAATAGCGGCGTGAACGCCCCCACTCCACCGAAGCCGGTCGCCGACAATAAGCATCGGCACCACCATTCCATCTACGCCGCCGAAGCCAGCGGATTGCTCCTCATGGCGGTTCTTCTGCTGATTCTCACCATCATCCGCTACTGGCGGTACATCCCTTGGAGCGCGCGCTGAAGGTGGCGGAGTTGCCGAGGCTCGGAAAATGACGGACCGCGAGCCGCTCGTGGTCGTCGTGCTCGGCCCGACGGCGAGCGGGAAGACCGCTCTGGCGCTGGCCATCGCGAGGCGCTTTCGCGGCGAAATCGTCAACTGCGACTCGGTTGCGATGTACCGCGAATTTGAAATTGGCACGGCCAAGCCCAGCGCGGCGGAGCGTGCCGAAGTTCCGCATCACCTTCTGGATTGTGTGGATCCGCTTACTGACGTTACTGCTGGAGAATATGCTCGCCAGGCGCGCCAGGTTCTGCGTGAAATTGGCCGGCGCCGGCGCTTGCCCATCGTCAGCGGAGGAACCGGACTCTATCTTCGCGCTCTCGTCGAAGGACTTTTCCCTGGTCCGCAACGGTCCGAGGACCTGCGCAACCGCCTGCGCAACCGCGTCGAACAGCATGGGACCGAGCGACTGCACCGTATCCTGCGCCGTCTCGACGCTCCAGCGGCGAACCGCATTCACGCCAATGACGTTCCCAAGGTGATCCGGGCGATCGAGGTGTGTCTCGCCTCGCGCCGGCCCATGACCGAGCTTTGGGAACAGGGCCGCGAACCGCTGCAGGGCTTTCGCATTCTGCGCCTGGGACTCAATCCCGAGCGCGAAGTTCTTTATACCCGAATCAACCAGCGGGCCGCAAAGATGTTTGAGACAGGCCTGATCGCCGAGACGGAAGAGCTTCGCGCGAAATATGGCGAACAAGCCCGCCCACTTGGGTCCTTGGGGTATAAGCAGGCAGTCCAGTTCTTGCGCGGCGAATTGGATCTGAAGTCGGCGCTCGCCGCCGCGCAGCAGGCGCATCGCAACTATGCCAAGCGCCAGATCACATGGTTCCGGCGAGAACCTAACGTGCATTGGCTCCCCGGGTTCGGCGACGACATAGCCATCCAGACGAAAGCCATCGCAACTATCGAAGCGCAAACTTGAGAGAGTTCGAGCGCTGGTGGAGCGCCGGGCGTCCCGCGCCCGGCCGGACGGGCGAGGGCGCCCGTCCCCACACGAGCAGGACGTTCCCCTTCCACTTTTGCTATTGTCAATTCATGCTCCGACATCTTCTTCTGATCACGCTTCTGTTCACCGCGGCGCTTTGCTTTGCTAAAGACAAGAGCAAAGAAAAATTTCTGCAACCCCGTCCCGTCCATCTCGACAGAGCCGGGCGGAAGTGGGCCGACAAGACGCTACGTAAGATGTCGCCCGAAGAGAAAGTCGGCCAACTCTTTGCGATCTGGGTAAGAGTGCAATCTCTGAATGATGCTGACCCCATCTTTGTTCGCCTGCGCGACAACCTGAGCAAGTATCACATCGGGTCGCTGGTCATGAGCGTTCCGGTGGATGGCCCGGTTCTGCTCAAAAGCCAGCCCGAGGTTGCCGCCGAACTCCTCAACCGGCTGCAAAAATCGTCCAAGCTGCCCCTGATAGTCTCGGCTGATTTCGAGCGCGGCGTGTCCATGCGTCTGAATGGCACGACCGTTTTCCCCCATGCGATGGCCTTTGGAGCGACCAGCAAAACAGAGAATGCCGAAGCTTTTGGACGCATCACTGCGTTGGAGGCAAGGGCCGTAGGAGTGCATTGGAATTTCTTCCCTGATGCCGACGTGAATTCCAACCCGGCGAATCCCATTATCAACACGCGCTCCTTCGGAGAGGATCCAAAGCAGGTGGGAGATTTTGTGGCCGCGTACATCCGGGGCGCTCACGAAGGCGGCATGCTGGTCACGGCCAAGCACTTTCCCGGACACGGTGACACCGCTACCGATTCTCATCTCGGTCTGGCTCATGTCACGGGCGATCGTGCGCGGCTCGATGCGGTTGAGCTGCCGCCGTTCCGCCAAGCGATCGAGGCAGGCGTGGATGCTGTAATGGTCGCGCACGTAACCGTTCCCGCTCTTGACCCCGGGCCCAACCGGGTGGCCACAACTTCCAAGCCGATTGTGAGCGGACTGCTCAAGGAAGAGATGGGATTCAAAGGGCTCGTCGTGACCGACGCCCTCGACATGGCGGGGTTGACGCGGCTATATGCGAAGGATATCGGCCGGGCTGCGGTTGAATCCTTTCTGGCCGGCAACGATATGCTGGTGATTCCGCCCGATCTCGACGCCAGCTACCGCGCCATGCTGCAGGCGGTGCGCAGCGGCGAAATCGACCGCCAGCGGCTCGATCAATCGGTGCGCAAGATCCTGGAACTAAAGGCTTCTCTCGGTCTGAACAAGGCGCGGCTGGTAGACCCCAGCCAACTTTCCAGCGAGGTGGCGAAACCGGAGAATCTGGCCGTCGGCCAGCGCATTGCCGACGAAGCCATTACGCTCGTCCGCGACAATGGCAAGGTGATACCGCTGCAAGCTGTTGAAACTCCTATTGGAACCACGGAGGCCGTTCTTCCGTATCAATCCTTGACAGCGGTGAGCAACCGTCTCGTGGTGGTGATCTTTTCCGACGACCTGCGCACTGACTCTGGACGTATGCTCGAACGCGAGATTCTAGACCGTGTGCCCGACGCCCGCGTGATCTATGTCGATGCCCGCTCGGCCGCCGGCATGAAGCCTCCCGTTGTCGATGCTGTAGAAGCGGCGGAACATGTGATCGCTGCGCTCTATGTGGTTCCGGTCGCGGGCAAGGCCATGCGTGCCGCCGGCGGAGGTTTGACGAATACCGTTGCCATGGACGACGCCACCGGGTCCCTGCTCACCGCGATCCTCGATCGCGCCGCCGATCGCACCGTCGTACTCGCTATGGGCAATCCTTATGTGGTGAAGGATTTCCCCGCGATCCAGAATTATTTGTGCGCCTTCTCCAATGCCACCGTGTCGGAAACAGCGGCCGTAAAGGCAATCTTCGGCGAGATCCCGATCAGCGGTCATCTGCCGGTTACGATTCCGGGCATCGCAGCCCGAGGCGAGGGGATCGAACGCCCCGTCCGGCCAATGCCAATTCCACCCAGCTCAGGAGGTTCCTCCCATGTTCAACCGTAAGACGACCAGCCGGAAAATGTTTAGCAAAAGCGTTATCGCGACACTGTCTGTGGGTGCGCTGGTTGCCGCCCTCTGTGCTCTTCCCGCATGCAGCATCAATACGAACAACGAGAGCAAGGATGGCGAGAAGCACGTTGACATCAAGTCTCCCGTGGGTGATTTGCACGTCAGCGAACAAGCCGACATCCGCGACGCCGGCTTGACCCTCTATCCCGGCGCCAAGCCCGCTCCGAAAGATGACAGCGACGACAAGAAGAGCGCCAACGTGAACCTTTCGCTGCCAGGGTTTTCATTGAAAGTCGTGGCCGCGGAGTTCACTTCCGATGACGCTCCGGACAAAATCATCGCTTACTACGACAAAGAGCTGCAGAAATATGGCAAGCCCATCCAATGCCATGGCGGCTGGAGCGGCGGTCACGTGAAAACGGAAGGTGGCAAGGATGAAATGTCCAAGCCAGTTTCGTGTGAGAGCGGCAGCGGCGGAGACTCGGTGGAGTTGAAGGTCGGAACCGAGGGTAACCAGCACGTCGTTGCCGTCAAGCCCAACAGCCCCGGAACCCGCTTCGCCCTGGTTTATGTGCGCATGCACACGGGCAAGGAAGACACGATTTAAAGATATCGGGTGATCTGGCATCTCACCATCGGGCCATCTGAAACTCTTTGGCCTTTCGATCGCCCGATCACCCGATGCCTTGCCTTGCTCTCCGGTTCGTAGTGCGCTAGCTTCAAAGAGGTGGAGCACCCTTGCCAACAATGTGGAACGACGGTCGAGGACGGCCGGCCGTTTTGTCCGCAATGCCGCGCTCCTCAAATCCATGTCCAGATTGCGGTTCCAGATGCTGAAATTGCGGCGGGCTTGAATCCCGCGCCGGACGAGTTTTCTCCAGAGATTCCGGTAGAGACGAGGCTTGCCTCGTCTCAAGCGCCGCAAGCTACCGTCGGCCGCACGATGGACCGGAGCATTGCCGTTCGTGCCGCGCTTAAGGCCGGCGTGCTCGGCGTTTTGATCGGGATCATCCCATTCCTGGGCATCGCGCTGACCGGCGCGCTGGCTGTTTTTTTCTACCGCCGTGAAAGCCGATTTGTCCTTCCGGCCGCTCTCGGATCGCGTCTTGGGGGAGCAGCGGGAGTCGTGGCATTTGCCATCAACGCGCTGTTGATTACCATCCGGATTTTCGTTTTTCACGCTCAACAGGAATACACCGACGCCATTCTGAAAGTCGCGCAGCGGTTCGGAACCAACGTGGCCGATCCTGACATTCAAGCCAGCATCCACAACTTATTCACTCCGGCGGGGCTGGCGATCACCTTCTTTTTTGGAATGATTTTCGCGGTGGTGCTCGCCTCCGCTGGCGGTGCGCTGGCCTCCCTGTTGCTGCGGCCCCGCAACCCTCACACGTAGTTTCGACCACGATCGGCGTGGGTTTCAGGCGCGCCCTTGCTCTCATCTTTCGGCACGCGTATGATGCAGCGTTTATGAATACAAGCGCGTCGGGACGTCCGGTTGAAATCGTTCAGAAAGCGCAGCTGATGTCTGCCTCCGAGGTGGAGCGCACCCTGATCCGCCTGGCGCATGAGATCCTTGAGAAAAATAATGGCGTCGAAGATCTGGCCCTGGTCGGCATCCGCCGCCGGGGAGTTCCGCTGGCGGAGCGGCTGTCGAAAATTATTCAGCGCATCGAAAAGAAGCCGGTGTTGCTCGGCACGCTCGACATTACCCTCTATCGCGACGATCTTTCCACCCTGGACTCCAAGCCCGTGGTGCAGAAAACCGAGATGGAGATTCCCATCACGGGGAAATCGGTGGTACTGGTGGATGACGTGCTCTACACCGGCCGCACCACTCGGGCAGCCATGGACGCCCTGTTCCGCTCGGGCCGTCCCAAACGCTTGCAGCTATGCGTATTGATCGATCGTGGCCATCGTGAGTTGCCGATTGAAGCCGTGTTTATTGGCCGAAGGGTGCAGACGACGGAAAATCAGATTATTGAAGTCAAACTTCGCGAGGTGGATGGCGCGGAGAAAGTCCTGCTGATGGAGAAGCAGCCGACGGCGACAGCTTAGACGCTTTTTGTGAATTGTCATCCCGCGCGAAGCGAGGGATCTGCATTTTGCGGTGGACTACAGATCCCTCGCTTCGCTCGGGATGACAAAATCTGGGCGAATTGAGAGGCAAAGTGCCGCGCATTCTTTTCGCCACGGTCTGTTAGACAACTATGAACCCAGCGCGTGGTTCCCTGCTCGGCATCGAGACCATGGAAGCGGCCGAGATCCTGCGGCTTTTGAAGTTTGCCCGGCGCATGAATCCGGACAAGCCGCGGCCCTTGCTCAAGGGCAAGCGGGTGCTTCTTCTTTTCTACGAGGCTTCGACCCGCACCCGCAGTTCGTTTGAGATCGCAGCCAAATCACTGGGCGCTCATACCGTCCTCATCCAATCCGCCGGCTCCAGTATTGAGAAAGGTGAATCGCTGCTCGACACCGGATACACGCTGCGTGCCGTCGGCGCCGACATCATCGTCATCCGCCACCCCAACGCCGGCGCGCCTTACTTGATGGCGCAGCACGTCGACGTGCCCGTCATCAACGCCGGCGATGGACTGCACGAGCATCCTTCGCAGGCCCTGCTCGATGCTTATACGATTCTGCGCAACAAGAAGTCTTTCAAAGGTCTGCAGGTCGCGATCGTGGGCGATATCTTTCACAGCCGCGTGGCGCGGTCGGCGTGCCACCTGCTAAGCAAATTCGGCGTGAAGATTATTCTTTGCGGTCCGCCGGAATTGGTGCCCGATATCGCGACCACGCTGGCACCCGGCGTGCGCGTCACCCGCCACATTGAAGACGCCTTACGCGGCACCGATGTGGTCATGCTGCTGCGCGTGCAAAAAGAGCGGCTCGCGGGTATGAAGATTGACCTCCCGGAATATATCGCGCGCTACCAGATGACCCCGGCCCGCTTGAAGATGGCCAAGAAGGATGCCATGGTGATGCATCCGGGCCCGATCATTCGCGGTCTGGAGCTGACCAGCGAGGTCGCCGACGGAGCGCAGGCGCGCATCCTGGAGGAAGTGCATAACGGCGTTCCCACGCGCATGGCGATTCTGGCGCGGGCGATGGGGAAAATGCGATGAAAAACGATTCACCACAGAGACACAGAGACACGGAGAAAATCACAATCAAGAGAACGTGGCTTGGTTCTCTCTGTGTCTCTGTGACTCTGTGGTGAAAACAAGGATTAACGTGACTTCTCGCTCCACAAGTAGTCTGCTGATCAAGGGCGGCCTCCTCATCGACCCGGCGGCTCGCATTGATGCGCCCATGGATGTGCTGCTGAAAGATGGCCGCGTCGCCGAAGTTGCACCTCCCCACAAGATCAAGGGCGCTGCAGACGAGAAATTCGATGCCCGCGGACTGATCGTGGCGCCGGGCTTCATCGATCTGCACGCGCACCTGCGCGAGCCCGGCCAGGTATACAAGGAGACGATTGCCACGGGTACGGCCGCCGCTGCCGTGGGCGGATTTACCTCTGTCTGCACCATGCCCAACACGGTTCCGGTCGTCGATTCGGTGGAGTGGATCGAGTGGCTGCGTCAACCCGAACGCGGCGCGGTGGTCAATGTTTTTGCCATCGCTGCCGCGACCCGAGCGAGTAAGGGCGCCACGCTTACCGATTTCCGCGCGCTGCACTCCGCCGGAGCCATCGCGGTCACCGACGATGGCAAGCCCATCCTTGAAGACGGCATCATGCGCGAGGCCCTGGTCCTGGGCGGGGAGCTGAATTTCCCCGTCGTGCAACATGCCGAAGACACTCGCATGACCGAAAATTGCTCGATGCACGCGGGCGCGCGGTCGTTTCGTCTCGGGTTGCGGGGCATGAGTGCCGCTGCCGAAGCTTCGATCGTCGAACGCGACGTGCAGCTCGCAATGCAAATTGCCAATGCCCGCCTGCACGTCGCCCATCTTTCCACGGCGGACGCGCTCAAGAGCGTGCGCCGGGGCAAGCGCGCCAAAGCGCGCGTCACGTTTGAAGTCACACCGCACCATTTCACGCTGACCGACGAAGACATGCGTGACTACGACAGCAATTACAAGATGAATCCGCCGCTGCGCTCGGTTTCGGATCGCGAAGCCATTCTGGCCGCGCTTGCCGACGGCACGGTGGATGCTATCGCCACCGATCATGCTCCTCACGCCGCTCACGAAAAGGAAATGGAATTTGAGCGCGCCGCGTTCGGCATCACCGGATTTGAAACCGCGCTGGCGCTCGCGATCACCCGCCTGCATCGCGAGCAGCGCATCCCTCTGGCTCGGATTGTGGACCTTTTCACCGCTGGACCGGCGCGCTGTTTCGACCTTCGCGGCCGCGGGTCCCTGGTCCGTGGCTCGGTCGCCGACGTTACCGTCTTCGATCCGAAGAAGAAATGGACCTTCGATGCCGCCAAGTCACGCTCAAAATCGAGGAACACGCCCTTCGATGGATGGCAGTTGACGGGAAAGGTGGTCGCGACCATTGTCGGCGGAAAGATTGTGTACTCGGGGTGAACGCCGGCGCGCGGTGTCAGACAAATGTGTTAGAATGTCTGACACCGTGTCCTCGCTGCGCATCACGATCCGCATTTCCGAGTCTTTGGTCAAGCGCCTGAAGAAACAGGCAGGAACGAATCGTCGCTCCGAGTCCGCCTTGGTGCGCGAAGCCCTGGAAAGCTATCTCGGAGAGGCCCCGGCTTCCAATTCAGCTTACGATCTGGCGAGAGCAGCAGGCTTGATCGGCTGTGTGCGCAGTGGGCCATCCGACCTGAGCACTCATCGTAGGCATTTCGAAGGTTTTGGCGAAAGCCGATGAAACGAGTGCTCGTGGACACGGGGCCGTTAGTGGCGATCATGTCGCGCACCGATCAGCATCACAAGGTTTGCGTTGAGACGTTGCAGGATCTGCCCGGCCCCTTGTTTTCCTGTTGGCCAGTCATCACCGAGGCGGCTTGGTTGTTGCGCGGGCACCGAGGCGCTGTCCCGCGATTGCTGGGCAGCATTTCAGAGGGCTTCCTCGAACTTCTTCCGATCCAAAGCGCCGAAGCGGCAGAAATCGGAAAGATGATGGGAAAATACAGAAATATTCGCCCGCAACTTGCGGATGCCGCGCTGGTCTATTTGGCCGAGCGCGATGGTTTTGACGTGATCTTTACCCTCGATCAACGGGACTTCTCGGTGTACCAAGCGGGGCGCAAGCGTGCTTTCCGCATCATTCCGGAATGTTAGACAAGTCCGCTACTCGCTCTTGACCAGCGGGTTGCCCGGAGAAACCAGGCCAACACGATGCAGCTTGGCGGTGAGACGGTCTTTATCATTCGAAGCAGAAGCAGCGGCGAGGCGCTTGCGCAGCTTGGCAACTTTTTCTGCGCGGGTGCGGCGCCGGCGAATTTCCGGACGACGACTAGGTGCGGACATAAGATTCTCCTTGGTGTTCGGTGACAGACGTTCCGTGAAATGACGGTGTGAAAGTACAGTCAGACGCACGGTCGGCGCCGTGGACTCGTCTCAATCTTTGATTATAGGGTTGACCGGCTCTGCTGGCAAAGAGGGACAGCGGTTGCAGTTCCGTGAAATCCGGCTTGTACTCCCGGATAACCTTGCTATAATCCCGTAATGTTTGAACGCCGAAAAATCGCGCCGGTCAAGGACGAAGGAGCCGTGGAGGGAAGCCTGAGGGCCTCTTCGCGCCTGCGGGAATGGAAGGGACTGGGGACCCATGGCTGAGAAACGGGTGACCGGACGACGAATAGGCTGGCTCCTGGGATGCGGCTTGCTTCTCGGGCTCGTGGCCGCTTTCGCAGGGCGTCAGACCGTGAACTACACTTCGACGGACGCGTTTTGCGCCGAGTCCTGTCATTCCCACCCGCACGCCACGCAATTCTGGATTCAGTCCGCGCACTACTCCAACCGGCACGGTGTTGTGGTTCACTGCACCGACTGCCACCTGCCGCCGGGTGGAGTGCAATATCTTACGGAAAAAGCCCGCTTGGGCGGCCGCGATCTCTACGGCCAGCTTTTTCTCGACGTCTCCAAAATCGACTGGTCGCGGGAACGCAAGCTCGACCGCGCTGTAACCTTTACCTACGACGCGGGTTGCATCCATTGTCACAGCAACCTGTTCACCCAGGGACTCTCGAAAGTCGAGGGCACTCTGCCTTCCGGCGACCAGAAGACCGACCCCCAGCAAGTCCAGGATATGCGAATCGTCGCGCGCAGAATGGAAGCGCACCTCTACTACCAGCGCAATCGGGAAAGGTTGCACTGCGTCAACTGCCACTTGTTCTCCGGACATCTCATGGAGAAAAAGATTTTGCCCGTGACGACGGCCGCAGTCGAGGATTCCGAGTTTCCACTTGCCGCCTCGGGCTTTCGGAACTACACCGAGGCGGTGCCCGGAGCGGCGGTCAAATTCCACATGATCGCGGTGCCAGGTGGAAGTCTCGCAGCGGGCAGCCCGGAGCTGGGCGCTTGCCGCTTCCGGGACGCAGGGCCCGTGCACGCGGTTAGCGTGAGCCCGTTCTGGATGGCGCAAGCCACGGTCAGCAGCCATGACCTCGCATTGTTTTCCGCCCAGCGTAAGTTGGAGGAAAAACCAGGCGCTGTAACACCGCAACTTGCCGACGCGTACACGCAATGGTTATCGCAGGCGACGGGAAAGAAATATCGCCTTCCGACCGAAGCCGAGTTGGAGTACGCCTGCGTTGCCGGTGGCACCATGTCTGCTTGGGACCGGTTCGACAGCCGAGCGGATTCCAAAGTTTCCGGCATAGCCGTGCTCAATGACTGGGGCTTCTTCGATCTCTCCGGCAGCACACCCGAGTTTCTGCTGGACGCTTCCCATGACCCTAATATTCTCCGCACCGGCGCCAGCTTCAGGGTGGTAAGGGAAGTTGAAGAGAAACCGGCAACCCGCGCCAGTCTGCAGCCTTAAGGAGTCGAGATTTATGAAGGATGTACGCGATCACGATCTGGGCATGGACCGCGCCATTACGCGCCGCGATTTCCTGAATGGGGTCGCTATCGGGATCGGCGGCCTCGCGCTCGGTTCCACCCTGAGTGGATGCGGACGGTTTGGCAGTTCGGAGTCGAACGCTGCGCAGGATCGCGCCGGTTATTATCCGCCGGCCGGAAGCGGGATGCGCGGCGATAACACGGGATCGTTTGAAGCCGCGCACGGTTTGCGCGACGGAACGTTTTGGCAAAACGCCGGCACAGCCACCCCGACGGATGGTACCTACGATCTCATCGTGGTGGGTGCGGGGATGAGCGGACTGGCGGCGGCGCACTTCTTCCGCAAGCAGGCCGGGGCCAATGCCCGCATCCTGATTCTCGAAGCGCACGACGATTTCGGCGGGCACGCCGCGCGCAAGGAGCTCCGCGCGGGAAACCGGCGTCTGCTCAGTTACGGCGCCCAGTCGATTGAAAGCCCATCGGCCTACAGCGCGGAGGCTAAGGCTTTACTGGCTGACGTGGGCTGTGACGTGCAAAAGTTCTACCACTACTACGACCAAAAGCTGTTTTCCTCGCTGAAGCTGACAAGCGGCATGTTCTTCGATCGCGAGACGTTTGGAGAGGATCGCCTGGTGGCAGGCTTCGGCAAGATTCCGCACCGGGAATTTTTCGCCAAGGCCCCGCTTTCCGACGCGGCGCGCCGGGACATCGTCCGCCTCTACACCGAAAACGTGGACTACCTGCCAGCCCTTACCCTGGAACGGAAGAAGGCCTTCCTGGACAAAATCAGCTATGCCGATTTTCTGACCAAGATTGCCAAGTGCACCCCAGAAGTGATCCCCGTGTTCCAGACCCGCAGCCACGATCTGTACGGTGTGGGAATCGATGCCGTCTCCGCCTTCGGGCTCCACGATGAAGGCGACGACTATGGCTATGGTTACCCGGGCCTCGACGCCATGCTGGGACCCTCCGGCGATCGCGGGCCCCACAAGCCCGATCCTTACATCTTTCATTTCCCGGATGGCAATGCTTCCGTTGCCCGTTTGCTGGTGCGGTCCCTGATTCCAGAGGCCATGCCGGGACGTACCATGGAAGATGTAGTGCTGGCCCAGGCTGACTACGGGCGGCTGGATCGCGCTCCCTCACCGGTGCGCATCCGTTTGAACAGTACCGTCGTCCGGGTGCGACATGACGGAGACCGGCACGACGGCGACCCCGGGTCGGCAAGCGAAGTGGAGGTGACTTACACCCGCAATCGGCAAATGTTTCAAGTGCGCGGACGCCAGTGTGTGCTGGCTTGCTACAACTCCATGGTTCCCTACGTTTGCCCCGAACTTCCCGCCAAGCAAAAGGAAGCGCTGGCCTATGGCGTAAGGACTCCGCTGGTGTACTCGCACACTGCCATTCGCAATTGGACCTCGTTCCACAAGCTGGGCGTGTTTCAGATCGCAGCCCCCGGATGCTATCACCCCTACGCTGCCATCGACTTTCCCGTGAGCATAGGCGAATACAAATACCCCAGCAATCCAGAAGAGCCCATGGTGGTGTTCATGGTGCGCACACCTTGCCAGCCCGGCTTGTCGCAACGTGAGCAACATCGGGTGGGGCATGTGGAGCTTTACGACACACCGTTTGAGGTCTTTGAGCGTAAGATTCGCGATCAACTCGCGCGCATGTTGGGTCCTGGAGGCTTTGATCCAGCCACCGATATCGAGGGCATCACCCTCGGGCGCTGGGCGCACGGCTACGCTTACGGATATAACTCCTTATTCGATCCCGACTTCCCCGAGGGGCAAGCCCCCAATGAGGTCGGACGAAAGCCGTTCGGCCGCATCGCGATTGCTAACTCCGATGCCGGCGCCATCGCCTACATGGATACCGCCATCAATGAGGCGTATCGTGCCGTGCAAGAACTCGCTCACTACCGGGGTGCCTAGCAGCGCTTGGTGTAAGTAAGATTCGTAGCAGGGTATGCCTTCAGGCATACCGCAAGTCCTGAGCTATAGGAGCGCCTTTAGGCGATGGTTGCCAACAATTGGAGGACCATGAAATGAACATGAAGCGAGTACTAACTGGCGTTGCCGTGGTTGCCATGATGGCTCTGGCTCCTGCTGCTTGGGCACAGAAGAAACCCGCCACCCATAGCGGCGCCGCCGTCGCGGAAAAATGGATTGCAGCCTGGAATTCCCACGATCCAGACAAAATGCTCCCCGTGTTCACTGACGATGTTTTCTACGAAGACGTGGCCTACGGCGAGGTGAGTCACGGTCACGCTGAATTTCGGAAGTTTGCTGCCGACGAATTTGAGGCTGTTCCCGATCTCGAACTCAAGTTAGTGCGCGCGTCCGTTCAGAACGGCCACGGCACCATCGAATGGTCGTTTACCGGTACCGACAAAGGGATCTACAAAACGGGGAAGAAGTTCACTGTCAGAGGCGTGAGCGTGATTGACGTGCGCAACGGCAAGATTGCACGCAGCCTCGATTTCTACGATTCGGGTACCATCATGCGCCAAGTCGGGGTGTTGCCGGCCCAGTGATATAAGAATTGTCATCCTGAGCGAAGCGAAGGACCTGCTGCTCGCCGCAAGAAAGCAGGTCCTTCGCTCCGCTCAGGATGACAAAGTCTAACCAATCAAGGACTCTTTATGACCAAGGAAACGACCACAGCCAACCGAGACTCCGCTCAACTCGAAGCCCTTGGCTACGACTCCAAGTTCGATCGCTCCATGAGCAAGTGGGCGAACTTCTCGCTCGGCTTCACTTACTTGTCGCCCGTGGTGGGAGTTTACACACTCTTCGCCGTCGCCTTGGTCGCGGGCGGCCCGGCGATGTTCTGGACTTACTTGTTTGTCGGAATCGGACAACTGTTCGTGGCCATGGTGTTCGGAGAGATCGTTTCTCAGTTTCCCATTGCCGGGGGTCTCTATCCCTGGGCGCGACGGCTGGTGGGAAAGCGGTGGGCGTGGATGGCGGGCTGGATCTATTTGTGGGCCTTGTGCAGCACCATCGCTGGGGTCGCCGTCGGAGGAGCTCCCTATGTGGCTCAGCTACTTGGCCTGAGCGTGGGTCAAGCCGGAGAAGTTGCGATCGCCATCATCATGATTGTCGGCACGACCGCGCTGAATGTCAGTGGCACGAAGCTTCTGGCGCGAGTGGCCATGTTCGGATTCATTTGTGAACTGGTGGGCGCGATCATCGTCGGTGGCTATCTCCTGATCGTGGCCCGGCACCAGAGCTTCCGGGTCCTCTTCCAAACCTTTGGCCTCGGCAACGGACACTATTTCCCCGCCTTCGTGGCGTCGAGCGTCGCTGCCATGTGGTGTTACTACGGCTTTGAAGCTTGTGGCGACGTCGCCGAAGAAACTCCGGACGCGAGCCGTGCTATCCCCAAAGCGATGCGCATGACCATCTACGTTGGCGGCTTCGCGGCCATGCTGGTTTGCCTGGCTTTCGTGCTCGCAGTGCCCGATCTGAACGCCGTGTTCTCCGGGAAGGATACCGACCCGGTGGTTACCATCCTGAACACCGCCATGGGCCCGGTCGGGTTGCGGGCTGTCATCGCAGTGGTGATGGTTTCATTTTTTTCCTGCCTCATCAGTCTGGAGGCTGCTACCAGCCGCCTGTTGTTCAGTTATGGCCGCGATCGCATGATCTTTGGCAGCAAGCAGCTCAGCACCCTTTCCGAACGCACGCGAGTTCCGGTCAAGGCCTTGCTGTTTGCCGGAATTGTGCCGGCCTTCATTGCGATTGCAGGTCTGTTCCTTAAGAGAATGGTGGAGGCGATCGTCGTGTCCAGCGCCACCGGTATCTACGTCGCCTTCCAGATGATTGTTTTGGCAGCTCTGATCGCGCGCGCCAAGGGCTGGAAACCGCGCGGGGCGTTTCGTCTGGGCATCTGGGCGTGGCCGGTCAATCTGGCGGCGCTCACCTATGGTGTCCTGGCCATCATCAACATGGTATGGCCGCGGACTCCCCAGGACCCCTGGTACAGCAACTACGGAACGATTGTAGTTTGGGCGGCCGTATTCGCCATCGGCCTGTTCTACGCGGCTCTCTTCCGTCCCTACGATCACGGCGATGCCGCGGCGGGCGATGCTCACCTGAATTGACAGAGAGTAGAGTAAAGAGAAAGAAGAGGCCACGCGGATTTCGGAGCGTGGCCTCTTGCTAACTTACCCTGCGGCTAACTTTCCCGCATGCTTCCAGTGCTCGTCCCTACGCTGCCGCGATTTTTTCTTCCGCGGCGATGGTATAGACCACTACCGCTTTCTTCCCGCCTTTCGCGGCCGTGGCGTGGATCGAGTTCAAGTTGACGCCCTTAGCGGCGAGTCTGTCTAAGCACTCCGCCAGCGCGCCGGGCTTGTTCGGTAACTCGTACTCCTCGGCTGTCGTTTCCTTGTAAGTGAGTCGGGCTTCGTCGAGCGCTTTCTTGGCTCGCCGTGCATCTTCGACGACGAGTTCCACCGTACCCGTTGTCCCTTGCGCTGTTCCGAGAAGCGCGAGAATGTTTACCTTGGCGTTCCCCAGCGTGCGTGCAATCTCGGCAACTGTCCCCGGACGATTCTCAATCGAAATTGTGAACTGCTTGGTCTTGGCCATGTTGAATCCTCCTAATGGCTTGCTGGGTGGGGATTATACGCCTGAGTGGGCGGGGAAGATCGTCTGGCCTCGCCACACGCCGCACTGCCACTAGTCGAAGTCAATCTTCTCGAATCCCAAACCCTGCAGCAGGCTGCTGAGCGTCGAAGCCGCATTCTGCTGCGCCGTTCGCAAAATGCCATCGGCCAAGGCCGCGTTCTGCAGCTGACGTTCCGCCTCCTGGCGAACTTGCGTTTCCAGATTCGGGTCGGTTGGTACCAGCAACCCAGTCTGCCTGGAATACACGCGGGTCCTGGCGCTGTCGAGCCGGGTGCTGAACAACTGCGCCGCGGGAAGATGCAGGCGCACCTGCTTGCCATCTACTCTGACGTCGTCCGGCTTTAGATTCGAGAAATCAATCCCGGCGACAACTTCGCCGTGCACCATCATCAAAATGCGATCTCCCGTCAGAAAATCCGGGAGCAGGGGATTTTCTTTCGCTCCAGTCACCAGCTTGTCCACGGTGTAAACCACGGTCTCCAGCCGCTGCAGCCGCTGAATGCGATCAACCACGGTGGGCTGGCTGACGTCGATGCTGATGGTTCTGCCGGTAACCGCCGACAACATTTGGCTCAACAGAGCGCGCCCCGAATGCCGGGACAGCATTAACCATCCAACCGAACCGAGACCCAGAACGCCAAGGAGCAGCCCAACGACGATGAGAGCGATCGCAACCGTCGCCCGCGAGCGAGCAGGTTTAGGAGCCTGAGAACCGGCGTCAGGATCGTGAGGCATGCAGCAAGGTTACCACCCGGACGAATCGCAGAGTCAGTGGTGCCGACGACAAGCTGCCAGGAGCCGGATGTAGGCCACCCGCTTGCCCTTCCGAGTAGAGTCTATCCGCCGGCTCCGGCATCCAAATCTGAAGATTGGAGGTTTGTATGTACGCAGTTCTTGGAGCAAGTGGACACACCGGACATATTGTGGCGCAGAACCTTCTTGCCCGCGGGCAGAAGGTCCGCGTCGTCGGCAGAAACGCGGCTCGGCTGCAGCCTCTGGCAGCCGAAGGCGCAGAAATCTTTATCGCAGATATCACCAATGCGCCGGGCCTGACCAAGGCGCTTCAGGGCGCCGAGGCGGCCTACGTCATGATCCCACCCGACCCTGCCGGCAACGATTTCCGCGCCTTTCAGGAGCGCGCCAGTGACGCAATCGCGACCGCCGTTCGGCATGCCCGAGTCAGGGACGTGGTATCGCTCAGCAGCGTTGGAGCCGACAAGGCGAGTGGCACAGGACCGGTTGTCGGTCTTTACAACCTGGAACAAAAACTCAACCTGATCGATGGCGCGAACGTTCTCCACCTGCGCGCTGGATACTTCATGGAAAACACACTGCCGCAAGTGGGCGCCATTCGTATGACCGGCAGCGCGGCTGGGCCGCTCCGTCCGGATCTGAAAGTTCCCATGATTGCCACGCGCGACATTGGAGCGGTGGCGGCCGACGCGCTTCGACAACTCAAATTCCGCGGCAAGCAGGCGCAGGAACTCCTGGGGCAGCGCGATCTGGACTATACCGAAGTTGCGGCCATCATCGGCAACGGTATCGGGAAGCCCGGGTTGGGATACATTCAGCTGCCCGATGATCAGACCAAGGCCGCCATGGTGCAGATGGGAATACCCGAGAATCTTGTGGGACTGATCCTCGAAATGGCCGGGGCTCTGAACACAGGATACATGCGGGCCCTCGAACCCAGATCTTCCCGCAACACCACTCCAACAACGTACGAAACCTTTGTGGCCGAAGAATTCGTGCCAGCATACCGGCAGCAGGCGGCAGCGTAACTGACTTTGCTCGCGGGAGTCCCACGTCTCGAAACGCGCGAGACGTGGGGCACCCCCGTGCCCCAATCAGACTTCTATTTTCGCGTCCTGTGGGTTGTTAAGTCAATAAATTTCGATCACAGACGGTATGTGACGAGAAAACTGCGCGAGATACAATCGATGATGAGGGATTTGCGTCAGCGGCTTCTGGAGGCATGGAATGAGCTTTTCGGCATCGTCGGCGCATAGCAGTGCAGATGAACGCGTGCTGGACGTCCAATTCACCGACGACACCATCAGCGTCAGCCTGCGCGACGGTCGCGTCATCACCGCGCCGCTCGTCTGGTATCCGCGGCTGCTCGACGCCACAGCCTCGCAGCGCAAGAACTGGAAAATTGCCGGCGGCGGCTACGGAATTCACTGGCCCGACATCGACGAGGTAGGCTCGCACCAGCAGACTCGTCCGAGACGGAGTAAATCCCCCACCGGCGGAAACCGGCCCGAACGATTGTTCACTCGTCACAGACTCTAATCCTGTCCAGCAATTCAAATCAGTCATGGCCGCACCTCCGCTTCTCGACCCCAACTATGCTGTCCAGCCCAGGGTTGCCCAATTCATTTCGAAGAGCAGAGCTTTGTCTCTGCTTCGCACCGCGGTTGGATCGCCCACCGCGGAATTCCATCCCGATCAATGGGAAGCGGTTCAGCTCCTCTTGCGTCGCGAGCGCCTGCTTGTCGTAGAGCGCACGGGCTGGGGAAAGAGCAGCGTGTACTTTCTGGCAACACGCCTGCTGAGGGACACAGGATCGGGATGTACCTTGCTCATCTCGCCTCTCTTGTCCCTCATGCGCAACCAAATCGACAGCGCGCGTCGCATCGGGGTCCGCGCCGAAACGATTAACTCTTCCAACACGGGCGACTGGCCGCGGATCCAAAACGCTCTCCGGCAGGACAAAGTAGACATACTGCTGATTTCCCCAGAAAGATTAGGGGACGAAGAGTTTGTTACGGACTGCCTTTTGCCGATTGCCGCACGCATCGGTCTTCTCGTAGTCGACGAGGCTCATTGCATCTCCGATTGGGGTCACGACTTCCGCCCCGATTATCGAAGGATTGTTCGCATCCTACGCGCTCTTCCCGCCAACGTTCCCGTCGTCGCAACGACTGCCACCGCGAATGATCGTGTCGTCACCGACCTGCTGGAGCAACTGGGCCCAAAGCTGACCACCATTCGCGGCCCCCTCACCCGCGAAAGCCTCATGCTCCAGAACATCGTCCTTCCGGACAGAGCCGCACGCATGGCATGGATCGCCCATCATCTACCGAATCTGCCGGGAAGCGGGATCATCTATGCGCTCACCCTGAAAGATGCAACCACCCTAGCCATTTGGCTGCAATCGCGCCGAATTCGCACTGCGGCGTATCACGGTGATCTGGATGCGAATGAACGGGAGAAACTCGAGGAGCGATTGCTGCGCAACGATGTGAAAGCGCTGGTCGCAACCGTTGCCTTAGGCATGGGTTTCGACAAGCCGGATATTGGCTTCGTAATCCATTTTCAGCGCCCCCCCTCAGTCATTCACTATTACCAGCAAGTAGGGCGGGCTGGGCGGGCCATTCAGGAAGCCCATGGCATCTTACTCAGCGGCGACGAAGACGATGAGATCGCAGACTATTTCATTCGCACCGCTTTCCCGACCGCGCCAGACGTTGACCGCCTTCTTGCCGCCCTGCGTGCGGCGAAAGAGGGATTGAAGTATACGGAACTCCAGCGGGAACTCAATTTCAGCGACAGCAATCTCCACCGAACGCTCCAATTCCTACTCATGGAATCGCCCTCTCCGATCCGAAAGCTCGACGAGCGCTATGTGCGGAATCCAGTACCCTGGCAAATGCCGATGGAAAGAATCCAAAGAATCCTGCGGCTTCGCCGCCATGAACGGCAGCGGATTCGCGAGTACGTCACAACCGACAAATGCCTCATGCAATTTCTCTCGCAGGAACTCAATGATCCGGCCGCCCGGCCTTGTGGCAAGTGCTCAAATTGCCGGGAGGCAGGATTGAGTGTTGCCTTCCCAAGTTTGTCATCGGAGGCCGCAACCTGGTTCCTTAGCGCCCTGGATTTGCCCATTCAACCACGCAAACAATGGCTTTGCGGGCATTCGTTTGAACGCCAAAGTGGGAAAATCGGCACACCTTTTCAAACTGAAGTGGGACGCTCACTGTGCCGATGGGGCGATCCCGGTTTCGGAGACTTGGTCAGAAGTGGCAAGCAGCAACTCGGAAAGTTTTCCGATCAGCTTCTGGCTGCCGCAGTTCCTCTCATCCGCGAACGTTGGATTCCTACACCGCCTCCCACCTGGGTCACTTGCGTCCCTTCCCGTCGGCACACGTCTCTCGTCCCGGACTTTGCTCACCGCTTGGCTGCTGCTCTGGGATTACCGTTCGTCGATTGCATTCACAAAGTGAGAGAGACGACGCCCCAGAAATCCCGTCAGAATAGTCTCATGCAGATGTGCAATCTTGAAGCCGCCTTTGATGTAAATCAGGGCATCGTTCAAATGGGACCGGTTCTATTGGTGGACGACTTGGTCGATTCACGTTGGACATTCACCGTGCTAGGATTCAAACTTCGGCAGGCGGGCAGCGGTCTCGTGTTTCCGTTTGCGCTGGCCGACTCTTCCGCAAGAGATATGGAAAGGCGGAGCCGGTGGAGACGAGCAAAGTGATGATGGCATCCCCCACCCAAGACGCTCAGGCGGTTCTCCTGCTCTGCGCCAACCTTGGGCAGCGTCACGAAGTCGCCAGGCCGCTTACTCCCAAGCAATATTCCGCTCTGGCCAAGTGGCTGCATGAACGCTCTCTTCGACCTCGGGATTTACTACAGGACAGCGGGAGAGACGCCCTTGCCACTCTCGATCTTTCCGAAGTGGCGAAAGATCAGGTCCAGCGCTTATTGGATCGCGGCGCCGCTCTCGGCGTGGTGGTGGAGCGCTGGACAAATAGCGGAATCCGGATCGTCAGTCGCGGCGATGAAGAATATCCGGCCCGCTACAGAACATACCTGCAGCATCGCGCTCCGCCGCTTATTTACGGCGTAGGACAACTGTCTTGTCTCCAATTGGGAGGGTTGGCGGTCGTCGGGTCGCGCGAGGCTTCCAAAGAGGACATCGCATTCTCGCAACGGGTTGGCGCTGCCTGTGCCGATCAGCACATTCCGCTAATTTCGGGAGCTGCAAAAGGCATCGACTTCGAGTCCATGATGTCGGCTATAGATCGAAAAGGCACTGCGATTGGCGTGCTCGCCGACGGCCTTGGCCGAGTTGCCATTACTCCGGCTTACCACGAAGCGATCGTGGATGGACACCTAACCCTGATTTCTCCGTATGAACCAGAATCGCACTGGCAAACGTTCGCCGCCATGGAGAGAAATAGACTCATCTATGCATTGGCTGACGCCGCTCTGGTCGTCGCTTGGTCCGACGAAAAAGGCGGCACATGGGCGGGAGCGGTTGAAGCCCTAAAGCACAAGCGAATACCGGTCTACGTAAAAGCCCTCTACGAGATTCCCGCTGGCAATCGAAAACTGGTCCAGTTGGGCGCTCAAGAGTCTCCGCACGAACCTTGGACTAATTTACCCCGCTTGTTCGCGAAATCCGATCTTCCTGGCACGCCCCAAGTGGACGACCACAACTCGCCGCAAGTCGGCGATAGCTGCGCCATTGCCGTCTCAGAGCAACCCACTTGCGCCAACTCAACGTCCGCGCCGCCATCCGCCCCAGCACAGCTGACAGTTCAAGATCGTGCTCCGAGCGATGCTTACTATCACATCGTCGAGGTCATGCTCCATCTTCTCGCAGAGCCCATGGACGCGCGGTCACTTGCAGAGAAGTTGAACGTATCGTTGTCGCAAGCCAATGCGTGGCTGAAACGCGCAATCAAGGAGGGCGGAGTGGAAAAGACCAAGAAGCGATACGCTAGAATTTTGACGCCACTCTCCCTGTTTGCTCACGACTCTGATACTGCCGTGAACAAAAGGTCCTAAGCGGAAAAGGCCACGCTCATTCCTGAACGTGGCCTTTGATTTAATGCCGGCAACGACCTACTCTCCCACACACTTTCGCGTGCAGTACCATCGGCCCAGCGGGGCTTAACTTCCGTGTTCGGGATGGGAACGGGTGGAACCCCCGCGGTAAGATCACCGACAACTT
>Ga0074046_10000263_pt1 | contig 46911 bp, 45 predicted proteins | sample BogForMeECP23OM3_FD_94441 | JGI IMG/M metagenome (GOLD analysis project Ga0074046, IMG submission 94441) | Bog forest soil microbial communities from Calvert Island, British Columbia, Canada - Bog Forest MetaG ECP23OM3 | ecosystem: Environmental > Terrestrial > Soil > Wetlands ... | reverse complement strand
ACCCGGAGGACAATTCAACAAACCTGATATACCGGTTTGCTGACATTATTTTGTCTCCTCACTTATTATGGCCATAACAAGGTAAGGAGACGCCGTACCTTAGCTTTTGTGGTCAGTTGTTTAGCTTTTGTGGTCAGTTGTTTACTTCGGAGAATCTAGGTTTTCTACAGAGCCAAGATATCATGGATTTATAACTAGGTATATACCGTGGAAATACTAATAAATGGAACTTCTATCCGGAAATATCGTTTACCAGTAAAAAACATGATACTCCATCAGCCTCATCGAATGAACCTATACGACCCTTAACAATGATCCTGCTCTTTGATGCACCTTCCAAACCGAATGTTATACCATAAGTTTTTCGCAGTCCCACACGAGGTTCCAAAAACATTTTGCTTATCCTGCCCCTGTCTTCCGGTACAATATTTTCCATTAAATAGTGTAATGGTGTCTCCAGGCATGGACCAAATAATCTTTCGATCGGCTTATTTGCAAAAATAACACTTTTATTTCTCACGATCAGAATTCCCAAATGAGTGGAATCAGAAATTAGATCAAGCAGGAAGTTATATTTCTGTTCCAGAAACATCGCATTTTTCCTGTCAGTAATATTTTCGATCGAAATGGCGGTTCCTTTCGTCCCTTCATTAAAAACAATGGATATAATTCTCAGCAAGTAGATCTTTTTTATTTCATTTCCGACAATTATCTCAGTTTCAGGAATGCCGGATTTGATGCAGGATTGAATTGAATCGAGGATAGTTTGTGAAGAAGAAGGGGATGAAAAGGAAATATAAAAGCAGTTTTTTCCGATTATTGCATCACGGGTGGTTTTGATTAGGTCGAGAAAATAATTGTTAACATGGAGTACTCGGTAATCGCTATCAAGAATGAGAATAAACTCTTGGGAAAAATTCATCAGTAATTCAAGTGGAATCCTGTTAGATGCTGAAAACACTTTGGCTTTCCCAAACATTCGCATTTCGACCTGTCCGGAAACCTGTAATACCTCAAGATATCTCCCGACAGAATGTTTATTTTTATGTATTATGCGCGCGATCTCCGTGATACTCATGCCATGAGGAGAGTTTTTAAGAGTGTCAAGTATTTTAAGGGAAACATTTTGAAATTGTTCCATACGTTAGGGAATGGTACAATTGTATAAATAAATAATTGTGTATTGTTACATCAATTGATAGTGAATATATGTAACTATAAACGTTAATCCACTATCCATAAAATTAAATAATGAATTAACATTGATAATGAGGAAGTTAAATTTCAAAATTTTGAAATAATCATAAAATCGATCATCATGGACTGGACTTGGTTAAGCGATCGCAAAAATAAAAAGATTGTAATTATTGTTTTGTTAATGATGGAGTTATCGATGGGTAATCGTAGTAGTAATGATGGATCTGATGAAATAGAATACATAATTGAAATGGCAGCCGGAAAAATTCTAACGATTATTTTTTTGGTTGGCCATGCCATATGGAGGATGTGTTCTATTTATGAACTAAAAACCTGCAGTTCAAAATTTTTAAATTACAACCGAGGAACAGCATGAACGAAACCATCTGGAAAAATTTTGAGAGTACAAGATCAATACGTCCCATAAATGGACAGAAGGGCCATTTAGTAGGTAGCAGCAAAGGATATTTATATATATGCCTTGCCGTAATGACCGTGATCCTTCTGGCCATGCCATCGCTGGCGGACGATTCCGGAAGCCGGTACATGGCCGGGAACCCGGAACTTACAGCGCATATATCCGGGACCAACGAGTTTTCCCCCGGTGACGATCTTAATGTGCCTGTAGCCATTGAGAATAGCGGGACCAACCAGTTCAAGATCGTCAAGTCGTCGATTATCGATCCCGGGGATCTCTCGAATACTGCCAAGCAGCTCAGCGTAAGTCTCGGTTCCGCCGATGCGCCCCTTCGGGTCAAGTCGGATCCGCAGCTGGTAGGAGATCTTCCCGGCAGTTCAGTAGTAACGGCAACATTCCACATCACCGTCAACCAGGACGCCCCGGCGGGTACATACAACCTGCCGGTAACGCTGAACTACACGTATCTCTACGCCGCCAACCAGTACGGGACCGATACGCTCTCGTATATGTATAAAACCGCCAACCAGACCGTGACGATCCCGATAACGATCAAACCGGAAGTACAGATCACCGCATTATCGATCGATACGCAGGACCTGAACGTGGGAAATGAAGGCTATGTCACGATCAATCTCCAGAATACCGGGTATGAGGACGGCCAGGACGCGGTAGTGATGATCCAGCAGCCCGACCAGAGCCCGCTCTCGCCCACGGAAGGGAGCTATTATATCGGGGATTACCCGGCCGATGCGGTGGCAAACTGCACGTTCCGGCTCATGGTCTCCGGTGATGCCCAGCAGAAGACCTACCCGCTTGGCGTGCTGGTCAATTACAAGAACACCAATGGCGTGTATGTCAACTCCGCAACCGAGACTATCGGGGTACCGGTCGGCGGGAAGATCCAGTTCAACGTGACACCGGTTATGACCACCCTCTCGCCCGGCGCAACTTCCGTGATTACCGTCACGTTCCAGAATACCGGGAGCGCAACGGCATACAAAGCACAGGCACGGATCAGTGCGGTCGACCCCTTCACCAGTAATGATGATACTGCGTACCTTGGTACCATGGCCCCGGGCGATGTACGGCAGGCTTCCTACCAGGTCTCCCTTGACTCCAGTGCCACCGTCAAGGAATACGGTCTTGATTCCGAGGTGATCTACCAGGATGCCCTCAACAACGAGATCACCTCCGACCCCCTCAAGGTCAATGTCAGGGTCGTTCCTGCCAGAGGCGTCATCGATATACTGGGCCTCCCCGGCCTGCTCACGCTGGTTGTCATCGGTATTCTTGCAGTTCTCGGATACTTCGTCTATTCACGGCGGGTCAGGCAACAGTGAGTTCCCATTTTTTCCAGCCAACATTGCTTGTAAGACAGGATTACTATGATTGATCAGATCTTCAGTTCAATCGCACGGTTCGTAAACCTTCGGCCTCGAGTGGTTGTTGGCATCATCGGGATTGTCTTTATTGTTGCCATTATCGGTATGACGATGATTACCATGCAGACCGGCAACGATACTTATATGGACAGGAATTCTCCGGAAGGTATCGCCAATACGCAGTATACCGAGACGTTCAACACGGACTCCATTATCCTGATCGTTGAGACCGGCAATCCACTCGACCCGAACGTGCTCAATTATATCGATCGACTCGAAGGAAATATCCGGCAGCAGCAGCACATCTCCGGAGCATCGAGTGTTGTCGATATTCTGAAAAGTGAGAACAACGGGGTCCTTCCCCAGTCCAAGGGGGAGATCGATTCACTCGTGAACGAGATTCCACCCGCCACCCGGGCCAGAGCGGTACCGTCAAATGTCCTGACCCTGGTACAGGTAAACCTCGATAACGGCCTGTCAACTAATACCGAAACCATGGTCCTGAATACGGTGCAGCAAATCGTTGATCATTCCGATCCCCCTGCCGGGGTAACGGTAGAGGTGTCCGGCACTCCCGCTTTCAGTAAACAGATGCAGGCTGAAATGGGTTCCTCGATGGGGGTGTTGATCGGAGGCGCTATGATCCTGATGATCATTGTCATGGGCCTGCTCTTCTCGTATGTCAGTCACCGCTTCCTGCCGGTCGTATTTGTGGGATTGGGGCTTACGACCGCCATCGGCCTCATGGGGCTTGCAGGTATCCAGCTTAACATGGCAGTGCTGGGGGCATTCCCTGTCATGATAGGCCTTGGGATCGACTATGCGATCCAGTTCCATGCCAGACTCGACGAGGAGTCCCGTAAAGGGTCGCTTGACGATGCCGTGTTCATGACAATCACCCGGACCGGGCCTGCTGTCATGTACGCGATGCTAGCCACATCCCTGGGATTCTCTGCCATGTTCATCTCCACGGTCCCCATGATCCAGTCATTCGGGCTGGTAGCAATAATCGGTATAATGAGCTGTTACTGCATCTCGCTCGTAGGAATACCGGCCGTTGCCCACATCATCGGCTACAAGCCCAAGCCGCAGATACCCGAGGTCTGTTATGCAGTCGGCGAGGAGGCCTGCGATACCCTCCCGGCGCCAAAGAAGAAGGGCTGGACCTATGGCCAGTTCCTCACCGATACCTCTGTCAAGATCGCGAAAAACCCGATCCCTATTCTCCTTATTGCGGCACTCATCGCAGCGATCGGTTTCCAGCTCGACCCGTATATTCCCATTGAGGCAAACCAGAACAACTTTGTCCCGAGCGATATGCCGGCACTTATCGAAATGAATAAAGTCACAAGGGTCCTCGGGGCAACGAGTACGGCAGATTTCTATGTGCAGGGAGCCCGGGTCACGGACCTCGATACAATCGTCTGGCTCAAGAATTTCCAGGACCATGAGCTTGCCACCCATTCGGAACTTACGTCATCTACCAGTATCGTCACCTACATCTTGGACTATAACGGCGGGGTGATGCCGCAGACCCAGAGCCAGCTCAATGCCGTATTGGAAAAGATCCCATCATCCGTGAAAGACCAGTATATCAGCGGATCGATGCGTGGCGTTGTACACTTCGGGACGATTTCGCTCCAGATCCCTCAGGAGGAAGACCTCAAGAAAGAGATGGTCAATGATATTGCGTTCCTCCAGCCGCCGCAGGGTATCACCGTCCAGCCCATCGGGAGCTTCGATATCATGACAGCGCTTATCGGTGGGTTGTCCTCGTCAAAAGATGAGATGACCTACCTTGGATTTGCCCTGATCTTCGTCTTCCTCGTACTGGTCTACCGGCATGTCCACGCGATCTCCCCCCTGTTTCCCATCATCCTTATTGTAGGCTGGAACTCGGTGGCGATGTACGTAATGGGCATTGCATATTCCCCGCTGACCGCAACGCTCGGGTCTATGACTATCGGCGTGGCTGCTGAGTACACTATCCTTGTGATGGAGCGCTATTCCGAGGAAGAGGAGCGGCTCCACGACCATATAGCTGCTATCCAGGAGAGCGTCAAAAGGATCGGGACTGCCATTACCGTCTCCGGTCTTGCGACCTTCTTTGGCTTCTCCGCCCTCTGCCTCTCCAATTTCCCTATTACCAGCAACTTCGGGATCTCTACCCTCATCGCAGTCGGTTTCTCCCTCTGCGGCGCCATCTTCATCATGCCCGCTGTGCTCTCCCTCATGGGCAGCTTCACGGAATGGTTGGATCACAGGAAAGGGTTCCCGTCAGCACATGAGGAACCTCACCTCCCCGTGGCAATGGCAAGCGAAAACACGAACATACGGTAAAGGTAATTCAGATGAAACATTACACAGCACTGATCATCTTGGTCCTCATGGCTGCATTCTGCACCGTGCCCGTAATGGGAACTGACCAGTACATCGGGGGGAGTCCCCAGATGACGGCATACATATCCGGCGTCAATGAATTCTCCCCGGGACAGGACGCAACCATTACGGTGGTGATCCAGAATGGCGGGACGAGCGCGATGAAGTTCGTAGACCACAACACGCTGTCCCAGGACGACCTGCCGACAACCGCACTGCTGGTTACGGCCGGTCTCTCCGGCAACACTACCCCGATCATCGTCAAGACCGACCCCCAGAACCTCGGTGATATCGGCAGCCCGGGGATTGTGACCGCTACGTTTGCGGCAAAAATTACGTCGAATGTGACGCTGGGGGACTACCAGCTCCCGCTCACGCTCAGCTACCGGTATCTTGCCAACAGCAACAGTCCCCAGCCTTCCGCCGACACGGTCGAGTCCCAGTATAATGATGTGACCACGGTCATCCCGCTCACGATCGCGATCAAACCGGAAGTCAAGATCGAGGTTCTCGACATTATCCCCGGGAACCTGGTCGTGGGTACGGAAGGATATCTCAACCTGACGATCAAAAACATCGGACCCGAAGATGGTAAAAAAGCGTCCGTTATTCTCCTGAGGAATGGCGATAGTGGCGTGATTCCTTCTGACAGCAGCGTTTACATCGGGGATTTCATGAAGAACCAGACGGTCAGCTGCATGTACAAGGTCTCAGTCTCCGGCGATTCGCAGCCACAGTCCTACTCAATCGATGTGATGGTCACTTATACCAACACCGAAGGTGATACCGTTGATTCTGCAACAGAAACAATTGGCGTTCCTGTCGGGAGTAAACTGGATTTTGAAGTGACGTCTGCGCCAGCATCCATTAGTCCGGGTCAATCCAAATCTATAGAAGTGAAATACCGTAACATCGGGTCGATCACGGCATATAACGCTCTTGCACGGCTGACTACCGTCACGCCGCTTTCAAGCTCCGATACCATGGCATATCTCGGTGATGTTGCACCAGGCCAGACCGTTACTGCCCTGTATACGATCTCTGCTGACAGCAAGGCAACCCCAGCCACCTATAATCTCGATACCAATGTACGATACCGCGATTCCCTTGACAACAGCCTCACATCTGATACTGTCAGTGCCCAGGTCGAGGTCATACCATCCGCCCCCGGAAGTATGATGCCGGTGCTTGCAGCAGTTATCCTGATCGCGGCGATCCTGATAATTGCGGGGTATTACACCGTTGGAAAAAGGAGGTTGAGGTAATATGCTTATGACGAGGTCGATTAAAACCCGCATAATGTTTCTGATGCTCATTGCAGCTTGCATCATTGTGCCGGCTCTTGCCGATGTAAAATATACCGGAGGGTCTCCGAACCTGAGCGCGTATGTATCTGGCCTGAACGATTTCACTGCCGGCAGCGATATCATGATCCCGATCGTAATTGAAAACTCCGGTCTTAACCAGTTCGAAGAAGTCTCATCGGATATCACCGCGCGTGACGATCTCCCCAACACCGCAAAATTCGTCACGGTGAATATATCCGCAGGAGATGCACCGATCGTGATAAAATCAGATCCCCAGATGATTGGTGATCTCCTGGGCCAGACCACAGAAACAGTAGTATTCTCGGCCACGGTCAATGCTGATGCCCCGGCTGGTACATATCTGGTCCCTGTTGACATTAATTACTCCACACTCTCATCTGTCGACGAGTATACTGCTCAGCCCATGTTCCAGAATTACTATCAGCAGCACATCACGACTCTTACGGTGCCCCTTGTCATAAAAGCCGAAGTTATTCCCAAGATAATTTCGGCTACCCCGGACAACCTGGTGGCCGGTGCAGACGGGTATGTCAACATCACCCTGAAGAATATAGGGTCCTTAGACGGGACAAAGGCAACGGTCAGACTTCTGCAAGACGGTGAGAGCCCGATCGCCCCGGTCGATAATGGTGTATATATTGGGGATTTCCCGGTCGATAGTATCTTGACCTGCCCTTTCAAAGTATCTGTTGATGCTGCGGCAGTCAACAAATCCTACCCGGTTAATGTCCTTGTCACCTACCAGAATGATGAAGGCGACTTTGTCAATTCCCGGACTGAAACTGCAGGTGTGAATGTTGGCGGCAAAGTAGATTTTGCGATCATCTCGCCCACGATCTCGATGAGCCCGGGCAGCAAGAAAATAATCCAGATCGAATACAAAAATACCGGAGACTCCACAATCAAAAATGCCCAGGCCCTGATCAGCGCGGTCACCCCGTTTACGAGCTCAAACGCTGTTGCAGACCTGGGCGATCTTGCCCCGGGACAGTCTGCTATTGCCAGTTACCAGATCAGCGTATCTGGGAATGCTGTAACAAAAGTCTACGGTCTTGATTCCGAAATACGGTATCGCGACGTTCTCGATAATACCTACATTTCCGATCCTATGAAGGTCTCTATTGATGTGGAAAATGTTACCGGTATTCAAGGCATCCTTTCCAACACCGTTATCCTCTCCATAATCGTCGCTGCCCTTATGGGCCTTATCTATGCAATCTGGTACTTAAGGAAAAAACAGAGATGAGTGGAGGAATCCCGTATTTCAGGTCATCATCATTGATTTTTAAGCTTAAAACCAATTACCATTAAATATGCAAGACAAAATTACTAAGTATCTATGGAGAAATGACTGATGGCAATCATCGGAAGACTGACGTGTATAATTTTGATTTTCTGTGCATTTATGATTGTGCCTTCGATGGCAGGATCTAAATTCACGTCCGGAAGCCCGGAATTATCTGCATATATATCTGGCACTAATGAATTCAACCCTGGAGACGATGTACAGTTATCAGTTGTTATTGAAAACACCGGACTCAACGAGTTCGAATACAGCCAGCCGGGAATTATTAACCGTGACGATCTGCCAAATACGGCAAAATTTTTAACCGTGACTCTTTTACCCGGTGACGCTCCAATCGTAATCAAATCCGACCCCCAGATGCTTGGCGATCTCGATGGTGGAAGCAGCGTGAATGCAATATTCACCGCAAAAATAAATTCAGATGCCGCCGGCGGAACCTATCTTGTTCCCTTAATGCTCAACTATACCTACCTTTATACTGCGAACCAATACGGTGTAGATCTCCTCCAGTATGAATACCAGACCCAGAATATCACCCTCAATATACCTGTTAAGATCAAATCCGTTGTGTCAATTGATGTTCTATCTGCCGTTCCTGAAGATCTGAATGTGGGTACTGAAGGGTATATTGATATGCAGATCAAGAATACCGGATCTGAAAACGGGACAAAATCCATTGTAAAAATATTGCAGAACGGCAACAGCCCTATCCTTCCCACGGACAGTAGTGTATATATCGGGGATTTCCCTGCGGGAAGTACAGCTGCCTGCCGGTACAAAGTATCTGTTTCTGGCGATGCACAAAAACAGACCTATCCGGTTGATGTTGTAGTTGTCTACCAGAATGACGAAGGAGATTTTGTCACATCCCGCAGTGACACTGTGGGCATACCCGTTGGTGGAAAAGCTGATTTTACCGTAATTTCCCCCGCTGCGGAAATGAATCCCGGAAATAAACAGGTAATTACTGTTGAATACAAAAACACGGGAGATACTCCGGTTTATAGTGCCCAGGTCAGAATTGACACTGTAGACCCGTTCACCAGCAATGACGATATTGCCTATATCGGTGACCTTGCGCCGGGGGAATCAAGAACGGTTTCTTATGTGATGAGCGTTGATCGGACCGCAACCATCAAAGAATATGGTCTGGATTCCCAGATCATTTATAAAGATGCCCTGGACAATGCGTACACTTCAGACACTGTACAAGTCAAGATAGACATAACTGAACCTGCGGGTATCAACGCCATTCTCACTAATCCCTTCTATCTGTTAACCGTTGTCGCAGTGATTATCGTGATCATTTATCTAGTATTTCAGTACCGCAAGAAAAATAAATAATACCTGAATGCGGGCGAATCATCAATCATAATGACCAGTAAAGGTATGGTAGAGCGTGTTGCCCGAAAGGTAACAGAGTTTGACATGGAGAGCAATATCCAGATTCCGGTATATCATTTCGGGGATGATAGATCCTGACAATTCCCCGTATCGTTATAGCTGGTACCCACAGCGGGTGCGGCAAAACTACGATCACGAGCGGCATCATGGCGGCCCTTACGTCACGGGGGTTAAAAGTCCAGCCCTTTAAGGTCGGCCCGGATTTTATTGATCCCTCATATCATACCCGGATCTGCGGCAGGCACTCTCGTAATCTTGATCCGTTCATGATGGGCAAAGACGGTTGCAGGTCGACATTTTTCCGTGCTTCGGAGGGGGCCGATATAGCGGTCATTGAAGGGGTGATGGGACTGTATGATGGTATCGACGGGGGCGATCTTGCCAGTACGGCCCATATTGCCCGGATCCTCAAGGCACCGGTTGTACTAGTCGCAGACGCAAAAGGCATGTCGAGGAGCGCCCACGCACTCATACAAGGTTTTCTTGCATTTGATCCCACCATCACCATCGCGGGTGTCATCATCAACCGCATCGGCAGTCCCCGGCACCAGGCTATGATCGGGCAATCAGGTATAGTTCCCGTGCTTGGATGGATCCCCAGGAAAGATGAGATCTCGACAAAAAGCCGGCACCTGGGTCTCGTCATGGCGCACGAGACTGAATCTCTTGACGGGATCGGCTCCATTATGGATGATTGTTGTAATCTTGATGAATTGTTGTCGATTGCTGCAAAAGTCCCCCCAATCGGTCTCGCATCATCCCCGGGTGAATCCCCCTCCTCTGCCAGGGCCCGTATCGGCATCGCACTGGATGAGGCATTTTGTTTTTATTACCAGGATAATTTCGATTGTCTCCGCCATCAGGGAGCGGATCTCCTCTTTTTCAGCCCCCTCAAGGACTCCCTACCGGATGTTGATGGTCTGTACCTTGGTGGCGGATACCCGGAACTCCATCTCCCGGCCCTTGAAGCCGCTGGCTGCACACGGGATCTGAAAAATGCCTCGGATGATGGATTACCGGTATATGGTGAGTGCGGAGGGTTGATGTATCTCACCCGGGAGATCCAAGCGGATAAATCATACCGGATGGCGGGAATTCTTCCCGGCAGTGCAAAAATGACGGAGCGAATCCAGGGGCTCGGATATGTAAAAGGCACCGCGACCGGAGTATCTCCTCTTCTGGTTCCGGGACAGACATTCACCGGTCATGAATTTCACTATTCCCGGGTTATCCCCGATGCCGATGCCCGGTTTGCCGCACAGTTGTCAAGAGGAAAAGGCATCCTTGATGGGAATGACGGTCTCTACACGTCATCTGCACTTGGTATGTATACCCATGCTTATTTCACTGCGGCATTTGCTAGGAATTTCATAGATCTGGCAGCGGCATTTTCACACCGGTAACTTCTTTCTGTTTTCCCGGTTCACAAGAGATAAACCTGTGGAACACTAAAAAAACTATCAGTAAGAGGCGAAACGATGTCCATGAGAAGCGATGAGATAAAAACCGGTTATCAGCGAGCCCCCAACCGCTCACTTCTCCGGTCTCTTGGTGTGACAGATCGTGAGATGGGGCTACCCTTCATTGGCATTGCCAACGCGTTCAATACCATCGTTCCCGGGCATATGCATCTCCGGCAACTCGGTGAAAAAGTCCGGGAAGGTATTGCTGCTGCCGGGGGCGTTCCGTTCGAATTTGGTGTAATCGGGATCTGCGATGGCATAGCTATGGGACACGAGGGAATGCACTATTCCCTGCCATCACGGGAGAACGTGGCCGATTCCATAGAACTGATGGTCCAGGCACACAGGTTCGATGGTCTTGTCTGTATCGGCACCTGCGATAAAATCGTCCCGGGTATGCTGATGGCAGCGGTCCGTTGCAACGTACCGACCGTAGTCCTTACCGGCGGTGCGATGTTATCCGGCCATCAGGACGGCAAAGATCTCTCCCTCATCGAAGTGTTCGAAGGTGTCGGCAAGGTCGCAGCAGGAACAATGAGCGAGGCGGCCCTGAATGAACTGGAAGGATGTGCAATGCCGGGATGCGGCAGCTGCCAGGGCCTGTATACTGCCAATACGATGGCCTGTATGACCGAGGCAATGGGTATGTCCCTTCCGGGTTGTGCTGCAATACCGGCAGTGGATGCGGCAAAATTACGCATTGCACGCGAAAGCGGAGAAGCAGTCCTTACACTCGTGAAAAAAAATACCCGGCCAAAGGATATCATAACACAAAACAGCCTACGGAATGCAATCAGGGTTGACATGGCACTCGGTGGATCTACGAATACCGTACTTCACCTTATGGCACTGGCTAATGAGGCAGGAATTTCCCTCAGTCTTGATGACTTCAATACCCTTGCGGATGCGATACCGCAAATCTGCCATATGCAGCCTTCGGGGCCTCATTCGATGCAGACACTGTACCGTGCGGGGGGAATTCCGGCCGTCTTAAAACAACTGGAACGACTGCTGGAGTCATCGCCGACAATATCCGGCAAGGATGTTCTCGATCTCGCCCGGCATGCAGTAATAAAAAATTCTTCAGTCATCAGAAGCATAGACGCACCGGTCAATTCAGCAGGTGGATTAAAGATCCTCTTTGGTTCCCTTGCCCCGGACGGAGCCGTAGTAAAATGTGCAGCTGTCCCGCAGGCTATGTGGAAACATACCGGTCCTGCCCGTGTCTTCGACAGCGAATCAGCGGCAATGAGTGCCATCCTTTCCCGGAAAATAGCGGAAGGAGAGGTTATCATCATCAGGAATGAAGGCCCACGCGGGGCTCCCGGTATGCCAGAGATGCTCTCCCCGACATCAGCACTCATGGGCTTTGGTTATTCCCGTGTCGTTCTCATAACGGATGGCCGGTTTTCCGGCGGAACCCGGGGACCCTGTATAGGTCATGTAGCCCCGGAAGCAGCGGTTGGCGGACCCATAGCGCTTGTCCGGGATCAGGACCAGATAGCAATTGATCTCTTCGAGAAAAGGATAGATCTGCTGGTGGATCAAAAAGTTCTTGACGAGAGAAAGCGAGGATGGGTGCAGCCCCATAAATCCCTGACCGGTGTTCTTGCGCGGTATGCCAAATCCGTGGAACAGGCAAATTACGGGGCCATGCAGAGATAATATCCCAGATAACCGGTACCCATTCATTTTTAGATTTTTTTCCTCTGTAGAACTCATCACAAAAAGGAACGCTACCAGGGATTTCACCTCAGCCGCTGTGGAGCATAACCGGTAATTCCTGCAGCATCGCGATGCGCAGGGCACTGAGGGGAGACAGGCACTGTCCCCTCCTCTCAAAAATATAATCAAATACTATTTGTTCCAACACAAGGATTTCTACAAAGCAATTTTAAGAAAACATCACTGCCGGTTTCCTGCCCCGGCACTTTCTCCGCATAATAATTCCGGCGCCCTTCCTGCCCTCAATGGGATCATCCGTACGCATATACCGAAGCAAACCCAAAGGAATTTGTTTGAGCATTGTCAACGGATATCAACGTATGATGGATGCATTTGAGCGCTTTGGGCTGCTCATCAACGATCGTGTCGTCCGGACTCCTGTGGCGATCGCGTCCATGGCAGGGATTGTCGATGCAGGCTATGTGCTCGAACGGGCGGATCATATCGGTATTGCATTCATTGGAGGCTATTCCATTGATGGCCCGACAATGGATGCAGCACGGGCGATCGCATCTTCCGGGGACAGGAAGGAGTTTATTTATGATGCCCCGGTGATCGAACTTAAAAGCCAGATTGACCTGATGGCAAAGAGCAATGTCATCCCGGGGATCAATCTCCGGGGTAGTACACCGGAATCCTTCAGCACCATTGCCAAGACGCTGGGAGACCGGATAGTGTATGAGATCGATGCACACTGCCGGCAACCGGCAATGATAGCCGCAGGTTGCGGGGAATTTTACCTGAAACATCCTGAAAAACTTCTTGCCGTTATCCGTGCCCTGAAATCCGAGGGTGTTACCGTATCAGTCAAGATACGGGCCGGGGTTGCTGATGATGACCGCACGCTTGTGGGCGAACTCTGGAAAGCAGGGGCAGACATTCTCCATGTTGATCTAATGGATTTTGGCACGGCGAAGCTCCGGCAGATCCGAAACGCGTGCCCTCTCGTGCTGATCGCCAACAACTCCATCACTACCTTTGATCGCATGAAGGACATGCTCTCCCATGGGGCGGATCTCGTCTCTGTTGCACGCCAGTCGGATATCAGGACACTTGCCGGGCTTGACGCCGCCATCACGAGATACGCGGAGGAGGAGGGATGGTATAATGCCCCAAAACAACTCTGCCGCGGGGGCGACATCCGGTCTCTGACGTTCTGCTGTATGCCGGTTAAAGAGTGCCCCCTTATTCCCGCCCTTACGAGGATCGGTATGCCCAAAGAAACGTACATCAGGATGAAACTCGAAGCGGTTCGCGGTACACAACTCGATATCGGCAAACAGACCTGCTTTGGCAGCCTTTCCTGGTGCTGTAAAACTTCCTCTCCCTGTATGTTCCGGGATATGACACTCAAACAGGCAGGAATTTCCAGGAAAGAGTATATGCGCCTGAAACGCGATCTCTCTGATATGATAATGAGCCGTGTATTCCATGACAACACTAAGGATGAAACCAGTTGAGCGGGCGCAGCTCGCCATGATGCTTGAAGTCTGTGCTTACCCGAAGCCAGGCAACGTGGACCGTTGCCACGACTATCCGGATACCCGGCTCGAGCACTTCCTTGCATCCACTATTCTTTCCCGTACTGCTCTTGAAGAAGCTGAGCTGGGAACAGGCCGTATCGGTGAGATTATCAAACATGCCGTCCGGGATACCAATATGCACAGCGGCGGCAACACTCATTTTGGTGCCTTCATTCTCCTCATCCCGCTCGTGTATGGGAATGATATCCCGGGCGCCCTAAAAGCCATAGAAAAAACGGATGTATCCGATGCGGTAGCATTCTACAAGGCGTTTGCCATGACCGCCGTCCGGATTAATGCCACGGATGAACTCGACGTCAACGAACCGCACACCCTGACCGTAATCCGGGACCGCGAAATGAACCTGATGGATGTGATGGCCCATTCGGCTGCTCACGACATGGTAGCCCGTGAATGGGTGGCAGGATTTCCGCTGACCCGGCGTGGTGCCGACATGCTTATCCAGACCGGGGCCGGCCGGGACGCAGTTGTCCGGACATTCCTGACGCTCCTTGCAACCGAACCCGACACGTTCATCATCAAGAAACATGGTTCTGCCGTAGCCATGGAGATCATGATGGCAGCCCGCGAGGTTCTCGATGGAAAACGGACTGCAGAAGATCTTGACAAAGAATGCATCAGCAGAGGTATAAACCCGGGATCCATCGCGGACATTGTCATTGCATCCATCTATATCGCACTTGGCGAGGGGTGGTCATGGGACTCCTGAAACCCGGTATCAATGAGGTGATTGCTACCACTACGCGAAATGCAGCACCCATTGGCGTTCATTTCCGGGATAACCGGGCATATATGATACTGTTCCGGGGAAGCCATACCTTTGAAAATATCAAGCGGAAGGGCTGGGTAGTAGCGAATTTTGTCCAGGACCCGGTCATATATGTAAGGACTGCGTTTGAAGATCTGCCCCCGGAATCATTTATCGATGAAACCATCGGTGACCTGACAATGCAGCGGCTCAAAGGGGCAGATGCCTGGGCCGCATTCACTGCCACGATCGAGCGGACTACATCCGAATCGATGATTGTCGCCCTCTCACTCAGGAAAGAAATCATCGAGGACCTAGTTTTTCACCCGGTTAACCGGGGATTCGGTAACATCATTGATGCAACGGTCCACGCTACCCGGTATGTGGAAAACCGGAACCCGTCATTGAAACAGCTGATCGAACAGCATGCCGGGATTATCAAAAAGTGCGGTGGAAAAAGAGAACTGGATGCCCTTGACCTGCTGATGCAGCACATTGCATAACCCGCTGGCAGCCATTCTGATTTTTTATCCTCCCTCGCGGATCTATATATTTATCACTAATCATTACCACTGTTGATTACAGACCAGTTCCCTCCATGAACCGGTCCCTTGGGTCACCATGACGATGCGGCCATTATCCCGGAAAAAGCAGATCCTCTACGACGTCTGCATCATCTCCAGCATCCTTGCAGCAATTGTTATCACCTATTTCAGTCTGACTTCCGGGATATACGACGTATTTCCGTATTTTTACCTGATCCCGATCATCCTGATTGCATTCTCACGTCCCAATATGAGCATCTACGGTACGGTGCTTGTCGGGTGGCTGTACCTTGCACTGGTATTTGTGATCGGTCTCCCCAATGCCCGGTTGTACACGGTAGCAACAGTATGGTTTTATATATTCGTCTCCCTTGGAGTCCTGATATCCACCTACTCCCAGGTCTACCGCAGAGAAGGCGAGAAGAGTTGCGGTGCCTATTATAATTCTCAGGCAGGAGTGTTCAGTTATGATCGCCAGAACCTGAAGATACGGGATGCCAACAAAAAGTTTGCTCATATGATCCGGTATGAATGTGATGAACTGATGCAGAAATCCCTGCCTGATCTCATCCCGGACCGGGAAGAACGTGAGAGTTTCATTGCCAAAGTCAGGGACCAGAGGAGGGTTGGAGATATCGAAGTCAGGTTCCGGGCATGGGATGGGAGCATGCGGTGGGCTCTTGTGTCTGCAGCGGAGACCAGTGAGCCTGGGGTTATATGTACCACGGTCGATATTACTGACAACAAACTATCCCAGGAAGCCCTGACGCAGGCAAATAAGAAACTCAACCTGCTCAACAACGTGACCAGGCACGATATTCTTAATCAGCTCACTGCGCTCCTCGGGTATCTCGAATTATCCAGACAGGATACGACGGATACCCACCTCCTCAAGTACCTGATGAAGGAAGAGCAGGCTGCAAATGCGATCCGGAACCAGATCCTGTTCACCCGGGATTACCAGAATATCGGGGTCCACTCCCCGCAGTGGCAGAATATTGCAGAGATTATCTCACTGGCTATGGCAAGCAATGACCTTCACCAGGTACTTGTCAGTATCAAAATACCTCCTCTCGAGGTCTATGCAGATCCACTGCTTGAGAAAGTCTTCTATAATCTTATTGAAAATTCAATCCGGCATGGAGAACGGGTTACCGGGATCAGGATCAGGTCGGAAGAATCCAATGACAGCCTGGACATTATCGTAGAGGATAATGGAATAGGGGTCCCTGACAGGGAGAAAGAGCGGATTTTCAGAAGGGAATATTTCAAGAACACCGGCTTTGGCCTGTTCCTTTCGCGGGAAATTCTGGCAATCACCAATCTTACCATAAAAGAAACCGGAAAATACGGCAACGGTGCCTGGTTTGTGATTCATGTGCCCAGGGAAGCATATCGCTCACTGGGGACACCGGATGCAGAAACTACTAACGAATAAATCTTTTTATTCTGCATATCTGAATTTGTCGAAAACATTGACAGCCAGGATTGAACAGGTCAAAAAAACCAAAAAATCTTCAGATAAGGTATGGAAAAACACCCTGGATCAGCAGACCCGGGGGACCGGATCACCCATGGGGGGTTCAATAAAGCGTTCTCCGCCAATTTTCGTTTCCATGATCACATGCGCACCTTTCACTACACCACCAACGATGGCAGCATCTTTCCCGTACTTGTGGGAGCGAAGCGCGGCCAGGATCTTTTCTGCATCCGCTGCCGGTACCCCCATAATGACCTTTCCTTCATTAGCCACTTCGAGCGGGTCAATCCCCAGCATGCCGGCTGCACTTTTCACGCTCCTCCGAACAGGTATGGTTTCTTCCTGTATCCGGACACAGACACCACTTTTGCGGGCCATCTCATTGATTGCGCTGGCAAAGCCGCCGCGGGTGGGGTCTTTCATGGCATGGATGGTACCTGCTTCAAGTACTTTCTCCATCATCTCCCAGAGCGGGGAGACATCTGACCGTATCTGCTCCCCAAGATCAAATCCCTCCCGGTGAGCCATGATAGCAATACCGTGATCACCCAGTGTCCCGGACGCGATGATCACGTCACCGGGAACAAGACCATTGTCTCTTACAACGGTCTTCGCAATCCCTATGCCGGACGTGTTGATCGCGATTCCGTCAAGGGCGCCCCGCTCCACTACCTTTGTATCCCCGGTGACGAGGCTTGCCCCTGCCTCTCCCAGCGCCTCGTCCATGGACGCGACAATACGTGCAAGGTCATCGATCTCGAACCCTTCCTCAATAATCATTCCACATGACAAGGCGATAGGTCTGCCTCCCATCATCGTGAGATCATTGACCGTGCCACAGACTGAAATACGGCCTATATCTCCTCCAGGGAAAAAGATGGGACGGACAACGTGGGAATCCGTGGTGAAGACCAGATTCGCCCCGTTGAATGGGATAACCGCACCATCATCCATCGCCTCAAGACCGATCCCGCCGGCATTGTTGTGCTGGAACTTCGTGAGCGTCTGGAGCAGTTCACCCATCACTTCCCCCCCGGCACCGTGCATCATGTTGACTTTCATGTCAGTCTTCCACCTCGATCTCTACGTTTGTTACTACGATCTCCCTTCCCTTGATAAGTTCCGGTAGTGCCCCGCAGACAGGGCAGACATAGATCTCATCCCCGGTGTACCCGCAGGGACATTTTGTCTTTGGCAATACCTCGTGGCATTCAAGTACTGCCTGATGGAAAAGAGGATCATCATCCTTGATCGTATCGAAGAGGAAGATCACCTGATCCGGGTTCACCATCGCCATTTTCCCGACTTCAACACTGATTTTTTTCACTTTTGTTGCATTATATTCATGTGCTGCTGTCCGTGCGGTGGCATACAGGTCATATGCAATGGAGTACTCGTGCATCAGGTCTCCAGCGCTGCGTACACCTGTTTAAAAATTTCACGGGTCTCGAGCCCTTCTTCCCGGGAGAGTCGCTGGATTGCATACCCGACGTGGACTAAGACAAATTCACCTATCTTCACGTCCACGAGATCGAGCCTGACTTCCTGACGGAGGTCCCCATAATCCACGAGACCGATATTTCCCTCTTTTATCTCAATAACTTCCGCGGGGACTGCAACACACATCGATGATCCTCTGGTTTCTATAACCTGTACTGTGAGCGGTCCAACCACATAAAAACAGTGATAGGACGCGTGAGACAGGCTGCTGTCAGATTACCGGTGCACTACGTAAAAGATGGATATTAATGACCTTCATTTCCTGATATCATATCCCGGTTATCAGAAAACCGGGAACGAAATACTATGATACGCCGGGGAAGAGATTTGAACTCTTGAGGTGCAGGGCACCAGTAGCTTTCAAGGCTACCGCCTTCCCGGACTAGACTACCCCGGCAATGCTCCATATGTTGGCGGTCAGATGTAAAAAAGGCTTCTTCGGCCGGGTGGAGGTTGAAGTGGTCCTCCGATCAAGCCAGAAAATCCGGTTCCGTGATTTAATGAGTTTTTCGTATGCCTGCGAGAGCCACAGCAAGGCAGACTGCTGCAGCACTTACTGCAGGCAAAACAGGAGATGGTTGTGCAGGTGTCGCGGTTTGCGGCTCATTCGCTGCGACCCGGGTTGAAATAACGGGGAGCGCGGCCATATGCGTCGCGACAGGTGAGAGGGTAAGACCGGGTTGTCCGACAACAGAAATTGTACGAGTGCCAATGAATCCTTGTGCATCGGTGAAACTTGCATAGTAATCACCGGGCTGGGAAACCGGGACATCAGCGACAAAATCCCCGGCAGTATTCGTGTTTACATATTGAGGGCCGAATACCAGGAGGCCATCAGAATCCGTCACTTCTATCTGAACCCCGGAATTCTCATCGCCCTTGATATTTCCGGCAATATAGATGGTGCCGGTGAGATTTTGGCTGACAGGTGATGCCAGAAAAATTTCATTATCACGATCTACGAGCTGGATAACCCGCATGTTTATTGAATCACCAAGACCGTTTGCCGGTACTTCGACCTTATAAGTTCCCGTGTCGAGGCCTGTTGTATCAAAAATAGCTTTAAACGTTTTGTCCGACTGGACATAGACAATCTCACGCTGAATTTCTGTCGAGGTTGTAAGTTGGTAATACAATACAACATCAATTGGTGTCCCTACACCGAAGGTTGTCGTACCGGTCACAATAAGGGGCTTTCCGACAGTGAGTGAATCCGGGGCATTAATATTGACCTGATATGCCGATACCCCTCCTGACAGAAAGAGAAGTCCCAAAACCAGCAGGACGATCTTTTTCATCTATATCAGATCAACTAATAGGATGTTAATGATTTCTGATATATCGGAAAAACCGCTTGCCTGCTGGCGGGGAAAAGAGCGGTACGGTAGTGAACTGCTGGATTGCCTGACGATTATCTTCCGGAGTGGCGGGTGCAGCTGGTCACGGTGCCGCATGTGCAGTTATCGTCACGAGCGGTACGGTGAACAGAGCAGCGACGATCTCACACGCCACCTCAAAGCACAGCTTGCATGGGTATTGAGAGAACACCGTCTGGAGGAATACCGGATGGTTAAAATATTCACCTCGGGGAGTTTTTTCGATCCCTCTGAAGTCCCGCCTTCCTTCAGGAACGAAGTGGCATCGGCATTCCGGGGGAAACTGGTTATCGCGGAGACCCGCCCGGAGTTTGTTACAGAGGAGGTATTCACTCCGTTCATCCATGCCATCGATGATGGCAGCTGGAAAATTCCCGTTTATTGTGCCATGGGGCTTGAGACGAGCAATGACCGGATCCGGGAAAAAAGTATCAACAAAGGATTTGATTTCACAGAATTCATATCAGCCGCAACAACCGCCCACGCTGCCGGTGCCGGTGTCAAGGCATACCTGCTCTTCAAACCACTCTTCCTTACGGAGCACGAGGCGGTTGATGATATGAAAACAACAATCCGGGACATTATACCCCTCACGGACCTGATCTCCATGAATCCCTGTACGGTCCAGCGGAATACCGAACTTGAGTTCTACTGGAAGAGGGGTGCGTATCGTCCGCCTTATCTCTGGAGCGTCCTGACCCTCCTCAGGGATTCACCGGTCCATATGACCTGCGATCCGCTGGGTGGCGGGCAGAAGAGAGGCCCACATAACTGCGGAACCTGTGATTATGAACTGGTGAAGGGGATCCGCGATTATTCGCTCAATGCGGACCGGGACCTCATCGGTGCATTGCTGGATAGCTCCTGTGATTGCAAACAGGAGTGGGAATTTATTCTCGATAACGAGAAAACGTACCTTATGCCGCTGACGCGGTAAAAAAATTAGTTTCCTCACGCACAACTCTGGATCTCGAGCTGCTTTGCCAGCAGCGGGAGGAACGTTCCGGCATCAGATACGATCCCGATTGCCTGGGTCGTTCCGCGGTCCATCAGTTTGGTCAGGTGTGCCGGATTGATGTCAACACAGACCGTCTTGACGCTGGAGGGCAGGCAGTTACCCACGGCGATGGAGTGGAGGAGCGTGGCTATCATCAGCACCATACTGCAGCCTTCAATCTGTGTCCGCATGGCGTCCTGCGCCACCATTACGTCAGTGATCACATCCGGAAGCGGCCCGTCATCCCGGATGGAACCTGCCAGCACAAACGGGACATTTTTCTTCACGCATTCGTACATAATCCCGCTCCTGATCACACCTATATCCACTGCCTTTTTTATCGAACCGGCACGCATGATCTCGCTGATTGCATAGAGGTGATGTTTATGCCCGCCCATCACCGGGTTGCCGGTCGAAATATCCATCCCGAGAGAGGTCCCGTAGAGGTTATATTCAATATCATGAGTTGCAAGGGCATTTCCTGCAAAAAGAACATTGACGTACCCGTTGCGGATCATGCCGGCCAGTGCCTTGTCCGCACCCGTATGAATGATTGCAGGGCCACCAACGACTGCAATCTTCCCTCCGTTCTTCCGGATATCGAGGATCTCCTTGGCAATTTTTGCGATTAGGGTTTCGCTGGGCCGTTCGGATGAGACAGTCCCGTGCATGAACTCAAAGGTGCTCTGCTCCCGCGGGCGTTCAGGATACTGGACACTTACTCCCTGTTCCCCGACAACTACAAGATCTCCTCTCCGGATTTTTCCCAAAGCCACAGATATGGCCCGCTTCTTTTTTGGATCTACTACGATGAGAAAGTCCATCTCAATGGCTTCTACGGGAATCCATTCGCCGCCATATTTCACGTTGGTCGGGTGGTTGCTTGTTGTGTAGAATCCTTTGGGCACTACGCAATCGGATTCTGCTGCCACGAGATGAACATCTTTCACCTCAAGCGGGCGGGCACCAAGACGGTGGAGTTCGGACAATATTGATCGCAGCTTATCCTTGCTGGAGGCAGCGATGCGGAGACGGGCGTAACTCGGGTCGGTCTTTTCTTTACCTATATCGAAAGTTAGAATCTCGAAGTTTCCCCCCATATCCATGACCCGATCAAAGAGCTGCGTCATGATACCGGAATCGATGATATGACCCCGCAGCTCGATCTCCTGCGACTCTGCCATAATAGTATGATCTTGGGTGATGCACCTTAATATGCGTTCCTGACAAAATATGGCAGGATTATCCGTGGTTTTGGCGGAATACCGCTAATTTGGACGAATTCACATGAATCACGGCGATTGCCATCAGGATTTCAGGGAGGCACGTTCTTTGAGAAAAATTTCTGCGGCAGCAAGGTCCTCCCGGTTATTAACATTCAGGGAAAGGCCGGGATCATCCATAAGCAGGGCAAATTCGCACTGTACCTTGGATATCTCGTCCCCACGCAGGATATTGACACCGGCAGGACATGCCTCGATCCCACAGACATACTCCAGGTATGGCATCCCGCCACGACAGGATTTGACAAGCCTTGCCGGAACCCAGACCGATAACGCATCGTTCCTTTCAGACATATAGGCATGCCGGATATCGCGGATATTCTCCGGGGTAATGCCGGGAATATCGGAGACACAGACAAACAAAGGTTCGTCTTCATCCAGTTCCTTAACGACATCTATCATATCTTGAATATACCCAAGCCCTTCGGATTTGCAGAAGGTTATACCCCGGGCCCTGCACCAGTTCATGGTCATGGGGGTCCGGGACGAAGTGGCAACAACGGGTTCGCACCCGGCAGAACGAAACGCATCTACAATATACGCAATCATCGGCTTGCCGTTTACCAGGATCAGTGGTTTCTCGCCGAGGTTGAGCCGGCTCCCTTCGCCACCTGCCATGATCAGCGCATGCATGCTGCCAGTACCTCGATAAGCTGTGTATTTTCTTCACGGGTTCGGACCGCAATGCGTATGTATTCACTGAGCCCGAACGAGGTACAATCGCGAACGAGAATGCCTTTCTGTGCAAGACATGTGCAGAGGGGCGCCACATTTTTACCGTAATTTACGAGCAGGTAATTTGCTGATGACGGATGACAGGAAAGGCCGAGATTCATGATCTGCACAACGAGCCAGGCGCGTTCACAGTTTATGGCGGACCGTGAAGCGGCAAGCTCGTCAAAGTGCAGGAACGCCTCCATAGCGTAGGATTCGGCAAAGGCATTCACGGTCCAGGGTGATCGGGCGGTCTCGATCTGTTCGATAAGGGCAGCATTGCCAAACCCGTACCCGAACCGGATGCCAGGTACTGAAAAAGACTTTGTCAGTGATCGCAGGACAAAAAGGCCGGTATCGCGCAGATCGGCAACGCTCTCCTGAGGATCTGAAAGTTCGATAAATGCCTCATCGCAAAAGAGCATGGCTCCGGAGTTTTTCAGCGATCTCAGCCGGGAAAGAATATCTGTTCTCTTTGTCAGGGAGCCGGTTGGATTATTGGGATTGCAGAGGAAGGTTACACCGGCATCTTCTGCAAGGTTGGTCGGGCTCGCCCCGGCTAGCCGTGCCGACAATGCATATTCGCCAAATATCGGCATTCCGGCAAAGAATAGTTTCTTCCGATTCGGATCGCGGAATACAACGGAGCAAAAAACCCGGATCAACTCTATAGAACCGTTTCCCACACAAATTTCAGAGGGGTCTCTCCTGAATTTTTTCCCTATACATTCTTTCAGTTCCGCATAAGTATCATCAGGATAGTAAGACAGGACAGAGGGATCGGGTTTCCAGGAAAACAATGGGGGATACGGATTTGTACTCGCGCTGAAATCCAGCAGATTTTTGTGCGTTTTTTCGCGCTGGAGCTTACCAGTGCCCCCATGCACGACCCGCTCTGGAAAGTCAAAAGCCATAAAAATCCGGTTTATTCCTCCAATACTTGGATAATCTGTCATAAATGCATTGTGAAGAGATCAGCGCAAGCAAAGAAGAAAGTTTATATAGATTTATGTTTTATTTTGATTCATCTGGTTAAGTCAGACACGAGGGTTCTCTTTGTCTGACATATGAACGACAGAAGCCAGACATATGTCAGAAATGTGAGATACAATGATGCAAAGAATCACGCTCCGGTTGCCCGAACAGCAGATCAACCTGCTCCAGCAGATGGTGAACTCTGGTGAGTATCCCAATGTCTCTGAAGCAGTGCGGGCGGCGGTCCGTGAACTTGTAGAAAAACGCGCCAGCCGTGTCCTGAAGGAAAGTGACCAGGTTTCATTCAAGGTTTGAGAGGGTAGACATGCAGAGTATTATCAACGACGCACTAAAAAACGCCGAGCTTGAGAAAGAGATCAACAAGCCCGGCAGCACCAACGCACTGGAAGATGACTTCGTAGGACAACCACGAATTGTCATCATCGGATGCGGTGGTGCAGGTAACAACACCGTGAACCGTATCCACCACATGGGTGTTTCCGGTGCGGAAACGATTGCGATCAACACGGATAAGCAGCACTTGGACATGATCCAGGCAGACAAGCGCATCCTCATCGGGAAATCCCTGACTAAAGGTCTCGGCGCCGGCGGATACCCCGATGTAGGTAAACGCGCCGCAGAGATGGCACGCCCGACATTAGAAGCAATCCTCGAGTCCGCAGATCTCGTTTTCATCACAGCAGGTATGGGAGGAGGTACCGGTACCGGTTCCGCACCCGTAGTAGCGCAGGTCGCAAAGGAGCAGGGCGCCATCGTAGTAGGCATGGTCAGCTACCCGTTCCAGGTTGAAAAAGCCAGACTTATCCGTGCAGAAGAAGGTCTCGAGGCACTTGCATCCGCCGCAGACTCCGTCATTGTCCTGGATAACAACAGGCTGAAGAACTTCGTCCCGAACCTGCCCCTGGGCCAGGCATTCTCGGTCATGGATCAGCTGATCGGTGAGACCGTTAAGGGTATCTCGGAAACGATCACGGAGCCTTCGCTCATCAACATCGACTACGCAGATGTCCGGGCCATCATGTCCAAGGGTGGCGTTGCAGTCATGCTTGTCGGCGAGAGCAAACAGCAGAACAAGGCAGAGAGCGTTGTCCGCGAGTGCCTGAGCAACCCGATGCTCGATATCGACTACCGCGGTGCAACTGGCAGCCTGATCCACATTACAGGAGGAACCGACCTCACCCTGCAGGATGCAGAAGAAGTCGCAACCTCGCTTACGTACGAACTCGATCCCCATGCAGATGTCATCTGGGGCGCCCGGGTCCGCAACGATATGGAAGGCAAGATCCGTGTCCTCGCCATCATGACCGGGGTCAAGAGCGCGCAGATCCTCGGAACACGCCAGTCCTACAAGACCATGATTGAAGACATCGAGAGCAAGCGCTCCAACCCCAAGGCAGTTGAGATGCCCGTGGCAAAGCGCAGCGGCAGGGACCAGCCAAGTGGCGGCGGCGTCCTTGAATGGGTCGGTTAAGAATTCATCCCCCACGCACAAAAAAACTCCATAAATCCAAAAAATCCCACAGTAATTCAGGAACTGTTGGTTCAATCAAATAGCCAACACCCTTTTTCCCAAGTCCTGCTTTCATTCCCATAATCCGGGGCATGCCCGGGCGTTCACTCCTGAAAACCGGCGAAACGCTTAATAATCCTCGGCTCCTTTAAAATATAGTACATTCGACCAATCCTTCGCTGGGAGGATGGGGGTAAGGGTCATTCTGACCGTTTGCCCCGGTATCGGGAGTTGAACATCATGAACAGAGTGTTGAACAAAGACTTCGTCAGGAAGTCTTACCTGAATTCTGCGCTGATTGCCTTTTCTGATGTTTTTCGTCCTGCATCCTTGATGCAGAGTTGTAAGATGAGTGGTCATGACGGACAGGAATTTCCTGCCGTCCGGATCACGAACGCCTCAAGCAAAAGAGCTCATGCCTCCCATACAAGGAGAATCTGATGAGGAGTTGGTAACGCATGCTGAATGACCTGATGGAAAAGAGAAAAAAAATTCTTGCCGAGTCTGAAGAACACAAAAACCGCCGCAATGAGCTGAATGCTTCGGCAAGCAAATCCGCACGCGAGCGCAACACCCTCAATAACCAGACCCGCGAGTTTGTCGAAGAGGCTCAGAAGAATAAAGATCTCCGGGACAAATACAACCAGGAAGTTCTCGATATAAAGGCGCAGCGCAATGATCTCAACGACAAGGCGAATGTCCTTTTTGAAGACATCGAATCGTTCAAGAAGGAGCACGGATCCCTAAAAAACCGGGGTATCAAGGAACTCCAGAAGCAGATCGAGTACATGGAGTACCGCCAGCAGACCGAAGTCTTCACCACCGATAAGGAACGCGAGCTGATCGAGAAGATCAAGCAGATGAAAGGCCAGGTCCGGGAACAGGAAGCCGAGCTCGAGCAGAACAAGGAGATGCGCACGAAGGTCGCCGAAGCCCGGGATTTCCGCAAGGCAGCATCCGATCTCCATGCAAAGGTTACCGAAGTAGCCGAGCTCGCCCAGAAACACCACGACCTGATGGTGGAATCCTACCGCAAGGCAGACAAGTCCCGCGAAGCGGCAGACGCGGCCCACAAGAGCTTTGTTGAATCACAGGAAGCAGCAGACTCCGAACACAAGCTCTTCATCGCCTGCCAGAAAGAACTCCGTGACTACGATAAAGTCATCTCAGGACTGCGCAAGAAGACCAAGAAAGTCAAGGTCTCCAAAGAGCAGAAAGCAGTCAGGAAGGAAGCAGAGAGCCTTTTTAAGAATTTCCGTGCTGGCGAGAAACTCACCACCGACGACATCCTGCTCCTCCAGCGCTCAAAACTCATCTGATTTTAACCTATTCCTTTTTTGTTGACGTTAGCAATAGTTTAATAGATTTACGGCGATTTTATAGATATAATGACGCAGGGGCGGACGTTAGTCCTGAGTGTCGACCGGGACGATGACATCGGATGGAAGGCTCAGGTTGAGAGTCCATGCATCGGTCGGGCGGCATGTCTGAAAGCGGCGAACACACTGGCACTCGCTGATCCTGAGGACTCTGATGTCAACGCAATTTTTTCAGCGGTCAAGATCTATGATGAACTGACTGCAAAAGGTGAAGATACGGCGATTGCAGTTATCGCCGGAAATCACCTCCACATGATAGAGGGTGACAGGAGAATCGCAGCGTCACTCGAGAAAGTGGTCGATGAGACAAAGGCTACCAACTGTATCCTCGTAACGGATGGTGCTGAAGACGAATATGTTATTCCCATCATCCAGTCAAAGATCCCGGTTTCCAGTATACGACGGGTCATCGTCAACCAGATGCCCAATCTTGAAGGCACATACTATATCCTGAAAAAATTTTTCGATGATCCGAAGATCTCCCGCATGGTGTTCATCCCCATCGGACTTGCAATGCTGCTCTATGCAATTGCATACCTGTTCGGATCCCCCGGAACTGCCACCATCATCGTAGTTGGCGTGATCGGGTGTTACCTGCTCTACAAAGGACTGGGATTCGATGAACTGTTCCATGGGATCTGGGACGCCCTTAAACTCTCTCTCTCCCGCGGCAGATTCTCCTTTGTGACATATACGATGACGTTCCTCCTGATCATCCTTGGCTCAACCGCAGGATTTGCCAATATCTTGAAATATTATTCTTCTGACGGGAGTCTGGGCCTCATCACATACCTTATGACGTTCCTGTTCGGTGCCCTCGGATGGCTGATCCTGGCCGGTCTTGTTCTCTCTGTAGGAGTCATCTTCGATGTCTTCAGTAACGAGCGGGAGAATCTGGGCAAAGTGATCGTCTTCCCGTTCTTTGTCACCGCCATCGGGCTCATTCTCTATGGTGCAAGTGTCTATATCATCTCAATAACCGGGGTTCCTGACTTTCCCCTTTCAACAGATACAACATCAAAATACATACTCTGGTCAACGATTGGCGGCATTATTTCTGCTATAGCAGGTGTTATGACCCAGCACTTCATAAACAAAAAAATCGCAGAATCACGCAAACAGGAAATCATCGAAGTAATGTGACCGGACAACCGCCGGCATCTCTTTTTCTATTAATGAAATCAGAAAGATTTCGCACCATCCCGATAGTATAAATCCTCTCATCTATCCGCAAACAAATCAGATCCAGGCTCACAGGGGACGAACACCACAAATATATACTTCGGCAGATAATCGCTTGCCCATAGGTCGATTCCCCTCGAATGGACAGTTTCTGGAGGAATAAAAATGGACACCAGTACTTTCATCTTCGCGATTGTTGCGGTAATTCTGATTGTGGTTATTGCGATTCTTGCCATGGCGATACGAATTGTTAACCAATGGGTGCGGGCAGTCGTCCTGTTCCTTGGAAAATTCGTGGGCGTCAAAAGACCCGGGTTGTTCATAATAGTCCCCTTCCTGAACCAGGTCGCGTATATAATTGATCTCCGGGTTATCACTACATCATTCAAGGCCGAGCAGACGTTAATAAAAGACACGGTCCCGGTCAATGTCGATACCGTGTTGTTCTGGCAGGTAATCGATGTGGAGAAAGCTGCGCTCGAAGTCAAGGATTACGAGGATTCAATTTCTCTTACATCGCAGACTGCGCTCCGGGACGTGATCGGCAAAACCATTCTCGCCGATATGCTTACCGGGAGGGATGCAATTGACGCCGAACTGCAGAAGTTAATCGGAAACCGTGTTAGCGGGTGGGGCATCAGGATCCTTTCCGTTGAGATCCGCGACGTGGTTATACCTGGTGCCCTGCAGGATGCAATGTCCATGCAGGCACAGGCAGAGCGCGAGCGGCAGGCCCGTGTCATTCTCGGGGATTCCGAACGTCAGATCGCCGAGAAGTTCGAACAGGCTGCGAAGAGTTACGAGAACAATCCCACCGCGCTTCACCTGCGGGCAATGAACATGCTGTATGAAGGGTTGAAGAGAGGGCAGTCAACAATTGTTATTGTTCCGTCAACCGCTCTCCAGACAATGACGCTCGGGGACACGACGGGCACCATCGCGCTTGCAAAAACTATAGGAAAAGAGCAGAAAAAGCAGATGGATTACCAGCAGCAGCAGTAATTACGGTGCGTGCAAAGCTGAACGATTCAGCAGACGTATCCGGGAATTCCGGTTATCGCTGACAGGCCCTGCAGAGCCATATCTGCAGTATCACGAAATCGGAGTCGGAGAACCTGTCGGGATCAATCCGGTCTAACCTGCAGATTCAACGTTTAGCCACCCATTTTTACACAGCACACTGCTTCCATTTTACGAATACATAAGCTCCTCCGGGCAACTGGTAATCAGTGGGGAAATTACCCACCGGAATATAGGTGAAAGAGATGAAAAACACCAGGATGACAATGCTTTACGGCGTCTGTATGATCTGCCTCGTTGCAGCAATCATGCCGGCCGCAAGTGCTCTCGGGAACGGGACTTCATGGAACGACAACCCTGAACATATCACCGCGATGCAGGCAAACGTGGCATATACCGGGGCAATCGGGCAGGCGCAGATGGACGGAGCGATCAGTTATATTGGTACCATCAGCAATGGTGCCGGGACAAGCCAGCTCTCCTCCATTGAATCGCAGTTCACCGGCACCGTATCCTCGGTCCAGTCGATGACCGCTGCTGATCAGATCAAAGCTGCGGAAACGCAGATGAGTGCGGACCGTAAGGAGTTCATGACTACGACAAAAGGTTCGCTTAAGGAATACAATGGTACCGGAAAAGCCCTCCACGAGAGTGTAAATGCCTCGGTCATGGCGCAGTCCGGTACGATCCAGACCCTCAAAAACACGGCATGGACAGACCGCGAGACCGCCCGCATGGATGAGTTCGAACACAACGACGAGAACCGGAACAACGTACTTGCGAAACTCACCGCAAAAGGAGTAGACGTCTCGCAGGCACAGGCGATCGAAAACCAGATCCAGCAGGAAGGGACAGCACTCAGGGCAGCATTCGACAGCCGGGACGGGAGCGCTGTCAAGGCCGCAAACCAGCAGCTCACAACACTCTGCAGCCAGTTCCGCGATACCGTGAAGGGCTACCGGACTGCACACCCTGTGGGGGCAACCATAACTACAACTGCTGCCGTTCCGGCAACGGTATAATTTTTTAAAATTACCAGGTTTTCTTGAGAGGTACCTTATTAGTATCTACGATGATCTTCCTATAATCCAGGATATATGAGCGGATTTAAAAAACCCGAAGGGTTGCCGGCTGATGTATCTGAGAGGTGGTATGTCTGAAGATTTCCCGGTCATTTCTGCTCTTTAACTCATTAATTATACTCCTCGTCCTTATTATATCCCGGCCGGTGTCAGCGGCAGGAACATCCCCGGCCGTAAGTACCGGGGTAGCTGCACGAACACTTATGGAGAGATCGGGAAATTTGTTCACTCCCTTTTTCACTTCACTGGTTCTCTTCGCAATCCTCTTTGGAATATCGGCTGTACTTATTCTTATTATCCGCCAGAAGTACCCCTCTGAGCCCCGCAACCGGCCGGCAGGAATCACGCCGCATCTTACGATCCTGACCGCAGGTGCCTACATCATCCTCGGTTCCGTACTTGCGATCCTGTCAATCCTCGTTATGACCGCACTCATGGCCATGACTTCCGGTAACATTGCGATCACCATAGGAAAAATGTTCTGTGCCCTCTGTGTTTACCTGTCAGCGTCATCGTTTTTCCTGGCATATAGTATCCTGCAGTCGGAACCGTTTCCTGCGATTACCGGGATGCATGGCGTGCTCGCTGCGCTTGGCATAACCGGCTTCGCTTACATGATGATCCTTACACCTGAACGCCGGGGAATTGCCCTCTTTTTGCTTATTGTCGTGCTGGCAGCCTCTGCCGCCCTCCCCTTCTGGCAGTACCGGAGACAATTGCCGCTGCAACCACCCTCCGGGGCAACTGCTCTCGATAAAATCCCCATTCTGTCGGACGGATCATCCATTACCGTTATTCAGCCGGGCAGCAGCGGTGCGGATCGTACGGACAGGGAACCTGCCGGCCAGTCTCCTGCCGGGCCTTCCAATTTCCCTGCCGATCTGAGAGGTAAATATAATGATGTTTCCTGCATTGGAAGCGGTGGATTTGCTACGGTATTTTCGGCACACCGCAAATCAGATGGGGAAAAAGTAGCTATAAAGATCCCTATCCGGTATAACGAAGTGACAGGAAAAAGTTTCTTAAACGAGATCAGGGTGTGGGAGACCCTTCACCACCCCAATATTGTCGAAGTATCCAAAGTCAATATCCTGCCGGTCCCTTATGTAGAGATGGAATTCATCCAGGCATCGCTCGATACCATCCACAAACCCGTACCTGTTGCACAGGCACTGAAAATAATCCGCCAGATCGCTGATGCCCTCAGTTATGCACATGGGTCCGGGATCATCCACCGGGATATCAAACCCCACAATATCCTCATGACCGTTAACCTGACGCCAAAAATAACTGACTGGGGGATGAGCAAGGACCTTTCGGAACATGATATCAAAAAATCAAGTGTAGTGGGATATTCGCTGGAATACGCAGCCCCGGAACAGATATCACCAAAAGAATTCGGAATGACCGACCAGCGAACCGATATCTACCAAATCGGGGTGGTTTTTTATGAACTGGTCACCGGTTCGATCCCGTTCGGCGGCGACAGTTTTATTGATTACGGAGATGCGATCCTCCACAAAACGCCAGTACCCCCTTCAGAGCACAATCATGACGCAGCCATAGTAGACTGGATTATCTTAAAATGTCTTGAGAAAGAACCTGCCAGACGGTTCCAGTCGGCAGCCGGGCTCCGCGATGCACTCTTTTTACTGGAATCGGGAAAACTCCCTATGGAATATTCAGTTTTTTCCATCAATGATCTGCTTGCAAAGGTTCTGGACGCGGGAGGATATTCAATGAAGGCTGACATCGTGTCCGAAATCCCCCACGATCTCACGCTCGAGGGCGACGCCAATAAAATTGCGATAATGCTGAACACGCTGCTCTCAAATGCTGTTGAGTACTCAAAACCGCCAAGGAAGATCCGTGTGAGATACCAGTCATCCCCGGACGATTCGCATCACTGCCTGGCAGTCCAGGATAACGGGATCGGGATTACCGAAGCACAGCTTGATCTGATCTTCAGGCCACTCCAGGATCCTGACCCCGCAAGGGCCCTCAGGAGATCTGAAAAGATCGGGATTTCGCTTTCCCTTGCGAAAAAGTACGTACAGATGCACGGGGGGTATATCAGCGTGGACAGTGTTGTCAACGCGGGGAGCACGTTTACAATCCATATCCCAAAAAATCCGCAGATGCTGAAGTGAGTGTGAACAATCCAGTGTTTCTGATAAAACCTTCAGCACAATTCGCTTGCTGATCAGAACACGATACTCACCGGAGAAAACGGGGGACGAGCTCGAGCCATGGGAGTTATACAGCCGGCATTCCGCGGTTTAGTCCGCTTCACCAATGTCAACAGATCAGCATCGCTGTATATTTATATACTCCCTTCCCACTGCTGAGTATGTGGTCTGACATCATCCACGAGTTTGCAGACTCCCCGTCGCAGAGCCGCGTGGTGCGGTTCCTGCTCGAGAACGGTTTCGGCGTGACGGAAGACGGGCGGATCAGCTGCAACGGGATTGAGATGCCTGCGACTGCGGTGGCAAAAACCATCGGATCCGATCGGCGTGTGGTAGACTCGACAGCGCGCCGGATATTAGAGCGCCCGATGCTCCGGGATCTCTTTCTCAACATGCGGGCCACGCCCGACCTGAGCAGGGTAGCAGAAACCCTTGGCTATGCCGTGATCACGGTGCTGCCCAAGAACGCCAGCGAGCGCGGGATTGTCGGTGCGGCGGTCCGCGTACTCGCGGATCACAACCTCTCTATCCGGCAGATCTTTGTTACGGATCCCCAGTTCTCTGAAGAGCCAAAACTGGTGATCATTGTGGAAGACGAACTGCCGGCCGGCGTGATAGAGAAGATCCGGGCGCTTCCCCAGGTAAAACAGGTTATAATTTAACCGGGACTTTTTTACCCGGGCTTTTTATCGTTTTGTACTGCAGAGCAGTTCCACTTCACACGAGAGCCGGTATATCCGCTTCCTTGCCCTGACCGGCAGGTGGAATGCGGACGCAAGACTCTCCTCAATGGTCACGCGGCGGTGGCCGGCAATGAGGTTATCGGCGTGGGTGACAATTTTCTCTTCGGTTGTCTGCGGCATGCAGTCGCGGGGAGCGAGCCCGAGCATCGTGCATTCGTCCGGTGTGAGGCCAGCCCCGGTGTGGCACTCCACGATCCGTGCAACCGCCTCAGGAAATCCCCGTGAACGCAGGATATCCGCACCCTCCTGGGCATGGCGGATCGAATGGGTCCTGCTCCGTCCGATATCATGGAGCATGGAACCTGCTTCAACAAGAGCATAATCGGCGTCGGGGTTGCGCCCGGCATACTCGAGGGCGCAGTCCCGGACCGCCCGGCAATGCCGGATGACTTTCCCGCTACACCCGGCATCCCCCAAAAGGGTTTCGTATGGCAGGGTACCGTAATCAGGCATGGCCCAGGGATTTTTTTATCGCATCGATCCGTTCCTTGAGGGATTTTAAGAGGACTTCGTTGTCGAAATGTCCCATCTGCTGCTGGCAGTCAGGGCACGTGAAGTCGATGTTCATGGCCTGGGGGAAGGTGAAGATCAGGTGGCAGTCCTTGCAGATGTAGAAATCGTTCTCCTCTTCGTACTTTTCACGGCGGGAGAGCTTGTCGAGCACAAGTTCCATATCGTCACGGAGTGCATTGGCGATGTGGTCGGGGCGCAACTGCCAGAGATAGGTGAGCCAGCCGGTCTCGTTGTTCTTTATCCGGTGGTATTCTGCAAGCCGCTTCTCGTACAGGGTGTAGAGCGTGTGGCGCACGGAATTGAGGTTGATCCCCGTGCTTGCTGCGAGATCCTCATCGCTGTGTTCCCCCTCGCGCGGGAACCGTTCGAGCAGGTTAAGCCCCTCGTCCCCTACCATGCGGTGAAGATATGCACGTGTTGCCGGGTCATTCAGCGTTTCTTCGATCGGATCCATCAGCGCATATATTGTCGGACGGTGGTAATATGCTTATCCAGCAGGGCACACGCGTCCGCGCGGGTCGGACCCCACCCGTGAATGCTGACCAGGGCCTGGTCTTTCCCGAAAAAGGTTCCCGGCCAGGGAATATCGGATACGAATTCCTTCAGCGGCGAGAGGTCGGTTGCAAGAGTCATGTCACGGTCGGCAAACAGGATGCTGCGGACTGCAACCTGGCGCGCGGGGGGAACGGATATGGGCAGCCGCCCCTGGCATGCACTGGCATGCAGGTCGAAGAGATTGCAGCCGCATGCCCTCTCGACCGTATCTACCGTTCCCTGAAACCGGGGGTTCACTTCAATTGCCCACGCGGTATCATCACCGGCAACGAAATCGATCCCGATGGTACCCCGGCACCCGCTTGCAGCAGCGAGCTTCTCCGCGGTTGCCATCATCTCCGGCACCAGCGGGTGATCCGATGGCGTAACCGATCCGCAGAACCCGTACGCCGACTCCACGCTGCCCCGGAGCACCTGCTCGTTTGCAGCAATCGCCCGTGCGGTAATGCCGTTCGTGATACAGCAGACGCTTGCAGGCACCCCGGCAACGAGTTCCTGCCGGATGAACGGGACATCCGGGTAGAGCGTTTCCCATGCCTGCATTCCGGCATCGTCACGGACTACGGTGTTCCTCCATCCCCCGGCCCCCCGGCGCGGTTTGACCATCGCAGGGTACTCGCCTTCACCAAGAAGACAGGGCACAGGAACCAAACAGGATTCAAAAAAGTGCTGGGTGTCGAGTTTGTCGAGGAAACGCCCGATCCGGTCCCCGGGTGTCCCGCAGAGGGGGATCGGTACCGGAAGATCTTCAGCGCCGGACGTGGCGACAAAGAGATCGAACGAATGCCTGCCGGCAATCCGGTCAATCGCATCCGGCAGGTCAGCGAGATCCTCGAATTTCTCACGGTAGCTGGTGCACCAGGCAAGGTCCTGGTCGCAGAAATGATCGACCGCACAGACCTCGTACCCGGCCCGGTGTGCTGACTGTGCAACGTGGCGTGTGGCAAAGCCGGCGACAAGCACCCGCCCTTTCACAACTCCTCCGTCTGCTTTCCCGCCTTTGAGGGAATGATCCGTATCTGTGCCCCGGGAAATTCGTTCCGGAGCTCGTGTCCTGAGAAGAGGTGATCGAGGAAGAGCGCAAGGCTTGAGATCTCGGAATGGGGCTGGCCGGTCACCGCGACATTGAAATCGGCAAGCCCGTAAATCTCGCCCGGCACCTTCTCTGCCCCGACAATGACGAGGATCTTACCCTGCGGCCGGATTTCGCCGATGATGTCCGGCAGGTTCAGGCCGTACATAGTGAGATGAACCACGACACCCCCGGCTGCCTTCCATTCTTTTATACAGGCACGCCACTTCACGTTGTCCTCGCAGAAGAATTCGCCCCCCCAGCGTTCGGCAACATCGGCGATGCTCTGCACTACCCCTTTGTCGGAGGCAGCCAGGTACATGCCCTTTGCCCCCAGCGCACGGGCGATAAGCCCGACGTGGGTGGTGACCCGCTGGTCCCGTTCGGGCCGGTGGCCGATCCGTAAAATTGCGACTTCTGTTGGCATGGGTATCATTTCCGCGCTTTGATCACGCCGTTTTCTATTGTGTAGGGGAGTGCGTCATCGTAATGGATCTGGTTGCGGATCAGGGCCTCGCCGAAATTGAGCATCCGCACCTCTTCACCATTCCGTTCAACGAGGCAGTAGCGTTTGAGACGGGCAAGAGATTCTTCCACAACGGGAAGTTCAAAGCCGCTTTCCCGGATCAGGACTTCTACCGTGATGGGCGACCCGGGTGGGATCAGGTGGTATATCCTCCAGTCCGCGTCCTCGCGTTTCACCTTAATGCATTCCCTCCGCTCGCGAATAAGGGTTTTTGTCCGGCCGGATCCACCCCAACGGACGGTTATTTCTAGTTTTACCATGCACCTGTCTGCATGGATCCCGTCCTTACCACTACACCATATCGTTCCCTTGTCCAGCTGGTCGACCGGCTCCTGGAAGACTGCAATGAAGATGTGGAATGTCTCGCAATCCGGCTTGGCGAGCTTAATGAAGAGGAGAGGGACGATCTGCTCACCTCGGATCTCCTGAACGCATGGCAGGTATTCTTTTATTATTTCCGGACAGACCCCGGGGCATTCCTGCGGGAAAAACTGGATCTGGAACCGGCATCTTCCCTGATCGCCGGCATTAAACTGGACGAGATCGATCTTCTAGAACGGATCTTCATCATCAGGGACCATGAAGCATGGGTGATCGTGAACGATGGCGAGAAGGCGATAGCGTCGTTTAAGGGCCGGACTGCCTACAATGATGCAATAAAGTATTGTAAAGATCCGGAAGGGCAGCGGTAATAACTATCAATCAGACCGGATTTTTCAGAACGTTTATTCATCTGTATTGAAGGGTTTGATAATGTTCAACCATGTGTTGTGATTCACTCCGCCGCTCCCGGCGGGGCGCCCCTGCGGCGGATCAGTGACTAAAAACTGATTTTTAAAAAAGCCTTCTTGCCCAGCCGTGCCTCGGAGAGGCCCCGAGGCAGGAAGTCCTCATTATCTCCTTCATATTCCGGTTCCGTTCCAGCCGGGCTCCATCCATATCGATCCATACAAGCATTTATATTTTCACAAACAATTGAACCGGAAACCTTCCGGTGCAGAACTGAACCATCACGGCTTGCCAGTTTCATTCATGAACGGACCAGCCCCATGTTTCCGGAGCCGGAAAAATGGAGAACCAGCTACGAAGACAACCAACATTAAAAATTCCCGGGCTCGGCCTGTCGGGTTGGCCGAAACGCCGGCCAGCGCACATCAGTCCCGGTACTCTGCAAAGATTCCTGAATACCTGATCCCGGCAGCGGGCTCGGAAAAAGAGCGCAGCCGGATCACCGGCATTTCCGGAGCCCGGCCATGACCCGCGGGCGCCTGCCGGTCCGGGCCTGGGAGTTGGCGGAGCCGATTGCGGAAATGCGGGGGAGAGTCCAGCATTTCCTGCGCGAGCCCGAGGGCATCTGTGATTTTGAGATCCTGAGCCCGGGCCTTGTCTCTTATATCAAAATTATCTGCCTGAGGCGGCTCCGCTGTTCGCTGGCAGAGATCGGATGCGAACTTGCGGATGAGATTGCTGAGATGCGCATCATCGCATCATCGAAAGAGATCTCCCGCGAACTCTGGCTTTGTTCGCCGAGGTACACGTTCCGGTTTATCCGAGTCCTGGACTCCGCGCTCGCTGAGCTGAGCCGCGACGGCACGCTTTTTCCTGCGACGGGTCCGGGAGGATGACTCAGGGATAGGCCCAGGGTCTGCCCTGAAACCGGGGTTACCCCGGCAACCTGATCTCCGGTTACCGGTATCACCCCACCTGTTTTTCCCTGAAGTCCACCGGAACACCTGATCTAATTGGGAAGCGGAATCTTCAGGCTCTCCGTCGGAGAACGCTCTCATTGGGAGATGCCTGGTGGAGAAGATCTCTCAATTTTTCAAACAGGGCTCCTTTTGGCAAATGGGGCTCATTTATGACGATTTCATGGAATCGGTGTCAGACACAAAACCGGGAAAAGTGCGCAATTCCGGGAAAATGGATGTAAATTCATTTTTAATCGGCCGATACGGGCCCGGTTTCCGGAAATCACGTCAAAGGCAAAATGTGCGCAATTAGGCTCAATTGGGAGGCCGATCGCATCGGTTTTCATGGTACAGACCTGCCGATCGAAAAGAACCCCTGTTTTGCGGATCATGCTTACGTCGGAGTGGGGACAGTACCCGTCGGGGAACGGCAGTGAAATCCTGGGCATCTGAAGATACAGATCCCTTCCCAGGGTAAGTGTGGGCTGCCTGCAAGGATTAATGAGGTCCGTATTTTTTTCCGTGACCGGCTATGAAATAATTTTTTAAAATTCCGGATTCAGGAAATATCCGGGAGATTTTTTCAAATCATGTCGGAAAAAAATTCTGGAAGAAAAGTGAACGCGAATTTTTTCCGGGAATATTATTGCCGGTCCCCCGCACTGATCAGCTGCTCATCCACAACCGCGGGCACGAGCGGCGGCAGCACGCCCCAATCCACGGTCACGTCCCCCATGATCGCGAAGACCCCGCTCACTTCCGCAGGATCTATCCGCTCAAGCACGGACCGGTCGTCCGGCCGGATCGCGTTGCAGACCGCGGTAGCCCATGCATCGGCAAGCGCAATATCGTGGGAGAAGATCGTGACCGCATCCGCAATGCCAAACGAGATGGACGGGCCGACCGTTGCAGATGACGTGCAGATACCAAGGATTCTGTCCTGCGGCGGGACGATGAATGCAATACGGTCCGAGAGCGCCGCTTCCCCGGCGTGGACCCCTACCCTGACCGGGCGATCGCAGAGCAGGGCAATATCCCCGCCATTATCGATTACCCCGAAAGATGCACCGGCCTCCTGCATCGCTTCTATGCCGGCCCACGCGATTGTGCCGGCTACCGCCGCCATCGGACCTACTCCCGCTTTCCGCGTGGCATCCGACATCCGGACAATCACGAGCTCATCGGAATCCGGCGTATAGGGATCAAAGGTTGATGCAAAAAACGGGTCGCGGGCGATATATGCCTCCAGCTCCTGCCGGGCAGCAAGGATACCGGCCTTTGCTGCCGCGACATGGGCCAGGTCATCCGCAAGGATCGTTGCGATCGTCTCGCGGAACCGGAAGGGCGCCCGGATCATAGGGGCAGGGTCAGCGCACGGTGCGGGCAGGCATCAATGCACTTCCCGCAGAGGATGCACTTCTCTTCCGCAAGCTTTAGCTTCCAGTCCGTGTCGAGCGAGAAGACTTCCCGGGGGCAGACGCTGATGCAGGCCCCGCAGTCCACGCATTCGCTCTCGTTCAGGTTCACACCGTGCTCGAGGATCCGCACTTCGGCCCCGAGACGGGTCATGGAATCCCGCACGAGCCGGCACTGGTCGTCCGGCACATCGATCAGCGCCTCGCCTTCAGATGAATCGATCACCGCGCGTTCCACGTTGATCAGGACACCGGTATCCCGTACTACCTGCGCGATGATCGGCTTACGCCCCCGTCCCCGCGAGAAATTGACAAGCAGTTTCATTTCAGCCACCTCCCCCCGAGAATCTTGCTTAAGTTCATCGCCGTGAGGAGAGCGATCACGTGCTGCTGCTGGTCCACGACCGGCAGGGCACTGATATTATGCTGCTCAAGTTTCTGGACTGCAATATCCACAGATTCGTCCGCGGTCGTTGTTACAACCTTCTTCTTCATGATATCCCGGACATGGTTCGCCTTGCCGGGATTTGCCACCGCTTTCGAGATATCGAACGTGGTAACGATGCCTACCAGCACCCCCTTGTCATTCACCACCGGGAGATGGTTGGTCTCCCCTTTCAGGAGTTTCTTTGCAGCGGTCTGGATCTCCTCGTTCTCGCCGATGGTAATCACGGACCGGTCCATGATGTCGAGGACGCGGGGGCCTTTTGCCGTCTGGTGCATGGGCCGTGCCATTTTCTGCGGGTCGATCGCCCGGGTCGGGAGCGCGAGCTGGATCTTACCGCGTTCCACCCATACTTTCAGTTCCTGCGCCACCCCGCGTGCCCTGCGGAAACTGGAGAGCGAGGAGGTCCGCACCGCCTCACCGTTGAGCTCGACAATACCGCTGCGGAGCTCCGCGTAGGTGACCTTCCGCATCGATGGGCGTGAACGGCTAGGGACACCGTAATCGAGGATATCAACCGTAATATCCTCATCCCGCACCGCAGTCGCCCTGACCACGTCGAGATCGAGCACCGGCAGCGGTACGCCAAGCCCGACGTACAGCGTAACCCCGTAGCCCGACATGGTCGCGGCCCGGAGATAGTCCCGGGACATCTGCTTGAGATCCCCCGTGACCATCAGGGTCCCGAATCCCCCGGCCGGCGAGTGCTGGGTGCCTTCCCCTACCACCATGCCCGGAGCCCCGCAGAGGAAGATAGGGACACCGCTCCCGATGAGGCGGAGCTTCGGGTCATTGGAGATTGGGTTTAAGACCCCTGCACCGGAGAACGTGATGTTGGTGCATCCCGGCAGCAGGGTACCCATGTAAGTATTGAGTACCCGGTCGGTCGTGTTCGTTGCGGCATTGTACCGCTGGTATGCGTTCCGCGGGTTGCACATGATCGCCTGGTTGAGGTTTTCGAGCAGGAGATCCGTGGTGATCGTCCGGCGCGGGTAGCAATCTGTGCCGCGGGAACTTGCACGCAGCTCCACGGCCTTTCCTGCCACGAGGTCTTCGATGACATGTGCCCCGCCATATTCCGCCTCGAGCGTATCGGACTGCTGGGTCGCCCCGACATACGTGTCGACAGCGGCAAGCCCGCCGTACGCCTCGACGTTGTTCAGCCAGATCCGTTCCATCCTGATCGGGGGCTCGGCATGCCCGAAATTCAGGAAGGCACCCGACGAGCACATAGCGCCGAACGTCCCGGTCGTGACAACGTCCACTTCTTTAAGCGCCCCTTCCTCACCAAGCTCGGCAACGATCGCGGGCATCTCTTCGGCCGTAACAACCCGTGCACTCCCTCCACGGATGCGTTCATTGATCAGGTCGATGGACTTGTGCATGCCCGGATATTCCGTTTTCCGAATATTTAAGGCAATTGTTATCACCCACGGTAATAAATGCTATTTAATGCCCGGCATCCATGATCATTTATGCACGTGCGTGACTTCATCAGGGAGATGGAGCGGCTCGCTCCCCCCGATCTTGCCGAGGACTTTGATGCAGGGCGGATCGGGCTTGTGGTTGAGGGCCGACCGGAGATCCAGGTGATCTGTTGTGCCCTTGATGCAACACCGGCAGTGGTGAAAGCCGCAGCGGACCTCAATGCCGACATGCTGGTCATCCACCACACGCCCCTCTGGACTCCGGTCACCTCCCTGACCGGCCGGACCGCGTCCCTGATGAAGGAAATCCTCTCGGCCGGCATGAACCTCTATGTCATGCACACCAACTTCGACCGGGCGGACGAGGGTGTTAACGATGCCCTCGCCGAACTCCTCTCGCTCACGGATCGGCGGCCGCTGTCGCTCGGCCTGATCGGCACCTGCCCGCTGCCCCTTGAGGAGATCTCCCGGCGTCTTGGCGGGAACATCCGGGCCTGGGGAAAGCCAGGCCCGGTCCGTCAGCTGGCGATCGTTGCCGGCAGTGGGTTCGATCCGGCGGTCATGGCCGAGGCGCAGGCACAGGGAGCCGATGCCTTTCTCTCGGCCGAGCTGAAACATTCGGTGGCACGCTCTGCCCCTTTGCCCTGCATTGAAGCAACGCACTATGCGCTGGAAGCCCCGGCCATGAGACGTCTCGCTGCCCGGGAAGGCTGGCACTACCTTGACGATCCCCCGCTCCTCTCCACCATCCCATGAGCGACATCTGGCTCCGTCTCGAAGAGAGAAAAGTCCTTGACCCTGCCTTCCGCGAAGAGATCGAGGCGGAATTTGGCGCACGGGGCAGGAAGGCACTTGTGGCCATTGATGAGGGTAAAATAAAAAAGTACCTCGACTTTTTTGTCGTAGCGGGCGGGACCGCAGATTATATCGTGGATGAGGATTTCTGCACCTGCAGCGACTTCATGTACCGGGGCCGGACCTGCTGGCACCTGCTCGCGGCCCGGATCGCCCAGCTGACCGGAACATTCGTGCCGGTCGAGAGCTGGTACCAGGACCAGCTGAAGCCAGCCCGTAAACAAAACCCCGAATAGTAAAACCTGGATTAGCAAAACCTAGATTAGCCTTCATAATCAACTGTACAGACGATTGTGTGATTGTTCATGCTCGAAGAGGAATACCAGCTCGATTATTTCAAGACCCAGGGGATGACCCGCAAGGTCTGCAAGGCATGCGGTTCTGCCTTCTGGACCCGTGACAGTTCGCGCGAGGTCTGCGGGGATGCGCCCTGCGAACCCTACAACTTCATCGGTAACCCGATCTTCCGGCCCCATACCCTTGACAGCATGCGCGAGGCCTATCTCTCCTTTTTTGAGAAGCAGGGGCACACGAGGATAGAACGGTACCCGGTCGTGGCCCGCTGGCGGGACGATATCTACCTCACCATCGCCTCCATCGCGGATTTCCAGCCGTTTGTCACGAGCGGCATTGTGCCACCGCCGGCCAACCCGCTGACCATCTCCCAGCCGTGCATCCGGCTCAATGATCTCGACTCGGTCGGAAAGTCCGGGCGGCACCTCACCACGTTCGAGATGATGGCACACCACGCCTTCAATACACCCAACGAGGAGATCTACTGGAAGGACCGGACCGTCGAGCTCTGCGACCAGTTCATCGCATCCATTGGCGGCGACATCAACCAGGTCACGTACAAAGAGAACCCGTGGATCGGTGGCGGGAATGCCGGTCCGAGTGTCGAGGTCCTGATTGGTGGTCTTGAAGTAGCCACCCTTGTCTTCATGAGCCTCGGCAGGCAGAAAACCGACGGGAAGGGCTACGACCTCAATGGCGAGATGTATTACCCGATGAAGCTCCGGATCGTCGATACCGGCTATGGCCTCGAACGCTTCGTCTGGGCTTCGAAGGGCTCGCCCACCATCTACGACGCGGTCTTCCCGGAGATGGTCAGCCACATGATGGGCCTTGCCGGGCTCTCCCACATGCTCGACAACAAGGAATATACGAAGATCCTGGCCCTCAATGCAAAGTTCGCCGGCCTCATGGACATCTCGGGCACCAACCTCTTCAACCTCCGCAAGAAAGTGGCAGCGGCGATCGATATCTCCCCCGAGAAACTCGACAAGATGATAACGCCCATCGAGAAGGTCTATGCAGTGGTCGATCATACCCGCTGCCTTGCCTACATGCTCGGCGACTGCATTGTCCCCTCCAATGTGCGCGAAGGTTATCTCGCACGGCTCGTCATCCGCAGGACCCTGCGGCTGATGACCGATCTCAGGATCGAGGAACCGCTGGCCGATCTGATCGAGCAGCAGACCCGGATCCTGGGCGACCGGAAGTTCGAGCAGGACATCTCAGTAGTCCGCGAGATCGCGGACCGCGAGACCGAGAAGTATGCCCAGACACTCGAACGCGGCACCCGGATCGTCCAGAAGGTGGCAAAGACCTACAAAGCAAAGAGCCAGCGCGTCCCCCTCGCCGAGATCATGACCCTCTACGACTCGCACGGCATCCAGCCGGAGATGGTCAGGGATATCGCCTCCAGGGAAGGCGCGGTCGTCGACCTGCCGGACAACTTCTACTCGATGGTTGCCGATTCGCACTCCGAGTCTAAGAAGGAAGTCGAGGTGGACAAGACCGCGAAGTACGCAGAGCGCCTCCAGACCCTGCCGCCCACGAAGAAACTGTACTACGAACAGCCCACGGACATCGAGTTCGAGGCGGTCGTGCTGGACTTCTTCGATGAATTCGCGGTGCTCGACCAGACCCTCTTCTATCCCGAGGGCGGCGGCCAGCCTGCCGATACGGGTACGCTCGTCAGTGCCGAAGCGATGGTAAGGGTTGACGGCGTGGTAAAGGTGGGCGAGGTCGTCCTCCACCACATTACCGGCGGCATGCTTCAGCGCGGCGAACGGCTCAAGGGTATGGTTGACGAGGAACGGCGCTGGTCCCTGATGCGGCACCACACCGGCACCCACATCCTCCTCCACGCGGCAAAGGAAGAGCTGGGCGCCCACATCCACCAGGCCGGCGCGCAGAAGGGCAGCGAAAGTTCACGGGTCGACATCCGCCACTTCAAGCACATCACCCAGGACGAACTCCACCGGATCGAGATCGCTGCCAACCGGATGATCATGGCGAGCCAGCCGGTCGAGATCTCGATCGAAGACCGGACCAAGGCGGAGCAGAAGTACGGTTTCTCCCTCTACCAGGGAGGTGTACCGCCCGGCAGGGATATCCGCGTCGTCAAGGTGGCAGGCGATATCGAAGCCTGTGCCGGCACCCACTGCCGGACAACCGGGGAAGTCGGCGTCATCAAGATCATGCGGGTCGAGCATATCCAGGACGGCATCGAACGGATAGAATTCGCTGCCGGCGTGGCCGCAATCTATTACATGCAGCACCTCGAGGGGATCGTGGCATCCTCGGCTGAAATCCTTTCGGTCCAGTACGATAACCTGCCCCCGACCGTAACCCGGTTTTTCACGGAATGGAAAGACCAGAAGAAGGAGATTGAGCGCATAAGTGCCCGGCTGGTCGAACTGGAAATGCGCTCCCTCGTACCCGAATCCCTGGGGGGTATTGACGTCGTGATCCGCAGGATCGATCTCCCCCAGAAGGATCTTTCTCTCCTTGCAACATCCATTGCAGAGAACGGCGGGGTGGCTCTCATCGCCGGGGCCGGCGATACGGCCCGGGTGGTCCTCGCATCCGGGGACTCCCGGGTCAATGCCGGTGAGATCATCGGGCAGGTCTGTGGCCTGCTTGGGGGGAAGGGCGGCGGCAAGCCGTCAATGGCCCAGGGCGGAGGTCCCGATGTCAACCAGCTGGACCTTGCACTGAAAGTAGGACGCGAACGGATCATCTCTGCACTTCATGACTGACGAAATCGTGGTAATGGAGCCCGGCGAAGAACGGGCGCAGAAGATTGCAAAAGCGATGGGCAGCCAGACGGCAAGTGATATCCTGAGGCTGCTGGCCGGGGGGGCAAAGAGCCTGACCGATATCACGGACACGCTTGCAGTCCCGATGAACACGGCAAAGTACCATGTTGAGAACCTGCTCGACGCCGGGCTTATCCTGGTCTCGGACACAAAATACAGCGTCAAGGGCAGGGAAGTGAAACTCTATTCCCTGACCAACCAGCTCCTGATCGTTGCCCCGCGGCAGGCGGATCTCCGCTCGCTGCTCCTGAAGTATACAGCCCTTTTCGGTATTGTTGCCGTTGCATCCCTGGCACTGTCTGCCATCCTGCCGCTGATGGCCACAGGGTCCATGAGCGGCGCCCCGGTCTCCGTCCCTGCCGCATTCGGCACCGGTGGCGTGGAGCGTAACGAAGTCAGTACAATGGCCATGAAAGTAAGCTCTGACACATGGGCAATGTCATCGGCTACCGGGCCGGATCCCGCACTTGCATTTTTCCTTGGCGGGATCCTTGTGATCTTCATCCTGATCTGTTACGAGGCCTGGCTCTGGAAAATGCGATACCGCTGAACCCCCGGGAACCACGTTCACAGGTTATTTGAATATTTGAAATCTTTTTTTATGTGGCCCTTTCGGGCAAAAAGCGAAAAATATTTTTTAAGGGATTTTTTACCGGTAATTTTGCGGGAAATTATTTCCTGCTCCTGCTCATTTTCATGACTGAAAGGATGCCGGCACAGGCCAGTGCGCAGATCGTAACCTGGGAGGGGAGGGGTGACTGCGCTGTAGTGGTCGGCCATGGCGTGGGCAGGGTAGTGGCCGGGCGGGTCGTTCTCACGACCGCTGCCGTGCCGGTGGCTGCGGCAGTCGGGGCGGTTGTCGGTGCGACAACGGTGAAGACTTTCTCGCCGATAAATCCGTTCGAATCCGAGAAATCCACCTTGTAATCCCCACCGCTGTTGACATTGACCTGCTGGGTAAAAACCCCTGCGCCGGTCCTGAGATCTGACTTGGTCTGGATCCACTGGGGGCCAAATACATCCCCGTCAGGACCGGCAACCTCGATCTGGACACCGTTGTTCCCGCCATCCTTGATATCCCCTTCAATCCTGAGTGCCTCACTAAGATCCTGCGACACAGGGGACGTAATATCAATATCGCCGGAACGATCAACGATAGTGATCAACTGGAGCGTGACCGAGCCTGACCGGAGCTGTGGTTCCTGGGGACCGTTAAACTGTATCTCGACCTTGTAAGTTCCCCCCGGTAAACCCGTAGTGTCGGTTACGAAATACTGGGTATTGTGGTTTGCCTGGATCGTAACCGGCTGGTCTTTGATCTCCGTTGCGGTGTACTGGGTCTGGTACAGGACAAGGTCGAACGTGCTCCCCGCAGGGAAATCGCTGTCAAGCGAGCACTTGATAGGTACTCCGGCCTGTACGCTCGAAGGACACGAGAGGTTGAGGCCGTATGCAGACGCAGTTCCCACGGTGCATACAAGGAGCAGGGCGATGAGCAGGATCCTTTTCATGACTACAGGGTCGAATGGCAGGAATAATAATGGTATCCCCTGATCCGGTTCCACAAGTCAGCGCCGGCCGGAACGTGAATATTCCCGGATACCCTATATCATGCCAATAAAGTTCTCCAGCATGCGGAGGCCGACAGCGCCGCTCTTCTCCGGGTGGAACTGGACGCCGTACGCGTTGCCGTTCCGTACGGCGGAGGCAAAAGGAGTTATGTACTGCGTGGATGTAAGCGTGTATTCCGGCAGGGTATCGGCGTAATAGGAATGGACGAAGTATACATATTCCTCTGGTCCGAGGCCGGCAAGGAGCGGGTTGTCCGGCTGTTCGATCGCAAGGGAATTCCAGCCCATGTGGGGAACCTTGAACCCGGGGACCCGGGGAAACCGCGTAACCCTGCCCGGCACGAGGCCGAACCCCCGGTGGAGCCCGTGCTCCTCGCTCGTCTCCATGAGCATCTGCATACCGAGGCAGATGCCAAGAAGCGGAACGTCCCGTGTCGATTCGATGATCAGGCCCTTGAGGGGCCCGATCTGCTCCATACCCTCGTGGAATGCCCCGACGCCCGGGAGCACGAGCCCGTCGGCGGCAGCGATCTCGTGCTCATCGCAGGTGATCGCAGCATGCGCTCCTGCCTTCTCAAGGCCCTTCATGACACTGCGGAGGTTGCCAAGGCCGTAATCAATAATGGCTATCTGCGTCATCGCTGCTCCCTTCTTTGAGTCTCCACCTGCCCCCGGTAATCCATTCCGCGGGAAGCCCCTGCAACTCCTGCCAGCCGGCAAGACGCGCTGTCCAGTCCTTCCAGAGGTCCGGGTAATCCTCTTCGATCATGTGGATCAATGCCATATCGCTTGACGGGCACATGAAACAACCGATCCGATCCAGGTGGTGCATGTACAGGACGTT
>Ga0074046_10000262_pt1 | contig 46923 bp, 43 predicted proteins | sample BogForMeECP23OM3_FD_94441 | JGI IMG/M metagenome (GOLD analysis project Ga0074046, IMG submission 94441) | Bog forest soil microbial communities from Calvert Island, British Columbia, Canada - Bog Forest MetaG ECP23OM3 | ecosystem: Environmental > Terrestrial > Soil > Wetlands ... | reverse complement strand
CTGCGAAACAGGCCGGCCACGCGGTTCATCAGGTAGCCGCGATAGACCATCTCCTCCCCGAAGGCCGCCAGCGTCCAGGTCAGCGCGAGGAACAGCAGCAACAACTTCCAGTTGCCGTGCATTTCCCCCAGGTCGGAAAGGTCGGGCATCTTGCCTGTGAGCTTCACCAGCACTGGCTGGGTGATGAACAATTCCAGCAGCTCCATGCCGATGCCGCACAAGCCTCCAATGACGATGGTGCGCCGCCAGTTGGCCGGACGCGCCAGGCCGACGTCGCGCCAGCCCAGCCCGCGCCAGCGCAACGAAATCCAGCCCAGCAGAAACAGAAACGGAGTCTTGCTGAAATAGACGTGGTGTTTAAAGTCGGCAGCGAACAGCGCGACGACAATTGCAAACTCGACAGCCGCCAGCCACGAGCTGTCGCGCCGGCCTTTGCGAGGCAGGCAAAGTTCGTCCACGCATTCCCCCTTCGAAAGCAAACTATTCTACAGCTGGTGAATGAAGTTCTTCGCGCACCCGTTTTGAGAGGGCACGGCTTCAAAGGCTGCTGAAAAAGTCTCGTTTGCGGCGATTTTGGGTAGAGCTGGCCTTTAGGCCAGCGTCTAAGTTGTTTATTTTTGTCATCCCGAGCGGGCTTTAGCCCGCGAGGGATCTGCTTTTCCGACTTTTTCCGCAGCCTCTTCAGCCGTGCCGAAAGCCGTTCCTTTTTGGATCCCCTCGCGGACTTTAGTCCGCGAGGCCAATGAGGTAATTCCCTGCTTCCCGTTAAACTGGATATTCGCCGCGAGGAGCCGCGACTCACCATGTCGTCGTTCAAGCAACGCCTCATGCTCCGCCTGGTCAACATCTGGCCGCCGATTGCGGGTGCAGGCATCCGCGTTCGTTGGGGCACCGACATGAAATCGGCTGACGTGGAAATGAAGCTCCGCGCCTGGAACAAGAATTTCGTCGGCACCCACTATGGCGGTTCGCTGTACTCCATGACCGATCCCTTCTACATGCTGATGCTGATGAGCAACCTCGGTTCGGGCTACATCGTGTGGGACAAGGCCGCCAACATTCGCTTCCGCAAACCCGGCAAGGGCAAGGTGCGAGCCGAATTTCGGCTGACCGATGCGCAACTCGACGACATCCGCGAGCAATTGAAGACGCTGCCAAAGTACGAGCCTACCTTCACCGTTGAAGTGAAAGACGAGGCCGGCGACGTGGTCGCCGAGGTGCAGAAGGTGCTGCACATCCGCAAGAAGTAGGGTTCGGTTCCCAGAGCCTGCCCTGAGCTTGCCGAAGGGTCAGCGCCGAGAAACGGGGTGCGAACCAGGGAACTAACGGCTGCAGTGCCGCACAAACAAGCTGCCATGCTCCGCAGAGCATGGCAGTTTCAGTTTCAGATTTACATTATCCCAAAAGCCTCACTTCACGTTGACTTTGATGGCTTGAGACGGAATGCCGTTAGTCACAGCCACCAATGTACTGGGGCCGGTTTCAGCTCCGGCCGGCACATCGAACTTGGTGTACTCCAGGCTGGTGCTTTGTACGGCATAGCTGCTGGGGTTGTGGGTCCGGCAATAGAACACGTGTCCGGTTGCGTTGTTGGTTAAGCGTACCAGTGCGTAGTTCGTGTTCGGCTGGTAGTCGTCGCCATAGGCTCCACCCTGGCTCATGCCAGAAAGCCTGCGCCCGTAGAGTATTGACGTGGTGCCCCTCTTCACCGTGGTCGAAGCGGCGAGGATTTGCGGTGCCCAGGCCGGATTATAGGTTCCAGTCGGAGTGAAAATTTCTACGTCGGGGGTTGCTCCAGTGACGGTGGGGTAGCTCCAGTCGGTGAACAGGATCTGCCCCGTGGGAAGCGGGAGCAGGTGTCCATAGAAGGACCCATCAATAGGAGCATTCGGTGGGCCGGGAATCGAGGTGAGATTGGTTCCATCCCACTCGTAGAAGGTGGCGGGCGGAGCTTCGTTCACGCTGCCCATCATCAGCACTTTTCCGTTTGGCTCGATGCTTGCCGGACCGTCGGCTATGCTGACGTTGACATCGGGGAAATCTGGACCAGCCGTCCAGCTACCGGTGCCGCTGTTGTAGATGGCAGTGTGGCCGGTGCCGCACGTGTTTGCGCCAGTCTGGAATACCGTGCCATCCGGTCGCAGAACTGCCGGGCCGACCTCGTAGCTAGCATTGCTCATAACGCCGCAAGCGCTGTCCCAGATCTGCACGATTGTGCTACCGGCGCTCGACCAGGTCTGGCTGGAGGGATCGTACAATTCCGAGTTCATGCCGGTGGGATCGTAGGCAAACACGTAGGCATCGACAGTCAAGATTTTGCCGTTGGGAAGCATGTTCCAGCCTTCTTCGTCGAAGACATCGAATTTCCCGTTGCCTTGGAAGTTAGTCCACGTAAGCGTGGTGGGATTCAAGTACGCCCATTTCGGAGGAGAGTCGCAGCAGCTTGCCTGCATATAGGTGCCGTTTGCCAGGTTGACCGACTGGGCGTCGCCAGTATTCACCCACCCGCTGGGCGGAGCGACATTTGTCCATGAGTCGGCCACCGGATCGTAGATGGCGCCCTGGGTAGTCCAGACGGCGACGTCGAAATTGTATTCGCCGCCGATTACCGTCAAGCGGCCGTCCGCGATGACCTGAGATCCGAAAAACAACGGCGCGTAGCTAAGCCCAGCAGTGGACGCCACGTTGCTCCAGGTTCCATTTACGTAGCTGCCGAATGCGTCGGGCGTGAGCTTATACCAGTTCACTTCCCCGCCATCCTGTTCTTCGTGAACAATGACGGTACCATCCGTCAGCAGCATGGTCACACCCGCTGGGAAGCAGGGGTTGTTTCCGGTACAGAGCTGATTGTTCAAGGGGGCCCACTGCGATGAGCCGCTAGGCCTTTGGGCGCTTCGGTGTTGCGGCCCGGAGTACGGTCCGACTCGGTGCTCCGCCCTCGGCATTTGTGCGCTGGCCAGTCCGGCCAGAGCTAGAGATACTGCGATTGCTAGTGCAAACCTTGCGAATGGCTTCATCTCTTCTCCTCGATAGAACCGGTCGACCGGACGGGATATGCAACCGACGAGCGCGCAACTTCCGTCACTGACAACGGTTCTCCTGAAAAACTTGTTGACGTACGTGGCCGCAGAGGTCACGCAAACGGCTCCCCTGCTCTCCGAAGACCTACGCTCGAAACTTGCGGCGAAGCCCGGCTGCGATCCCTACGATGCCGGTGCCCATCAGCAGCAGGCCGCCCGGCTCGGGAACGGTTGTCGTCTGCGTCTCGAACAGCGAAAACGCTAAATCGCTGGGGTTCTGGGTCCGATTTCCAAACGCATCATCCTGATACGAAATGCCGTCACCAACTGATGAAGTAGTCCATCCCCACTGTGGCGGGAAGGCGGTATCGGGTACGACGGAAAGCCAGTACTGCGTGCCGGCGCCCGCGGCAAAGCTGATCGCCGCGCCGTAGGCATAAACCGGGTCTCCCAGAAGATCAACACCCACGGAGGTTTCACCTCCGTTACCCGAGATGGCGAAGCTGGACAGTAACCCGCCCGGCTGGCCGGCGCTGTCCGCGTAAAACGCCATTGTCCAGCCAGTGATGGAGCCTGGCGTCTGCGGGTTGTAATACCCTCCGACCCAACCCACCGACGTGATGGTGGCGGCGGAGCCCAGAGTGAAATTGTCATACGAGGTGAAGTTGGCGCCGAAACCCGACGTATCATTCTGCGATGCGTAGAGATTCTGATAGTCTGGCCCTTGAGAATAGACGACAACCTGCGACGCCCAGCCAGGTGCGGCCAGCAACAGGAGCAGTAGAGACAATGCGACGAGCGCAAGTCTGTGCTTAAGGCAATGTGCCATGTTTCCTCCAAAGGAAGTTGTGTGTCTTGACAGATTATGGGGCAGTACGACCCGCTCACCCACGCGAAAGTAGTCGTTGCACTATATAAGCACGATTGTGGCCAGTGTCAAGGATAAGTTAAGTATTTGATTTGCATTGCTTTGTAGAGATTGGCACTTAGGTGACTGTGCAGGGTTTTGCGGCAAATAAGGCGAGCGGTTCCCCTTTATCAGGCAGGATAGTTGATCTATTATCAATAACTTGCTCAAGGTTACCCGCTCCCGGTCGGCCTGTCCTCCCTGCCTACGCAACGTTATTCTCGCTATCCATTTATACTTCGTTTACTTCGTTGATCTCTCGGGCCAAGCCATGCAACTACGAACGCCCGACAACCCGATGCCGCTGGAGAAACCGTGCTGCGAGTAGGCCTGACCGGCGGGGTGGCCTGCGGCAAGTCCACGGTCGGCGAAATGCTGGCCGCGCACGGCGCGCATTACCTTCAGGCCGACACGCTTGCCCACCAGCTTTACGCTCCCGGCGAGCCCACCTACGCCGCTGTGGTGCAACACTTTGGGCGCGACATCCTTGATCCTGACGGAACCATCAACCGTCGTCGGCTGGCCAATGCCGCGTTTCCGTCTCGAATTGCCGAACTGAATGCAATCGTCCATCCGGCTGTCATCGAGGCGCAGAACCGGTGGATGGCCGATGTCGAGCGCACGGACCCGGACGGCGTTGCCGTGGTCGAAGCGGCGCTGATCATCGAAGCCGGCGCCGCGAAAGACTTTGACAAACTCATCGTAGTTACCTGCAATCTGGAGCAGAAGATCGCGCGCTACGCGCAGCGCGCGAAAATCTCACAGGATGAAGCACGTGCCGAAGTGCTGCGCCGAAGTGCTGCGCAACTCAGCGACGATGCGAAGGCCGGACACGCGGACTATGTCATCGACAACTCCGGTCCGCTGGAAGACACGACACACTATGTCGACGTGCTGTGGACCCACTTAACCGAGTTCACCGCGAATACCGGAGACCGGCACCCTCGTGGTCGGCCTCGCCTGCACTGAAACCGCCGCACTAGAACGAGTCTCGTAAATCTGTCTTGAAAGGGCACGGCTTCAGCCGTGCCGATCCGGGCCGGGCAAACAATGGGCTTTAGCCCCTGAGGAAATCTATCGAGAGCGAAAATGACCTTTTCCGCAGCCTCTTCAGCCGTGCCGTTCCAATTCCGGTGACGGACTGACCGGCGCGTTACCTCGATTTATCGACAGCGGCTCCTCGCCCGTGCTGCCGCACATAAATCGCTTCCACATCCTCGACGGTACTGATCTCGGCTGGCGGCTTGTCCCGCCGGATACGCACGATCCTCGGAAAACGTAGGGCGTACCCGCTGTCGTGCCGATCGGAGCGCATGATCGCGTTGAACGCTACTTCCAGCACAATCTCCGGCTCGACTTCACGGACGAATCCATGGTCAGCCGTCGTGTGCGCCAGAAACCACTCCGTCATCGTGGCGATTTCAACATCCGTCAGCCCCGAGTAGGCCTTCCCGATGTTCACCAGTTCCTCACCCTTGCGCACCGCGAAGGTGTAGTCGCTCAGCACTCCGACGCGCTTGCCGTGTCCATATTCCACCGCCGTGACCACCACGTCGAGCGTGGCCAGCTCCCGCTTCAGCTTCAGCCACCAGCGCCCGCGCCGGCCCGGCATGTAGAGCGATTGCAAATCCTTGATCATCAGGCCCTCGTTGCCCCGCGCCATGGCCTCTTCGAAGTAGGCTTCGAGTTCTTCAACCGAGTCCGCCCAGCGAGTGGGAGCGCGCAGCACCCAACCCGAAACCGGTCGCTCCTCTTCGACGAACAATTTTGCCTGTTGGTCTCGCACCGGCTGAGGTGCGATTCGTCCATCCGCTGGAAACAGGTCATCAAGAATCGAGCTACGTTCCGACAGTGGACGGTCGAGGGCGACTTCACCTCCCCCGTAGATGACGTCGAACACTACGTATGCGACGGGCACTGCCGCGATCATCAGTTCACTGACTTGTTTCCTCCCCAGGCGTTGCTGCAGCGAAGAAAACGGCATGGCATGACCGCCGTCTTCGTCGTGCTGCCAGGCGACAATTTCTCCGTCGAGAACCACGTCGCCAGAAACCTTAACCAGCGTCGCCATCAATTCAGGGAACGACTGCGACACGTCGTCGAGCGTGCGTGAGAACAACCGCACGCGACCGTTACCGCAGTGGGCCTGTGCCCGGATGCCGTCGTACTTGTCCTCCACCTGCGCGTGCTCGAAATACTCGAATGCCTCCCCGGCAGTCGCCGCGGGGCTGGCCAACATGAACCCGATGGGATGAAAGAGCCGCATCCGCACGTCGTCGAGACGGTGTTTTGCAGCCAGCTCCAGCGTCGCTCCAATATCGCCCAGCAGCATATTGGCGCGTTGCACCTGGGCGAACGGCTCGTCATACGCCTTGGCGATGGCTTCTTCCACCAGGCTCTCTTTCAGCCCAATGCGCAACTCGCCGGTGATGATCTTCAGGATGTACTTGGCCTCCAGCGGTGTCGCGCGCGCCAGCAGTGTCGTCAGCAAGGTTGCTTTCGCGGCGGCGGTTCGGGTGGCTGCGATCTCGTCGAATGCCCGCCGAGCATCTGCAAGCGCGATGCGTTCCGACACGGGACGATTTGTTCGGCCCGTCAACAGCTCGCAGGCAGCCGATCCGAGGTCGCCGTGCTTTCGGTAAGCAGCACGCAACTCAGGTTCAGACACGCCCGCGAGTTCGGACACGATCTTCCACAGCAGCCTCCCTCCCACCTGCAGCGTCCGTTCCTCAAATGCAGGAAACGCGCGGCCACATAGGAACAGCGCCGAGGTCATCGCATCTGGCAGCTCTCGCGAGCGAAAATACTCCGCCAGAATCGCAATCTTCTCGCCCTTCTTCGTGGTCGCAGCAATCCGCTCACAGGTTTCGGCAAGTCGCTCCATAGTGTCTGTAAACGCTTTTGATGTTGATACTTACGAACGGGCTACAACGAATCCATTGACACTCACAGCCAACCTACATACGCTATCAGTAAGCCCATCTGTGCGCCGTATCCCGCCGTGGGACATCTAATAATTGCTATGCCGTCATTTCTGCGCCATCTCCGTTTCCTTGTCGCCGTGCAACTCCTGCCCGCTCTTGAAAGCGGTGAGGAGACATTGGTGGGTGGCCAGGCCGTGCTGGAAGGCGTGATGATGCGCTCTCCCCATGCCTGGGGAATCTCCGTCCGCAAGCCGGATGGCACGATTTCGACGCATTCCGAACCGCTGGAGCGGCTCTCCGAAAAGCACAAGTGGATGGGCTGGCCCGTGGTGCGAGGCGTGATCACCCTCGGGCAAGCGATGGTTCTGGGCTTTCGTGCCCTGCGTTACTCGGCAGATGTCGCGCTCGACGCCATTCCCGCCGATGAAAAAGAGGTCACCAAGAAAACCGAGATCAGCGGCTGGGTGGCTGCGCTGAACATCATCCTCTCCGTCGGCTTCTTCATCTTTCTGTACAAGTTCGTTCCCCTGGTCGCTGCCACGAAACTCAAGAACGTTTATCCTGCGTTCGGCAACCAGGTCCTGTTCAACGTGGTCGACGGCGTCATCCGCATTCTTCTGTTCCTGCTGTTTATCTGGGGTGTCTCGCTGATGCCCGACATCCGCCGCGTGTATCAGTATCACGGCGCCGAGCATAAGACGGTCTTTGCCTTCGAGTCGCGCGATCCGCTGACGATCCAGAACGCCCAGTCGTATTCCACTTTCCACCCGCGCTGCGGAACCAGCTTCCTCATGACCGTGATGCTTATCTCGATCGTGATTTACATGCTGTTTCCCGCGCAGACTTTCGTCACCAGGTTCCTGCTGCGTATCGCGCTCTTGCCGGTTATTGCCGGCCTTTCGTACGAGATGATTCGCTTCGCTGCCAAGCACGGAAAGTCGCTGTTTGCCCTGCTGACCAAGCCCGGCCTCTGGCTTCAGCGAATCACCACTAAGCCCCCGAGTGACGATCAGGTCGAGTGCGCCATTTCCGCTTTGAACGAGGCCATGCAGCTCGAGAAGGTCCGCGGCGGCGAACTGGTCATCGCCTAGCGGCGTCCGCCGCTAAACGAATTTCTCCACATTTATCGCGCAAAGGTTTGCGTCAGGGCACGACTTTAGCCGTGCCGATCAGGCCTTTATTCATTGAACTGCTGCGCGGGCTTTAGTCCGCGCGGTAAACGAGTACAAATTTCACTTCCCGTACAATATTGGGTTGGCCCTCCCATGCAGCCAGGGCCGGTGAATTCCATGTTTGAGCGTTTAGAACAAATCGAAGTGAAGTACGAAGAGCTGAATCAGGCCCTAGCGTCGCCGGAGATCGTCTCCGACTCAGCGCGTTACCAGAAGACCGCTAAGGCGCACAGCGAACTGGCTCCCATCGTGGAGAAATATCGCGAGTACAAGGACCTCACCCGCGGCATTGAGGAGAGCAAGGCACTCGTCGCCGGCGAATCCGATCCCGAGATGCTGGCTTACGCGCAGGAAGAGCTGTCGCACCTGGACAAACGTGTCCACGAGGTAGAAGAGGAGCTGAAGGTCCTGCTTCTGCCCAAGGACCCCAACGACGAGAAGAACGTCGTCCTCGAAATCCGTGCCGGCACTGGCGGCGACGAAGCCACGCTCTTTGCCGCCGAGATGTTTCGCATGTACAACCGCTACGCCGAGACTAACCGCTGGAAGGTGGAAGTTTTGTCGACCTCGGAGTCGGGCGTCGGCGGACTGAAGGAAGTCATCGCCATCATCGAAGGTCAGGGCGTTTTCTCGCGCTTGAAATACGAGAGCGGCGTGCATCGCGTGCAGCGGGTTCCCCAGACCGAAACCCAGGGGCGCGTTCACACCTCTGCCGTCACGGTAGCGGTGCTACCCGAGGCCGAAGATGTGGACATCAAGATTGAACCCAAGGACATCCGCATCGACACCTTCTGCTCGTCGGGCCCCGGCGGCCAGTCCGTCAACACGACGTATTCAGCGGTGCGCATCACCCACCTGCCCACTAATACCGTCGTAAGCTGCCAGGACGAGAAGTCGCAGATCAAGAACCGCGAGAAAGGGATGCGCGTGCTGCGTGCCCGTCTCTACGAAATGGAGCAGCAGAAGCAGCAGGCAGCGCTGGCCAAGGAACGTAAAGCCATGGTGGGCTCCGGCGACCGCAGCGAGAAGATCCGCACCTACAACTTTCCGCAGAACCGCGTCACTGACCATCGCATCGGCTACACCGCGCACCAGTTGCCTGAATTCATGGACGGCAAGCTGCAGCCCATGATCGACGCCCTGATCACGCACTATCAGTCGGAGAAGCTGAAACAGGAGTCGGAGGTCGTGGCCTGATCCCGTGCAACTGAAGCAGGCGCTAGTGGCGGCGGTGCAGCAACTGGAATCCGCCGACATTCGCTCGCCTCGCCTGAACGCCGAGACGCTTTTGATGTTCATGCTCGGCGTGAATCGCGCTTACATCTACGCTCATCCTGAGCGCGATCTGACCGCCGACGGGGTCGCGCGCTACGAGGAGCTCATCCGTCGGCGTTCCACCGGACTCCCGGCACAATACATCACTGGACACCAGGAGTTTTGGGGGTTGGACCTCATCGTTTCCCCTGCTGTCCTGATTCCCCGGCCGGAAACCGAGCACCTTGTCGAAACGGTAGTGGAGTTGGCGCGCGAAGTCCCGGCTCCGCGCATCGTCGATGTGGGAACCGGTTCCGGCTGCATCGCCCTTGCACTCGCCCATGAACTGAAGACCGCAGAGGTATTCGGAGTCGATCTTTCCGCCGAGGCTCTGGAAATCGCCCGCGCCAACGCTGCGCGGCTGCAACTGGAGCAGCGCGTGAAGTTCCTGTGTTGCGATGTACTGACGCCGCTCTCCGAAAACTCTGGCGTGTGTCATCCTGAGCGAAGCGACCGAAGGGAGCGGAGTCGAAGGACCCCTTTCGCCGGAATGATGTTTCACGACCTCGATTTCGTCGTTAGTAACCCGCCCTATGTTAGCTTGAACGAAGCCGACAAAGTGCAGCGCTCCGTTCTCGAATTTGAGCCCCACATGGCTGTGTTCGGCGGCGATAAAGGCCTGGATGTGCTAAACCCGCTGATCCATCAGTCGCACACCGCACTTAAGCCGGGCGGCTATCTTGCGATGGAGATCGGCTACTCCATGCGCGATGCCGTACTCAAATTGTTGTCCTCCACAATGTGGGAAGAACCAAAGAGTGTGCCTGATCTGCAGGGAATCCCGCGGGTGGTAGTGGTACGAAAGAGGCCCGTCCCTGCGTGAATCGCCCCTCATGGCGTGGTCAATCCGATTCTCGTACCTCCGAGCAGATACGTCATTCGAACAACTTTCGCTTTGGGGTCGGCGGCTGGTTACGCCACTCGGCCATGAAGTCATCTGAGAGAGGGTGACGCCCCAGTTCGGCGAACCAATCCTTGAGGTCCAAAACGAACGGCTCCAGAAGAACTCCTCTCGCAACCTTTCGCACGCGGACCTTGTCGCCCTTGAATTCAACTCCTTTCGGAAGGACGACATACTGGTGACTTCCTCGCGTTATCAGCCTGGCGGTCTTATCGGCTTTCCCTTTTCGAGCCATTACGCCTCCGTCCTAGTGCCGGAAGTGCCTCACTCCCGTCACAACCATCGCGAGCCCAAGCTTGTTGGCCGTGTCGATCACTTCCTGATCGCGCACGGAACCACCGGGCTGAATGATCGCTGTCGCGCCTGCTTCGGCGATCACTTCCACTCCGTCAGGAAACGGGAAGAAGGCATCGGAAGCCGCGACGGAGCCTTTGATTCCCAACACGGACTTCATTGCCCCGATGCGCGCTGAGTCCACGCGGCTCATCTGGCCCGCCCCAACGCCGGTGGTCTGACCATTGCGCGCGTAAAAGATCGCATTCGACTTCACGTGTTTGCACACCTTCCACGCGAACAGAAGGTCGCGCATTTCCTGCTCATTCGGCTTGCGCTGGCTGACCACCTTGAGGTCCGCGTCGGTCAGCGGACGCATGTCATTGTCCTGCAGCAGCACTCCACCGGAGACGTTCTTCAGGACCCATTTCTGCTCCAAGGCTTCCACTTCCACCAGGCGCAGGTTTTTCTTGGTCGCAAAGATCTCACGCGCCGCGTCATCAAACTTAGGGGCCGCGATGACCTCGAGAAACAGCTTCGCCATCTCCGTCGCGGTCGCCGCGTCGATCGGCCGGTTCACGCCAATCACACCGCCAAATGCGGACACCGGATCGCATTCCAGAGCCCGTTTGTAGGCCTCTGACAATGTAGGAGCCACCGCCGTTCCGCAGGGGTTGGTATGTTTGATGATGGCAACCACAGGCTCTTCAAATTCTTGCGCCAGGTCCCACGCCGCCTGCAGATCGACAATATTGTTGTAACTGAGTTCCTTGCCCTGCAGTTGCTTGGCGTTGGCTACGCCTTTGCCGGAGCCGTCGCTGTAGAGCGCCGCTTTCTGGTGCGGATTCTCGCCGTAACGCAGGTCAAACGCCTTGCGGAACGACAGCCGCAGCGTCTCGGGGAAACCTTCGTGTGCGCCAAAAGTGAACTTGCCGTTCTCCGGGGGACCGATGCCCTCCAACGTTGACGCGATAGCCGAGTCGTAGGCTGCCGTGGTCGCAAACGCCTTCTGCGCCAGCCGCCACTTTGTTGCCAGCGAAAGCGACTCGCCGTTCGCCTTCATCTCCTCGGCGATTGCGTCGTAGTCGGTGGGTGACGTCACAATGGCCACGTCCTGAAAATTCTTCGCGGCCGAGCGCACCATCGATGGCCCGCCGATGTCAATGTTCTCGATGATCTCGTGAAACTCCACACCCGGCTTGGACGCCGTTTTCTCGAAGGCATAAAGGTTCACCACGACCATGTCGATGGGCTCGATCCCATGTTCAGCGACCGCCGCACGGTGCTGCGGGTTATCGCGGACGTGAAGAATTCCGCCGTGCACTTTCGGATGCAGCGTCTTCACCCGTCCGTCAAGCATTTCGGGGAACCCAGTCAGCTCGGAAATGTCTTTCACCGCAATTCCCGAATCGCGCAACAGCTTCGCTGTGCCACCGGTTGAGATGAGTTGCACTCCCATGCCCGCAAGCTCGCGTGCAAAATCAACCAGCCCAGTCTTGTCGGTGACGCTGAGGAGCGCCCTTTGAATTTTCGCCATGAATGCCTCGTGAAGATAGGAATCGTTCGCCAGTTCGCGCAGCAATCATCGCTATCCTGCGGCAGCAGGACAGCGGACGCTACTATTCAGAGTAAAGGCGGAGTTGCTGTTCAGGGAAGCGCGCGCCGTCGGTCGAACGACCTGACAGCCGATCACAGCGAAACCTCAAGCGGCGAGTGCGGGATGAGCGACCGCGGGTAAGGCGGTGTAGCTGACCGTTGGTGCTAACGGCCGGCCGTTGGGGTGGCCATCTTTTTCACCATCGCGATGACCAGTTTGCGATCGCTATCGTTCAGGCTCGACGAGTAACGGCGGATTTGGGTCAGGAACCGTACCTCCTCCTCAGCCAGCTGAGGCGAGGCCTTCCCGCCGTTGTCGCCATGGTTCTCGTTAAAGAATTGCGCCAAAGGTATGTCCATGGCGGTTGCAATTTTGGCCAGCGTGTCAAGCGACGGGATCGTGTGTCCGTTCTCTACGCGCGACAGATAACATCGTAGTAGCCCTGTGCGCTTCTCAATGTCACCCTGAGACATGCCTTTTTGCAAGCGGTAATTGCGTATCGTTTCGCCGATGTTCATGCAGAGTAGGCTTCCTTGATTTGAAGTGGGCCTGAAAGTTAACTGCATAGTAATCACTTGTGACAACGGTAGCAAGCAAAACTTGAGTTTTGATTGATTTTCTTTTGGATGGTAAGTGGGGAGTCAAACAGTAACCAGTTACCTATTTATTACTAAAGTGGCACGACGATATACGACCCTTGTGGTGTCACCTTGCACGAATTTGCCATGCTAGGAGTTAGGGATCTGCGCAGAACCCGTGAGTGTCAACTCAGAGGAGCAGTTCCATGTACAGCAGGCCGTCAACTGGAACAACGGGGACAGTGGGAACTTCAACAAACCCATAGCGACGATACAGCGCAACAGCCGCTCCCATCGTAGGCGGATGAGTGTCCAGTCGCATGCGTTTGTAGCCAAGAGCGCGCGCCGCATCGATGATGTGTTCGGTCAATCTGCGTCCCAGGTTTTCACCGCGGTAGCCCGCCCGAACGTACAGGCGCTTAATCTCACATGCGCCTTCCAGCGGAAACGGCCTTAGTCCCACGCAACCCGCGGCCTCATCGGCAACCTTGGCGAGCAACAGCGTGCCAGCCGGAGGAGAGTACGCCCCGGGTAGCATCTGCCATTCCGCATCCGGAAAGCGTAACTGTGCCGGTAATTCTGCCTGATAGCTGCGGAACAGCTCGCGGATCTCTTCGAGCTCCTCGAAGGTCCGGACTTCGACGATCTCGGCGGCACGCTTCATGCTTGACGACTCAACCCATCAGGATTCCGCCGTTCACCTTCAGCACTTCGCCGGTGATGTAGCCGGCCTCTTCCGATGCCAGGAACTTAACGGCGTTGGCGACGTCCAGGTCGGTGCCGGTGCGGCCCAGTGGGACGGACTTGCGCATCGCGTCCTTGAGCTCTTCGGAAAGTACCGACGTCATTGCGGTTTGAATCCATCCGGGAGCAACCGCATTCACGGTGATGTTGCGCGAAGCCACCTCGCGCGCTACCGCCATGGTCAATCCGATCAGGCCAGCCTTCGACGACGCGTAGTTCGCCTGTCCCGCCTGCCCGATCTGCCCGAAGATGCTGGTGATGTTGATGATTCGCCCCCAGCGCTGCTTGAGCATGGAACCGATTACAGCCTGGATTAGCAGAAACGGCCCGGTGAGGTTGGTGTTAATCACTTCGTCCCAGTCGGCGCGTTTCATCCGCATCACCAACTGGTCACGGGTTATGCCTGCGTTGTTGACCAGGATGTCGATTTTTCCAAATCGCGCCAGCGCGGCCTTTACGCCTGCTTTGATATCGTCCTCGCTGGCGACATCCATCCTGTAGACCTCGGCTTCGCCAGCTCTCGCTGCGATTTCTGCAGCGACTCCCTGCAACTTCTCCAGATTGCGGGCGCAGAGTGCGACCTTCGCTCCAGCACGAGCCAATTCCACGGCACAAGCCCGGCCAATTCCCTGCGAGGCCCCCGTAACGAGAGCGACGCGGCCTTCGACGCCTGCCATTATGGCCTCCTGAATGAATCCAGCAGGATTATAACTACCGCGCCGCAACGCACGGTCAGGTCCGAGCCAGGTCGGGAAGTCCGGGCACCTCTCCACTTGCGCACACACTGAGCGCAAGTCTTACAGCAGGCGCTCCGGCGCCCAAACCAGAACTTTGATCGCGCGCGAAAAATACTGGAGATCAGGCTTTGCAGGCAACTCCAGGCCTGCTGTCACGGCCACGTCGTTTCGCTCCAGGACCGCATCCGCGGCCTGCAGCTCCCATGGCAGATGATGAATATCGGCGCGATACAGCCGCTTGCCGCTGACCGAGTAAAGGCAATAGCGCTCCGTCAGGAAGTGCTCAATGGTTTCGGGATAAGCATGAGTGGTTGTGCCAATGGGCCGGTACGAACCTCGCAACTCGGCTGGTCGTGGGCCGTGGGTCCGTTTGCTGCGATACTCAATCTCCGCACCTCCGCGCCCTTTCACCTTCATCGCTGCATGCCAGTACGGCAACCGGTAGAAGACCCGCGCTCCCCACACAGCCGAAAGATGGCTGGCATCCAAGCTGAAGAAATAAACACCCGGCTTTCCGCCAAAGGTCACATACGTTCTGACGTTCAGCTCGGCAAATTTGGAGATCCAAGGCAACGACGGAATCCCTGGGGGCCGCAGATGGTTGATCCAGAATGGGGTCACGGAGACCCACGCGCGGTGCTGAAACGTGTCGAGAGTCAATACCTCGGGCACCAGTGGCCGAAGTCTCTCAGGAGGGACTTCGTAGTGCAGAAACAACAAGTCATTCCAACGCTGCGTCATCACCCAGGGCGTCATGGGCGCAGGCCAGGGACGATGTTGCGTGGCGAACAGAATGGAATCGGCGCCGATCCACTTGGTTCGACTTTCTTCGGGTTCGGCGGCGGCGTTGTGCGGTTCTGGCACGGCGGTCATGCTGATTCTATCTGGATTCAGTTCGCTCGCAGCACCGAGCCCGGCAAACTTCGGGCGAGATTTCCTCAGCTCGTCCCGTTTCGGTCATTGCCCCAGGCCTCTGCTGCTCCTATGATTCAGCACAATGCCGAACGATAGGAAAACCATCGTCGATTCCGACCCTGCCACTGCGAAGTCCGACGACACCTCCACCGATGTCTATGCCGTCCATGGGGCTGACCCCGAAGTCCTGGCTTATGGTATGGCGAGGTATTCCCGCTCTGCCCTCTCGCTGCGCGAATCGTTGGCCGACCTCAACGAGCAGAAGGCCGAGAAGTTTCTCGACACGTTTTACTTCCAGTACGGCCACCGCAGCATCGCCGACCTCGCACACCTCGCTTTTGCCATCGAAAAGTTGTCGATCCTGGCCGCAACGGTAGTTGTCGACGAGCCTCGCTGGGACGGCCAGGAGCGCTCCACCCGCTATCAGGACTTTCAGAAGAGTGGATATTTCGTTCCCGATTTTGCCGGCGGCGCTGCGGCACGCGATCTCTATTGTGGGACGATTGATTTTCTTTTTGCCGAGTATCGCCACTTCTCCGAGCAGATGTTCCATTATCTGCAGGAGCGCACGCCTAAACCGGAGGAGATGAAGCAGGATGCATACGAGCGAACGCTGAAGGCGCGTGCGTTCGATCTTTCGCGCTACCTGTTACCTTTGGCTGCAAATACATCGTTAGGACAGATCGTCAGCGCCCGGACGCTGGAGAACCAGGTGTCGCGCCTGTTGTCGCACACGCATGCAGAAGTACGGCGGCTGGGCGAGCTACTGAAGAAAGCGGCGCGCGAAGCCGCATACAACGTGAACCACACGAGTGCTGATGCCTTGGTGGACGAGATCCAGCAGAGATCGGCCGACTTGGCCGATCGCGTGCAAAAGGCTTTTCTGCGGGAGGTCCATGCCGCACCTACACTGATGAAGTACGCTGAGTCCAACGCCTACGAACAGGAAACCCGCCGCGAACTGCGCTCCGCCGCCGCCGAACTCTTAAGCTCGCTGCCCCTCGAGCCCGTCCCGCTCGTCGATTTGCTTGACGACGAGGCGCTGGAGGTGGAACTGGCGACAACGCTCCTGTACCAGTATTCGCACCATTCTTATCGGCAGATTCGCGGCGTTGTAGAGGGTATGACCGCAGCGCCGCGCGCGGAAATCATCGACCTCGGTCTGCGCCACCGCGGCCGCCACGACGAAATTGCGCGGACCTACTACAGCGGCCAGAAGTTCCGCTTTGACGTTCTCATGGACATCGGCGGCTTCCGCGACATGCACCGCCATCGCCGGTGCGTGCAAATCCTGCAGGACTACACCACGCTCCACAGCTACGACCGCCCCGAAGACATCGACAACGCGAACCTCGCCGCCCGCTATGACGCCGCCATGTCGCGGGCCCGCGATACTGCGGCGCAACTGACATCGCGCAGTGCCAACGAGGCCGAGGAGCAGTCGCAATACGTGATTCCGCTCGCCTATCGAAAACGCGCGCTCTTCAAGATGGACTTCGCCGAAGCGCTGTACATCAGCGAGCTGCGCACCGGACCGGCCGGACACTTCTCCTACCGCAACGTTGCGTATGCCATGTATGAAGCCGTAGCGAGGCGATATCCGGAGCTGGCAAAGTATTTTCGCGTCACCGACGTGCGCGAGCCGGTGGATCTGCTCAAACGCTGATTACACACCCAATATGAAATCGTCCCAAAATGGAACCAACTGGTTACCTTCGTCACATCCCGCCGCTTCGATTTCGCTATTTCTTCGCCTCCTAGAACGTGTATACTACGCCGTCAGCAAGCCTCGACTCTCCCCGCAGAACTGATCTCTTGAATGCGGGATGCGCCCGGACTGACGCGATGTAACTACTAGAACAGAAAGCTCTTCCGAACATCGTAGACAACCGGAAGAGCACCAAGGAGCAGCCATCATGGCAGACGAAAAGACAGAAAAGAACCGCGCAGTCGATACAGCCATTTCGCAAATCGAAAAACAGTTTGGCAAGGGCTCGATCATGAAGCTGGGCAACAAGGAAGCCGTGGTCCCCATCTCCGTCATCTCCACCGGCTCCATTTCGTTCGACGCTGCGCTCGGCGTCGGCGGCGTTCCCCGCGGGCGCGTCATCGAGGTCTTCGGCCCGGAATCCAGCGGCAAGACGACCATCGCGCTTCAGGTCATCGCCGAAGCCCAGAAGCAGGGAGGCATGGCTGCCTTCGTGGACGCCGAGCACGCCCTCGACCCCATCTACGCGAAAAAGTTGGGCGTGGACGTTGACAACCTCCTGGTCTCACAGCCGGACTACGGTGAGCAGGCGCTCGAAATCGCCGAAGCCTTGGTCCGCTCCGGCGCCATCGATGTGCTGGTGGTGGACTCAGTCGCCGCGCTTGTGCCCAAGGCCGAACTCGATGGCGAGATGGGTGACAGCCACGTTGGACTGCAGGCCCGGCTTATGTCGCAGGCCCTGCGCAAGCTGACCGGCATCGTCTCCAAATCGCGCACCTGTCTCATCTTCATCAACCAGATTCGCGAGAAAATTGGCGTGATGTTCGGCAATCCCGAGACCACCACCGGCGGCCGCGCGCTGAAGTTCTATTCCTCGGTCCGCATCGACATCCGGCGCATTGGAGCGATCAAGGACGGCGAGCAGGTTGTCGGCAATCGCACCAAGGTCAAGATCGTCAAGAACAAGACGGCCGCGCCCTTCCGCGAAGCCGAGTTCGACATCATTTACGGCGAAGGCATTTCCCACGAAGGCGACCTGATCGATCTGGCCGTCAACATGAACCTGGTAGAGAAGTCGGGCTCGTGGTTCAGCTACAAGAGTGACCGCATCGGGCAGGGGCGTGAGAACGCCAAGCACTTCCTCAAAGAAAATACCGATATCCGCGAGAAGCTCGAGGCCGAGGTCCGCAAGGCCCTCGGTCTGACTTCGATCGCCGAGAAGGCGCAGGCGGCGGCTGCCAACGCAGAAGCAGCTCCCACCCCGACACCCAAAGGACCTGCCGGGCGCAAGTAACCCTTCCGCCGGCGCCGTTTTGAAGGGGCACGGCTTCAGCCGTGCCGCTAGTCCTGCCGCTTTTGACTCTCGGCGCGGACTTAGTCCGCGCCGAACCCTTGCGGTCCTGCCGGCTCCTTTTGTCCCCAGACACTCAACAATTGCCTCGCGGGCGCAGCACAGCATAAAATCGAAGCTCTAAATTCCGCCCGCCGAGGCTCATTGAAACAGATCGTTGCCATCTACCCCGGATCGTTTGATCCCGTAACGAACGGCCACCTGGACCTGATCCATCGGGGTTGCAAGCTCTTCGATCGCCTCGTCGTTGCCATCGCCCGCAATCCCGACAAGGGCGATTCGCTCTTCAGTCTCGACGAACGAATAGAGATGCTGAAGGCGATGACCGCCGACCTCGACAATGTCAGCGTCGACACTTTCGAAGGCTTGCTGATGACGTATTGCATCGAGAAAAATGCCAATGCGGTGTTACGCGGCATCCGCGCCGTCAGCGACTACGAGTTCGAACTGCAAATGGCGCTAATGAACCGCAAAATCGAGCCGCGTGTTGAAACCGTTTTCATGATGCCGGCGGAAAAGTACTCATACCTGAGCTCGCGGATCGTGCGCGAGATCGCCTCGTTCGGCGGGCCGCTCACAGGACTCGTGCCCGAGTTCGTGGAAGAGCGTTTGCACCGCAGAGTTGCGGAAAAGCGCTCCGCTACATTTGCAATTCCAACCAAGTAAAGGGTCGACGAATGACTACGACTGGAATTCAGCTCTCCTCGTTTCTCACCAACCGGATTCAGCGGATTGAAGTCTCCGCCACCATGGCCGTCGTGGCCGAAGCCGAAAAGCTTCGTGCTACGGGTGCCGACCTGGTTGACTTTGGCGCAGGTGAGCCGCACTTCGCAACGCCGCAGCACATCAAGGAAGCTGCCATCGCCGCCATCAACAACAACTTCACGAAGTACACCGCCGTCGGAGGCACGGCCGAGCTGCGCGATGCCATCGTGATGCGTCATGCCGCCGACTTCCGCTCCGACTACAAGCGCGAAGAGTGCATGGCATCGGTCGGAGGTAAGCACGCGCTGTTTAACGCCATCCAGGTGCTGGTTGACCACGGCGACGAGGTAATCCTGCCGGTGCCGTACTGGGTCTCATTCAAAGACATCATCCGCTATGCGGGTGGCGAGCCCGTCTTCATCCCGACCGACGAAAAGCACGACTTCGCCCTCACCGCCGAAATGGTCGAGCGAGCCATCACCCCGCGCACCAAGATGATCATCCTGAATTCGCCGAACAATCCGTCCGGTTCGGTGATGAAGCCGGAAGATATGATTTCCGTTATGCGCGTGGCGCATGATCGCGGCATCTATGTGGTTTCCGACGAGTGCTACGTGTACCTCAACTTCACCGGCCACCTGTTTTCCGCCGGCGAAGTTCAGGAAGTAAAGGAGCGGTTGCTGATTATCGGCTCGTTGTCAAAAACCTATGCCATGACCGGATGGCGCCTGGGTTATGTGCTTGGGCCGGCGCCTGTCGTGAGCGCAATGAACAAGCTGCAGAGCCAAAGCACATCCAATCCCACATCGATTGTTCAGAAGGCAGCGGTGACAGCACTGACTGGTTCACAGGATTGCGTCAAGGAAATGCTTGCCGAATACATTCGTCTGCGTGACAAGGTGGTCGCCGGCCTGCGGGCCATTCCCGGTCTTACCTGCGCCTCGCCCAACGGAGCGTTTTACGCCTATCCCAACGTGAGTCACTACTTCGGCAAGAGCGGCATGAACTCGGCATCCGACGCTGCGCGCAAGCTGCTGCACGAGGCCCACGTTGTGGTTGTTCCCGGCGAGGCCTTCGGTACTCAGGACCACGTTCGCATGTCGTATGCGGTTTCGGATAAAGAGCTGGATCGCGGCCTGGAACGTATGCGCCAGTTCTTCGCCAGTCTGTAATTGGTATCCTGACCAATGCGGGTGCCCCGTTCTACCGGCCGTCTTTTGGCAGGTAGCGCGGGGTTCCTCCAAGCCCATGTCCGATCTCTACCCATTCCTTCTAATTCCGATCTTCGACGAGCGCCCCTGGGGCGTTCGCGACCTTCGCCCGATCTACACCAAGATCCTGAAAGAACCGATCGGCGAGAGCTGGCTCACCTGGGGCGACAGTCGCATCGCCAACGGTCCTTTTGCCGGACGCACCTTGGGCGGAATCGCAAGCCAGTACAAGCGGGATTTGGTCGGCTCGGCCGCGGTGTACGAAGACCGGTTTCCGCTTCTTGTGAAATTTCTGTTCACTGCCGAGAAGCTTTCGGTGCAAGTGCATCCCGATGACGCTCGCGCCCAAAGCCTCGGAGAGCCTTGCGGGAAGACCGAGTGTTGGTATGTGCTCGACGCCAAACCGGACGCGCAACTCGCGCTCGGTCTCAAGCCGGGCGTCACGATTGCGGGATTCGAAGCTTCCATCCGCGACAATCGCGCCGAAGAACTGCTGAACTGGATCAACGTGCACGCGGGCGACATGCTTTACGTCGCCGCGGGAACAGTACACACCATCGGCGGCGGCATCGTACTCGTCGAGACCCAGCAGACCTCCGACATTACCTACCGTCTCTACGACTATGGCCGCCCGCGCGAGTTGCACATCAAAGACGGGATCGCGGCCATCAAGCTGGACGCACGCGCAGGCAAAGTTGTCCGACAAGGCAGCGACGATCCGAATATGCTGGTGCGGTCGCCGTTCTTCCAGGTCGAAAAGCTGAAGCTGAGCGGGCTGCTCGAGGCCCGCGTCACTCCAGATTCGCCGCATATCGTGGTTGCCATCGGCGGTGCGGGGGTGCTGCAATCCGTGGGAATGCAACCCGTCAGTTTCGCTAAGGGCGAAGCCGTGGTTGTGCCGGCATGTGTGCCACACTACTCGGTGCGGCCGCAATGGGACCTTGAAGTCATGCGGATGTCGCTTCCCACTGGCAACGTTGCAGAACCGCAGACGATACTTGGATAATGAATTGTCGCCATGTCATACGGGCCAGAGATGCGTCTCAGAAGGAGTTTCTGGCCCTGCAATACGCGGTCGCGTGATCACAATTTGCTTACAAACGGACAACTCCGGTCGGGTGAGCACGGCGGGCTCGAATCATTCAGGAAACAGCCCCGGAGGGGCGAAAGATCTTAGCCCAGCGCTTCAGCGCTGGGTAGCTTAGGAATTAGACCCGAGTCCCGTAGGGACGACAGACGTTTTCACTGACATCGAACTCCGCTGTAGCAAACAAGGGAGTTTGCTTGGCCAATTCATCGATCCACAACTTCTACCCTGTCATCCTCGCCGGCGGACGCGGCACGCGCTTCTGGCCGCTCAGCCGCAAGCGCCGGGCCAAGCAGTTGCTCCCTCTCAACAGCGCGAAGACCATGATTCAGGAGACGGTCGAACGCCTTCAACCTCTTGCCCCAAACGAGAAATTCTGGATCATCACCAACCAGTACCTTCGCGACCCGATCATGCAGCAGCTTCCCGGACTCGATCCAGCCCATGTGCTCGCCGAGCCGGTCGGTCGCAATACTGCCCCCGCGATTGGCCTGGCGGCGTTCCTCTTGGAGCGCATCGACCCCGGCGCTGTGATCGGCATGTTTCCTTCCGATCACGTGATCGTTGACCAGGAGCAGTTCCGCGCCAACGTGCAGACTGCCGCCGAAATTGCAGCCGCGGGAGCAAACATCGTCGTCATGGGGATCAAGCCCACCCGCCCCGAAACCGGATATGGCTACACTGAAGTGACGGGCGATGTGTCACAGCAGTCGCTGCCCGTTCGGCGCTTTGTCGAAAAGCCGTCCCGAGAGGTCGCCGAACAATATTTGGCGGCAGGCAATTACTTCTGGAACAGCGGCATGTTCGTCTGGGGTGCGCGCACTCTGGCCGACGCCTTGCGCGAACATCTGCCCAACTCCGCGCCGGTCCTCGAACAAATTGCAGCAAGTTTTGGCAGGGCAGATTTCGACGCAACATTCGCCCAGTTGTACCCCAAGTGCGAAAACATCAGCATCGACTACGCGGTGCTCGAGCCGCGCTCCAAAAAGGGCGAAAGCAAGTCGGGAATCTTCTGTATTCCCGCTGCCTTTGGCTGGAATGACCTTGGTTCGTGGACCGCGCTGTATGAGCACAAGTCGGAAAATCGGCCCGGCCTGCCTAACGTCATCTCGGCGGAAAAGAAGTTCGAACTGGATGCGACCGGCAACTTCGTGCATTCCAACAAATTTGTGGCGCTTGTGGGAGTGCACGACCTCGTGGTGGTGGAAACTGACGACGCGTTGTTGATTACCACCCGCGACAAGGCGCAAGACGTTGGTAAAGTTGTCGCCTATCTCGATAAGGAGAAACTCACGGACTTGGTTTAATACTGCTGGTATTTGTTAGGCAATCTCCTATGGCGAACCCAATCAAATTTGGTACCGACGGATGGCGCGGCGTCATCGCGGACGACTACACCTTTGAAAATGTGCGCCGCGTGGGCAACGCGATCGCGTATTACGTCCACGAGAACGAGGACCCGTCGAAAGGCCTGGTTGTCGGCTACGATACGCGCTTCAGTTCGCGGGCTTTTGCCGAGTCCATTTCCGATGTGCTGGCCGCTTCCGGTATTGTCGTTCGTCTCTCTGACGACTACACGCCTACCCCGGCGCTTTCCTTCGCAGTTGTGAATCTCGGCGCCGCCGGTGGCGTGATGATTACCTCGAGCCACAACCCCTACAACTGGAACGGAGTGAAGTACAAGGCGGGTTATGGCGGCTCGGCCACCCCAGCCATCATCAAGTCGATCGAGTCCGCTCTTGACGCTCCGCGCATCGAGCGTGCTGGTGGCCGCGTAACCCCCGCGGACTTTAAGACACCCTACATCGCTGCCCTGAAGAAGTTCGTCGATCTCGGCGCAATCCAGAAGGCGGGATTCAAGTTCGCCATCGACGCCATGTACGGCTCCGGGCGCGGAGTACTCAAAGCAATCTTTACCGATGCCGGCATCGACCACCTGGAAATTCGCGGCGAGCTCAATCCATTATTCCCCGGCATCAATCCCGAGCCGATTCTTCCTCATGTCGCCCTGCTTCAGGAGACCGTCGTCCGCGAGCGCTGCCAGGCCGGCTTGGCCACCGACGGCGACGCCGACCGGCTGGGCGCGGTCGCAGAAGACGGCAGCTTCGTGGACTCCCACAAGATTTTCTCGGTGATCCTCGAGTGGCTATTGAAGCGCAAGCAGTGGCCGGGCGAAGTGGTCCGCGCCTATAACACCACGCGCATGATTGACCGCATTTGCGCCAAATACGGCCGCAAAATGCACGAGTGCGGCATCGGCTTCAAGTACATTTGCGACCTCATGCTGGAGCGCGACATCCTGATTGGAGGGGAGGAATCGGGCGGCATCGGCATTCGCCGTCATCTACCCGAGCGTGACGGAATCCTGAACTCGTTGCTGCTCGCCAACATCATGGCCGACGAAGGCAAACCGCTTGGGCAGCTCGTCCGCGACCTGCAGCAGGAATACGGCGAACACCACTACGCGCGCACCGACCTGCACCTTACGCAGGAGGCCAAAGAGGAAGCCATGCGCCGCGTTGAGGTCCAACCCGCGAAACTCGGCAGCTTCCGCGTGCTCCATGTGGGAACGCTCGACGGCGTGAAGTTCTTCCTCGACGCGCCCACCAACGGCAACGGCGCCGAAGCTTGGGTGCTGGTGCGGGCCTCGGGCACCGAACCGCTCCTCCGCATCTATTGCGAAGCAGCGTCACCGGAGTTGGTGTCGCAAATCCTGCGCGAGACCGAAGCCTTCGTAAAAGCCGACGTCGCAGTGGGAGCAAAGTAGGTGATGCGCGCAAGAGGAGTGATTTGAAGGGTCACGGCTTCAGCCGTGACGTAACATAGTCGAAATGTTCCAGGGCTTTAAGCCCCCGAGGTAAGTCGAATTCACCCAATCGATCCAATCCTGACGCATCTCCGACCGCAGTTCTCTGAATCTGCATTGGACGCTCCGCCGACCGCCCCATCTGGCGATACTGCTGAAGTTCGCCGTTACAACCGCATCCGCCGCTGGCTGGGAATCGCCGATGCCGCGATCGGCTTCCTGCTTCTCGTTGTCCTGCTCGTGACCGGATGGACGGGCACGCTGCGCGACTGGGCTTACCACCTTGGGAATCAGCATTACTTCCTTGCGGTCTTTCTCTATGTGCTGATGTTCTCGGTGATCATGAAAGTGCTGAGCGCGCCGCTCGATTACTTCGGCTTCCGCCTCGAGCATCGTTACAACCTGTCGAACCAAAAAATGCGCTCCTGGCTCTGGGACGAGCTGAAGGGCTGGCTGGTCGGGCTCGTGATGGGCACGGTCTTTGTCGAGGTGATTTACGCCATCATCCGCATTGCTCCGCAGCGCTGGTGGATGATCGCCTGGGCCGTCTTTGTGGGCATGTTCCTCCTCATTGTGCAGCTCGCGCCGGTGGTGCTGTTCCCGCTGTTCTACAAGTTCGAGCCGCTGAACAACGATTCGCTGCGCGACCGCCTGACCCGCCTCGGCGAACGCGCCGGAGCGCGCGTGCGCGGTGTCTACGAGTGGAAGCTCTCCGAGAAGTCCAAAAAGGCCAACGCTGCCTTGATGGGAATGGGCCGCACCCGCCGTATCATTCTGGCCGACACGCTGCTGCAGAATTACACCGAGGACGAGATCGAGGCCGTGCTCGCTCACGAACTGGGACACCATGTGCGCCGCCACATCGTGAAGGGAATTCTCATGCAGGTGGGCATTACGTTCTTCGGCTTCTGGCTCACCAACGAGGTACTGCGTTACGCGCTGGCACACGATTGGTTTCCGGTGCTCGATCCCCGCCTCTACGACTTCGCCAATCTGCCTCTGATCATTCTAGTGGCGACGGTGCTGGGGTTTCTGCTGATGCCGGCTTTGAACGCCCTCTCTCGTCAGCACGAGCGCGAAGCCGATCTGTACGCGTGGGAGAGCATCCCGGCGATCGGTCCCTTCGTCACCGCTATGCAGAAACTGGCTGACCAGAATCTCGCTGAGCGTACTCCCTCACGCTTCGTCGAGTGGTTCTTCGAGTCCCACCCATCCATCCACAAGCGCATCGCCGCCGCCGAAACCTGGGCGAAAGGGCGCCAGTCCGCTGGCTAACTGTGCCCCACGAGAATGCTCTCCACTCGCCGCAAATCTTCCTCTGTGTCCACCCCAACCGTGTCGAACGGCGTCTCTGCAACATGGATCGCCACGCCGTTATCGAGAAACCGCAATTGCTCAAGCCGTTCGCTGCGTTCTAACTGCGACTCAGGCCACGCGCAGAACGCCTCGAGTGCCGCCTTACGGTACGCGTAAAAACCGAGGTGCTTGAAGTAGCTGACTTTGCCGGCCCCATCCCGGTCGAACGGCACCGTCGCCCGCGAGAAATATAATGCCCTGCCGTCCAAGGCCGTCACCACCTTCACTGCATTCGGATTGTCGATGTCCTGCGCCGCGCACGGCGTCTTCAGCGTCCCGACTTGAACTCCGTCTCTTGTCATGAGCTGTAGGAGCGCGTCTAGATGCTCACGCCGCGCCATTGGTTCGTCTCCCTGCACATTGACGTACACATCGGCCGCCACTGATTGCGCAACTTCATGCACGCGGTCGGTCCCGCTGCGATGCGCAGGAGAAGTCATGCGCACATTCCACCCGCTGCTGCGGCACACCTCCACGATTTCCTGCGAATCCGTGGCTACAATCACATCCGCCAGGTGGGGACAAGCGCGAACCGCTTCATAAACGTAGGCCAGCATGGGTCGTCCGTTGATCACGCGCAGAACTTTGCGCGGCAAGCGCGTGGACTCCAGCCGGGCGGGAATAATCGCAATGGCTTTCACGCAGTTAGTGTGCTGGCTGGGAACCACCCAACGCAAGCTCGCCAGATCGCCTTGATTCCCGAAATTGGAAATTGACTGTCCCTAGTACCGCCTAATAAAATCAGTCAGTTATACCTACCCTGGGAAAACCGCTGTGCCGTTATACGAATATCAATGTAAAAGCTGCCATAGCCTTACGGAGCGCATACAAAAGTTCTCCGATCCGCCTCTGACTATTTGTCCGCATTGCGGAGGCGAGCTTGAGCAGCTGATTTCCGCTCCCGCCGTGCAATTCAAAGGTGCCGGCTGGTACGTGACCGATTACGCAAAGAAATCGGGCTCGACTCCAGCCAGCGGAAACGGAAGTAATTCTTCATCTGCGCCTGCGTCCGACACCAAGTCTGAAAGTGAGACCAAGCCGGGCGCGTCCAAATCCGAAGCATCTACTGGCAAAGATGCCAAGTAGGCCAGAAGGAGACATAGGTCATGCCCAAAGACGCTGTGACCATCACTGACCACCGCACTGATAAGACGTATGAACTGCCCATCGAGCACGAAACCATTCGTGCCATGGACCTCCGCAAGATCAAAGTCAACCCCGACGATTTTGGTCTGATGACGTACGACCCCGCCTACATGAACACGGCCTGCTGCAAAAGCCACATCACGTTCATCGACGGCGACAAGGGCATACTCCGTTATCGCGGGTATGATATCGACGACCTGGCCGAGAACTGCACGTTCCTCCAGGTCGCCTACCTGCTGCTTCATGGCGAGCTACCCAATCCCGAACGCGAAAAGGAATGGGTGCACGAAATCACCTTCCACACTATGCTGCACGAGACCACCAAGCACTTCATCGATGGCTTCCGCTACGATGCCCATCCCATGGGAATGCTCATCAGCACCCTGGCGGCGCTCTCCACCGTCTATCCCGAGGCGCGGCAGGTGCGCGATCGCGAGGTCCGGCAGCGCCAGATCGTCCGTTTGATCGCCAAAATGCCGACGCTGGCGGCGTATTCCTACCGCCATCGCCGGGGACACCCGTATATCTATCCCGACAACGATCTCAGCTATACCGAGAACTTCATGAACATGCTTTGGCGCATGACCGAGCCCAAGTATGTCGCCAGTCCCGTGATCGCCCGCGCGCTCGATATCCTGTTCATCCTGCACGCCGACCACGAGCAGAATTGCAGCTCCACCACCATGCGTGTGATCGGAAGCGCTGAGGCCGACCCCTACCTCGCCATGGCGGGTGCGGCGGCCGCGCTGGCCGGCCCGCTGCACGGCGGCGCCAACGAAGAAGCCTTGCGCATGCTCGACGAAATCGGCTCCGTCGCCAACATTCCCAACTACATCAAGCGGGTGAAGGCTGGCGAAATCAAGCTGATGGGCTTCGGGCATCGCGTCTACAAGAACTACGATCCCCGCGCCCGCATCATCAAGGAAGTCGCCGACCAGGTCTTCGAAGTCACCGGCCGCAACAGCCGCATCGACATCGCGCTCGAACTCGAGCGCATCGCCCTGAGCGACGACTACTTCGTGTCCCGCAAACTGTATCCCAACGTCGATTTCTACTCCGGGATCATCTACCAGGCGATGGGATTCCAGCCCGACATGTTCACCGTTCTGTTCGCCATTCCCCGCGCCGCGGGATGGCTGGCGCAGTGGAACGAATTGATGACCGATGCCGAGCAGAAGATCTCGCGTCCGCGCCAGATCTACCTCGGCGAGCAGCTTCGCAAGGTCACCACTCACAGCAAGGCAGCCGATCCGATCGCTGTTAAGCAGAGGAGACCGGTCGCCGTACGATAGCGTGTCGTATCTTTGGGCCCTGATCTGCGGGGTGCTTCGTCTGTCGAAGCATCCCGTTTTTCGCTTCGAACGTGAAGAGTTGCTTTCTGTCGCCGCGTGCCTCATCCTCTTCGCCTCAAACACAAAGGAAAGTGGCTGCCCCATCCTTTGCGCCTTGTTCTGGCGCAAAGGGTGGGAACGCGAATCTTCATCATGACCACCGCTCGCCCCGGGGTGCCCCACCCTTGTCGCCCGTCTTTCGCGACAGGGCGGGGAATGCACGCATAAACTATCTCGGACCGGTCGAATCCGGCACCAACCATGACCACCGACCGTCCCGCGGGCATCACCGCAATCATCGCCCTGTGCGTGATTGTCTCTATCATTGCGCTTGCCTTTGCCGTTCTCGTCGCTACCGGACGAACTCCCCTGTCAGCAGGAGCCTTCGTTTTGGGTGGAGGCCTCGAACAACTTGGCCCCGTCGCCTTTCTTATCTACGCCGCGTTGCTGCTCATTCTCGCCTTCGCGTTGTGGAAGCGCTGGCGCTGGGCACGCCAGGCAACAATCGCCCTGGCAGTTGCCGGCATCGCATTGGCCGCACCCGCCATCTCCAGCGCCGTGATGGATTCGCGGCTATTCGCCATTGCCCGCGAAGGCCTGCAAATCATCGTCCGCGTATTGATCGTGTTCTACCTGAGCCAGGAGCCTGTGAAGGATTGGTTCGCACAGCCTATGCGCAAAGACGAATAGAGTCGCGTGCCCCAGAGCCTGCCCTGAGCCTGTCGGAGGGTTCGCGCCCGTCCTTTGGGTGCTAACTTGTGATGCGATCCGCCGCCGCTCTGAATCATAGGGAAGCCAAATTCGGTTTGGATTTCCATTAGAATTCGCGCACTTCTGCGTCAACTTTGCCGCTTGAAATTGGTCCCACGACAACAGAATACGTAACCATCGACGAGCAAAATTGACCGCCGAACCAGGCCCTTCTTCGGCCTCCCTGTTACTAACCGGGCACCGTCCCGCAACCCACTGATATTGCTATAGTTAGCGGCCTGTTCCACGGCCTCGAACCGATCCATTTTGTGGTAAAATTGGACTAGCTCGTCCGCCTCTCAAATCGTTGAAATTATTGGTATTTGACGGACGTAAGCGAAGGCGGCTGAGCCTCCGCTTTGATCTGTGTGCGATGAAGCCGGAACCGCAACCACTGCGCGTTCTGAATGGAATGGAGCAGGATGTCCCCGACCGAAACGCAAGCTGACGCGAAAGTCTCCGACGAAAAAGACAGTATCGAAACTGAGAAAGTGAAGCCGTTGCCCAATGGCAAAAATGGCCATGGCCAATCGGATTCGGACTACACTGCCGACTCCATTAAAGTTCTCGGCGGCATGGAGGCGGTCCGCAAACGTCCCGCCATGTACATCGGCTCCACCGGCGACATGGGGCTTCACCACCTGGTGTACGAAGTCGTAGACAACTCGGTGGACGAAGCGCTGGCTGGCTTCGCCGATCGCATCGACGTCACCATCCACATTGACAATTCCATCACCGTCGTCGACAACGGCCGCGGCATTCCCACCGGTGAGATGGATGTCGATGGCGAGCGCCTTCCCGCTGCCCAGGTTGTAATGACCATGTTGCACGCGGGCGGAAAATTCGACAGCTCGACGTACAAGGTGTCCGGGGGCTTGCACGGCGTGGGCGTGTCGTGCGTCAACGCTCTGAGCAACTTACTGGAACTCGAGATTTGGCGCGACGGCACGGTGTGGGAGCAGACCTACTCCAAGGGCGAGCCCACCAGCAAGCTGAAGAAGACGGGTAACACCAAGAAGCGCGGCACCAAAGTCCATTTCGTTCCTGACACCACGATCTTCACTGCCACCGAATACAACTACGACACCCTGGCGCAGCGCTTGCGCGAGCTGGCCTTCCTCAACAAGGGTCTGTTGATCACGCTCACCGACGAGCGCACCACCGATCCCAAGACCGGCGAGGCCAAGCGTACCGAGTTCAAGTTCAACGGCGGTATCGCCGAGTTCATCAAGCACCTGAACCGCGGCAAGTCGGTGCTGCATGACAAGCCGATCTACATGGAGGCCGAGCGCGACGGCGTCAACATGGAAATCGCGCTGCAGTATAACGACGGCTACTCCGAGACCGTCTTCAGCTTCGCCAACAACATCAACACTGTCGATGGTGGCAGTCACTTATCGGGCTTCCGCACATCGCTGACCCGCACCATCAACTACGCCGGCCAGCAGCTTGGTCTCTTCAAGGACGTGAAGGAAAACCTGACTGGCGATGATGTCCGCGAAGGGCTCGTAGCCGTAGTCAGTGTGAAACTGCCGCAGCCTCAGTTCGAGGGACAGACCAAAGGCAAGCTCAACTCCGACATCGCTGGAACCGTACAGGCATTCGTGAACGAGCGACTCGGCGCGTACTTCGACCAGAATCCGCCCGTGGCCCGCAAGATCATCAACAAGGCCATCGAGGCATCTCGCGCGCGCGAGGCCGCCCGCAAGGCCCGCGACCTGACTCGCCGCAAGGGCGCGCTCGACGGCGGCGGACTGCCGGGCAAACTGGCCGATTGCTCCGAGCGCCAGCCCGACCGCTGCGAAGTGTACCTCGTCGAGGGCGAGAGCGCAGGCGGCACCGCCAAGCAGGGCCGAGACCGCCGGTTCCAGGCAATTCTTCCGCTCAAGGGAAAGATCCTGAACGTCGAAAAAGCGCGCTACGACAAGATGCTCGGCCACGAGGAAATCCGCGCCATGATCACGGCGCTCGGCACCGGCATCGGCAAAGACGATTTCGATGTTTCGAAGTTGCGCTACGGCAAAATTATCCTCATGACCGACGCCGACGTGGACGGCTCGCACATCCGCACCTTGCTGCTTACGTTCTTCTTCCGTCACATGCAGGAGCTCATCAAGCGCGGCAACGTGTTCATCGCCCAGCCGCCGCTTTATCGCATCAAGAAGGGCAAGTTCGAGCAGTACATCAAGAACGACGGCGAGTTCGTGAAGGTCATGGTGAAGCGTGCGGCCGATGGCCTCGTAGTTCGCTACGGAGAAGGCGCTGCTGCGCTCGACGGCGCTCCCCTCACCAAGTTCATGACCACGCTGAATGAATACATCGGCTTCGTGGACAAGGTGAACAAGCGCATCCGCGACGAAGTCATTACCGAGTTGCTCCCACGCTTCGATCTCGCCAAACGCGTGGACTTCGAGGGCGACGAGAGTCATCCGCCGAAAAAGATCCTGGAGTTGGAGAAAGGGCTCAAGGCCATTGCCAAAGAGCAGGGTCTCAAGTCGGTCGAGAAGCGCTTCGAAGAAGAGCACAGCCTGTGGGAGTGCGTCTTCGTCAACTCGCAGGGTGCTCCGCACATCGTCAACTGGGAACTGGCGTCCTCGCCTGAGTACCGCCAGATGATGGCGAAGTACAAACAGATCGAGCAGTACATGCAGCCTCCGTACTACATCGAGGCGGTGAAAAAGGAGTCGGGCAGCAACGGCAAGGAAGAGCTGAGCGATGCCGAGCGCGCCGATCAGGAAAAGGCGGAGCAGAAGAGTCCCAAGACTTCCAAGCGCAAGGTTGAGGCTGAGACGGTTGAGAAGCAGACAGTGCGAGACCTGTTCGACTACGTGCTGAACGAGGGCCGCAAGGACTACACCATCCAGCGCTACAAAGGGCTGGGTGAGATGAGTTCGCAGCAGCTCTGGGAAACCACTATGGATCCCGAACGCCGCACCCTGCTCGAGGTGAAGCTCGAGGATCTGACCGAAACCGAAAGCATTTTCACAACGCTCATGGGCGAAGACGTCGAAGCGCGCCGCAAATTCATCGAAGACAATGCGCTCGACGTGAAGAACCTCGACATCTAACTGGCAATCTTGAAAGGGCACGGCTTCAGCCGTGCCGAGAAGCCGTATTATTTTGATTTTCTTCGCGGACTTTAGTCCGCGCCGCATCAAGTAACTACTCGCTTCCGGTGGAAGCGGCGCTTTACCACCAAAGAGCATGCCTTCTTCCCGGATCCTACCTAACCTCGGCCTGCCGCAGATCGCGGCCCTGGTCCTGTTATTTATTTTTCTGGCGCAGTGCCTTTGGTTCATGGCGACCGTTCCCATCACCCAGATGGAGAGCAGCTACATCGAAGACGGCCTGCTGCACGTCGACCGTCTGGTCAACGCCGGAACCGAATATCACTCGCCCCTGATTCCTGTGCTCGCCGGAGTCCCCGCCCGATTCATCGATGCCGAGGGCAACTTCGGCCATCTCAGTCAATATCGCTTTCTGATTCGCCTACCTTTTCTCCTCGCCGGCCTGCTTCTCGGAGCTTCTCTCTGGTACGTTGCTCGCCGCCTCTACGGCAACTTTGGCGGCTATATCGCCCTGGGTCTTTATTGCTTCTCTCCCATGGTTATTACGCGCTCCAGCCAGGTCCAGCCTGACATCGTAGGCGCATGGGGAGCATTCGGCCTGGTCTTCACCGGCATCGCTGCAGCCCATACGCTCTACGCTCCGCGCGATGTTGTGTTCTGGAACTGGAAGCGCATTCTCCTCATGGGCATCTCCATCGCGCTCTGTGTCGGCTCGCAGTGGGCGCTGTGGGTGGTACTGCTTCCTACACTGGCCTTCATGCTGTGGGTCGGCCATGTCAGGCCTGTGGCGGCGCTTGCCATCTTCGCCGCCGCTTGCGCCGTCGGACTGGCGCTCCTCTGGGGTTTCTCCAGCTTCCGCCCTAACGTGTTCGCAGGCGCCCTTGAGAACGCCAACTGGATCGAGTTCTCCCCGGCCTTCCTCTCCGGGAAGTCCGCTTTTTCGCTCTTGGGGCTTTTCTTCCTGCAGAACGGTTTGGGGACGGTCGTCCTGCTGCTCACGTCCATCCTGGTCTTCGTCCTCTGGCGGCGCACACGCTATTTCGGCACTGCAGCGCCCCTCATTACGGCGATACTGCTCATGGCTGCCGGATTGGCCATGCAGCACTTTGCCGGGCTCCTTTTTCTCTTCGTTGCCTTGCCCTTCCTGATTCTCTTCATGGCCGGAGTTTCTGCCGACTTGCTGGAAACCCGCTACGCGGTCTTCGCCAATGCGATAATTGTCGGTGTTCTGATCGCCAACGCCATTGTTGACATCGGCGGGCTGCTGCAACTCGCACGTTCCGCGAGCCGCTGACAACTTTTCCGCATCCAAAGGGTTGGCATTGGTGGTTTCCATGACAGACGGGGTGCCATCCCGGTCGGCCAGTCGCGGAAGGGGTGTTGTGCTTTCGTTTCTCGCCGCCGCTGCGCTATTACTCGCTACCGCCGGACTCGCAGACGCTCAAATCCACGGCGTTCCGCCCTCCGTCACCTCCATTCAGTTTCATGTCCCACCATTCCTGCCCAACATCATGCCAAGCGTGACATCGCTGGGTCCGAATGGATACGGATATGCCCGTGGGCCAATTCCGCGTCCATACGGGATCAACCGTCCGGTCTACGGCCACGGCCGCAGGAACGGGTCCGGATTCTCCGGCTATGGCGGCTATGTGGTCCCGTATTTCGTTCCCGTTTTTGACTCCTCATACGGATCTGACCCCGGAGACGCTGGCCCGTACCTCTACTCCGCACCGCCCGCCGATCAAACACCCCACATCGTTGTGGATACGCAGCCTGCGAAACGCGATGCCGCTGCCGACGACGATTCGGACTCCCTTCCACCGCCAGTAACCGCCCAATCGAAACACGAGCGCGACGCCGGACCGCTCGATTCGACGGTACTGGTCTTTCGCGATGGCCACCAGCAGGAGGTCAGCAACTACGCAATCATGGGGCAGACCGTGTATGTCTTCGACATGCGCACCCAAAAGATTGCACTGGGCGACCTCGATGTCCCCGCCACCATCAAGGCGAACGATGATCGCGGCGTCGAATTCCAACTCCCCGACCCCAAACCAAGTTAGCGCCGAGCAGTCACAATCGCGAAAACGTGGGTGCCCCGTTCTATCGCCCGCCTTTGGCGATAGGGCGGGGCCCGACGCCGATAGAACGGACATACACACTCGTAACTCTGCAACAAAAACCGCACATTCCAACGCACCGATTTCCGGCCGAACCTGGTACCCCGCAAGACCCTGAATCGTAAACACTTACGCCCTAATTTACGCCCCTCCACCGTGCTATACTAAAGGGTGCTTTTCGACCGGATTTTCCCTGATATTTCAAATGTTTAAAGCCGCGGGAACTCGTCTCCGCGGCCACCCGATCGACTGAGTTTCGAACCGCTGCGCCAGCAGATGCTGCACGCAGTGACAGGAAGGAATAGCTGAAAGCTAATAGCTGACGGCTGATAGCTCATTCATGGCTGACGATCCCAACCAGCAACTCCCGCTCGACCCTAATCGCGGCGGCGACATTCGACCCATAAATATTGAAGACGAGATGCGCCGCTCGTATCTCGACTATTCAATGTCGGTCATCATCGGTCGCGCTCTGCCCGATGTGCGCGATGGCCTCAAGCCCGTGCATCGCCGCATTTTGTACACCATGCAGCAGATGGGGCTGGCGCCCAACAAGGCCACGCGCAAGTGCGCAAGGATCGTCGGCGAAGTGATGGGTAAGTATCATCCGCACGGCAACCTCGCAGTGTATGACGCTCTAGTGCGCCTGGCGCAAACCTGGAGCATGCGCTACCCGCTGATTTTCGGGCAGGGCAACTTCGGCTCCGTAGACGGCGATCCGCCGGCGGCCGACCGTTACACCGAGGCCAAGCTCGCCGAGGTGGCCATGCCGCTGCTGGAGGAACTCGACAAAGATACCGTCGATTTCCATCCCAACTACGATGATAGCGAGCGTGAACCCGACGTACTGCCTGCAAAGATTCCCAACCTGCTGGTGAACGGTTCCAACGGCATCGCCGTGGGCATGGCGACCAACATCCCGCCGCACAACCTGACCGAGATCGTCGACGCCTGCATCACGCTGGTGAACAACCCCCACGCAACGCTCGACGATCTGCTGAAGTTCGTGCAGGGCCCCGACTTCCCCACCGGCGGATTCATCCACGGTCGCAGCGGCATCACGGAGGCCTATCGCACTGGCCGCGGCCGCTTCCTCATGCGCGCCAAGGCCGCCATCGAGCACATCACCAAGGACAAGGACGCGATAATCGTCACCGAAATTCCCTACCAGGTGAACAAAGCGCGCCTCATCGAGCGCATCGCCGAGTTGGTCAACAACAAGGTCATCGACGAGATCAGCGACATTCGCGACGAGAGCGACCGCGACGGCATGCGCATTGTCGTCGAGCTCAAGCGCGGATGCGAGCCCCAGATCGTGCTCAACCAGCTCTTCAAGCACACCTCCATGCAGGAGAGCTTCAGCATGATCTTCCTGGCCGTGGTCAACAACCAACCCAAGGAGATGGGCCTGGTGCAGGCCATCCGGCACTTCATCGATCACCGCATCGACGTGGTGCGCCGCCGCACCGCGTTCCTGCTGCAGAAGGCCCGCGACCGAGAGCACATCCTCGAAGGCTACCAGGCAGCGCTCGATCGCGTGGACGACGTGATCCGCATCATCCGCGGCAGCGAGAACCGCATCGACGCCCGCAGCAACCTCGTCGAATACTTCTCCGGCAAGACCATCACCGTCAGCGAAGGGAACGCCTCCGCGCGCAAGCCTGCGTCACTACAGGGCGTTGCCCCGAAGACGTTGACGCGGCCGTTCGATGCCGTCCAGGCCGATGCGATTCTCGAGCTGCAACTGCACCGCCTCACCCGGCTCTCCATCGACGAAATCCTCAAAGAGCTGGAAGAAGTTCGCGGACGTATCACAGAGTACGAAGCCATCCTTGGCTCCGAAAAGAAGCTGCGCAACGTCATCGTCAAGGAACTCGAAGAGATCAAGAAGCACTACGGCGACGAGCGCCGCACCGTCATTCAGGACGAAGCCGCCGAGATCAACCTCGAAGACCTGATTGCCGACGAACAGGTTGCGGTCACACTCAGCCACTCCGGCTACCTGAAGCGCACGCCGATCTCGACCTATCGCCAGCAACGCCGCGGCGGCACCGGCCGCAAAGGCATGAGCACCCGCGAAGAAGATTTCGTCGAGCAGCTCTTCATCGCTTCCACCCACGATTACATGCTCATCTTCACCAATGCCGGCCGCGTGTACTGGCTGAAGGTTTACGAGCTTCCCGAACTCAGCGCCGCCGGCAAGGGCAAAGCCATCGCCAGTCTGGTGTCACTGCAGCCCGGCGAAAACGTGCGCGCGCTGCTTACCGTGCGCGACCTCGAAGAAGAAGGAAAGTTCGTCTTCTTCGCCACCCGCAGCGGCACGGTCAAGAAAACGCCGCTCAAGGACTTCTGCAACGTGCAGTCGCGCGGCATCGTCGCCATCGGCATCGACAAGGAGGACGAACTCGTCGCCGCCAGTTGCACCGACGGCAATCAAATCGTGTTCCTCGCGTCGCATGACGGCCTCGCCATCCGCTTCGATGAAGCCGACGTCCGCCCCATGGGACGCCCGGCCTACGGCGTTCGCGGCATGGACCTTCAGCGTGGCGACTACGTGGTCGGCATGGCCATCACTCCCAAGGTCCGCAAGAAAGTGAAAGATGGTGAAGACGAAGCGAACCTCATTCTCTCCGTCGCCGAGCAAGGCTACGGCAAGCGCACTGACGTGGATGAGTACCGCCTCCAGTCGCGTGGCGGCAAGGGTGTGATCAACGTTAAGACCACCTCCCGCAATGGCAAGGTGGTGTCGATCATGCTGGTGAACGAGAAGTCCGAAGTGATGGTCATCAGCCAATTCGGCAAGATCATTCGCATCGACACCAAGAACATCCGCGAAGCCGGACGCTCCACCCAGGGCGTGCGCCTGCTGCACCTCGAAGAAGGCGACCGCGTCGCCGCCGCTTCGGTCATTCCGCCGGAAGAGACCAACGGGAACGGCAACGGCAACGGCGAGACGGGAATGCTAGTGCAGTAAGAAGGTTCACGGACACGAGCGGGCGCGAGCGATCGCGCCCTTCGCTTTTGCGCGAAAGCTTTTCGCAGTTGTCCAATGTAAAAGATACTCGGAGTGTAGATAGTACAACTACAACTTCACTCGTGATTAGCAATTTCGAAACTTTACTTGACTTGCAATCCGGAACGCGGATATAGTCGCGTGGTTTTCCCTAAGCTGACCCGCAAGGAGAGTTTCATGGCAGATCACAAGTTTGAATTCACGCTGTCTGGCGTTCATCTGTCAGAAGCGCAGAAGTCCCAGATAGCCAGTGAGATCGCGTTAGTCGTTACGCGTGCGGTGACTGGTAACTCGCCGCAGGCGCTCAGCACGCCTATGTGGAGCAAGGTCAATATCCACGGTGGCAAGATGATTCCGGAAGCATTGCTCGCCGCAGAGGCCGGCGCAGCCACCAAAACCTAGCCAACGATCGGTTATCGCCATGAGCACGCAACCCAAGGGTTGTCTGACGTGCCCTAGCGCGCCGCCGGAAGCAGGATCAGTTCTGCTGGGCATCGTGGCCGCGCCAGGGCAGATTGTCTATATCACCCCGAATCCGCCTGTAACGCAGGAATTGCTCGATACCTTCGAGCAGAACGGTATCCCACCCGAAAATCGTCTGCGCTTCGCAGGGCCGTGCATGGAGCACAAGTGCATGCAGTGGGCCGGCACACGTTGCGGCTTGATTGACCGCGTGGTGGACCATTTCGGCGAGCGGGACGATGCCGAATTGCCCAAATGTCGTATCCGCAATACCTGCCGCTGGTTTGCCCAGCATGGACGCACCGCTTGCGCATCCTGTCCCGAGGTAGTGCGCAAGCCTGCAGAAGCGTGGTGAAGGCCTGGCAACGACCTCCCCGCGACAGCTGGCGGGTTTGATTTGTTGTTAGGCTAGGGTATGCACAAGGTCAATCTCGCCGAAAAGTTCGCGCGATTCTCCGACTACTACAGCCCCAAGATCGTGGGCGAACTGAACGACTTCTACGTCAAGCTGGTAAAGCTGCAAGGCCCGTTCGTCTGGCACCATCACGACGTCGAAGACGAGCTCTTTTTCGTGGTCAAAGGTACGTTAAAGATGGCCGTGCGCGAAGCTGGCGCCGAGCGCGAGATTATCATTGGTCCGGGCGAATTCATCATCATGCCACACGGCGTCGAGCACTGCCCCTCCGCCGACGAAGAGACCCACATCATGCTGCTGGAGCCCAAGACCACGCTCAACACCGGCAACGTCGAGAGCGAGCGCACGGTACACCAGTTGCAGCGAATCTAGCTGCGAGCTATTTTCTTCACCTTCGCCCCGTTCTTCGGAAGCGCATCCAGCAACTCGCGAATCGTCTTCTTCGGCACCGGATGTTTCACCTCCGGCGCGATCTCCGCCAGAGGTTCCAGCACGAACCTCCGCTCGGCCATCGCCGGATGCGGTACCGTCAACTGCGGTGTGTTGATCGTCTGCGCCCCGAACAGCAGGATGTCGATGTCGATCAAGCGCGGCCCCTTGGGGAGCGTGCGCTCGCGACCCATCGACTTCTCGATCGCAAAGATCCCGGCCAGGAACTCGCGCGGAATCAGCTGCGTCCTCACCGCAACCGCGCAGTTCAGAAACCACGGCTGCTCGGTAAAGTCGACCGGCTCGGTCTCGTAGAGCGAGGAGACTTCCAGCACGTCGCCCAACTCCAGGAGCCGTCCGGTCGCGGTGCGGAGATTAACTTGGCGGTCTCCGATATTCGAGCCTAGGGAGAGATAGACGATCTTCTTCACGTTGGGATGATATCTCGAGAGATGGCGTCCAAGGGCTGAAGGGCTAACGTAGCACTTTTCGGAGTGTTCCACGTGGAACAATAGTGGTAAACACTTTGTGGCGAGAATCGGAAAATGCGAATTAGCGATTGTTTAGAATCAGTAACTTGGGAGTAAATTGGCCGCATGTAATAGATAAATATGGTAGTTATACGTATCCATCAGTTTCCGTAGGACTTAGCGAGCATATTCAGGCACCTCTCCTGGTACCTGCGTCCCGAAATGGGAATTGTGAAAGAGCAGGCGCGAGCCCGCTGGGTGCCGCGTGGGCAGGGACGCGAATGCCCTGTCCTCACAGACCCGTTCTAATGGGCGGGAGCAATGGAGAGCAAGAAAGACCGGCGGGTGGGGGAAACTAAAGTAACCAGGGCGCGCAAACCGCCTATGTCGTCCCCAAGGGGACTCGGGTCCACTTCTCACTCTACCCAGCCCGCCGCGGCGGGCTGGGCTAAGATCTGTCGTCCCTTCGGGACTGCTTCCGAAGCGAACTGTGGATCGTATTACAGCGGGAAAGCCCACACAATCCGAAACCGGGATTGTGTGGGGTACCTCGGCACGAGCGCCTCACGGCTATCGAAACCCGCTTCGGCCACCGTTGCCTGGGCCCCTTTGCCTTTATATACCTTGACACGTATATGCTCTGTGGAGTATACGAAGAGAGTGGAATCTGTGTTCGAAATTATTGCGGAGCCGAACCGCCGCGCGATATTGAGCCTCCTGGTCTCGTCGCAACAGTCGGTTGGAGAGATCGAGCGTCAGCTTCGTATGCCGCAGCCGACCGTGTCAAAGCACCTGCGCGTGCTGCGAGAGGCCGGCTTCGTAGAATCCACGGTGGACGCACAGCGCCGTCTCTACCGGCTGAAACCTGAACCACTTCAGGAGGTCGATGCCTGGCTGGCTCCGTTCCGCCGGTTCTGGTCCGCTCACCTAGATGCTCTCGAACGCCACCTCGACCGAATGATCGATGACAAATCAACACCAACGAAAAGGAAGACAAGGAGAACACGACGCGGCCCAAACCGTGAACGTGACAAAGGAGAAACGAAATGAAAATCAAACTGACCAGCGTATACGTGGACGACCAGGACAAGGCCCTGCGCTTCTATACGGAGGTACTGGGCTTTGCCGAGAAGGCCGATTTCAGCCAGGGCCCATTTCGCTGGCTGACCGTGGCCTCGCCCGAGGAGCCGGACGGCACTCAGCTGCAGCTCGCACTGAACAACAATCCCGCGGCCAAAGCCTATCAGCAGGCGTTGTTTCAACAGCACCAGCCCGCGGCCATGTTCTTCACCGACGACGTCAAGGGCGACTATGAGCGGATCAAGGCACGCGGCGCCGCGTTCACGATGCCGCCCACCGACGTGACCGCCTCGACCATTGCGATGCTGAACGACACCTGCGGCAACCTCATCCAACTCACGCAGCTGAAGCGCTGGTAGAGCGGACGTTGAGTACAGCGTGTTGCAAGAATCATCCGCCGCCAAACGACTTGTTCCCTCAGGGGCTAAAGCCCGAGTTATAGGCAGGCCGGAACGGCACGGCTGAAGCCGTGCCCTTTCAAAGAGCCTTTTTGAAACCGGCTCTAACGAAATGGAACACAGGGAGCGGGAACATGACCGATCGCGCGCAGTACACACCGGGTCCGGCCAGCGGGGCGCAGATACGAAAGGACGGAGAGAAGTGGACGCTGGTACTCGTCAGAGAACTGCGCCACTCGCCGGAAAAAGTCTGGCAGGCGCTAACCGACCCGGCGCATCTGCGCGAGTGGGCTCCCTTTGATGCCGATGGGAGCCTGGGTACGGTTGGAACCACGGTGAAGCTCACGACGGTGGGAGCGCCCGCGCCCCGTGTTACCGAAACCACAGTGACGCGAGCCGACGCTCCCGAGGTGCTTGAGTACAACTGGGGTGGCTTCGATATGCGGTGGGAACTCGAAGCCTTGGATGGCGGCACGCGCCTGACGCTGTGGACCAACATCGGTCACCGCTTCATTTCCATGGGTGCTGCCGGGTGGCACATTTGTTTCGATGTTCTGGATCGGCTTCTCAGCGGAACTCCCACGGCCGCATCGCTGGCCCCGAGGCTATGAAGTTCGGCGGCTGGCAGCGGTTGAACGCCGAGTACGCCAAGCAGTTCGGCGTCGAGCCGCCCGGCTGGCCGCCTCAGCCGGCTCAAAAGTCGTGAATCGAGGTGGAGCGGCGGTGCCCGGTCAACGAACTAACTCATTTGGGTGCCCCGTTCTAGCCCGGTTTTGGCTAGGGCGGGGCTTTCTTCGTCTGCAGGGCTTCGAAGCTCAATGACGGAAAACCATCCGGTATCCCCATTCGCCTGCGGTGGTATGCAGCCCATGGCGACTCAATTTCTACCACGCCGGGTTGCCCGGTCACATAGTGCCTGAAGCTGCTCCAAGCCCAATCTTCCGGTCGCTCGACCAAGCCGCGTTTCATCGGATTACGGTGGATGTATTTAAGCTTCTCGATGCGCTTCTTCGGCGTATACACATTGAAGTCGTAGTAGCGGGCTTGCCAGAAGTGCTCGCGGCCGGCAATTAGCTTTCGCGAAACCGATTGCTTGATCGACTGTACCGCGCTGGCGAGGGTGTCCTGTTCGGGCTCGGTCATCAAAAGATGAACGTGTTCGGGCATCACGACGTATCCGACGACGTTGAAGTCGTAACGGATTCGTGACTGCTCCAATGCGAACTCGAACAGGTCGCGAGAATGAGCGCTGGCGAGAAACGGCTGACGACGGTAGCAACTGAACGTCAGGAAATGGAGACACCGAGATTTTTGGTACCGTCGGAGGCCCCGTGGCATGCCTGCACGTTACCATGAGTTTCCCAACGGAATCTGTGACGTTGGGCTACAAAAAGCCCCGCCCTACCGCCAAAAGACGGCGGTAGAACGGGGCACCCAGATTGGAATTGTACGTAGGGCGGGCCACCCGGCTCAGCCCTTCGACTTCGCTCTGGGTTGAACGGGGCACCCAAATTGGATTGTGTGTTGGCCGGACCACCCGCCCGAATCTAGGGGCCTGGTGGAACGATGATGTTGTTAGTATTGTTCAACCCATGAATGCCAAAGAGATTTTGCGCCGACAGCCGCCGCCTGTTCTTTACCACTACACAACGCAGGACGGACTCCTTGGAATAGTGAATAGCAAGGAGATTTGGGCGAGTCACACTCAATACCTTAATGATTCACTAGAGTTTCGGTACGCCATCGAACTCGTCGATCAAGAGCTTTCGAGTATGAAGCTCGAATACTCGTACGGCGACAAGGCAATGCTACTTAGCCAGATGGCGGAGGGACTCAGGGGCCTCAAGGGAATCGAGGGCGTCAATGTTTGCGTCTGCTCTTTCTCTGCCGACGGTGATGTGCTCTCCCAGTGGAGGGCATATGGTCATGCGGCATCTGGATTTTCGGTCGGCTTCTCCGGTACGTTCTTGCGCACGGTTAGCGACCAACTGAGTTTCTGGCTGGTTCCGGTGCTCTACAGCGAAGACGAGCAGCGCGCATTAGTCCGCAACCTCCTCGAAGATGTTCTTGCCGAAAACTTGCAGAGACTCACTAAGCCGACCGATGGCAGCGACGAAGCTGGATCCCCACCTTGGGGAAACTTGGTGGCGTACATGAATCGGTACGCTCCGATTCTTAAACACAAATCATTCTCCGAAGAACACGAATGGCGCATTATCTCCCGCCCGCTATTCTGCTCGACTGAGCGTTTTGGCTATCGCGCGGGCGCGTCGATGCTGATCCCATACTTCCGAATCCCTCTCTGGACAGAGCAAATGCCATTCAGAATCGATGAAATCATCGTTGGACCAACTCCACACCTGCAACAATCTCTACGCTCGGTCCGAAGCCTTCTCGTACGAAATGGTCTGGAAGACGCTATCGTGCGTAATTCGGAGGTGCCGTATAGAAATTGGTAAGGCCGGGTGCCCTCATTCAAAGCCTTGCTTTGGCCTTGAGTGGGGATTTTCGTCCGTACAACCGGATTGTCGCTAGTGTCACCGAAAGCCCCGCTCAACCCTTCGACTTCGCTCATGGTTGAACGGGGCACCCAAATTGGATTGTGCGTTGGTCGCGCCACCGGCTCGTCGCACTGCCCGAACGGGCGGCTCGGCAAATTGTGCTAGATTCGAGAGAAGGTGAGTCTGTGAATGGATGCAGCCTTCGACATACGGGCCGCTGGCTTCGCTTGGCTGGCGCCGTAGTCGCCATAGCGCTGGCTTTGGCCACCACGCCGGCCAAGGCCGCTGATTCGTCAGCCTCAGCCAGTGATAGCGACCCCACTCCGCCTCCTCCAACTCAGTCGCAGACACCGAGTACGCCTCCTTGCTCCGACGATCCTCCCACTTTGAAACGAGGCACACAGCCGGCTCTGCCTCCCTGTCCTGACCCGCCGCCGGCCGCGTCGGGCCCTGAGGACTCGGCACCCCCGCCTTCGCTGCCTGCCTCCGCACCCTTGATCGAAAGGGCTAGAGAGGCGGCGTTCCAGTTTTCCCAGAAGCTTCCCAACTTTATTTGCCAGGAGTTCATGTCGCGGTTTACCCAGCAAGGCCGCGGGGAGAAAGTGCCGCAGGACTTGGTTTCGGCTGAAATCATTTACGAGGACGGGGAGGAAAGCTATCGTAACGTGAAGATCAATAACCGCGCCACCGACAAGCGCCTGCAGGATATCGATGGGTCCTGGTCCACCGGAGAATTTGCATCCGCGCTGCTGGAACTTTTTGACCCCGCTACGAAGGCGCAGTTCAGTTCCGGCCGTGCGTCTACCATTTCGGGTTTCCGTGCCCAGGTTTACGACTTTCAAGTGCGGAGTGAAACTTCACACTGGAGGTTGCAGGCTGGCTCTCAGACTGTGACTCCGGCTTACTCAGGCTCCGTATGGGTGGATCCGAATACCGCGCGCGTCCTGCGCATCGAGATGCAGGCCCGCAACCTGCCGTCTGATTTCCTAATGGATGCGGTCGAGTCCGCGGTCGATTATTCGTACGTGTTGGTTGGCGAGAAATCGTTTCTGCTTCCGGTCCATGCCGAGAGCTTGGGTTGTCAACGGGGTAGCAGCTACTGCAGCCACAACATCATTGACTTCCGCAACTATCACGAATTCAAAGCCGACATCAAGATTCTTCCTTGATTTCGTTCGGACCTCTCATCCGTGCGCCTGGTGCCCCAGGTTCGCGTTCCTCTATTAGACGCTAACCTGGGCGGAGTCGGCTCCAACGCGAACCTTATCGCGATCGCCACTGCTTCGGATCGCGCTTGGCGTGGAAGCAGGCGATCATGGCAATTCTGTTCTCCTGCACCTCAAAGAAAATTCCGTACGGAAACCGTCTGACCCCGCTCGTCGCCGTCCGCGATGAACCACCGGAAACTGCAATGGTCGCTGCGCGATGGCTTCCACCGCAGCCTCCACGGCAACTGCAAAACGCTCCCCAAGGTCCGGTCGAATGTCGTCGTACCAGGCCCGCGCCTGCCGCAGGTCCGCGGCGGCCTCGGACATCCAGACGACCGGCAGTTTCACGGTTTCTTAAACAGGTCCGACCTGACGTTCTCCCACGGGATGACATCGGAGGGGTTCTGCTCGAGGCGCTCAATCCGGGAATCCAACTCAGCCCGCTGAGCGTCGGTTAGCTTGAGCGCGTCGATCTCCAGGCTCTGCCACACTTCGTCCAGCAATTCCGCTTTCTCGGCAGCCGTGAGGTTGGCAATCTGATCTCGTAGCGCGCTCATTGCCTATAACCCTAGCGCGGTTCCGTGGTCGGTGCAAGCTCGCACGCGGGTTGCACACCATCTTTCCGAACTGCTATCGAACCAGACGAGGCTTCCACTTGCGGAGGTTGCAGGTTACGCTAAGCGTAACTAAATTAGGTGCGAGAGTTGGACCTGTACATGAAAAAGTCCGTCCCGGTGGAATTGGCCTCGGCACGAATCGACGAGAAGATCATGGAACTTGGGGACTGGCGCGGGAAGACGCTCGCGAGAGTGCGCCAAATCATACACCAGGCAGACCCTGAGATCCTCGAAGAGTGGAAGTGGATGGGAACTCCCGTCTTTTCCCACGGCGGCATCGTCTGCACGGGAGAGACGTACAAGAACGTCGTGAAGCTGACATTTGCCAAAGGAGCTGCGTTGCCGGACCCTTCCGGTCTATTCAACTCCAGCCTCGAGGGGAATGTCAGGCGCGCCATCGACATCCACGAAGGCGACAAGGTCGATGAGGCGGCCTTGAAGGACCTTATCCGCGCTGCCGTGGCGCTCAATCTCAAGGGCAAGAGTAAGCCCAAGCCGAAGCCGCGGCGAGCGTAGGTTCCCACCCTTTCGCCGAAAGATGGCGAAAAGGATGGGGCACCCGCGCGGGCCGACTAGCTTCATTGCACATCCCGGCCATATCTCCTCCCATAGGGGAAGAGGTTCGGCATCTGCCTCATACGCCAAGCAGTTCGGTATTGAAACGCCCAACTGGCCGCCTAAGGCGACTCAAGAGTCGTGAATCGAGGGTGCTGTTTAATGCACCGCTAGCGGTGCCCCCACCCGGGGGTGAAGAGAAGGGCGCGCCATTCGTAGCGACTGGAGAAGCCAGGGCTAAAGCAAATTAGGAAATAGCGTCTCGGCGGTGGTGCCGCCAGCTGAAGCCGGCTCAAAACAATTCATAAAGGACGGCGTGGACGCTGAGCTAAAGCTCAGCTCTACCAAATGTCCTCCCGGATACAGTAATTGCTAACCATCCCTAGTCCGCGATGGCGAGGTGCTCTTCGGGGTATTGGGCGGCGGTGGCTTCGTCGACGGTGACTTCTTCCCAATACGAATCGTCGCGCAAAATGCGCGACACAATCGCAGTATGCATGGCGTGACCGGCCCGGTCGGCCTTCACGTAGCCCAGAATGCGCTTACCAAACAGCGCCAGGTCCCCGATGAGATCAAGGATCTTGTGGCGAACAAACTCATCCGGGTAGCGCAGCGGTGGGTTATCGATTCCCTCGGCCGTCAGCACGATGCAGTTTGCCCGCGTGGCGCCGCGAATCAACCCCTGGTTCAGCATTGCCCGTTGCTGCTCAAGGAACCCAAAGGTGCGCGCGGGTGCAATCTGCTCGACGTAGCTGCCGTTGGTGAGCTCAACCTTGAGCACTTCACTGCCGATCAACGGATGCGGGAAGTTGATGGCATAGCTCACCGAGTAACAGTCCGCCGGATACACGCCGATGAACTTATCACCTTCGCGCATCTCATAGGGCCGGAGAATCTTGAGGTAGGTACGCTTGCGCCGCTGCTGACGCAGGCCGGCGCGCGTGATCATCTCTACATAAGGCAGGGCGCTTCCGTCCAGGATCGGCAACTCCAGGTTGTCCAGCTCCACTACGACGTTATCCACGCCCATGCCGATGAACGCAGAGAGCAGGTGCTCCGTCGTCGAGATGAGCACGCCCTGCTTCATCAAGCTGGTGGCATAGCTGACCTTCGCGACGTTCTTGCTGCTGGCCTCGACCTCATAGCCATCGAGATCGACACGCCGAAACACGATCCCCGATGCGCCCGGCGCGGGCAGCATTCGCAGTTTGACCGGCGCTCCGCTGTGGAGACCGACGCCGCTACATTCGACGGGTGTCCGAATTGTGCGTTCAAATAGCAATGCGATCGGTTAAAGGCGCGATAGTCAATAGCTTACAAGTCCAAGGCGATCCAAGGCTGTTGTATTTTTGCAACAACCAGTGGCGAAGTGGGCACCCACTTACTTGACTCCGCTAAACTCCAGGCTTGTAACCTACTGATTTTCCATAAGTTGGGAGGATGTCTCCCCGCGAAGCGGGACATGGGCCCACACTGGCTTAACGGGCTGCAGAAAGAGTCCGAAATACGCACGCCTCGCGGACTAAAGTCCGCGCGGCGGATCGAATCAATGACTTACCGGCACGACTGAACGTTCATGGGGCGTGATGCCCCACCCCTGAGTGATGAAAAAGCACTCGAGGACTACCATAGTAGCTCAGTTGGGACGAAGGGAATCGTGGCGCGAAATGGCGGGGGAGACCCCGATACGGAACGTGATTCGGCCGACGTGCGGAACCCTGAAATAGTGCCTCTGTGCCTGCAGACCAAGTTACAGCAAGCGACGTCAGCCCGTTCCAACCGGAGGTAAGCATCATGATCGCAGCCGTGTTGGAGCGGGTGGCGGGCATCGATGTTTGTCCGGGCAATAACGAGAGCGGGGGAAAACGCAAGAGCGGGCGTACCACCAAGGGAAATCCCTACTTGCGCGATGTGTTGCTGGAAGTCGCTTGGGCGAGCACGCGCACCAAGAACTCGGGCATGCAGCGTCGCTACCGGCGGCTGTCGCCCCGCAAGGGCCACAAGCGCGCCATCGTGGCGGTGGCCCATGCCCTGCTGCGTGCCGTCTATTGGTG
>Ga0074046_10000261_pt1 | contig 47043 bp, 57 predicted proteins | sample BogForMeECP23OM3_FD_94441 | JGI IMG/M metagenome (GOLD analysis project Ga0074046, IMG submission 94441) | Bog forest soil microbial communities from Calvert Island, British Columbia, Canada - Bog Forest MetaG ECP23OM3 | ecosystem: Environmental > Terrestrial > Soil > Wetlands ... | reverse complement strand
CTGCTGGACGATGAGGTCGGGGCACGCTTGAACATTTTCGCCCCCGAATTAACGATCTGCCTTGCGGCTGTGGATCGGCTGCGCCGACGCGCTAGCGAACACAAAGACAATCCGGCTCAATCCAAGAGCCAACGACCAAGGGAGGACTCTGCACAATGAAGCCAGCCGCCATTTACGTGAGAGTGAGTACCGCTGACCAACATGTCGAATCGCAGCTTTACGATCTGCGTGAGCTTGCGGCACAGCGTGGCTTGGAGGTCGTGCAGGAATATCGAGACAGCGGTGTCTCAGGGAAAAGAGCGAGACGTCCGGGGCTGGACGCACTCATCGCAGATGCACGGCGTAAGAAATTCTCTGTCGTGCTAGTCGCCGCGTTCGACCGAGTCGCACGAAGTGTGAAGCACTTCCTTCAAGTGATGGACGAGTTCGACAGTCTGGGTGTCGTCTTCATCTCCCGGCGAGAAAACGTGGATACGAGCGGACCAATGGGAAGACTGTTCTTGACCCTCATCGGCTCGATTGCCGAACTGGAATCGGACTTGATACGCGAGAGAGTCTTGGCTGGCATGCGACGAGCCAAGCTTGATGGAGTACGAATCGGACGCGCACCAATGAACATAGATCGGGCAGCCATTGTTCGCGACCGACTCAGCGGGATGACCCTGACGGCTGTTTCCAAGAAGTGGGGCGTTTCCCGCAGCCTAGTTTGCAAACTGGTAAACAGATCACGCGCTGGTGACAAAGGCTCCATGCTGCCGCCACTTCGCCTTGTTGATTCTGTTGGAGTTGGGCAGTCGAGTTCAGCAGAGGCACGCTGGTGATGAATCTATACCTTTTGTGCAGGGCGCAGAACCCTGCGCTGTGGTCTAGGCAGCGGAATTGTTCCGGGCAGTACTGCCTGCATCTGATGTCTCTGTTGCGACCGGGATCGATACCGCTATGAGCGTACCCTTCCCGCTAGACTGAATTTCAAACGTCCCACGTAAATCGTTGACACGCTCTCGCATACCACTCAGACCCACACCAAAGTGCGTTCCGTTTGTCTGAGACCTTTGCTGCAACTCAGCAGGCACTCCTCGTCCAAAATCTCGTACAGTGAGGACTGCTTGATGGTCGCTGACTTTCATACGAACCTCAACCGAAGGGCTGCCGGAGTGACGGTGAACATTTGTAAGGCTCTCTTGCAAAATTCGGAACAGAGTGATTCTTACCAATTCTGGTAACCGATCAACTCCCTCTGGCAACTCCATTTCCAGCACTTTGATCCCGCTTCGTTTCGCAAACTCATCAATGCACCAGCGAGCCGCCGACGAGAAGCCAACCTCGTCTAACAGAGGAGGGTGTAGGAGGCACGACAGGGTACGAGTTTCAGACAGGCTTCGCTCGACAGATTCCAACGTGGCGGTCAACACTTCGTCTTTGTTGGGAGCATCTGACCCTCTGAGCGATTCCAAGTTCATCTTGATGCTCGTCAAATACTGTCCCAGACTGTCGTGAAGATTACGCGCAATTCTTCGTCGTTCCTCGTCCTGCGAACGCATTATCTTGGCTGAGAGATGCCGGAGTGAGGCGGTGCGCTTTTGAACAACGGATTCAAGTTCTTCGTTCGCTAACCGTAAGGCTTTCTCAGCCTGAATCCGTATTTCCTCAGCCTTCCTCCGCTCGGTGACGTCGTAGAAGCAGTTGATCGCTCCGATGATTTCCCCTAGCTCATCCTTCAGCGGAGCAATGTTCACGATGACGATGATCCGTGACCCGTCGGGACGCTCGATATGGACTTCCCCATCATGTATCCCCAACACCTTGCCAGTCAGGACATCGCCCATTGGACACTGCTCATGTGGCATAAAACTACCGTCCGGGCGATACATCCTGAACGAACCGCAGAACCGTTCGTCTGTATCTCCGACTTCAGGTTTTCGTCCCCACAGTTCCGTTGCTCGGCTGTTGTAATCACGGATCACACCAGAGGCATCACAAGAATAGACAGCGACCGGAGCCAGATCGAACAAAGTTCGATAGCGGTCGCCTTCCGTTATGTGCTCCATGATCCCCGATGGGTGGTCAGGAGTCGCAAAGGAATTAGTCGGCATCGGAACCTCCCGCTCCAAAAGTTTGGTCTGATTTTGCAGGGAACCGACGCCCGAAGGGCACGGCGGAAAGGTGCTAGAAGAGACCCTTTAAGCCTACACCCTTTCGGAGCGTTAAGCTATAAGTCAGCAGCTATACTGGATTCAGTGCCAGTCCCGGTATTCCAGCCATTGCCGCTCAGCCGCCTCGAAGGAATAGTGGCGAAGCGCAAATCTGATCCTTATCTGTCCGATCAACGCCGCTCAACACTCTGGAACAAGGGCGGCAATCGACGGCAGGACGCCGGAAGCGCGGATCAAGACGGGGCGTAGCGGAAGATGTCGGCGAGGAAGCACCGATAATGCGACATCACCATTTGCTAAGGACTAAAGGGATTAGTTCTGCATTCGTGAAACTCACTGGGGAGCGCCAGCATCATGCCCGCGTCGCGGCATCGAACCGCCCACTCCAATAGGCTGCGGTACTGGTCGAACTTAACGATATTCCCAATCCACTCCGTGCCTGATGAGCTTGTGATCACGACCACATTCGGCACGTCGCACGGGCCTACACAACCGCTGATTGTTAGCTGGACTCGTTTCAGCAGCCCGCGCTTCCGCCATTCACTCTTCAACCATTCCACAGGGACTTCGGGCAAGCCACGCTCCGTATTGCCACAGCAACAACCTCGGCAGATCGTAATTTGCACAACTACGACCCGTTTGGTCTTAAGGGGACAATCTTTATACGTATCGAGCATGCTTTACCAATTCCCAAGAACCCGGTCGCACTCATCAGTCCAAGAGACCGTACAGATCGTCCATCCCAAAAGGTTGCGACTTCCAAAGCAGGAACGACGCAATACTGACGCCGAGGATAGCTAGGGCGATTAGAACTGCCCATACTCGCTGCCTCGGGCTGTGGATCAGAGAAACTGGATTCATAATCAGCGCAACAGGAACCCAATGGGCTACGAACGTCGAGGATTCATTGCCCGTTTTCAGAAGTGCGAGGCAATAGCCGCGTGGAATTCAGAATAAAAGCCAATTCCGAAGTGACGTGAATGAACGCCGCGAGCAGTGGATTCAGCAAGCCGAAAGCCGCCATGCCAACACCCACGCTGTCCACGACCAGCGTCCCCACGAAATTCTGCATGATGATCCCTCGGCAACGCCGAGCGACCCGCAAGGTTTCAACCAGCTTAGACAGATCACTTCCGATCAGGATGACATCCGCACTCTCCCTCGCAACGTCCGTTCCCGATCCCATTGCAATTCCAACGTTGGCTTCCACCAAAGCGGGAGCGTCGTTGATTCCATCTCCGACCATCGCGACTTTGCGATTCCTGCCACGAAGATCGCTGACCCATTTTGCTTTCTGCTCCGGCAGAAGTTCACCGACCGCTTCATCAACACCAAGATCGCGCCCCACCGACGAAGTCACGCCTTGGCTGTCTCCACTGAGCAAGATGGTCTTCAACCCCATTTCTCGCATGTCAGCGACCGCACTCTTTGCTTCTGGACGGAGAACGTCAGCAATGCGAATACTTCCAAGAATTTGACCACCCTGTGCAACGTAGACCTCCGAGGCTCCATCCGTTCCGTTGCCATTGATCGGGAGGTTGTTCATCGCATGTTGCGTCAACAGGGCGTGGCTGCCGACTAGGATTTCCTCACCCCGGTAGATCACTCGAACTCCCTTTCCCGGTGTGTAGATGAATTCGTCTGGGTCTGCGAGAGGAATAGCGAGTTCAGTGGCACGGCCAATAACCGCCTTTGCCAAAGGATGTTCTGACTTGCGTTCCGCGATGCTGGCAGCCGCTATGATCTGGCGCTCTGTGAAACCGTTAGCAGAAATAACTTCCCGAATCTGGGGTGTTCCGAAGGTGAGCGTTCCGGTTTTGTCCAACAAGACGGTATCCACATTAGCCAGTGCCTCTAGATAGAGTCCGCCTTTCACGATTGCGCCCTGACGTGCTGCTCTGCCAATTGCACCGAGAATCGCGAGAGGAGTCCCCGCTGCAATGCCACACGCTCCGGCTACGATGACGACCGAAATCGTTGAACGGATATTGTGAGTAAGGATGAAGGTAAGAATCGCCGCTCCCAGAGCGAAGTAAACGAGGTAGCCTGCCAACCGATCTGCGGTTTTCTGGATTGGAGCACGGGACTTTTCAGCCCGTTCGACGGCTTCAATGATCTTGCCAAACGTCGTGTCACGACCTAGTCTCTGGGCACCGACTTCCAAAGCTCCCGACTGATTGACAGTTCCAGCGTAGACCGCATCTCCCTTCGTTTTCTCTACGGGCATCGCCTCGCCCGTAATCGCCGCTTGTTCTACAAACGAGCGTCCGCTTACCACGACACCGTCTACCGGGATTCGTCCACCCGGCTTCACGATGACCATGTCGCCAATTTGGACTTGCTCGGACGCTACTTCCATTACCTGATCGTTGCGACGGACTGTCACGGTTCTTGGAAGGAAGTCGAGGAGACTCTGGATGGCTCGACGGCCACGCCCCACGGTGAGACCTTCCAAGACTTCGGCGGCAAGCACGAAGGCAGTGATGACCAGAGCAGTGAAAAACTCCCCAATTGCCAAAGCTGAGAGAAGTGCGATGGTCATTGAAAGTTCCATCGTCATTTTTCGTTCAGCAATGTTCTCGAAGGCTTCCTTGAAAATCGGATAGCCGCCGATCAGGGTAGCCGCGATGCCGATCACACTGATGTGCGAAAACGGCTCCCAAAGGCGAAACCAGACGGCAGCCGCTGCTAATGCAACAAAAACAATGCGGGCGATCTCAGACCACTCGAATGGATGGTCATGCTCTGAATCTGCGGAAGTCTTGGACTCTTTCGTCTCTGGATGGTTGGAGTCATCGCGAAGGATGGGTCGATACTGGGCGTTTCCTTCGATCAAATTCGGAGCACTCATGTGAATGTCCCTTCCGTGGGGGAGTCAGAGCTATTTCAAGTACGACTTGACCATGTCGATCACTTCGTCGGCGGCGACCACCTGCTGTGATGTCGGTTTCTGTTTACCGTTGAGAACGTGGCTGCGGATGTGACCTTCCAGAAGCTCAGCCATCAAGCTGTTCATGGCTCCTCTCGCTGCGCTCATTACTTGCAGAACCTCCGAGCAATCACGTTCCTCGCTCAGAGTTCGCACGAGAGCTTCCACCTGCCCCTGAATGCGCTTAGCCCGCAGGACTAGCTTTTCCTTGTCTTTGATTGTGTGGCTCATAAGTGTTTAGCACCATCGCATATTACCATACCCAGTATGGTATCACGATTTGGCACGAACGACCGCCGTTTCAGATACGAGGTTTACGAAGGGTGGTGCATCGGCAGCACCAAAGACCTTCAGGTCGGCGACAGGGTTGTCCCACTCACCTCTACACGGACGAATAAACTGGAAGGTGAAATGACCTCTTAGCTGGTGGTGAGACTTGCGGGAGTTTCTTTCACATGGAAGTTGATGCTCTGCACCAGCAAAAAATCATCTTCCGCGAAGCCGGGGAACGACTGCTTCATTTTTTCGATTGCCTCTTCTCGGCTTTGTGCGGCTGAGGTCACCTTGAGGAATGTCTGGAGGTACTCCTTCATGTTGCTGAGCACTCCTCTTTTCCCCTCGGAGCCGTGACCGCAGTAAAAAGTCCATTCACCGTCTGCTGTTTTTTGCCTAATCGCGTCCAGCGAATGAATCCAGTTCTCAATTTCTGTCTTGCCCACGCCCGTTCCACACCATGCGTGAACGCGATTGTAGAGGAGATCAAAACCCAAGAAAGCATGCTGTTCGGGGATGCACAGTGTCGTCATGTGCCCGCACTCACTGCCGGGATAGTCGCATCGAACCTCGATTTTAGTTGGCTCTGAGGAGAGTTTCAGGAAAGGCGTCTCTAACGCCTGAACGATCCCGGCATAGTCAAACCCTTCGGGATTCTTGTTTGATTTAACTTTCATCGCGGGTTCGGCGTCGAGCCATCCTACGGCTTCCATCCATTGCGAGAAACCGATGATGTCGTCTCGAATCTCGCGTGAGGCTACCTTCACCGTGACATCGGGAAACCTGCGGTGGAAAACACCCAAACCGAGGTAGTGATCAGGATGACCGTGCGTGACGAAAATGGTTTCCAGCTTTTTTCCGCTGGCTTGGACGTGATCAGCTAGCGCTTCCGCTTCGGGGCTGTTCCTCAGCAAGTCAACGACGATGATGCTGTTTGCATCGGACAGCAAGTAACTGTTCACATGTGCTTGTTTTCCGGCGTAGCGCTGGATGTCTATCATCGAGCTTCTCTCCCCACATCATTTGAACACCTCTTGAGAGCTTCTTGCCGAAAGAGTTTTTCGAGTCAATCCCGCCCCTCAGTAAACCGCTGATCACAACTTGCAGCCATAGTTGCAACTATCTCTCACTGGACAGTCGGCGCAGCCCGGTTTTGACCGCTTGCACAGTTGTTGACCATGGTGCCGGTGCAACTGGTGTGCCGAGATCAGCGAATCGAAGTCCTTGGGTAGTTGCCCTCGTATAGCATCCTGAACCAAACGGTATGTCGCAGAATAATTCTTTTGCTCCTCGGCGAAACCCACTCGACACAGCACACGTAAGCCATTGGAGTCGAGTGCCATTACGGGGTAAGAACGGGTGAAGAGAAGTATTTTTTCCGCACCGGGATCGCCGATGCTGGGGAATCTCTTCAAAGCCTTCTTTGCTTGCGGAAGCGGCTTCTTGAGAACCGCCCGCAGGTCACTGTCGAACTCCTGATACGCGATCCGAGCGATGTTGAGGAGTTTTTCCGCGCTCACGTCCGGGAGTATGCCAGCCTTGCCGATTGCCGCCAAAGCAGAGTGTTGAGCGGCAAGAATCTGGTCAGGGCGTGTCCCGATGGTTCGTTTGAGAATGGCGAACGCTTCGGCTCGACGCTTGTCATTCGCCAGATACGCGATGTTCTCCCAAATGATTAGCTCCAGTGGGTCAGTCGAGGGCGGCGGCGCAGGAGCACCATAGTGTTGCTGGAGTTCGTCGACCAGCTTGGAAAATGTAATAGTTGGCCTGCCGTGCTCAGTCCGAGTACAGGAAATGTTCGAAACGCCGGACATTAGACCACTCAGCGCAAGCGACATCTCTGCTGCAAATCGAAGGCACGATGAAAAACTCGCTTCCAGTCCTTGGTTTCTGCTTTGGCAGCATTGTGGCCTCTGTTGCCGAACCGAATCCCCGGCGATCCAAGCTGAGAAATGGAGTCGGCGCATCTAGTGTCAGGTATCCCGTTCTACGTTGCGGAGAAATTCTCTTCCACCTTTAACGTCTCGCCCGCTCCGCAGGATTTGTTCGAACAGATCGGTAGAACTCTTCGGTGGGTGGTAGTTTTTTATCCTCTGTTTCAACGCGCTTGGAGGCCAGCGATGTTGTATAAAAGCCGCGATCAGCCCTCGATTTAGGCGTTCACATTTATCCCAATTCGCCCACCACGACAATTCTGGAACAAACGGTTCCACGACACTCCATGCTTCGTCACTGAGTCTTTCCACCCACGCCGCTTGATGCACTCGCTGATACGACTCCGCAACAAGATCGAGAGGCGCAGGAGGTGCATTGCAAAACGCAAGCGCCAACAAGAAGGTCGCCAAATAGTCCTTCTCAGAATCGGTCGCCGTCCCTTGAACATCACGAAATGTGCGTAGCCACACCTCAGAGTCTCTTCGCGAAACCCGGCTGACGTACGGCGCGACAACATGCGCAGCGACCAAGAGAGAGGCTGATGAACTACTAGATCTCTGTTGAACCCAATCCATAACAGACTCAGGCTGGTTGGAGAGTGCGTCGCGTGAAGTTTGGGACAGTCGCCCATCATGGGATTCAACCCAATCGAGAACTGAGAAAACTGCATCCTTGCCCCAAAGATCGATGGCCCGGCGAACGAAGACTTCCGAATTGCTGTCGAGCAGCGCTGCAACTGTTCCGTGAAGGGTAGATGAGTCTAATCCCTTCTTCCCGACCAATGCCTCAAATAGCTCGCGTTTGCGATCACCACCTAAGTTCCAAAGTTCGGGAAAGCGAGCCAAGTCCGGCCTCGCTCGAAAAAGGCCGGGAAGGAATTTGGGCCGTTCCCGCGTCACCTCTCTAGCCGTATCTACATCCATGTGGGCAATCAGAGCGGAGAGAATATTCTCGCCAAGAGGATTTAATGTCGCCCCCAAAAGCTGGCCTAGTAACCACTGCGCTTCGATCGGTTTACTGGCACAGAGAAGAGTTACACGGTTCTCGATTGAAAGCGCTTCGGAATCGACAATTTGAAAATCCGTTGTCGTAGCTAATGCAAATAAAATGTCTCGATCTTCGTAATTGCGGCTCACAAAGTCGGGTCGGTCACTTCCAAACAACAAGTGCTTTAAACGAGCACCTTCGCTTGGTTCGGGAAAGGACTGTGCGACCAAGTGAATCAGGATCTCCACGCGGTGGGATGTCGTCATCGCATCGTAGATTTTCGTGAAAGATGAAACGTCTCTTCGGTCAGTACCATCATCGACGGATGCCCACAAGAAGGCCCGAAATGCCCCTCCATGGGGGATAGAGGCGTCGTCGATTGCTGACGCCAAGTCTGGCGGGGAGGCAGTAACGCGAGAGACTATGAGTATCGGTTCCACTCGATGCGGTTCCACCGTTGCCTCGCGAGCGACATCTTTAGCTACAATCGGCGGAGAACATTGAACGTCGAAGGCGTGGCCATCGAGACTTCTCCCCGAAAGTGAACCAGTGCAAAACGAAAATTTCTGTCGAAGGCGCGGCCATTGTTGAGACCAAAGAGCAAAAATGGCATCGGAAAATTCGTCAGAATCTTGAGCAACCAAAACCACGGGGCTTGGCTGCGGAGACCCGTAGTAAGCAGAGAAAATCGCCACAAGCTGGTCTTTCAGGAGCGGCTCAAGCACACTAGTCTCCATGGAACCCGGCTCGAAAGGAATGGCTGCTGCGTAATCGCGTTTAAGGAAGCCATGCGTGGGTCGCGTGAATAATCTCGTGAGCGACGCCAGAGAGGAAATAGACGCCAGCGTTTGCAGTGGAACCGCAATTGTGTGTGTCCACACGCAGCCGGGTCGTGGCATCTCTGGCGCATACCAAGTCATCGCCAATGCGTACGCGTTGATAGATTCCAGCGGATAGCCCGTGACATACCGTTCAAATCCGCTGACGACACTACTGCCCGAAAGGTCGCTCATTTTGAGCATCAATCGTGCGAGTTCACTCGGAAGCTTTACCGAACCCTCGATGAGCCGATGACCGTCTGAGTAGCCGTGCAAGAATTGGTGGACTTCGCCTATCTGCAAGTTGGCGGCGTCCGATGTCAGCGCATTAACCATGTCAACAGTTCTGTCAGGTCGTGGGCGTTCGTCACGCCGTCTCCCTCAATGAGGATTCGTTCAGATGCAGTGATCCCGGTCAGTTCATCTACACCCTTATTGTAGTCACCACCTTGCGCGCTGACACCATACACATTGAAATCGAACAGCCGCCGATTACTCTCCAAGAACTGGGTGAGAAACGGCATCTCATCAGCCAGCCATTTTGCGGGGCTGGTCTTTGCGCCCTTCAACAATTCGTCCCAAGCAGAGATTACCAGAGCCAACCGGAACGGTGGCTTGAAATACTCACGCCTCGCGATGAATTGCAGAAGTTCCACCAATTGCACTTGCGTAGGCGCTTGAGTGGGGTCCCACAGTACAGAACCCTCGTCATTCTCCGCCCCGTTGGGCTGTCCCGCCTCACCCATTTCCTTGAGCAACGGCATCGCCCGAAGCGATCCGAACTGGCTTGTGATAGTTCAGGGGACTGATGAACAAAACTCCCCCAACTGACTCCCTCAGGAATTCGTCATAGCTCCGGGTGAAGTGCCTATCGATCCACTGCGACATGAATGATTCTCCGGAGAGGTCCGGGAAAGTCAGAGTGATGGTCTTCTTTTCAACCGGATCATTCAAAACCATAGAAACGGTTCGCTCAATGCCAGTGGGCGTGCGTGGAACCACTTCAAAACTCGCCCACAAATTTGAGATTTGATTCAGGTGTTTGCTGTCGCCTTCCATACGCTCAAGCGCTAACCTGTGCTCAACCTCCCCATGCTGGACCAGATACCAAAGCGCTGCGAGAAAGCTCGTTTTCCCCGTCGCTGGAAGCCCGATCATCACGAAGTGGTTTAAGGCCGATTCAGTCATTTTGAGTCCGACTCAGAACTAAAATGTCTTTGCAGAAACTTCTCGCTTTCACGGGACCCTAACTCCTCATCAGGAAGGAGGTCCATTGTTCGGTCACGCGGCGATTCTGTCGCCCATTCTTGAAGAAGTTCTGGGAGTCCGTATCCGAATTCCAATCCATCAACATCCGCTGGCCTCGCTGCGACTCTCCTGAACGACAGCTTTCCGACCCGCGAACTGAACTGCTTCTGAAATTCTTGCGTTGCTTTTTCGAGAAACGAAGCATGTTCTCCGTTGTGTGCGGCTGCGACGAAATCGTATTTCGTCCAAAGCACGTTCACGAAACAAGAAGCGCCTAGCATTCCGCTGTCGAGGCAGGAGCGAAGTAACAGCATCGCGTCATGTATCACCTGATTGCGTTTCTTGCGGTCGATGATTTTCTCGCAATCGATCAGGAGCAAGAGGTGGTCTGCCATCTTCAAAAAATGTAGCCGTTGGCACTCTGCTATCGAGTCACGCGCCAGTTCGAAGGACTCACCTGATACATCTGTGAACAATAGATCAATCCGATTTTCGGGCAATTCGGGGCCTGAAATCTGAATGTGGAGATAACGCACTTCTCCAAATTTCGTGCGTTCGGTGTCTGGAACTGATCGTTCCGAGGCAATTCTGGACAGATGGCATCGTCGCTCAAATGCGAGCAACGTCCTTGACCAAGCGAATGCGTAACCACCAATCTTTCCGGTCTGGAACAAATCATGCAGAGTGGTTATCAGCGTTGTCTTGCCTGCCCCAACTGGCCCTGCGACCACGATTAATCGCGTTTGTTGAGCACCTTGCAGTTCTGCGGCAGCTAAAGCATCTAGCTCATTCCCACTCGGCAAATCGATGACATCTGGCACTGTTAGAGCCGGTGAGGACTGCGACAACGACGGCACGGGAGCACTCGATGGCACTTGCGGAGGCGTCGTCATCACGATTCCTTCATTTCAGTGAAAGAGCGAGCGGCAAGTTGCTCCAAGTAGAATTGGTACGCTATCGCATCGGGATTACTTTTCGCAGTCGCGGCGATGCCAGTTGCGGCCTTGAAGATGGGTCGCCATGCGCTGTCGTCAGAAGCTTGAACCGAAACGATTACGGCATGCGTCAGGGGTAAAATACCTTCGAGCCCGGCCGGGAGCGCCTTCGCGAAATGGGAGTCGCGCCACGTCTTGGCTGTGTCATTCACTACATCCGTGATGGAGATTGAAGCGGCAACTTTGTTCCGACCAGACCGGATTGCTCGGTCCAAAAATGCGCGTGCCGCGACAGGACCAGGAATTATCCGGGTCAAGTCAGCGAGTTCCTTACCTGTGAGCGTGCAAACCATACCAAGCGGCATTTCACCCCAGCGTTGCTTTACGTCTCGGCTCGTTTCCGAAATCAACCACCACAACATGTTGGATTCTTCTGAAATGATAGGAAATTCCAACTGTAGTTTTTGAAACTCGGGAGCCAGCTCGCTGTGTGGCTCACCCGCTCCAGCGAGCGCCTTCAAGAGCGCTTCTTCTTTGCCATCCTTCTCCGGTTTGGCCCGTTGCACAGACCGCTGACCGAGATAGCTAGCAGCGATCTCAGGAATTTGCGGGACGGCTGCGGCGCGCACGTTCTGCGCCGCTCCGCACACGAGGCACAGCGCAGCTAAGTCAGCGATACCCCGTGACCCGCGCTCTATTACGTTCACCAACCCAGCACCGGCCAATACAATCAGTTCGCGGCCATTGCCGGACATCGGAAAAGTTGGGTCCGCCTCGTTGAACGCTTTTCGAAACCTTTGCGCAAATGCAGGGTCGGATAAACTCAAGTGATAAAACACCTGAGCCAACAAACTGATCTCGGCAGCGTCAACCTCAAAGGACTCGACCGCTTCCCATCTTTTTGAAAGCGGTATTTCCTCTGGTGGAATTCCCGCTGAACGATACCAATCGCCGAAATAGCTGTTCATGCTCATCGTTTCAACCCACATCTATCGAAATGGATTCTCTTCTGGACGCCCTTTCGGATGCTTCGTTTCAACTTCCTTCCATAGGTCTGCGAGCTTTCCACTTTCGGTCGCTTGTCGAAACAGAGCACGAAAGAGAATTTCGTCACGCAGTCCTTCCTCGCCTTCTCCGGGCAGACCGAATACTTTCGCAACTTGCATTTGAACATGCGTCGGCAACTGCAAAAAGTGATAAGCCAATGTGCGCGATGGACTCACGACAAAAGAACGCCTTCCGATCAAGGGCGGGTTCTCTGCTTCGACTTTGTACAACTGTTTTACTTCAGCTTCCATTTTATTCGCGTCACCTCCAGCACGCCAGACAAGTTCCTTCTTGGCGCACTCTAGATAATGGAGTTTGTCGGCTAGAATCAGGTCTTCGACAGCGTCCAGATCAAACATGTATTTGTAGTAACCACGGGAACCATGTGTCGCTTCACCCCATAATCGACCGCACTTGTTTCGTCGGGCTATGTCGCTCACGAACCACAGCAGGGCAGAACCCGCGCCATTCACGACGTAGGGATACCCGTCCGGGGCCTTAGCGATGAACGGATGAACAGCCAAGTAATCTAGGATGATGCTGTTGCACCATGACCGACGAAAATGACAAATTCCAATGATCCCTGAATCGGGAAACCAGTCGCACTTCAACAGCACGAGACCTGCAAGTTCAACGTGCTCATCATCCTTGATGCGAGTTGTGATTTCTTCAACGCTATTGACGTAGATTTGTTGTATTCGACTATGTGCCAGAAAGCTATCACGGGCAAGCTGAGCCAAATCCACAGCATCACGACGTTTTGACTCTGTATCCGCGCCAACCTTATCCTTCCACTCGTCTATGAACGCGAGATCGGGAAGTTCCGCAAACACGACCGCAGCTCGGCGCTTTTCGCCGTTCAGTGTGACGCTCACGTCGGTCATCTGATTACCGAGACACGCGTAGAAAGTAGCATTATAGACTTCGGAGTAACAAGCCGGGGGAGCTGCAATTCTACGCCAACATCAGCACGCGTCTGTGCCAATCTTGGCAGGACTAATGTGTGGAGTTCAGTTTTTAATCCGTTTACAGCGCGAGGGTCGGTAGCGACCGCACATTGGGCGATTATGGAAGAGTTCCGAGACTCGGATCGTCGGGTTCGCTTTCCAAAGCGAGTACGCCGAAGGATGCACTCATGCACTCGTCTCAGCGGCTCCCGCTCCACCAACCGTTGAAGGGCTTCTGCCTCTCTTCCCACGAAATGTGGCCTATCGAAAACTGCCACGGCCTGCGTATCCTTGGGTGTGTCCAAGCTACGTCGAGCGGACTATACACAGCATCTCGCGGGCAAGACCGTTCTCAGGGTCACGTGGCACAACGAGCCTGACGAGGACTATCGGTGCCTCAGCATCTTCTTCACGGATGACACGATGGTCAGCTTCCGCTTCCACACATTCGTGGACGAGGAAGCGGAGCTTGCGAACTTCATTGGCGGTAACCTCAGCAACGAACGTCTCATCACGCCCGCGCCAATCACTCGGCCCACGAAGGATGGTGAGTAGCGGATGCTTAAGCCGTGGATCGAGTTGAAAGAAGCTCGTGGCAAGAAGGTCAAACGCATGAGCGTGGAGTTCGACCCGGACTACAACTGCGTCGCGGTTGAGTTCACCGATGGAACCGCAATGAGCGTGGACGTGATTCCAGCGGTCAGAATCCGACCTCAATTTCAGCACGTCGGCACGGGGGACACCAAGATACTGCGCAGCTACCGGGCGAAGATCAACGTGGCAGGGAAACTCTGAAGAGGCGCATGGAGAGAGCAAAACGCAATTCGTTCCCTTACGGCCTCGTCGCGAGGCTGTGGGCGCAGGGCAAGACAATCGCCGAGATCGCGGAGAGGATCGGTCGCATCGACTGGAACCGGGTGGACGGCGATAAGTACCACACCATGCGCGTTTTTCTGATGCGCATGCACGCCGGGTATAAGGATCGTTCCGGCAAGATCGTCAAGCTGCCATACCGGGCGTCCCGCAAGGTCGTCCGCACCGCGAAGCAGAGGCGTCTTTTCTAGCCTCGCGGTCGCCTGCCCGATCAACGCTTCTCGTCGTTCAACTCCTCCGTGAGCCTGAAGAGATAGCTCAAGGTGTGGTTCAGCGCGTGGGCGAGATTCACCATCCGCGTGAGACCCGGATTGCCGTGCCCTTGCTCTATGTGCTCCAGCGTGGTCTGACTGAACCTCGCCTTTCGAGCAAGCTCCGGTCGAGATAGCCCAGCCTTTTTGCGGAGCCGCCGAACCACGACCCCGAATTTTTTCTGCCACAGGGCGAACTCGTTCTTGAACTTTTCGGTGTGCCGCATTCCTCGCTTCAAGGTCGTTTTCCCTTCTCGTGGACGAACGGATAGCTGCGCAGGATTTTCGCGTCGCCCGTCGTCCAGTCCACGTGCTCGGGCTCGATGTTTACGAATGGGCTGATGCCGAAGTGCATCGCAGTATTGTCAGTGAATCTCACGGTAATGCTACGAAAATCGGACGCGTTGGTCAGGGTGACCTTGGCGACCGTTTTGCCAACAAGCTCCGAGTACTCGTGGATCGTGTGGGGCACGACTATCGCTTGCCTTTCCGTTTTTGACGAAGTGGCTCCGGCTTGAGCGAGAACCCTTTCATTTGTGGGATTCGGCTTCTTCTGAAGTCGCGATCGAGAGTCTTGATGCAGTTTCGCAGGATGTCCTCGACAAATCGGATGCGCTTCGCTGTCGCATCCTTCGAACCCATGACCGTGATCATCAGCGTGGTGCAGACGACTGGCTTACTCCTCTCCATGGGCGAGGAGTATATGCAGAGACAGCGGGGGAATGGTAGGCCACAGATTCAGTCGCAGGCGTCGCCGCAAACCGCGATCTGGCATTCGCGGCAGAGAAGGTGACCATCGCAATCATCACTGCACCAAGCACATTCCGTCGCTGGCTCGCCGCAGAGATTGGTCGCCTTAACGCCGCACATGCCGTAGGCACGTATCTGGCCCTCTTTGCCCAGCGGCATCTCGCAAGGCGGTCTCTCGCTGCCGAGAGTGGCGTTTAACTCCCAAAATCTATCGGTCTTGGCGGTCATTGCTTTTTCCCAACCGGAACATCTCAAATCTCCCGCGCCTCTGGGTACACGTGCTTGAACTCGCGGATCATGTCCTTCGCGTTTTCGATCCTGATGTCCAAGTCAGAGTCGCCCGTTTTTCGTATCATGTCGACTGCGATTTGCAGCAACCTCGCCAGCGCGAGTTCGCTGCGCCTGCGCTCCGGTGTCACTGGTGCTCGTAGCGCGTTGTGTGCCTTGTTCATGTTTCCATCCGTTCGCGCCGTTCCACTTCCAAGTCCCCGGCTATGGCACGCGCCTCATAAGGATCGGGGATCGGTGCCTTGTTGTTCAACGTCGCGCCTTCTCTGTAGAAATTGGCTTTCCCCAATCCCTCTCTCTTCCCAGCGCGTGTGTGCCTGTCCAAGGCGTAGCCGGGGATTGGACGCGGCTTGTCCTTGTCATAGGCTGGTTCAACTACTGGTTCCAGCTTTGTCTCATCCAGAATGTCCAGTGGAAGCAAATTCATTACGCCAAGTTTCCACTCGCTTTTAAGTAAGTTGAAGGCGTTGTCCGTGATGCGTGACTTCGGTGATCGCACCAACGCAATGATGGCGTTCACGGTGAAGATGCACTCTTTCTTCTTCTCTTTCCAATTACGCCACAGGACGTCGATTAAGATCGGCATCGCGGGATCGGCCGGACCGATGTCTTCCGAAGCGATGACCTTTAGCCTGTTCCAGAGTTGCGAGTGGTGTGCTTTATTCGAGGACATCATCATCTCGTATCCCCAATACAGCGCGGTTTCTTCGTAGCCACGACGGATGGATTTTTGAAGCGCGGATGAAACTTCGTCCACGCTGTAGTTGTGTGCGGTTTGCATGTGTTGCGGTATACCGAATGGAAGCATGTTGTTTATCTCCATAACTTAGATACTGACTTGTCTCCGAACACCTTCGATGTCTTTGCCATCACAATCTCCCCGGAGTGTTGAAGCGTTCGGCGGTGTGGTTGTATTCGCCTTTCTCCCGCATGATCCGTAGAATCGCCATCTCCGCGTCCAATGGCTTGATCTTCGGTTTGGGTTTGGGCCCAGCCGAAGGCGTTGCCGATCATGTGGGGAGTTTTCTTAATCACAGTCGTATCCGTCGTCATCGCCTTCGCAATAGTCTTCTTCCGGTTCGTCCTCGTTGCACTCATGACCGTCGTTGTCACCAACGATGGGATCGTAGTCCGTGTACCAGTGGCGTCCACGGGGCATGTCCGCGCAGCAGTGTTCGTCGTGCCATCTGGCGTCATCCCCATCGCGGATCACCTGATGACAGACGATGCACTTGTGGGGACGGTCTTGGTTGGACTCCCTGATCTCCTCGCGCTTGGCATCTTGGCGTTCGTGCCAAGCATCATCGTGTTCAACATACTTCGGCACGAAACCGGAACAGACGTGGTTCTCTTCGGGATAAAGCACGCCTTCGCAAACTCGGCACTTGGGGACTCGCATCCCCGGCTTCCAATCCTTGAACGCCGTGTCCTTGTAAGCAATGCGGTTCGGAACAGGACCCGGATCAGCTTTGACCACGGTTGGTTTTTGACCTTGCTTTGCTTTCTGGATCGCCAGACGTTCGTCGGCTGTTAGCACCTTACCCCCAGTCTTTAAGATCGTAGGTGGGTTCATGGTCTATCACCATGAACAGCTTCTATCTTTTGACTTGGGAGACAATCAGCCAACCAGCAACCAGTCCCCGCGCTTGCGCGGCACTGGCTATGGTGTCGTCCTATGAAGAACTGGCTACAGACAAAACTGGCTAAAGCGGTAGACCCGCTAGACAAGACCCCCTCTGACCGCATCTCACGCGTTTCGTATCGCGTCACATGCTGTGTGGCTGAACGCGTCAGATGCTGGTAGGCTATCGCGTCAGATGCTAGGTGGCTATCGCGTGAGATGCTAGGTGGGAACGCGTCAGATGCTAGGTGGCTTTTCATAAAACCAACGCGCCCTTACGCGCCTTGTTCCCCGGCTTAAACGCGCCTTTGTTGTTGTAGTTCTTGTAATCGCGCTTGTTGCGCTTGGGACGGTTCTCCAACGCTTCTTTGATGTTCTCTGGACGCTGGCGGTCAGTCACCACTTGTTCCAGCACGTGGTACTCGTTGTGGTGCCAGCCGTCCGAGTCAACGTAGGACCGGACATCAACAACTTTGTCTTCAATAAACGTCTGAATATTGCGCTGGATTTGTCCTTCGGTGAGACCGACGCGCAAGCCGATGTAGGCTTGACTGGCGTAGCACCAGCCGACTCGCGTGTCCTTGAAAGATTGTGGTGCTTTCTCTGGATACTCCGCGTTCTCGTCGTTGACTTGAAGGAAGGCGATCTCGCGCAAGGTTGCGCGGACTCCCGGTTGACCGTCATACAAATCACTGGTTCCGATGCGGATGAACTCCGACATCACTTTGCGATTCTTTGATCGGCGAAGGCGTGCGACCTTCTCTGATGTGGTTTCTTGTGGTGGTGCTACAGCTTCTTGACTCATGTTCACTCGTTTGTCCACTCTCGGATGCGCCGGGTCAGGCGCAAGGTCTTAAAGCGTTGCGGGGCGAGTAGAGTGAACAGCGGAACTCGCCCCCGCTTTGGTAATGTCTCTCGACACAACCGACCCTAAGAAGGTGATAGCTAGTCGCCTTTCAGGAAATACTGGCTTTGTATGCCTGTGATCCCTTCCCCGTTTTGCGGTGGACATGGAACATGTTTTGGGCAGTCCATGCTTGAGTGAAGGCCGAGAATTTACCGTGGCAAAAGTTGGGCAGGATGAGCAAGTTAGCAGGAACCAGACGATTTTGTCGATCACTCCGTATACTGAGAATGCACCGGGATTCCGTGGTAGGAATTCAACGAAAGAAGGTGCAGACCAATGAGTAATCCAAGCAAGAAGGCACGAAAGGCATTTGACGCGGCATTCGAGAAATTCAAAGTCGCGGCAGCCAAGCTACATGGCAAGAGTTCAATCTGGGAGTTGGAGACGCTGATTGACCTATGGCATGCATGCGCGGCTGACGGTGCTTTTGACGAGTGACAATCGAGTCCGCTTTTGCAAGCGGACTCTCGAGCGGGCATTAACGTCCAACCTTTCAAGTCCAAGCCGCTTCCACCGCCAGCTTTCAGGCGATCCTTTTGCATCAGTCCCATGTAGCGCTTCACCGATTCCAAATCTCGCCGCCGCCAAGCTGCATGATCTCCGGCCCGCGCAGTCAATGCAAACGAGTTCGGATTCGACGCAGTGTCGCCCTCATTATTGTCAAATCTAGGACGGTCGCCGTGCCCGAGGGCCGGGTTTATGTTTCAGCTTGTAGCCCTTCGCTATGGCGTGAAGAGCACCCGGCGACATGTTGAACTTTCTCGCTAATTCTCGATAACCCATTTTCCCGCCGCGTGAGACACACTCCCTGACTTTGCCATTCAGTGCTTCGCGGGCCTTTTCGAGTTCCGCCTTGTAATCGAATGGGCATCGCACGTTGTCGAATGCGTCGTCTTTCATGACGTCCTCGCTTGTTTTCACCGCAACCCATTCTCTCACCGGATCGTTCAAGTTTTTGAACAGAGTGAATCGGCCTCTGTAAGTGGCCTATTTCGGGCAACTTGCAGATGGCCGTTTTTTCCAAAACCTCCGTTTACTAAGGCAGGGAGAAAAATCACTATGACGACTGACCAGCACAAAAAAGAATTGGAAGCGACGAAGAAAGCGTCCGCTGAAGCGAATGCCAAGCGCCTTGCGGACTACAACACCACATTGGCCACCACTGCTTCAAATGAAGCAAAAGCCAAGTTCACCCTGACCACCTACCAGCCACCGACTGACGGACTCACGCTGGAGGAAGCCCGGAAGCTCTCCGACAACGATCTGCTGACCGCGCTCAAGAAGCAACGGGAAGTCGCTACCAACTCGTACTTCCTGTTCCAAAGGGATGTTGCTCAATTGGTTGCCATCTACGACGCCGTCGTGGAAAGGTTCAGTGCCCAAGGCGCATCCGGTGCGGCACGTAACGGGAAACCGACACTGCGGGAAGCGTTCACACTCATCGGCTGGAATTATGACGCGGCGCGGACAATGAAGCGCCGCTTCTCGCTAGCGCACGATCCCGTCCCCGGCTACTGCGCCGCGCCGAAACTGCCCCAACTGACGACAGGCGAATTGGTGATGGTGAAGGACAGCAACGGCGTCTATGTCGTCGCTGGGAATGTTGACCTGACCAGCGGGAAGGTCCCCGTAGTGCCCCAAGGCGACAGGAAGGCCAAGCCGAAAAACGTCGACATCGACAGCCTCAAGAAGATGACTGTACCGCGCAAGAAGATCAAGGTCGGCGACCTCGTAATCTTCGATGACGAAGGCGCGGAATACAGGTATGCGGGATGCGGCAAGTTCACCCGCACCAAGACGCCGACCATCGCGCAGCAGAAGGCGGAAGCTGATGACAAGGCACTGAAGGCGAGACAGGATCGGCAGAAAGCGGCCAACACCGAAAAGGAAAATAACAACAAACGGCGCAAGGAAGAAAGCAAGAAGCGCGATAAAGAAAAGATAGCCAGCAAGGTAAATGGCGAAGTGAAGCCGAAGCGCTGGCACAAAGTCGGCGCAGACTCGCGGACGCTGTCCATTGGCAGCAAACATGACAAGCGTAAGGCTCGAAAAGCACCTGCGACGCAGTCCGCGAAGCCGAAAGTCAAGGTCGCCCAAATCGGCGACACACAGGACTTCGGCGTGTTCCCCGAGTCTTGCACCAGATACACGGCAGCGAACGCCACGACCATCGGCACGCAGCGGATGTGCGAAACCGAACGCGACAGGATAAATGCGAAGCGCGAGTCTGCGGCGTCGGCCGCGTAAAAAAGGCCGAAACCGCCGCGAGGCGGTAGCAGCGTCACGCGCTGCCTGACGAGGCCAAATGGAAAACTCAAATATAAGCTGGACGCACAATACGTGGAATCCTTGGGTCGGATGCGACAAGGTCGCGCCCGAATGCGCCAAGTGCTACATCGGGCGTGAAATCCGAAAGCAAGCGGACTGGCAAAGTGACGGAAGCCGTCGCAAGCCGTGGGGCGAAGTCTACCTAACGAAGACGTGGGCCGATCCCTACAAGTGGCAGGCGGACCTGCCCGCCGACTCTTGCAAGCGCATTTTCACCTGCTCGCTATCGGACTTCTTCCATGCGAAGGTCGACGACCGCAGTGTGTGTCCGTCGTCTGCACCAGACGCGCTGTCACTGGCTCTTAGCCAGCACCGTGAAGTGGCGCGGCGTGCGGGAAGCACGCTCTGGCGCGATTGCGCATGGCAGCTTATTCGCGAGACACCTAACTTGGTCTACCTGATCCTGACCAAGCGCCCCGAGCTGATCGCCTCACGGCTGCCGAATGACTGGCCGAACGCGTTCCCAAATGTCTGGCTCGGCACAAGCACTGGCTGCAACATGACGCTCAACAAAATGGACAGCCTGCGACAAATTCCAGTCCATCCAAAAGCGGTTCGCTTCGTGTCATGCGAACCTCTGCTGGAAGACATCTCGCAAAGCATCAACCTTGAAGGATTCGGATGGGTGATCGCGGGCGGCGAATCGGGCAACAACCCAGAGTACCCGTGGAACCCGCAGGGGGACTGGCGTGCCGAAATGAAGGGCGGGGCGGGACGACGCACGATGGAGATCGGCTGGGCTATGGCCCTGCTCAAGAACGCGCGTGCCGCTCGCATTCCGTTCTTCTTCAAGCAGGTCACGTCAGGGCGCTCGGGCGTAGGCGAGAACGCGCTCGGCGAGGTCTACCGCGAGTTTCCTGATCCCCCATTTGGCAAGTGGACACCGATGGGCAAAGAGTTGGTGGTACTGCCCCCGGTCAAAAAGATCGGGGACGAAAGTAGCGGAGAAATCACAACAGAGGCTAGCCAATGAACTACTGCGAAGGCATCTCTTTCGTGGAGCATACGGACGATGAAGAATGCGGTCGGCTCGCGACGATGAAGGTTCGCGGACACTGGTATTGCGAATGCTGCGGCGACATCGCCGAAAGGTTGCACAGGATGTTGGACACGATGGCTGCTGAAGACGCACACGGGCAGCAGGAGGAACTATGACCAAGGAACAGTTCGACAGATTTCTTAAGTTCGAGAAGGATTTCTACTCCGAAGGAGACGCCGCCGCGCTTTTTTCCGCCTGCGCGAAATTGCCGTTCGAACGCCAGCCGACCATCTGGAAAAAACTGAGACGGCATCAGGTGGTTTCGTTTACCGAAAGGACGTCGGCTCGTGCGGATTACGTCGGACCAAACTTTAAGCTGTCCGAAGCACCAAGAGAACTCTTGGAGTTTCGTGATCGTCTGTCCGCACACGTAGGAAAACATATCAACTACATGGCGTGCGTCTGCTATGAAGACGGGCGCGACCACATGAATTGGCACAGCCACAAGGAAGACATCGGCTACGATGCGTCTGTTTATGACCTATCCCTCGGCGCTGCACGTCCATTCGGTCTGCGCATGAAGGGCGATCTCATCACGACGAAAAACTGTAAGCGCGTGCGGCGTCAGCCACTTTACTTCGACGCCACACCGGGAAGCCTCATAACGATGTCGTCTGAGGCCAACGATCTCTGTGAGCACTGTGTGCCGGAGGCTCGGTCGAAGCAGACTTACAGTCGGCGCATCTCGATCAACTGCAAGTCCGTGGGGCCGAGAATCTTCTGTTGCAGAAAGGGCCACGAATATCCCCCGGATGCTGTCTACGTTGGTAGAGAGACGAAAGACCGTAAGACGGGAAAAGTACTGTTTCCCGGCACGCCGTTCGCCAACGACGCAAGGATGTCAATCGATAGGTTCCGCGACTATTCCGCTTGGCGAATGCGCGATCCCGGCTTCGCCGCGCTGGCAGAAAACCTGCGGAACAAAGACTTGTTGTGCTGGTGCTCCGGCCCGGAGACGGCGCACTGCCACGCGAAGGCTTGGCTTGAGTTGGCGAACCAGCCGAGGGAAGAAGCGAAAATCGCGTTATGATTCACGCAACAGTTTTGGACGTTGGTGTCAGAGATTGGGAGAGCGCTAGACTAGCGTTATGGCAGTCCTCTTGGGATTTTCTGCACACATTCGAGGGGTCGAGTATCCCGCAGTCGCGGTCTTCAAATTGGATCGCGGTGAAGCCTAGTGTTGGTACGGTGACCATCCAACAAGCGGATCACTCGTGGTGTTCGACCTCGTATCGGCTAAGCAGCACTCCGTTTCGGGTTCGTGGGAGGAACACGGCAGCCGCCACAAAAGCGGGGAGCGCCATCAGAAGTTGGTGAGCGCTGGCAGCAAGGTTAACATCGGCGCGTATCACGATACGGCGGTGGAGGACATGTTTTCCGATAGCTCAATTCGCAGCGTCACGGTTCCGTTGACGCAACCGTTCGAGTTTTGGCCTGTAGATTGTCCGATATGGTCGGCTGTCAAGTCTCCTCACCTACTAAGAAGAGAGGACTTTGGTGAAGACGTTGACGGTGTCGTCCTGCACGGCTACATCTGTCGGCACGACCACGTTGATGATCTGATTTCCAGATGGCGAAGGATGACTGCTCGCTCGTGGACTGCTTGCGATGGGGAATTTGACTTGGTCGTTCTGGCGGAAGTTGTAAGGATTCCTAAGCCCACACGGCATTCACCTTTGCCCGAACCTTCGGAGACTCAGCCTTCGCGAGATAGCGCATCGTACTCTCAAGATTCTTATGACCGAGCAGCTTTTGCACGGTCTTCAAATCGACGCCGTTCTGGAGCAAAGTGGTTGCGAACGTCGCACGGAAGCGGTGGGGATGGCAGTCGGCTACCTTGGCTTTCTCACCGATCTTCTTGGCATCGTCCCAACTGTGCGTATACATTCCACCGTTCCCGTTGGCGAACACCAGCTTGCCACGCTTCGGTAGTTCCTTGAGGATCGTCAGCAGAGATTCTGGAACCTCGACGCTGCGCTGCTCCCAGTCCTTCGGATCGAATCCCGGCTTCGGCGACACAATGACGGTGCCAGCTTTGAAGTCCACGTCATCCCATGTCAGGTTCTCCAGTTCCGCCTTGCGCAGACCAGCCATCAGGTAGCACTTGAACACCGCAAACTGAAACGGGCTGCACGACGCGAAGAACGCGTTGAGTTCATCGCTGTTAAACACTGTCGGCTCAAGCTCGGTAAACTTGGCGTCCTTCACGGTCACCGGACCCTTTCCCTCTGCTAGTCCAAGCACGCTGCGAATGAACTGGTTCACGCGAAGCATCTTGTTAGCCGCTGTGCGCGGTGATCGCTTCTTGCTGATGAGCCATGCACGATACTGAAGTAGATCAACGCGAGTGATCTTCGGAATGTAATCCTTCTTGCACCATGCACGAAACTCATTGAGCGTGTGCTGCATCAGTTCGTGCGACTCAGGTCGGTGCGACAGCCGATACTCTTCCAGCCACGACTCGACATGCGTGGAGAACAGGATGTACGTGGGTGGAGGATTTCTGTCGTATTGCTGCTTCGGCGTGAGTCCGTGTGCAGCGGCGTTGAGATACGCCTCTTGGCGCTCACAAGCATTCACCGCTGCCGCCGCGCTGCTGCACTTCTGCCAACGAGTCTTACTGCCTTCATACCAGCGGATGTAATACGACACCTCCGCCTCCGGCTTGATCTTGTTGTTTCGACCGACCAGCGGCTTAACGTAGCGCCAGCGACCATCCACCTTCTTGTAGACCCACACGCTGCATCGGCGGTTTGCCATGCGGTTCCCTCCGTGGTGACCGCTGCAAGCATGATGCAAATAGTCAGAAGGTAGTAGGGAGCGGGGGTTGCTGGACTTAAGTAACTGATTCTAAAAATGCTGGTGCCGGGAGGGGGAGTCGAACCCCCAAGGGCCGAAGCCCGGCGGATTTTGAGTCCGCTGCGTCTGCCAGTTCCGCCATCCCGGCGAAGGATGGTCAGTTACGATTGCCGTTCTTCCCCGGTTCGGGTCTTAGTATCGCATAGTCGTTCGACCGCCGCCAATTGACGTTGCGGAGCAAGATGGACAGACCGAGGAAATCTGAATCGCTTCGTGTATCATCACCTGTTCCCCGCCCGATGCTTGCGCTCCGTGTTTGCAGTGGTTAGGAGGCTCGTTCATTCATGACCGAGGTCGAAACCAAGTCTCTCCCTGAAAATGCGTATCAGCCGTTGAAGGACGGCGAAGTGTACATGCCACTGGTTCCCACCAGCATGGCGCCGCAGGAGGTGACTTGGCGCGCGATGCTGTGGGGCACGTTGCTGTGTATCGTCTTCAGCGTTGCGTCGGCCTATTCTGCGCTCAAGGTCGGCCAGGGGATGGAAGCGGCGATTCCTATCTCCATCCTTGCCATCGGCTTGGCGCGCGTCTACCGGCGGCGCTCCACCGTGCTCGAGAACATGATCATCACCGGCATGGGCGGCGCCTCTGGCAGCGTGGTGGCGGGAGCCGTCTTCACCGTGCCGGCGCTCTACATTCTCCACCTTGATCCGCATCCGGTGCAGACCATCTTCATCTGTCTGGCCGGCGGCTGCCTCGGCATCCTCTTTCTTATTCCGCTACGGCGCTACTTTGTGCGCGAGATGCACGGCAAACTACCCTTTCCGGAGGCCACAGCCATCACCGAGGTTCTGGTCACCGGCGAAAAGGGCGGATCGCAGGCAAGGCTGCTGCTACAAGCCACCGTGATCGCCGCGATTTACGACTTCTTTGTCACCACGTTCCACGTCTGGAAGGAGTACCTGAACTTCCAGTTCGTGCCCGCGGTGCGGACACTGGCCGAACGTGGGCGCATGGTTTTTAATTTCGACGCAGTCAGCTTTATCCTCGGCCTGGGCTATGTGATGGGTCTGCGCATTGCCCTGATCTTCTGCGCTGGCGGTATTCTGGTGAACTTCGTGCTTGTCCCGATGATCTGGTTCATCGGGAGCCACATGGGCGAGGTCACGGTGTATCCCGCGGCCATCCCCATTTCGCACATGACCGCCCTGGACATCTACCGCAATTATGTGCGCTTCATCGGCGTAGGCGCCATCGCGACCGCCGGCCTGGTCGGAATTCTCAAGTCGTTGCGCGTGGTGGCCGGGTCGTTCGGCATCGCGCTCCACGCCTTCCGGCACGGCGAAGCGGCACACATGGAGCGCACCGACCGCGACATACCCATCCTCACGATTCTGCTTGGGGTGGTGCTGGTGACAATTGGAGTGGCCGCCTTCTTCGGACTGCTTCATGTTTCTTGGACGGTGGTCGTGGTGGGCCTGGCGCTCACGCTGCTCTTCTCCTTCTTCTTTACCACGGTGGCGGCCAACGCCATTGCCACCACGGCCAACAATCCGGCCAGCGGCATGACGTTGCTGACCGTCATCGTCTCCGCGGTGGTGCTGCTGAAGTTCGGGCTGTCCGGGACTACCGGCATGTTTTTCGTGATGGCGCTGGCGGGCATGGTGTGTGTCGCGTTGTGCGCCTCGGGACAATTCATTACCGACCTGAAAGCCGGCTACTGGCTCGGTTCCACGCCCTCGGCGCAAGAGAAAGTAAAGTTTATCGGGGTGGTCGCGTCGGCCATCACCGCGGGGTTGACCATCATCCTGCTGGCCAAAGCATTTCAGTTCGGAGAAGCGGTGCCCGGCGACGCGCGGCAGGTTTTGGTGGCGCCGCAGGCTTCCGCGCTGAAAGCTATTGTGTCGGGATTCATGAGCGGCCAACCAGTCGCGTATATGTTGTTCGGCATCGGCGCCATGGTGACCGTGGTGCTGGAGATGCTCGGTCTTTCTTCGATGGTCTTCGCGCTGGGAATTTATTTGCCGCTGCAGCTGACCACGCCCATCCTGGCCGGCGGATTCCTCTCGCACCTGGTGAACAAGCGCGGGGAAAAGGTCGGCGGCGAACCGGGTAAAACGATTCGCGAGCGGGGTATCATCATGGCGGGCGGATTGATGGCGGGCGGCGCACTCGGCGGCGTGATTGGCGCGGCCTTGCGCGTGTTGCCGCGATTTAAGGAAGAGTGGATTCAGACGCCGTTCTACGAGAATATGCCGGTCTCGCAGTCCATTTCCGCGCTGTTGTTTGTGGGCTTGTGCCTGTATGTGTGGTTTGGCTCGCTGAAGGAAGTATCTTCGGAAGAAAACTAGGATTAATAAGAGTAGAGGAGAGTCTTCGTGGATACGTTAGGACGATTTGTTGCAGATGCGGTTCTCGGTATCGACACGCTTTGGGGTGGCGATGTCATGTGCGCCTCGGGCACGGGACGATTCATTGCCGACTCGTGGTTCTCGGATGAGCCACTGCCTGCGGCCTACACGGTACCTGCGGCGGCGCGGGTGCGCGAGACGGGCGGCGTTTCCGGCAACAACGTTGATCGCCAGGCAGTGGAGGAGTATCTGCGTCTGGTGGACCTTCCACGCGCCATCGGCGGAATTCGCGATGAGGCTGGGAAAATCAAAGGAACACGCGGTAACTATCTGCAAGGCTTGTCGGACTCTCTGGAAACCATGTGGGACCTCGCGATGGAAGTAATCGGAAAAGGCAAGCCGGTTCCCTATGCGCGCTGTGTTGAGTCCTCGACCGGGCGTCCGCCAGAGCCGTCGAACCCGGGCGCGAAACGCGAGCGTGTTGCTGAACTGCTGGGCCGGGCGGGTTACTCAACTTCGAGTTCTGCCGGTCTTCTCGGGGCGGTCGATGGATGGCGACGAGATCGCGTGGTTCCGATGGCCTCGGTGCGTGCTCTGGGAGCGGCGGTGATCGCTCGCTTTGACCACCTCAGCGCAACCAATCTGCTCCCGTATCTTCCGAAGGATCTTTCGCCGGTACCGCGGGCGAACATTGAATTCCTGCCTATAAAGGACGCCTGGTTTTCCGGCTCGATGAACTACCTGGGACGAGCGCGGGAAAAAGATGGCAGTCCGCAATACGAGGCTACTTACGAGATTAACGCTTCGCTGCAGATCTCTGTGCCGGAGTTCGAGCAGTTGGTGAGCCACGAGGTGGTGCCCGGGCATGTTACTACGTTTGCCTACTTACAGAATCTCTATGTCCGCGGGAAGGCCGGCTTTGAAACTACGGTATTGACCATGAACACTCGCGCCGCCACTTTGTTCGAGGGCATCGCGAACAACGCCATTCTCATCGCCCATGGCGTCACCGAAATCGACCAACTCCCTGACGAAGATTTGCAGATCGGCGTGCTGCTGGCTTTGCTGCAGGATGATGCCAAGAATCAGTCGTCCTATCTAACCTGGGATGAAAAAGTCCCGCGCGAGAAAGTGGCGGCCACTCTTCGCAAGGATTTTCTGGTCACCGAAGAGCGCGCGGACAAGCTTTCTGGCGCCTGGGGGCAGCATCCATTACTCGGACGAATGTATCTTCCTGCTTATCGCTCGGGAACGGAACGCATCGCGCAATTGCGGCGCTCTCACCCGCCGGATCGCGTTCTGCCGGTAATCTACGGCTGCTCTGGATTGGCTGATATCGTGACGATCGACGAACTGCTGAAGTAAACTGCGGAACCCTGAGGGTGAAAGTTAGATCGACATTAACCACTGCTCCGTTGATAATTCGGGCATCATTTCGCGCAAGCCCTCCGTTTCGAGTTGGACAGCCTTGACAATTCAGCGTAACTTTGTAACTGAGTGAGCAGTTCCAGTCCTCATTCAGCTTGTCTGATCTAAGTCAGGCTATCTGAAGTCCGCCCCTCTTAGTCGTTAGCGCTTAGGAGGCTCCGCAATGATTAGTTCCAAGACTGCCAAACAACCCCAGCCCATGATTTCCGCCGTGCCCAAAAATGCTACCAGCAATGTAGCAACTATGCCATCGATGAAGATGGATCCTATCCCCTCGGAAGTAAGAATCCGAGAGCGGGCTTATGAACTGTACGAAAGCCGCGGCCGGGAACCGGGCCAAGACGAGCAAGATTGGCTTCGCGCCGAGCAGGAGATCCTTAAGCGGGGTAGGTGAGCAAAACCCGAAACGCCAGCCATGCATGAGAGAACTGCTCCCCGACTTGCTAGAAGCTAGCAATCACCACATTGGGAGCGGAAGGCAGCAGTTGGTTCGATTTCGGCTGCAAACCTCAGTCAGTACGTGCTCTCGTCCAGTCAATCCAATGCGCTGCAGCAGGCATTGGAGTCTCCGCAATAACGGTCTGAGATTGGGTGACCTGAATAGCTCGCAGGCGGCATTCCAGACCTTGCAGAACCTGAACCAGAACCTGGAGAATGCCAGCGGAAGCAGCCGTCGAACAACACCCTTTCGACCGACATGGCGACGCTCGGCAGTGCGCTCAGCGCCGGATCTTTCGACCGCCCAGTCTGCTTTCGCGGCAGCCGAGAGCGACCTGAAAAGTTCAAACTTGCCATCGCAGACCAATGAGATCAACGCCGCATCCCAGTCGGTGCAGATGGTCCAGCAAGTGCTCAGCACGCTGAACGGGAATAGTTCTTCTTCCAGCGCCGACAACACCACGTCCGTGTTAGAGAGGGTATATGGAAGCACGGGCGGCGGCCTGAACGTTTTGGCCTAGAGTCATGTTCTTCGACACGCCTATGATGGAGGCGGCAAGCTCTCCTGCGGATCGCGGTGTTCTCAACAGACACGGGATGTTACGCCAACTGACCGGTCGGAAGCGGACCCAACTCCTCACCTTCATTGACTTGCTCTACCTCTAGCCCTAAGATTTCAGCCCAATGATCGGGCAGACCATTTCGCACTACCGCATCATCGAGAAACTGGGCGCTGGCGGGATGGGTGTGGTCTACAAAGCCGAAGACGTAAAGCTGCATCGCTTCGTCGCTCTCAAATTCCTGCCTGATGAAGTAGCCAAAGACGCCCAAGCTCTCGCCCGCTTTCAGCGCGAGGCACAAGCGGCTTCCGCGCTGAATCATCCGAACATTTGCACGATCCATGAAGTGGATGAGCAGGATGGTCAAGCGTTCATCGTCATGGAGTATCTGGAGGGCATGACCCTGAAGCACAAGATCGGCTATCGTCCGATGGAGTCCGACTCGATTCTTTCCCTGGCCATCGAGATTGCCGACGCCCTCGACGCCGCCCATGCGAAGGGGATCGTGCACCGCGATATCAAGCCGGCGAATATTTTCGTCACAAAGCGCGGACACGCGAAGATTCTCGATTTCGGTTTGGCGAAAGTAACGACTGAAGACGCCGTATCGAGCGGGAACACCCTAACGGAGGTCACGCCCGACCCGTTGACCAGCCCCGGCGCGATGCTAGGCACAGTTGCGTACATGTCTCCGGAACAGGTGCGGGCGAAGCAACTCGACGCCCGAACCGACCTGTTTTCCTTCGGCGCGGTACTTTACGAAATGGCGACGGGCAAGCTGCCGTTCGCGGGCGCAAGCTCGGGCGAAATCTGCGGAGCGATCCTGCACCAGGAGCCAGCCACGGTTTCATCATTGAATCCCAACATCCCAGCTGGACTGGAACTGATTGTCCGCGAGGCGCTGGAGAAAGATCGCGAGCTACGCTATCAGCATGCGTCCGACATGCGGGCAAACTTGCAACGCCTGAAACGCGATACTGACAGCAATCCGTCGGGAGACGCTGCTGCCACCGTCCCCGCTACCCGCTTCTCCACGTCGCGCAGTGTGAACGCAGTTGTTCTCCGTGACCGGAATTTCTTTCGCAAGATTGCGCCGCCTACGGCAGTGGTCGTCGCGCTGACCGCGGGGTTGGTATGGGGCGTGCAGCATTACCGTAGCCTACATTGGGCTCGGACAGTAGCCCTGCCCGAGATTTCGGACCTCGCCGATAAGGGAGACCTGGGCGATGCCTTCGCGCTCGCATCCAAGGCAGAGAAATACATCGGTGACGACCCTGCGCTCACAAAGCTCTGGACGCAGATTTCCTATCCCATCTCGGTGGAAACGACACCACCTGGAGCCGACGTCTACCGGAGGAACTACGGTGATGCCAACGCTCCCTGGGAGCTCGTAGGCCACACTCCGCTGAAGGATGTCCGCGCGCCTCAGGGCAACTTCATCTGGAAGCTGGAGAAACCAGGATTTGGAACCGTATTCCGCACGACAACGGGTCTGTTTGGACGCTGGGTGCCAACGTCTCCCGGTGGACCTCGACAGAAAGCAACCGTCGGGCTCGACGAGAATGGAAAAATTCCAGCGGGGATGGTGAAGGTGTCACTGCCGCCAAAGTATCCGCCAGAACTGGTGATACCTGGTTACGAAGCCCTCCCCGCACTTGCCCTGGGTGATTTCTGGATCGATCAGTATGAAGTGACGAATCGGCAATTCAAGGCCTTCGTTGATCACGGTGGATATCAAGAACGGGCGTATTGGAAACAGGAGTTCCGCCAGAACGGTAAGAAGTTGACGTGGGACGAGGCGATGGCGATGTTCCACGATGCGGCAGGACGACGCGGCCCGAAAGACTGGATTCAGGGGGAATACCCGAAGGGACAGGACGACTTTCCCGTGACCGGCGTCAGTTGGTATGAGGCCGCAGCCTACGCGGAGTATGCCGGCAAAAGCCTGCCTACGATCTATCACTGGAATCGTGCGGCTGGGGCCATATCTGCGGCCTTCATCGTGCCCGCAAGCAACTTTGGCAGTTCCGGCATCGTGCGCGTCGGTAGCAAACTCGGGATGAGCCCCTGGGGCAACTACGACATGGCTGGAAACGTGAAGGAGTGGGCATGGAACGAGGCCGAACCTGGCAAACGCTATGTTCTGGGCGGTGCCTGGGACGAGCCTATCTACATGTTCATTGACCCTGATGCACAATCGCCATTTCTACGTGCTTCCAACGTGGGGTTTCGCTGCGTAAAGTACATTGATCTGGCAGCGATTCCCAAGCAGGCAAGCGACGCGGTTCTGTCCCCAAGGCGCGACCTGAGTCAGGAGAAACCGGTTTCGCAGGAGTTGTTGCTTGCCTATCGCGGTGCATATTCTTACGACAAGACTCCACTCAATGCCAGCGTACAGCACTTAGATAGTGGCGATGATGCCTGGACCACGGAGAAAATCACCTACCTGGCGGCCTATGGAAATGAGAAAGCTGTCACTTATCTATTTCTTCCAACAAAAGCGACGCCGCCATTCCAGACGGTGATCTTCTTCCCTGGCTCAAACGCGCTCTTGATGCGCACGTTCTCGCCGTATTCAACCGCAGCCCTGGATGCGCTTCTGAAGAGCGGACGCGCCGTGCTGTATCCCGTGTACAAGGGGACCTACGAGCGGGGCGATGGCATGGAGGACGATACGGCGAATATGTCCAGCACCTGGCGGGATCATGTGATTATGTGGGCGAAGGATGCGTCGCGAGCCATCGATTACGCCGAAACGCGGCCCGAGTTGGATCATGAAAGGCTCGCATATTATGGATACAGCTGGGGAGCGGTCATGGGAGGGCTTATTCCAGCCCTGGACACCCGGATTAAAGTGTCGCTGCTAGCTCTTGGCGGCCTCAACTATGAGCGATCACTGCCTGAGGTTGACATCATCAACTTCTTGCCCCATGTGAAGCAGCCGACGTTGATGCTGAACGGACGTTATGACTTCTATTTTCCGGTGGTTTCGAACCAGGAACCGTTTTTCCGGCTGCTAGGTTCGCCGAAAGACCAGAAGAAACATCTGATTTACGAAACTGGACATAACATCCCACGCAACGAACTGATCAAAGAAACACTCAATTGGCTCGATCAATATTTTGGACCGGTGCATTAGATGTTTGTCGCTTTCGGTCACTCTGTGACTGCAGGCGCGCAGCTGTTTGTAACCGCGGCGTTAGCGCTCAAAACCCCCCGGCGAAGGCGAATGAGACACGAGCTGCAAGCGCTCGATATTTATCTATCAGCGATGCGGCGATGCGCTATAGATTGTAGTCACGGAAGCTCACGGCGGGCGACACCCACCCTGAATGGGACTAGATTCTGAGGAGCTCACGATGAAAGCAATACGGTTGGCTGCATTCGGCATGTTGTTGGCCAGTCTTGCAATGCAAGCGCGTTCGCAGCAGTCATCCACAGCGACAGTGCCGCAACAGGCGCCGCCTCCGCTGGTGGGATCGCTCGCGGGTCATCCGGGTTGGCCCTCTGCCAAGAACACGAGCGACGTAGACACAGTTGAGCATCTCGTGGCCGCACTCTATGACGTAATTTCAGGACCTGCAGGCAAACCTCGCGATTGGGACCGCTTCCGCTCTCTGTTTCTGCCCGATGGCAGGCTCGGTGTGATCCGTGCTGACGCTCCTGCCACAGCGAACCAGCTCGCGCGCAAAAGCGACGCTGTCTTCCTTACCCCGGACATGTATGTCGAACGCGACGACCCGTACTTCAAGACGCAGGGCTTTTTCGAGCGGAGTATCGCAAATCGTGTCGAAGAGTTCGGCAACCTCGTGCATGTTTGGAGCACTTACGAGAGCCGCCACGCCGCAGATGATTCCAGACCTTTCACGCGAGGCATTAACTCGATCCAGATTATCCATGCACAAGGGCGCTACTGGGTGGCCAGCATAATGTGGGACGACGAACGGCCAGGATTGACGCTGCCGGAGAAGTACCTCAAATAAACCACATTGGATGTGTCGTCCGGTGTCAAACGGGATTCGACTACCCGATTTCACAAAATGAGAATTGGCCGACCGGTCAACGAGCGCTATTGAGATTTATCGCCAAACGTGACTCCGGCCGCGGGCGCTATCGAAGGTCCAAAAGGGGTCGAGGGGATAGTCGACACTCAGTGGGTCCAATGAGGCCCGAGGTGCCGTAAATGGTTTCGATTGAAGCGGTAAACGCACTCATATCGAGCGTGGTAAACTGGAACTCCGCACGCCGGAGAGGTGGCCGAGAGGCTGAAGGCGGCGGTTTGCTAATTTCCCCAAACACTGAAAAGTAAGGACTTACCTTCCGATGGGTTCCACCTGAAACCCGCATGAATACAGGCTTTCCCGACTCTTCCGTTTTGCTCCATGGGATAAAAGTGGGATAGGTTTTCTATCCCATTATTCAACATATGACAGGCACAGAGGTGGTTAAATTTTGGTCATGGAAATTTTGAAGGTTGATGAAATCGCAGTGATGCTCAAACTCAGCAAGTCACAGGTCTACGAGTTAACACACCCTCGCACCAGGAGTGGTGATCTTCGGGCACACCCATTGCCGGTGTTAAGGATTGGCACGGCTGTTAGGTTTATTCGCAAGGATGTTGAAGAGTGGATTGAGCGGTTGAAGAAGTCGGTTGCGTGAGGGTGAGCACAGATGCCACGGCTCTTACCGCTTGAAAACATTCGAGACACCCTTAGATGGTATGAAGAAAATCTTTGTGATGTAGATTTGCGTGACCCTAGAGGATTTCGAGTTCGATTCAAATGTGAACACTTTATCCATCACATAAAACTGACGAATAAATACGGGAAGGAACCTCGAAACAGAACGTTGACGATCGAAGAGATAAGGGCGGGGAAAATTCAATTTGTTCCGGGACGCTATAGCATCCAACGTGCTTCTGAAATTCCTTGGGCGGTTGAACTTGCAACTACACCAGATTGCATTTGTCCAAACTGGCAAGCATTAGGAACAGGCGATGAAAATTACGTCAGAAACTTCGGCACAGAGAGCTTTCCCGAGTGGCGGGTTCTCGTATGTAAGGTAATTGGTCAGACAAGACACTTTTCAACGCTGTTCCCCTGCGACGTGCGTGAAAAGCATTTGCAGAGTAAAATTTGGCCTTAAAAAGAGACGAGCGGACCAATTGGCCCGCTCTACCGAACTTCCAGCCCTTCGGTTAGGGCAAAGCCAGCACGAGGCTGGCGAACTTCAATATTCATAATACTCTCACCTTAAGAAATGTCAAGACGCCTGTTATGTTATTGAAAACACATACTTTACACATCTTACTTCTTAATTTTGGGTCAGGCTGTTATGGTTTTGTTGTTTTCTAACCTCATCAACCATTCATCAATCGCAGCGCGACGAAAACGGAGATTGCCATTGATCTTTAACACGGGGAGTGGGTTGGCCTTCATTGCGCCCGATGAGGTGCGTGTTTCGGTCATCGTGTAAATCTGCCGCTTGCTCATCTTTAACATTACAGCCAATTCATCTATTGTTAGAATTTCACCCATGTTAAGACCTCCCCGTGTTCGGAACCTTCAACGCTTTCTTTTCGCGCTTCGCCTGGTGGTATCGGTCACGACCCGCGTGAAATGCTGCAAGGCGCTCCGCTGACAGCTTCCCACCACGCGGCCCTCCAGGTTTATAACCAAGTGCTTGCCGCGCAAGCTTTAACACCTCTTTGAGTCGCTCTTTGGTTCTCTGCTTGCGCCGTCTGTAGATGCGACGGCCTTTTGCCTTCTTCTTCGCAGCGTGGTACCGCGCCAACTTCGCGGCGAAGCGTTCTGAAAATGTCGGCCCCATCACATCACCTGAGCGGGTGTTTCACCATCGGTGATGTGGTGTGCACTCAACCTGTCCAACTTTGTGTTCGCTTCGCGTTGAAGTTCAACCAACTGCCCAACGGCCTCGTATAGCGCGGCCATCTGCTTCTGCAACCTGGTGACCTCAAAAAAGAGCGAGCGAGGCTCGTTGCAAAACCCAGGCGGTTCGGCTTCGTTAAGTTTCATGGTGTGGGGTGTCAGGTTGTCACTCATTGGTTGTGCTCCTGTGCGTCGAAAACCCTCATCAAATCAACATCGGCTTGCTTTTCTGGGGTAACAGGCTCACCCGGTCCACCTGTGCGTCCTGTTAGTGCTTCTTCAATCCAGGTAAGACGGCTGTTGGTTTTCTCAGTCAGTTCGTTGTGTTTTGTGCTTTCTTTTGCCAGTGTCTCCAAGGCATTGGCGCAATTCTCAAGCGCGGTCAGAAGTGCGATGAGAGATGAACCAACAGGGAAATTAACCCTACCATCATTTATGTACGTATCTTCAAACAAGATTCTCATGTTGTTAACTCCTTGTCTGTGTTAGGTTGTTATTTGTCAAACTCTGCTTGCTCAGGTGTCGGCAAGTACCACTCTGAGCCTGTTGCCCCCTTGCCTGTACATTTTCTTGACTTCGCGACACCCTTAGCGGCCCGTTGCCAATTCACGCACATGATGCCCTCTTCCTTGATGGCCTCTTCAACAAACCTAGAGTGCTTCGCACCGTCACGTAACAGTGCTTTGACTAACACCTGTATCTGTTTGTTGGTTGACTTATCAGACTGCTTCATTGGTGAGGTAACAGCACCTTCAATGTCAGCATCCGACTTACCGCACCATTCGATGGTGATGGCCTCAGACTCTTGACCATTCACCGTGAACTTTTGACCCACGGTGCGATATTTCAGATTTGGGGCCTTGGATCCGCGCCCTAAGCCCATGATGTGTGCAAACCTGCTCTCTTCATCGGGGTCTTTGCTACAGAACAATGTCTGCCGCGCCACACCAGCAAAGGCACGAGCACCTAACACACGGTCAAGCAAATCCCCCTCTTTGTTTTTGTTCAAGTGACCGACCGTGAGGGAACATATCTTGTGTTTGTGAGCAAGATCAGCCAACGGCATCAACAACCCCGGCCTCACCTCATCCTCTTTGTTCATGTTCAACCGGCCAAGGTAATTGGTGATCGGGTCAATAACTATCAGGCCGATGTCGCCGTGTTCTTCAAGATCACGTTGCAGTTCCTTAACGTCTTCGTCAAGACGTGTTAATACATCTACTTCTCCCCCATCAGTAGATTGTGTGGAAATAAACCGCCAGAATTTTGACGAATCAGCACCAGCGATTTTCAAATGCGGCAACACGTCTGTGTTCCAATCATCCTCACCCGATAACAACAACACCCCGCGCCGTTCATGTGTGTTCTTTGCCCCATCAGGCCAGTCTTTACCGGAGGTAAAACGTGCAATCAGGTCGCGGGTTAGTGGACTCTTGCCCTCTCCGCTTGCGCCTGCTAAATGCACCAGGTGGTTTCCGTACAGGTAACCAGGCCACAACCACACCTTAGGCTCGATTTCATCCCATACAGCGGCGCCGCGCCGATGACCTCGCGCACCATTGCTTGTGGTTGTTTTCTTTTTCTCATAAATGTCATGGGGGTATGGGCCTTTTTCTTCAGCTAATCTCTTAACAACATCACCAACACCATACTCCACGCATCCTGTGCTCTGACAATGGAAGGCAAGCCCGTCATCTTTCGTTGGGTAGATAAAATTGGTGGTAGTGCTATTTTGCCCCACGTGCGGCCCACCTTTAATGGGGCAACTGGCAATGTGCGCATTTCCACGTCAACAACAATCTCTGAGCAGTCCATGCAGCGGCTTTTGTGCAGGCGCGACCTCGAACCGTCCCGCGACATCCCATTGCTTGAGAGGTTGTCTCTCTGTGTGAGCGACTTAACTTGCTGCCTGTAAATAGGACGGTGAACATCTAAGTTGTAGACCTCTCGAATTCCTTTGTCCTCAATCGTAGCTACCGCAGTCGGCAAGGCTCCATAACAGACAACCGGATACCTAACAGGATTCGTGCGTGCAAACAGAGGTTCGTCATGGCGGTCAATGGGGGCAAGCGGCTCTGAGAATTCAGAGACGCGGTGAACGTCTAGGTAGTCACACCATTCGGGAACCGCGTTCAGCCTCTCAGCAGCGAGAATGCGGCCTAGAGCGCGGCTTATTTTCTTAGCGAGTACATCAGTGCGGTATTCGAGAACCGCTAGACGGGAGCGGGAAACATTGATAACAACAACGGCAGGAACGTTCATAGGTTGACCCCTTCAGTTTTCGGTTTTGTTTCGCTGGTATCAGCAGGACGCTGATTGCTGAAGGCCGGTAGGAGTTCAACCTCTGGGCCAACTACCAGACCATTCCGTACTTCCCACCGGGGTCGCTGGCGATAAGCCTGTGGCGGAACCGCGTGGATGGCGCTCTATCGGAGAGCGTTCAGGAATGACCTGCCTTACTCACCCATCATCCCACGACTTTCGGAGATGTCAAGGAAGTTTCTTCTGGACCACGGTTGACCGCAATGGGGTGTGGTGTGATTATCAACTTATACAAGATATATCTACACATAAGTTGATGCATCATTGCACTGAGTTAGTGCCTCACTCAGTTGTTGACTAATCAGATATGGTTATTAAAACACTTACTCATAAGTTACTAGCATTGCTCAGAGGGTGTTAGATAGCGGCGTAACACCAACGATGGTTACAATTCACTCTCGCAGCATGACATTGAGGTGAAGATCAACACAACTCAATCTCTGGAGTGGTTGGCGGAGCAACATGAGGTGTGAGTTGTTGATGTTGATATTCAACATTCAAGGCTTGAGACGGCGCGGGGCGAGCTTCCAGGCGTCAGCCTGACGCGGTGAGTTGTGGGACGTAAGTGGTCAGATGGACGCTCAGGAAGAGCACCTCCATGTACCATGTGTCAAGTGCGTCAAGTGCCCTGAAATGGGGTCTGCTTGCGAATATATAAGTGTGTTTAATAATAATAATATCAACAACTTACAAACAACCCCATTCTGGTTTGGAGCACTTGACACACTTGTCACCCCTCTAATAGATGTCAAATGCTCTGGTCTGCTGCGTTGCCTCGACCTTGCCGGACGATCTGAAATTGAAAAATCAAATCGCAAAATGTAACCAGGATGCGTTTGCGCTTGATCTTTGTAACTTATTCATTTTGCAACACATTTCTGTTTCGCAAATGTGTGTCAGCGGTGACACACTGAGCTTCAATGGGATGAAAGTGAGATGAAACAGCCATAAGTGATTGATTATGAAGCAGCGACTGACCAGTGTAGGCGGTTCAGTTCACCGTTGAAACGCCTCCGGCCTCGCCTAACCTGCTTGCCCCAAGCCTCTTAACTCGTTTCGCCTCAGAAGCTTACGACCATCCACTAACCGGCATGTTCGTCGCCTTGTATCTATAAGTCGTTGAAAAGAGTACCTTTCGCTGGTACTTTGACGGGGTGTAGGCCCCCCAGACGCCAAGGAACAGGTCGGGCCATGGTCCAAAACGCAGGCTTTTTCAACTCACACCGGAAATTTATTCGCTTTGTAATCAGGCTGTTACAGCCAAAACCGTGAAAGCCCCAAAAACAGGGTGTATACTTGGAATCAGTCGAAACGCAGGCTCCCAAACCAGGGGGCCATTTTTATTGGGCTTCAGACGCCACGGGGAACCCAAAGAGTCCCCTTTGCTGTGGTCGTAGGATGGCCCGCGCTGAGCCGGAAGCAGCCCGCGCTGAGGCCGGTTGCGTCAGATGCCCGGTAGCGCCATTGAGTCTTACCAAATTTCGATGTGCTCGTGGTTGCCCCTTGTAAGTTGGTGGATTACCAACTTACAGGTCGTAGCGGAATCTGTTGATGTACAGCAACAGTGACTCGTTGGTTGGTTGCACAAAGACAGATCATCTTTGTCACCTTCCGATACCAAAGCACATTCTGTTCAATGAACACTATCTTCTTCCCATCGGAGCAACAATCTGATGGGAAGAGGAGTTTTACAACCATATCGAATTCACAAAAGGAAGGTTATCAACATGGCAAAATCAAAAGAAGACATCCGGCCTGACCAGGCCAAGGCACCAGCGGAACATTCTGAGCGTGAGGGTGCAAGCACCTACTCTGGTTATCAAGCAAACGAACGTTTTGCGAATCAAGGAAGCACCCGCGAGGAAACCGATGTCACCAACACTCAACGAAGTTAAGGATGAAGGCCCTGATGGTGCCCCAACCATCGAGCAGATGCGCGAGAGTCAAAAACGAGGCTCCGTTGGTATTGGGTTGAACGAGCAGTCGTACAACGACGATCTTCGAGATAACAATCAAGCACCGAACGGTGAGGATGACACCACCCCATCGGGCACTCCGTCATTGCCTTGGTTGCGATAACAAGGTAGAGCTATGAGTGCATCTGCAACCACCAAGCAAGTCGAAAACGGTACTTTCCATGAGTGCATTGGTAATGGGTTTGACTTGTTGCGAAAGAACATCGCGCTTCGTGACGAGGAAGAGATTGACGAAACACTCCAATGGTTAGAAAAAGAAATACGCTCCATCTGCAAACAGTTTGATGAAACGTGGGCGCGGGCCGAACAAGCCGAAACGAAGTTGAGGGTCAACTGATGAACAAACCTAACACCATTACTTCTTTTCGTGAGCTTCCCAAGTTGGTGCCTGCTCGTGTGCAGATGACGAAGGCAGGTGGTTTTGTTCGTGCGAGGTACGCAGGTAAGCGCAACTTTGTGTTTGGGGCCACTGAGGAACAGGCGTTGCAGCGGCTACAGCGTGCTATTGAGTGTCCGAGGTGATGTGTTATGCCCAAAGATACGATGTCAAAACGTGAAATCTTAGAGTCGCTGAGCAGACAGTTGCGAACAGACCTAAAGCCTTCGGTGTTCGTCAAGGTACTCACTGTCTATTCCAAGTTGAGTGGTTGGGACACAAACAACCCATCACCACAAAAGCGGAAGGTGCGATCTTGAACGAAAAAAGTGTAACGATCATTCCATGTGCTCGCATTCAACCGCAACACATTGAGTCCGGTGTGGACCCGTTGAGTTTTGCTGAAGAGTTCAAGCAAGCGGCTGAGTCAGCAGCGAAGCAAAGCACCAAAAAGGATAACAAGCATGAATAACGGAATCATCTTTAGCGCATCAACCTTGAATGTTACTGTAGCGTCTTACTCACAAAACCTTGCCAACGCTCCTGCGCCGGGCAACACGAATGAAGGCGGTGTTTCGCCGAACACATCTTTTGGTGTCCTATTCAACTCGCAATGGACAAACATCAATGAGGCAAAGGCCATTGCGAATGCTGTCTCGGCCTGGTTGGTAAATGGTGGAATCGTCAGCTATACCGCACCACTCTCAGGGATAGTCGTTACAGGTAGCTCTCAGGCGAGTGTTTCTGTTTTTGGAGTAAGCTTAACACCTGCTCAGGCCGCACTGTTTGCGACTTCCGTTGCGCAATATTGTGTGACTTACTTGTAACAAAGCTTGCGCCGCATCTCCTTCCGTGTTCCACGACACGGTCTGCGGTGCAATCGCGGCGATGGCTTCTCAGGATCACCATCGCCGCACTAACATTTGATTTCTAACAAAGGAGCATAACACTATGCCGGGAACGCACATGTATCAACAGTACCTCAACGAAACAGATGAAAGCCCTTTCCTCTCCAAGAATGCAACACCAGCAGAGAAGGCATTTGAGCAACTGGATGCGAATGGGGTCAAGTGGCTTTTTGACCGTGCAATGGCCTCTGAAGAAGAGAAGCAGGCAGCGGATGCGTTTCATACTACGACCGTACCTCTTTTTTGCAAGATGTACCCGGCCTATGTGGACAGCGCCCATAACATGAAGCTGATGAAACACCATTGGGAAACTGCCTTTGGTACCAAAGTCCCATCGCTTGTGCAACTGGAAGAGAGCTTCTTTGAGTTGCGAAACGCCGGGGTGCTCACATTGAATGCAAAGGCCGTGGCGAAGGAAGATGCAGCACGAATTGCACAGCATCACGATGAGTTGATTGCGGCCCGCAAGGAAAGCGAATTCGATGAGGCAGCCGCTTACACGATGCCGATGGAAGAACTTGAACGCAGAGCACGCGGTTTCTAAGGAGAAGTTATGTTAACGAGACTTTACCATTACGGTCCTGGTGGAGTTATACAAGCGTTTGCCGAAAACGTCGAGCAGGCCGCTTGTGTCGTAACCTTTGTGCAATCGGGTAGCGACTTTGTCATCACGAGTTACATTGTTGCGCCTGGTGTCACCTCGAAGGTAGCGCGATTGGCCGGTGATGCAATTGACAGTGTGCTTGAGCAAGAGGCCGCGAAGCGTGGTGTTCGAAACCTATATATCATCCACAAAGATGACACAGTTGAGTTAGTTCGCACCTACGAAGTTCAACCTTCCGTGATGGGGCTTGGTGCCACAGACCAAACCATTTCTTATATCAACTAATGCAGGAGTTATAACACATGACATCATCAATGACCCCCGATCTATCAAGCGGCCTTTCAAGCGCTGTACCCACACAAGACCCATCGCAGCCACAAGGACCACCCGCGCCTCAGCCTGCACAGCAGGTTATACCTCCGGCCCCAGATGTTAGTTCAGTGCAGCCAAATGGCCCTCGTGTATCTTCGCTGTTGGCACGAATTGTTAGCCCGCAGCCGAGTCCACCTCCCGCAACCTCCACTCCGGCTCCACAGCCAGCGTGGAAGAGAGCCATCGGCACTGCGGCCCGTGTTGTATCAACGGGTCTTGCTGGTATCCCCGCTGGTGGTCGGCCCTCGTTCCTTGGTGGGTTAGGGCAAGGCGCACGGGCTGAACAACAGGAGCAGGCACAACAACAGGCCATCAAGTTTAAATCGTTTGATGACCAGGTACGCATGGCTGAACTGCATAATCAGGATTTGAAAATGCAGAACGACACTCAGGAACAGCAAGACGCACACACCAAAGCAGACCTTGAATTTCGGCAGTATGCCGAAGACCATGGTGTTGATTACGACACCATCGCTAATCACGGCGGTGCTGTTATGGATCACCTCACGGCTCAGACACAGGCCAATGGTGCGGCGAGTGTTCCCGCTGGTACATATCTTTCCGGTGATGGGAAGTCTATTAACATTCCACAGGACACGCAAAAAACACGCGATGGTCAGAAAGCTATGTATTCTGATCTCGCTCCTGCTCTTGGTCTGCCTGGATTACCAGAAGGGGCCTCTTTCGTTCCTCCAAAGTTGATGAACATGCTGACTAACAAAGTACATGGATTCACCATCAATGGTGAACCCATCAAGCATGACGATCTGCCTGGTGTTATTGCCGCTGAGCAAACTCAGCGTGACACCATGGCAAAGAGCGGCGCTTCCGATACGCAGTTAACCGCGATGGATAACAGGCTAGGTATTTTGAAGGCTAACCTCTCCGCGCTGGATAAGCACGCTGATGATGTTAAGCAGTCAGGCTCGCAGGCCACTGAGCAAGGAAAAATTTCCGCTCAAATGAGTCCTGAAGGCCGTGCGCTGGCCGCTTCCAATGAGAAGCTGAAAGAGCAGGCACAAGACAATGCGGCGGGGAACAAACCTGTGAAGCCTACAAACACCGATTGGAATCCCGGTGTTGGAGCCGATGAGAAAAAGAAGGCAGAGCTTGCGGAGAACATCGCATTCAACGCAAACGAAGTTGCAAAGATCGTGATGAAGCGGCCTGACATTCTTGGTGCTGTGGCCGGTCGTTACACCAACGCTGAGCAGATGATTGGTAACAATGATCCTGACATCTCTGCGCTTGGTGTCCACGTCCATAACATGGCTATGGCGAACAGCGGTGTTCACGGTTTCCGCTCTCAGGAAGGTGTTGAGAGCTATGAACGGCAGTTGTTGAACAACTTCAAGAATGGCCCTGCTGCAATGGCTGGAGCACTGCGGGCTTCAACAGGTTCGGTGCAGACCTTCATTGACAATGCAAGGCCGCAAACATACAAGACACACTCCAATCAGGGTGGGGCTGTTAAGGGCATGATGGGGGCACAGCAATGAGCGCAACACTTTCGCCACTAGAGCAGTTGGAGCAACAGAGTAGTCAGGCACCACCTAACACCACGGCGCAACCATCGCAGGCCGCGCCTTCTTCCAACCTTTCGCCGCTTGAGCAGTTGGAGCAACAAAGCGCGAAGCCAGCGCAACAAGCAACGCCATCGGGTCAGATAACAAACGATGTTGGTAACACTGTTATCGTTCCGAAAGATGGGGAGAGCTACGCGGACACCATGAAGCGTGCGGCTGCTCAAGGGCAGAAGACCACACCAGATCAGATAAACAAAGAGACTGCAACGATGCCTGGTAAGGCCGCAACCGTGTTAGCGGCTGCTCCTGCAATTGGTGCGGCGGGTGCTGCATCGCTTGCGGCTCCAGGTGAGTTGGCAGACCTTGCCATCAAGCATCTCGCAGGGAACGTGTTACCAGGAATGGAAACGGAAGCAGCAAAGCAAACACTATTGAAAGCGATACCAACTGTTAAACAGTTGGTGGGTTGGGGCCTCAGTTATGAGGGTCTGAAGCATCTTTTCAGTGCTGTATCTGGAAACAAGAAGTAAAATGAGCGTGTATGGGTACTGATGAGATCGACCCCATTGAACTCGCAGGTGAGATTGCAAAGAGGACGCTTGACTCTAAGCCGGTGGAGAATCTGCTTGGCCCCGTGACGAAGAACGTTGGGTTGATTCTGGGGCAAGTTAGTGAGATCGCTCACTTCTACACGGAACGTAATCTTGAGAGCATTTTTACGAAGTGGGCCTCCCATCGGAAAAAACCCTTAGAGTCTGAAGGATTCAAGCGGGTGCTCCCACTCCTTCGGGATGCCGCCATGCAGAGTGATGGTGAGTTACAAGACCGTTGGGTGTCATTGTTGGAAAACGTTGCGAACGATGCAAACGGTGTTCTTCCGTCATTTGGTCAGACTCTTTCACAGATCACATCGGCAGAGGCGCGTTATTTAGATCGCATCTGGGAATTTGTGACGGCTCCCGACCCCTACAATTCTGGTAGACGACAAGGCAGAGCTGAAGTCAGCTACTCTAAGTTGATAGACATCTACAATCCGAAATTGCGAGCACCGAGTCCCGCAGAAGTGAATGTCTACCGCGACCGGATGTCACCTGAGCAGTTGGCGGCGTTCGATGAAATGACGAGCTTTGAACTGATGCTCCATGATTTAGAACGGTTGAGCCTTCTTGAAAAGATAATGACATACGTAGCCGGAGATGTGAGCAGATACAGGTTTGGTGGCGAGGTAATCTCTGTACCATCCGAACACAGCGGGATGGCGACCAAATATGCGCTTACCCAATACGGCGTCAACTTCATCTTGGCAGTCCGCCCCAAACCTTCGGAGGATTAGGCGTTGGTGTTATTTCCTCTTCTGCCTCACAAGACCCATCGTGACCAGGCGGTTGACAACACACTCTTCCGCATAATCTTCGATGGTTAGGGGGTCATCAGAATTTTCTTGGTTGACGATTTCACATGCAGCCGTCAGAGCGGCGAAAACACGAGGTGTAAAGCGCACTGTTATCGTTTTCGTGCCTGACGAATGTGCGGCTGAAGGCTTGGGTGGAGGGGCTTGCAGGCGTCTTTTGATGGCCTGCACACGCGCACGGCTGACATGGTTCTGACGCGCTATCTCTGAAGTGGAGAGCTTACCATCCTGCAACATGCTCTCGATCAGCAGAGTGCGTTCAGAACGCGCTAGGTAGTCAACAGACATAATGTTATTTGGTCACCTTCGCTTCCAACTGTTTCATCGCACCAAAAGCAGCTTCAGGCAACCGGGGTTCATAGGAACCTTCTGTGACCTGTGTGGTTGCATGACCTAACACATCGCGGCCTGACGTGCTGTCGCCTGTGATGTAGCGCAACTCAGCACCAAGACCCCGCCGTCCTGCGTGAAACGCCTTCCATTCGATGCCTGCCTTACGCAGAGCCGGTCTGATGACCTCTGTTGCAAAGTGGTCAAGATTCAAAGCCCCGCCTTCGGTGTTCTGAAACACCCACACACCATCAGGATTTTTCTTGCGCCATAACAAGAGCAAGCCTTTAACAGGTTGAATGATGGGGATGGAGCGTAGAGCCTTCTTGCTTTTTGGTGTGCCTACAACACCCCGGCTGAAGGCGCGGCGAATGTGAATGTACGACGCATCAACATCGCCCCACTGTAGACCTTGAATTTCACCCTTCCGCAGACCTGCAAAGAAGCTCAGAGCCATCACCAACTGTGCGTCAGTGTGCTCCACCAGGGCGTTGATGACGTTCTCCATCTCTTCCAGCGTGTACGATTTGGTATCCCCATTCCCTAACGTGTTACCAAGCACCTTCGCATCCCTGATGGGGTTTGTTTCGCAGTGGCCGGTTGCAACCGCGTGGGCGAAGATCGCAGAGGCAAGCCATTTGATCCTGTCGAGGGTGCGCGGTCGCAGGGTCTTTGCCAACGCGGTTAGAAAGTTTGTCATCAGTGGGGTTTTGTAGTCTTGCAGGGCCAGTGTCCCAAAGTGCATCTTGAGGTGCTGATTCCACACCTGTTTATAACCATGCACCGTGGAGGGCTTCAGGTTGTTGTTTGATTCGATGAAGGGCAGGTAATTCTTATCCCAAAAATCAAACACACCCATCGGCCCTGTGCTCTGACCGGCCTGAGCGTTGACTTCGCGCATGAAGTCATCACGCAGTTCTTTAACCACGGACATCTTTTGGTGGTCATCACAGAGGCGGTGTGATTTCTGCTTGCGGGTGTCGGCTTCGTGGGTATAATAACGAACATGCCATCCACCGAAACGCTTGACCAGGTGACCCTCTTGGTATCGTCCCATTGTGGTTCCTCAACCAACTTCAGGGACTATACCATTGATGGGATGAAAATGGGATGGCACGAAAGTACTAACAGTTAAGTTGTTTGTTTTCAATAGGAGAGGTGGCCGAGAGGCTGAAGGCGGCGGTTTGCTAAACCGTTATACGGGCTAACACCTGTATCGAGGGTTCGAATCCCTCCCTCTCCGCCAGGTTTTCAATCACTTACGAACCGAGCAATCCGCATCGCAATCCGTTTACGCGCGCGGGAGCGCAAGTCGAACGACTTTCTCCTGTGCCTGCCGCATGTCCGCCGTGACCGCAGTGCCGTAGACGTTCATCGTGGTTCGGATGTCGGCATGGCGCATGAGCCGTTGCTGAACGCCGACGGGTGTGCCAACCGAATCCAGCCACGACCTGTACGTGTGACGAAACGTGTGGGAACTGATGGAACCAGTTCCAGCTCTGACCGCTGCTCGTCGAAGCCCACGCCAGACTCCGGCGTAGGAGAACGGCAAACGTCCGATCTGCACCGGAGAAGCGAACATCCAGTCCTCCAACTCGGAGAACTGGGATGCCTGCCTCCACGCCTTCAGCACGTCCATCATCTCGTTCTCGATGTGTATGGAACGCTGTGACTCGGGCGTTTTCACATCGTCGACTACCTGATGCACGATGCCGCGTTCGACACGAAGAGTGCAGTTCAACCAGTCCACGTCCGACCATTTCAGAGCCAAACATTCGCTGATGCGCAGCCCAAAGCACACGCAGATCACGGCCATCGTTCGGAAGGGTTCCTCAAGCTCCTGAACAAGCTGCTGAAACTCTTCCACTGTCAAGCTGCGGGGCTGTCGCCTGCGTTTCGTGGCTCCTTTAATGGAGACCAGTTCCATCGGATTCCGCTGCACGGGCACGTCCCCGCGCCACATGGCGAAATCCCATAGAATTCGGACCAGTCCTCGGATGTGAACCTTGGACTTCGGGGATAACGCCAGAGATTGCAACCACAAGTCAACAGGACGTGCTTCCAGCTCCTGAATCGTGCGGTCACCCCACGTGGGAAGGATGTACTGATTGAACCACGTGTTGTAGCCCTGCCGTGTCATTACTCGTCTTGGCATTTTCTCTACACGGTATTGTTCTACCAAAGTTCCTACCGTTGGCGACTTGCTGACAACCTTGTCTGGCTTTTCCAACGAATCCTGGACCGCTTTTGCCGCACTCCAAGCGCTCGCCTTAGTGGGATATTGATGTACTGTGCCAATGGACTTGCAACGTCGTTTACCATCCTCCCACCACAGGAAATTCCAGGTCTTGCGTCGTTTGTCAAAAACTACACTTCCGGTTTTGTGCCGTGCTGCCCTTTTCATTGCTCCATCCTTTCCGCAGGG